>Ga0070697_100000702_pt1 | contig 25058 bp, 18 predicted proteins | sample KBSK1501metaG_FD_65475 | JGI IMG/M metagenome (GOLD analysis project Ga0070697, IMG submission 65475) | Corn, switchgrass and miscanthus rhizosphere microbial communities from Kellogg Biological Station, Michigan, USA - KBS K1-50-1 metaG | ecosystem: Host-associated > Plants > Roots >...
TTGCTCGCGCGAGGCGTCGAGCGCCTTCGCCAGGCGGCAAGCCCCGACGCTCGAGCCGAGCTCGCGCTCGCCGAGGCCGCCACGGCTCTGGCGGCCGAAGGTGGTCCTTTTCCCGCGGGGGTGGCCGTCGTCGAGCGCGGGAAGGGCGCGGACGGCAAGCCCTGCTTCCTCTATACGGGCGATGCGTATCAGCGCGCGCTCGATTTGACCGCCAAGCAGGACCCGAAGGTGGTGGCTTCCCTGCGCGAACGCGCGCTCGCGGGTCTTCTCAGGTCTCGCTTCCCTGTGCCCTCCGATACCTTGACGACGCTCTGGCAGGAGACCGCGGGCTGGCTCGAGCTGACCGAGACGGCTCAAACGCCGCCGGTCCTGCGAGCGTCCGCGGAGCGTCTCGGCGCCGCCGCGCTGCCGCTCGGGCGCTATCTGGTCGCGGCGGGCAAGCTCGATGATCTTTCGAAGGTCGCGCAACGCGCCCAGGCGGCCTCCGGCCGCGTCGCGGCCCTGCTTCCGGATTCGCGAGACGGCGCGAAGCTCGCGGCGCGGGTCGAGATTCTCAAGGCCATGCGCGGAGACGGCACGCGCTCTTTTCCTCAGGAGAACCGCCTGACCGTCGGTGGAAAACAGATCGCCGTCCGGATCGATGGAGAGATCGGAAAGTTGAAGTTGCTCGTCCAGACCTCCGACAAGCAGCGCACGACCCCATTTTTGATGCGTGCGGCTGTTCCCATTCTTCCGGTGCCCGGATCCCTCCGCGTTTCGCCCGACGGCCGCTCCGCCGCCTGGGTGGAGCTCTCGGGCCCCTCCGCTCTGCTTCCCGTGATGACATCGCTCGAAAAAGAGGAGCCGGCGCGCGAGATCGCGTTTCTCTCAACCGGACGCCCGCTGCGCGATCGGGCCCTCGCGCATGTCGTCTCGTCAGTGACCGGCTTCTCGAGCGACAGCCGCAGGCTGGGCCTCTCGATTCTCGCCTGGGATGAGACACCCGGCCCGGGTCCGCGGCTGTCGGTCGTCTCCGCGGAGACGGGAGAGCTTCTTTTCGAGACCTCCAAAGACAGCAAACAGTTCCGCCGGATGTTGCAATAGAGAAAACTCAGCGCGCCTCTCTCATAGGGCGGACAATCGTTCGGTTGTAGACCGGATCCGCGTCGCGCAGCAGAAGCTCGGCGTTGGCGAGCGCGGCCGGATCCGGGCAGCCGTCTAAGTGCAGGAGGGCGGAGCCGACAGAGATGTTGCCAAGCCCCGCTTTCTCGAGCCAACGCGCATAGCGCGGGTCGGCGCCGGGCTCCTCGCGACGGCGCGCGAGGGGATCCCAGCTCTCGACCATGCCGGAGGGCTGACACACGCTGCGGCCGGCGACGATCAGGGTGAAAGAGAGAGGCATCGCGCCGGCAGGCAGACCGCGCATGATCACGAGCGCGTAGATTCGGCCATCCGGCGAGAGCGCGGCGTTGCTCAGGCCCGGCTTGTGAAAAGCCGAACGTGTGGATTCGATCTCGCGTTCCTCCTCGCGCTTGACGGTCTGGACGATCGCGCGCCAGGTCGAGAAGTCCGGAGGCGGAATCGGCAGGGGAAGCTCGGCCGGGCTTCTCTCGTAGAGATAGTTGATCGGAAGCGCCAGGCCCAGACCCCGCGCATTTCGGACCATCATCGAGACGATGCCGACCGCCCGACCCTGCTCGTCGAGCAAGGGCCCGCCGCTGTTGCCGGGATTGACGTTGCCGTCGAACTGGACGTAGGCCAGGCCGAAGACCTCCCGCGCGCCGTGGCTGACGATCGTCCGCGTCACCGTGAAACTCTTGCCGACGGGATTGCCGATCATGAGGACCGTGTCGCCCGGCGCCACGCGGGTGGCGTCCCCGAGCGCAAGAGGCCTCGCCGCGGCACCGGGCACACGCAGCAGAGCGAGATCCAGCCAGTCGTCGCGCCAGATCGTCTGGCCCCTCAGTCTCCGACCGTCGCGAAGGACCACTTCCGGCGTAGCACCGTCGCGACAGAGCACGTGCTCGTTGGTCACGAGAAGATCCGGCGCCGCGAAGAAGCCGGACCCGGCCGAGGCCGCACACACGACGCTCGCCGTCGAGTCCAGGGCTTTGGCCACCCGATCGCGCACCGAGGGAGTGGGCGCCGCCGTCTTTTCCCCGGCCTCGTGAGAAGAAATCGCGGGAGCCGCCGATCCCGCTCCCGGGGCAGCGGTGGAATCTCGGTGAGAGGAGCGAAAAAACCAGAGGAGCAGACCCAGAGCCAGCGCCCCCGGCACGATCAGGATCATTCGATGGAGCTGGCGCTCCGGACGAATCAGGTTCTCGTACTGAGGCGCGCGGATCTCCGGGTCGATCTCTTCCCTCCAGACCGTCCGCCCTCGCGAGCCATGGCTCTGCAGAATAGCGAGGGCTACCGCAGCCTCTCGACGGGTGACCCCCGAAGCGAGGGGTTTTTCGCCGGAGGACAAAAGACCCTGCAGGCGCGTCAAAGGAGAGAAGGGCCCTCCCAGGCGCCCGAGATCCCGGGCGGCCAGATAACGGATCCGGGGATCGAGGATGGGCGCCGCCAGAAGATCGACTGTCAGGCCGCGGCGGCAATGGGGACAGACGCGGGCATCCAAGGCTGCCGGCTCCCGGCACCAGGGGCACGGTTCGCGGGCGATGTCTTCCATTGTTTGGAGAAGGACCATTGATTCTCTCACGCGATGCGGGGCTGCCGGTTTTGCCCGCCGCGAGGAGGGCAACCGCTGATAGAATCCGGCTGATTTCAAATTGATGATGCCGGACTCATATCAGAACGTCTCGCGGCGCCGAACGCCCCTCCGCCGAGTGGGCTTGCAGGCGTGACCCGCCGCGAATCCAAACCCCGTCTGGGCGAATACGTGCTCGTCGCACGGCTGTCGGACGACGCCCTGGGAACGGTCTATCGCGCCATCCACGTGCGCGAGGGACGGTTTGCCCGTCTGCGCCTGCTCGAATCTCCGGAGCTGCCTCGGGCCGCCATCTGCCGCGCGATCTCCCGGACGGAGCCCGTGGCTCGCAAGCGCTCGGTCCATCCCCCCGGTCGGCGGGAGACGCTCGCGATGGCCGACGGAAAACCCTATCTGGCGTGGCATGAGACGAACGGCTGGACGCTCGATGCCGTGCTCGAATCCGCCTATCTCCGCGGGTCGCCGATCCCGATCGACGGCGCGTTGCGGATTGCCGCCGGGGCGGCCGCGGCAATCGAACATGTGCGCTCCAGCGCGGCAGAGGGAGAGCCGGGCCATCACGGTCTCCTCTGGCCCGGATTCGTGACGATCTCGCGCAATGCCGAGGTCTGGGTTCGAGGCTTCGGCCTGGCCACCACGGTCCTGCCTTCTCTCGCACAACCGCGATTGACGAGCCTGGTCGGTCCCTACGTGGCGCCGGAAGTCCGGACCAACGGCGCCGTCGGAGAGCAGTCGGACATCTATTCACTCGGCGTCCTCCTTGCCGAACTCCTCTGCGCGCAACCCGCGACGGTGGAAAGCCCTCCCGTGTATCAGCCCGACGATGTGTTTTCCGAAGACGTCGCTCGGCTGCTCAAGACTCTCCTCGCGGAACCGGCGGCGCGGCCTCGTTCTGTCCGCGCGGTCCGGCTGCGCCTGCAGAAACTGCTCGAGGACTGTCCCTACGAACGCTCGAACGCGGACCTCGCGCTCGACCTCGACGAGCTCTTGAAGCCGGAAAATGGCGGCCGGCCGATTCGGGAGACGGTCGCGGCGCGCTTGATGCGTTTTCCGGATCGTCCCGGGTCCCGAAGCTTCGAGCCCGGCGCGACGCGCAGCACCTGGGCGTTGCGGATCGCCGGAAGCGTCGCCGCGGTTCTCCTTCTCGCCGCCGTCGACCTCGCCGTCCGAAAACGGGAACCGGCGCGCTCGGTCCACCCCGTTCTCCAGAAAATCGTCGTCTCGGAACCTTCCGAGACCGTACCGTCCGCGCCGGCGCTCCCTGCGGCTCCCGAAGCGATTGCGTCTGATTCGATCCCCGCGGTCCTCGACGGGCCGGCCCGGCAGCCCGCGGCGACTCTGCGGCGCTCCGCTTGGAGGGCTCTGAGGCAGGAGGGTCGCCTCGCGCAGGTCTGGCGGCTGCGGGCCGCGCTCTCCCGCATTGCGGCGGAGCGACTGGATGCGGCGGACCTTGCCAGTGAGCCCTTTCGAGAGGGGAGACTCTGGGAGAACGAGGGGGAGCGGCTGCTCATCCTGCGACGGCCGGCCGCGGCGGGAGAGGCTTTCGAGCGAGCCGCGGGACTCTACAGCCAGGCGGAAGATCTCTCCCACCAGGAACGCGCCCGGATCATTCGCGTCTCCCTTCTCGGAAAAGCAGGCTCCCCGCCCGGATCCTTCTGAGCGCGGCGAGCGCCTGCAAACACAGGGGTTTCCGGTCCCCGTGGAACCCCTCTTAAGGGCGTCCGCGGGCGGTTCGAGCTTGCCAACCATGGGCGCAGGGCGGAGAATGTAAGGGAAAGTAGGTATATGGGCCGGAAATTAGGCGAACTTTTGGTCGCGGAAGGACGAATCTCCGAAGCCGTCCTCGCGCGCGCACTCGAGCTCCAAGGAACTCAGTCGCGGGGACTTCGCCTCGGCGCCATCCTCTTACGGTGGGGGCTGGTTTCGGAAAAAGCACTGCTGGATTCGCTGGCGAGAGTGCACAAGTGCCCCGCCGTCAACTGGGACACGCTTTCCAAAGCGACTCAGGACGCCCTCAACTTGCTGTCAGCGGCGCAGTCCAAGCGGCTGGCAGCCGTCCCCTATGCCCTCGACAAGAAGACCGTTCAAGTTGCGTTCGCGAATCCGTCGGACCTGGCCGCCGTCGACGAAGTGGGGTCGATCACCCGATGTCGCGTGATCGTCCATGTCACGTCCGAGGTGCGCCTCCTCCAGGCGCAGCAACGCTTCTATCAGCGGCCTCTTCCGAGAGACGTCTGGACGATTCTCCAGAAGATCGAGCATCCCGCGCCGGCTCGCAAGGCTCCGGCCCGAGCGGCGGCCGCTCCGAAGCCGACGCCGCGCCCGATCACGCTTCCCGCGGCGCTGCAGGGCGCGGCCCCTTTAGCTGGCGCACTCCCGGAGAAGGCACCTCCTCCGCCCGAGCTCGTTCCCCCCAGCTTGTGGGTCGAAGCGACGGAGGAGTCCGCGCGCGCGGCCGAAACCTGCCAGTACCCGGCCGGCGAGTCCGGAGAAGATACCGTTCGAGTCGATTCGTCCGTCGAGGATCTCTTCGAGCCTGCTCCGGCGATTCCGCTGTTGGAATCCCTTCCCGTCGCTGTCGAGTCCGGCGACGAGCAGAACGTGCCGGTCCTGCACGTCGCGAGCGCCGAAATCGCCGCGAGCTTCGAACACCTGGCCCTGGAGGAATTGCTCGGCGAACGGCTCGATCCGTTTGCCGATGAGACTCCACTGACGGAATTCATCGAACAAGCGCTCGCCTTCTATGAAGCCCAGCCGGCTTTTCATTCGGCGTTGAACGCACTGGACGTCGGCCCGGTGGAAGACCTGGAGATCGAGATGGAAGAAGAAGAACCGCCGGCGCCTCCCGCGCCCGAGGCTCCTTCCATGGCGTCGGGCCTCGACTCGAAGCCAGAGGTTCCCTCCATAGCGTCGGGCTTGGACTCGAAGCCAGAGGCTTCTTCCATGGCGTCGGGCTTCGACTCGACCCATCCCTCCCTGCGCCGCGGCCAGCGCTCCGAGGCGCGACCCAACTAATCCGTCGCTTCCGCTTACTCGGGATCTGCGCCTGCGGGCGCACCGGCTCGCGGCTCGCCCAAAGGGGCTCGACCGCGAGCCTGATCCCTCGCGCGCTCACGCTCCCGCGGCGCGCGCCTCCTCCCCTCTGGGAGACTTCGCGCGCCGCGAGCTGATGTCCCTGGTTCACGGACTAGTTGGGTTGTCGGCTTTACCTCTCGGTAACGGGTCGCGCGGCGACTGGCGGGCTGAAAGTTCGAAATATGATCGGCGCTCGCCCATTGTCGGGCGGGAGGATCCAAAGATGCGACTGACTTCTCTCCTTCTTCGCCCCGTCGTCTGGCTGGCCGCTTTGGCCGGGCTCGTTTTGGCCACCACCGCCGCCGCCCAGCATGACCACGGCTCCGCGCCGGTATCGGCCGCGCCGCCGGCCGCCGCGACCGTGCACGGGATCGATCCCGCGGACATGGACACGAACGGCAAGCCGTGCGAGGACTTCTACCAGTACGCCGATGGCGGATGGCTCAAGAAAAACCCGATTCCCCCCGAGTATCCGAGCTGGGGAACCTTCAACGAATTGGCCGAACGCAACCGCGAGGCGCAACGCAAGATCTTAGAAAGGCTCGCCAAGGAGAAGGGGTCGCCCGGGTCGGAAGCTCAAAAGCTCGGCGACTTCTACACCAGCTGCATGGAGGAAGCCGCCATCGAAGCAGCGGGTGCCAAACCTCTCGATCCCGAGCTCGCGCGCATCGACAAGCTCCAGACTCTCGGGGACCTGGAGGCCGAGGTGGCCCGTCTCCAGTCCCGAGGCATCAACGTACTCTTCGGATTCGGTTCGCAGCAGGATCGCAAGAACTCCAACGAGGTCATCGCGGGAGCGTTTCAGGGAGGGCTCGGAATGCCCGACCGCGATTACTACACCAAGACCGACGAGAAATCCAAGACCTTGCGCGACCAGTACACCGAGCACGTGCGTAAGATGTTCGAGCTCCTTGGGGACCCACCGGAAAAGGCGGCCGCGCAAGCACAGACGGTTCTCAGGACCGAGACGAAGCTCGCCGAGGCCTCGATGACACGAGTCGAGCGGCGCGATCCGGACGCCACCTATCACCGTATGACGCCCGAGGAGTTGAAGTCGCTGGCGCCGAACTTTTCCTGGGCGGCTTACTTCAAGGACATCGAAGCTCCGCCCGTTGCCGCAATCAACATCGGCCAGCCGAAGTTTTTCGAGGTCTTGAGCGCGGAGCTCAAGTCAGAGCCGCTCGCGGACTGGAAGACTTACCTTCGCTGGCACGTCGTTCACTCTTCCGCGCCGTCTCTGTCGTCGAAGTTCGTCGAGGAGAATTTCAATTTCTTCTCGAAGACGCTGCAGGGCACCAAGGAAATTCAGCCGCGCTGGAAGCGCTGCGTTGCCTCCACCGACCAGCAGCTCGGTTTCGCGCTCGGAAAGCTCTACGTCGCCGAATACTTTCCGCCCGAGGCAAAGGAGAACGCCGACCGAATGGTGAAGAACCTGATCGCGGCATTGCGCGACGATCTTCAATCCCTTTCCTGGATGGGACCGGAGACCAGGAAGGCCGCGCTCACAAAGTTGAACGCCTTCACTCCCAAGATCGGATATCCCGATAAGTGGCGCGACTACTCCTCCCTGGCCGTTTTTCGCGGCTCTTACCTCGACAATGTCAACAACGGACGCCTCTTCGAGAATCGCCGGGATCTGGCCAAGATCGGCAAGCCGGTCGACCGAACCGAATGGGGCATGACGCCGCCGACCGTCAATGCCTACTACAACCCTCCTCGAAACGAGATCGTGTTCCCCGCGGGAATCCTTCAACCGCCTTTCTTTGACGCGAAGGCGGACGATGCGGTCAACTACGGGGGAATCGGCGCCGTCATCGGGCACGAGATGACGCATGGTTTCGACGATCAGGGGAGGAAGTTCGACGCGCAGGGCAATCTGAAAAACTGGTGGACGCCCGAGGACCTCAAGAACTTCGAGGAGCGCGCCAAATGCGTCGAGAAACAGTTCGACTCGTACGTCGTGCAGGGCGACCTCCACGAGAACGGCAAGCTCGTTCTCGGAGAATCGATCGCGGACCTGGGGGGCTTGATGATCGCTTACAAGGCTTACCAGAAGAGCCTCGAGGGCAAGACGCGTCCCGCGCCAGTCAACGGCCTCACTGGAGAGCAGAGGTTGTTTCTCTCCTGGGCGCGCGTATGGGCCTCCAACGACAGACCCGAGTTCGAGCGAATGATGGTGACCGTCAATCCCCATCCGCTCGACCGATTCCGCGCGATCGGCGCGCCTTCCAACATCTTCGATTTCGCCGCGGCTTTTGGCTGCAAGCCTGGGGACGCCATGGTTCGGGCGGAGCGGTGTCAGATCTGGTGAGAAGTGTCAGGAGGCGCGCCGAAATCTGTCGAATCACGTCAATTTCTCGGCGGTTTGCAAAGCTTAGGATGAGCGCCGGAGGGACGTGACCGCGCGAGGTCTTTCGCGATAAGCCCCGTCGTTCCCATATTTATGCCGCTGGTATCGGACCGCTCGAGCCGCCTGGCATGGCGCCGAGCCTTCCGGGGAACGACGATTGCACTTCCTCCGACAAGCCCTAAAAAAGGAGGGATGACTCATGCAGATCAAGGACGGTTTGTATCCAACCACAACGAATTGGGAGGTCATTGACGATCCGAAAGGTCATCGGCTGGTCAATGGCTTCCGCAGCGGCCTTGGCTTCACGCCTTCGTCCGTTGACGAGGACGAGACGGTCAGCGCCACGCTCGACTACGATTCCGAGCCCGAGCAACTCGGTGAAGAAGATCGAGTCGGCGAAGACACCCGCCCACGCAAGTAGCTCCCGGTCCGGCAGTTAGCTGGCCTCCGCGGGGCGGCCGGGCCGGTCTCTCATGCCTCGGGCCTCGTGAAAAGGGGGGCCGCGCCCTGCCGGACCGGGGGATACCGGCGTCCCCGCCGGACTGCTAGAATTGCTGACACCCGAACCATTCATGAGCGAATGCCCTCACCCAAGGGCGAGGACGTGCGCTTGTGAATTGCCCGGGGATGAGGGCGAAATGAGCGATGAACCCGGCCTTTTGAGCTCGGACAGTCGGGACACCTCCTCCTCGTCTTCCTCTCCCCCAATCCAGACCTCGATCACCGCCTTCTCCCATTCGGGCGCTCCTAGCGTCGGCGATTACCTGCTCGTATCGCAGCTGGGAGATGACGCGCTCGGTTCCGTCTACCGTGCGCTCCACACTGGCGACGGCCGATTCGTCCGGCTCCGTCTGCTTCAATCGCCGGAGCTTGCGCCGCGCGCCGTTCTCGCGGCGGTCCGGCAAGAGCTCGAGGGGACTGCCGAGCCGATGGAACGCCACCGGGGATTGCGCATCTCCGACGGCACGGCTTATCTGGTCTGGCCCGAGACCAGCGGTTGGACCCTCGACTTTGTCCTCGCCCGCTCGCGCGCGGGCGGCTGGGCGATGCCCGTCGAGTTCGCTCTTTCCATCGCCGAGCGTGCCGCCGCGCAAATCGAACAGATGCCGTTCTCCTCCCCTTCGGGCCCTCCGCGCGTCCATGGGGCGCTCTGGCCCGGGTTCGTCAACATCACATCCGACGCCGACGTCCGCGTGGAGGGGTTCGGTCTTTCGAGCGCCATCCTTCCGGCGCTCTCCCGCTCCCGGATGTGGCGCGACGTCGCGCCCTACCTGCCCTCCGAAGCGAGACAGACCGGTCGAGCCGACGAGCCGACGGACGTGTATTCGATCGGCGTCCTCTTGTTGGAGCTCGTGACCGGCCGCCGCGCTTCGGCGGACCTGCCCCCGGCCCGCTGGCGGGCGGACGACGAATTCTCACAGGAGGTGAACCTCCTCCTGCGATTTGCTCTCGGCGCACGCTACGAGCGATATGCTTCGGTCGTCGAGCTGCGCTCCTCCCTGCGCGACCTGATCGCGGCCTGTCCGTTCGAACCGACCGCGGCGGATCTTGCCCTGTTTCTCTACGACCTCTTGAACCCGGAGAGTCGGATCCTACCGACTCCGTTTGACGGAAACTCGACGAACCCTCTTTCGCAAAAGCACGAGCGCCTGGTTCCGGCAACGTCGGCGATCTCGCTCGAGCTGCCAGCGCCCGTCGCGCTGGCACTCGTGGCGCAAAGGCCGGTCCCCGAGTCTTCTCACGAAGAGGTCATCCTCTTCAGCGGCCCTCCCGCGATGCGCCTGGTTTCCCGGTTCCGGTGGCTGGCGCAAGCGGCTGCGGTCGCCGCTGTACTCGTCGGTTTGCTGTTTGCCGATTTCCCAATGCGGCGTCGCCTTCCCGATGCCGAGACGAGGGCTTCGGGACCGGCGGCATCGGCGTTTTCGCAATTCCCCGAGGCCCTCATGAGGAGCGGAATCGAAGGCGCCCTGCTCGTCTCCTCCGCCTCGTTGTCATCGAGTTCGGAGCCCGTCGCTCTCGAGCTCGCCTCGACCGCGCGGGCGGCGCAGCGACGCGAAGCCAGGGCACGCTCTTCGGTCGAGACCCTGCGACTGAAGGCGGGGCTCGCCCGGATCGCGGCGGAGCGATTGGACGCACCGATTCACGCGCCGGGTGTCTTCCGGGAGGGGCGCTCCTTCGAACAGCAGGGAGAAAAGCTCCTGCGCCGCGGGCGCTACGCGGCCGCGCTCGATGCTTACGAGCGGGCCCTCGATCTCTTCACTCGGGCCGAATCCCTTTCGCGAGAAGAGCGGGTGCGGACGATCGAGATCGCGGGAACCGCCAGCCGGCCGTAGCCCGCTAGGTCGCGGCGGAGGTTTCCTCCAGGCTCCGCGCTCGACGCGGTTTCGCCCGTCCTGCTTGGCGCGGTAGAGGGCCTGATCCGCCGCGGCGACGAGCCCTTCCGGGGCGACGTCGTGACCTCGGACCACTCCGACCACTCCGATGCTGACCCTGAGCGTTTCTCCCGGGCGGCGTGGCGAGAGCGGAATCGCGAGACCGGCCACGCGCGCACGGACTCGCTCGGCCAGGACCGCGGCTCCTGCCGCATCGGTGCCGGGAAGGATGACAGAAAACTCCTCCCCGCCATAGCGGGCCACGAGATCCCCCGCCCCGCGGACGCATCGCGTGAGCTCCTCGGCGACTCTCTTGAGGCTCTCATCGCCGGACAAATGACCGAAGGCGTCGTTTAAGACCTTGAACTCGTCGATGTCGATCATCAGAGGCGCCAGAGAACCTCCGGTGCGCTCCGATCGGCGCCGCTCGAATTCCAGGACCTTCTCGAACTGGCGGCGGTTGGCGATCCCCGTGAGCGGATCGACCAAAGAAAGACGCTCGAGCACCTGGTTGGCCTCGGCGAGCTGTCGCGTCCGCTCGGTGGCGTGACTGGTCAGATCTGTGAAAGCCGCGAGCAGCGCCGCCCACGCGCGAAAGGCACGCGGGGCCCGAAGAGGCCGAGGTGACGCCTCGCCCCTGCTGGCCGCAGAATCCCCAAGCAATTTTTTGAGAGTCAGATTCATTGTAGCCGCTCTGCGGCCGATTGCTCGTTTACCCTCGGCAACTGGTGTTCACGAGCGTTTCGAAAGCGGGAGCGACATCTAGCCGAGTTTTGCGCTCCGGTTGATTTCCTGATCCTCGGAGGAGAGCTCGCGGGCGGCGGGCAAGGGCGCCCGATCCAGCCCAAATGTGCGCCGGCGAAGCTCCCGATAGTTCTCGGCCCGGTCTCGCCGCACCTGGAAGAAGCCGCCGGCCATCGGATGGCGGCCCCGCCACACCGCGGCGCGCGACTGTGCGGCATACCCTCCCACCGCAGCGACGGCGGCCATCCGGCGGAAGTCGCGGGGGAAGCGGGAGACACGGACGAGCCTTCGCACGACGTCGCGGGTCCGGTAGAAGCGGCGATAACAATCGAAGAGAAGCTCGCCGAGCTCTTCGCCCGAGAAGCTTGGATGTCTCCACGTCGTGGCGGTTCCGTCGTAGCGGTCGAGGTTTTCCTCCAGCAGCAGACCGGACGCCTGAAACTCCGCGTACTGCTGCGTGCCCGGAATCGGAGTCAGGATGTAGAAGGATGCGACGTCGGGATCGAGCGCGCGGAGTGTCTCCAGGTGCGCCAGGATTCCCTCCCGCGTGTCCTGCGGAAACCCGAGAATGTTCGAGAAGTGGCTCGTGATCCCGTTGGCTCGGCAGAGGCGCACGATCTCGCCGTATTTCTCCGGGGTGTTGTGAAACTTGTGTGCGGCGGCGAGCGTCGGCGCATGGAAGGACTCCGCCCCCACGAACATCTGAAAGCATCCCGCCCGCGCCAGCTGCTCGACCAGACCCGGCTGGCGGTAGACCTGCGCATCGCACTGCACGAAGAAGGGGATCTCGATCCGTTCCGCCGCGATCGCGTCTAAGAGCTCGCCGGCCTGCGGAATTTTGTTGAAGTTATCGGAGGTAAAAAAGACGAGCTTCACTCCCGTTCGGCGGGCCGCCCGGAGGCTCGCGACTGTTGTCTCCACGGGTTGGCTGCGCACAAGGTGTCCCGCGATCTTGATGACCGAGCAGAAATTGCAGGAGTAGGGACAGCCGCGCGCGGGATAGATCCCGAGCATCGGCACCGCGTACCGGGCGAGGCTCCGCCGCGAGGGGGGCCTCAACACGGGAGGATCGAGACGCGGCGCCCAGCGGCGCTGCCCGCCATACGTGGGAGCGAGCTGCCCGCGCGCGGCGTCGGCCAGGATGTCCGGCCAGATCTCCTCTGCCTCGCTGAAGACGAACGAGACCCCGCGTTGCTCGAGGGGAGCGGTGTCACACGTCATCGGGTGCGGCCCGCCGATCACGGCGCAGGCTCCGCGCGAGACCGCCAGCGCCGCCAGATCGAGCGCGCGGTGGAATTGGTGGCTCTGGACACCCACGAGCGCGACGAGCGTGCGCCCGCCGGCTGCCGGCGTGAGCAGGTCGAGGTAGGCGAGGTCCGTCTCCACGTATTCGTCGATCGCATGGACCTCGCAGGCCGCGCCCGCGCCGCCGCCCAATCGCGCTGGCGTCAAGCTCGCCAGATACGGCAGCGTGCTGTTGGGCATGAAGCCGCGACGAAATCGTTCGACCGCCCCGTCGGCCGCGTACTTGCTCGGTTTGACGAGCACGACCCGCAGAGACTTCACCGGGTCACCCCGCGTGGAGAGGCTACCCCCGGACCGATTCGCGCATCAAGTCCCCGGAGCGGCCGGGGAGGCGGGAAGAGCTGCCGCAACTCCCGCCGCCGCGGCTAGATACAGGCCGGCCCAGATCTTCGGATCCACGAGCATGCCTTCCGCTTCCCGATCGCGGGCCCACCAGAGCAGACCGTCGAGCGCAACGACGTGCACCCGAATCAACTGCTGGTCCTCCGGCGTCGGATCGCCGACTCTTCGAGCGTCGCTGGCAAGAAAGAAGGTCACGAGCTCGGAGGAGGCCCCGGCGGAACCGGGACCCTGCCCGAGACGCTCGAGCGCGGGCGCCTCGTAGCCGGTTTCCTCCCGAAGCTCCCGGGCTGCCGCGACTCGCGGCTCCTCCTTCTCGCCGCTGTCGCCGACTAATCCCGCGGGCAGGGAAAGAACTCGAGCGGCCACGGCCGGCCGATACTCATCGGCTAGGACGATCTCGCCCTCGGGTGTTAAGGCGACGACCATCACGGCTTCCCGGGCCTTGCGGTGCTCGGCGTACTCCCAGCCCTCGGCGCGCAGAAGGGCCAGGTGTTCTCCCTCGAAGAGAATCCGGGGTTTTGGTCTCATATGCCGAAAGATACCGCTCCGGTCTCAGCGTCGAGAGGCCTGCTCAAACCTCGGAGCCCGAGTGATTTAGCCGCGAGGGTTCCTGCCAGCCAAGGTCCTTCCGGATCGGGAGTCCGCGCGCCGCGCGAGCCCGCAGAACCTTTTCACGGCGTCTCCGTAACTTTTCAATGGCCGAAGCTAAATTTCTAGCATGTATGCTAAATTCTTAGCATCAGGGGTGGAGGGAAAGCGGATGAGGGCCCCTTCGAGCTTCTCGCGGCGTGAGCGTCAGATCATGGAAGTCATCTACCGGGAAGGGCGCGCCACCGCGACCGACGTCCTGGCGAAGCTGCCCGACCCTCCGAGCTACTCCGCCGTCCGCGCGCTGCTGCGCATCCTCGAACAAAAGGGGCACGTCCGCCACGTGGAAGAAGGGAACCGCTACGTCTACCTTCCGACGATTCCGGCGGATCGCGCTCGCCGATCGGCCCTGCGCAACCTGCTGCAGACATTTTTTCAGGGATCGCCGGAGAAGGCCGTCGCCGCTCTGATCGACATGTCCCGCTCGGAGCTCTCGGAGCAGGAGCTCGACCGTCTCTCGCGTTTGATCGATCAGGCCAGAGAGGAGGGCCGTTAGATGCTCGCTGACATCGCCGCCGTACGTTTTGCCCTCGACGTGACGCTCAAGGTCACGATCCTTCTTGCCGCGGCCGGAATCGCGCGGCTGCTTCTGCGCCGGATGTCCGCCGCCGGGCGCCACGCCTTGACGACGCTCGCATTGGCGGGAGCCGCGCTCTTGCCTCTTCTCGCGCCGCTCGTGCCGCGCCTGCGGGTGCCGCTGCTGGCATATCCGTTTCCCAAACCCGGAATCGAGCGACCCGCGCCCGCCGTGGCGCGAGAGGAAGTCGCGAAAGGGAAGCCCGAGGATTTTCGCGGCGCCTCCAGTTTCGCGGCCTCTCGCACCGTGAGACGATCGGAGCCGGCAGTCTCCGGAGGTGCGGCGATACCGTCGCGCTCTTTCGAGCAGCCCATTGCATCCCCGCGGCGTCCCATGACCTGGCCCCAGACTGCTTTCGTCGTCTGGGCCCTCGGCGCCGCTTACGCGCTCGCGCGACTCGCCACAGGCACGATGCGGGTCCGCCACATCGCCCGCCATGCGCGGCCCGTCTTCGATCTCGATTGGATCCTCGCCAAGGATGAGCTCTCCCAGCGTCTGGGGCTGACCGGGCCCGTGCGGCTCTTGAAGAGCGATGGAGTCGCGGTCGCGATGACGTACGGGGCCGCGCCGCCGCTGCTGCTCCTGGCCGCCGACGCCGATCGGTGGACGCCGGAACGGCGGCGGCTGGTGCTTTTGCACGAGCTGGCGCACGTGAAGCGCCGGGACTGGATCTCTCTGCTCCTGGCCGAAGTCGTTCGAGCCATCTACTGGTTTCATCCGCTCGTTTGGGGAGCCGTCGGACTCGCGCGCAAGGACTGTGAGAAGGCGTGCGACGATCTGGTTCTCGCGTTTGGCACAAAGCCGTCGGTCTATGCGGCTCACCTGCTCGGCATCGTGCGCTCGCTGCCGCGCCGTCCGCGGCTGCTCCCGGCCGTTCCGATGGCGCGGCCCTCCCAGTTCGAGTCTCGCATGCGCGCGATCCTCGATGGCCGCCGGCCGCGGCGCGGGCTCTCCGCCGTGGAGGCCTCGCTGATCGGCGCCGGAATGTTCGTGGCCGTGATAGCGACCGGCGCCGTGCAACCTTGGTTCGATTGCGGAGAGCAGCGCACGACCTTCCTGCGGCGCGCCGCGTTCCGGCTCCCGGGCTTGAGGAGCCTTCTGCCGATCTCGATGAGCGACCTCGCGGCCCCGTTCAGGCCAAAGGCTCCCAAGAAGCCGTGCGAGCACAAGAAGGGCGCCTCTCCGGCGATCGACCGGAACAGGAAACCTCTCGCGGGCTCGCGCACGGCCGTGCGTGGACGAGTCGAAGAAGGCGTTCCGGGAGGAGTCGCGGGAGGCGTTGTCGACGGTGTGCTCGGCGGAATTTCGGGAGGCGCCGCGGCGGGCGTGAAGGGCGGCAGCGCCCGCGGCGTCGAGGGCGGTGTCGCCGGCGGCGTCGGCGGCGGCGTGTCCGGTGGAATCGAAGGATTCGAGAACGCGTCGCAATCGGAGACGAAGAAGCCCGAGCGGACGATCGTCGTCGGGGGCGGCCGCGGCTGGTACGCGCGGGGTATGGAGCTGCACAACGAGGGACGCTACGAAGAGGCGATCGAGGCATTTCAGCGCGCAATCGCGGCCGGACATCGGGAAGCCGCGTCGAGCTACAACATCGCCTGCGGCTACGCGCGGGAAGGCAAGACGAACGAGGCGCTCGAGTGGCTCGCGCGAGCCCGAGAGGCCGGGTTCGACGTGGCGGGCCACCTCGACCAGGATGACGATCTCGATAATCTGCGGGGGATCACCGCGTTCGAGACGATGCGCGGCTCGCGTGAAACGAAGACCTCGCGCCGGCGCAGCGAGGCCGCCGACGCGGCGCGCGAATACGCAACGCTGGCGGGCGACTCCAACGCCTCGGGCGAAGAGCTCTATCGCGTCGCGAAGAAGCTCTACTCGGCAAAGAGCTACGACCTCGCCGCGCGCGCCTACCATCAGTCGGCAGATGCCGGGTATCGCGTGGGCACTTCCCGTTACAACGAGGCTTGCTCGCGGGCGCTCGCGGGCGACCGCGCGCCCGCCCTCGACCTGCTCGAGCGGTCGGTCCTGGCGGGCTTCGATGATCCCTCCCTGATGCGAAAAGATTCGGATCTCGCGAGCCTCCGCTCCGAGAGACGGTTCGGGGAGATCCTCCAGTTGGCCGAGGACCTGTCGCTGCCGGGGTTCTCTTTCGGAGCGGCGAAACTCACGTTCTGCCCCTGGCAGAAGAGGGCCGAGCAGTACGCGGCCTTCGCGCAGCGGCATCCGGAGATCGGCAGGGCCTGGTTCAACCTCGGGTTCGCGAAGATCCAGACGCACGAGCAGAAAGAGGCCGCCGCGGCCCTCGAGCGCGCCCTCGCGCTCAACTACCGCAAGCCCACGACGATGTACAACCTGGCCTGTTCCTTGGCGCTTGCCGGGCAGCGCGACCGTGCCTTCGAGTGGCTCTTCCGCGCATTGGATGAAGGCTTCGAGGGCAACGGCATGCTCAAACACGATTCGGACTTGAGCAGTCTGCACGGGGACCCCCGCTTCCGCGAGGCCGTCGAAAGGGCCGAGCGGGACAGCGCGCACAGCAAGAAGGGGTGACCCGGGATCTGCGAATAGGCTGTCATCCCGAGCGCAGCGAGGGATCTACCTTCGTCGTTTCAATTCAAGCGGCGTACTGCTCCTATTTCAGAATAGATCCCTCGTCGCTGCGCTTCTCGGGATGACAGTGCCTCACCCGGCTCCGATCGCCTCGAGAAACAGCGCGGCCACTTTCGGCGCGTCGTAGCGTTCGACGCGCCGGCGGCCCGCGTCTCCCAGGCGGCGGCGCTCTTTCGCGTCCGCGAGCAATTGCTCGAGCGCTTCGGCCAGCGCGGGCGCGTCGCCGGGCGGCACGAGAATCCCGCATTCGCCGTCGGCCACGACCTCCGGCACGGCAGCGGCGCGCGCCGCGATGATCGGGAGTCCCGCGGCCATCGCCTCGAGAAAAACGATGCCGAAGCCTTCCTGCCGCGAGGGGAGGCAGAAGACATGCGCCCTCTTGTATTCCGCCGCAAGCCGTTCGAAGGAGACATGCCCGAGAAACTGAACGCGATCGGCAAGCTGCAGCCTCGTGGCTTGCTTCTGGAGCCTCGCAAGCTCAGCCCCGGTTCCCACGACGCGCAAGGTCGCGACCGGCAGGCGCGCGATTGCATCGAGCAACGTCGCCACGTCCTTTCGCGGATAGAGGTGGGCGACGCAGAGAATCGTCGGAGTCTCCGCGGGAACTCCCGGCGCGTCTTCCAGCGCCTTGCGCCAGCGCGCGAGATCGATCGGCTCGGGCACGACGCGCAACAACTCCGGAGCGAGCCCGTAATCCACGGCGAGGCGCTCGGCAGAATGGTGACTCGTCGCCAGGATTCGATCCGCGCGCCGGACATGCCGCCCCTCGAGAAACGCTTCCGTCGTGAGGCGCAACCACGGAATCCCGCGCTCGAAGATCGCTTCCTCGGCGATGACCCCCTTAATCGAGGCAATGTGGACGGCTCCTCCCGAGCGCGCGAGAAACAGCCCGTCCCAGTCGAATGCGACGATGACTTCAGGCGCCCAGCGTCCCGCCGCCGAACGGGCTCTTATGTTGAAGAAAACTCTTCGCAGAAGTGAGACGCCACCACGAGAACCGGGGGCCAGCAGCTCCACCTCGTGGCCGAGCGCCTCGACGGCACGCTGAAGGACCGAGATGCCGACGTAGGTGCCGCTTCCTCCCCGCACGTCCGCGGGAGTTCCGGTCACGAAGAGGAGCCGCGCCACAGCAGGTGGTATATACCCGCGCGTGTGGCCACCCGCGCAAAGCGCTCGAAGGATGTCGAGGAAGTTCGCGCGTACTACCGCCGGATCCTCCCGTTTTACGAGATGGAGACAGCAGGTCGGCCCGACCTGAAGTTCTGGCCGCGGCTGACGCGACGCTGGAAGCCGCGTCTCGTTCTCGAGCTCGGCTCGGGGCTGGGACGAGTCATGACGGCGGTCGCCGGGGAGGCCCCGAAAGTGGTCGGTCTCGACATCTCGTTTGAGATGCTGTCGCTGGCTTCGCAGCGGTTGGCTTCGAGCGGCGCTTCGCTCCTCGGTGCCGACATGCGCGAGCTGCCCTTCTCCCGCACGTTCGATCTTGAAATCGCGCCGAGCGATCCTTTTTGCCACCTGCTTTCCACAGCCGACCGGCGCATTGCCCTTCGAGAAATCGCGCGCGCGCTCGCGCCCGGCGGGCGTTTCATTCTCGACGCGCTGTACCGCTCGGGCGGAGCATCGAAGCACACCCGGCGGCTGGCGCTTTCCGGTGGCTCGCTCACGATCCGCGAGGCCTGGCGGCCCCTCTCGAAGAAAGATGTCTGGAGCGCGCGATACAGCTATCTTTGGCGCCAGGGCAATCGACTGCGCGAAGCGGAGGCAGAGTTCACCGCCCGCGCCTGGAACCCGGGGGAGCTCCGGCCTTTTTTTGAATCGTGCGGCCTCGTTGTCGAAAAGCTCTGGGGGACTTTCGGAGGCGGTTCGTTTCGGCGCGGTTCGCGGCGTCTTATCGTCCTCGCGCGGCCGGCGCGATTTATGCACGGCGGAAGCTCGCACGACCGACAGGAGTGAGCGATGGACCTACGAGTCATCGGGGAATGGATCGACGAGCAGGAATGGCTGGAGACGGCGGCCGCTGTCACGCAGGCAGGCGTCAAGGGTTTCTTCAATGCGTTAGGCGAGGCGCGGCGGCCGATCAAGAACTTCCTGAACGGGACCTGGCTTGGCCACCCGCTTCATCCCGTGGCGACGGACATCCCCCTCGGCGCCTGGACGGTGACGCTTCTTCTCGACGCCATCGAGAATGGGGACCGCCGCTCGGGAGTCGCCCGCGCTGCGGACGCGAGCCTCGCCCTCGGCCTCGCCGGCGCCGCCGCTTCGGCAGTGAGCGGCTTGACGGACTGGAGCGACACGGACGCCCGGCCGCGACGAGTCGGAATGGCCCACGCAATCTTGAACGTGGGAGGAACGCTCCTCTTCGCCGGATCGCTCTTCTCGCGAAAGCAGGGATGCCGGATGACCGGCAAGACCCTCGCCATTGCCGGATATCTCTCGATCATCACCGCGGCGTACCTCGGCGGCGAGCTCGTTTATCACGAGCAAATCGGCGTCGATCACAGCTCGGGAAAAGAAATGCCCGACGAGAAGTTCGCGGCGGTGCTCGCCGAGGAGAAGCTTCCCGAAGGCAAACTGACCCGGGCTCTCTACAAAGACACCCCAATCCTTCTCGTCCGTCTGGGAAGGAAAATCTACGCGCTCGCCGAGACCTGCGCGCACCTGGGCGGCCCACTCTCCGAGGGAAAGCTAGAAGGCGATACCGTCATCTGCCCCTGGCACGCCTCGACCTTCGAGCTCGACTCGGGAAAAGTCGTCAGCGGCCCGTCCGCCTTCCCGCAGCCCTGCCTCGAAGCCCGCATCCGCGACGGCCATGTGGAAGTCCGCACCTCGCGGCGATGATTCCTCTATACCAGATCTGACATAGAGTCGAATCCGCTCCGGAGGTGTCTCACCGCCAACAGGAGACGTCTCTTGAGACAGGAGCAACACCCTCTCCTGGTCGCTCGCCCGCTTCGAGAAACCGCGCCATCCCGCTTCCCGTCAGTAGGTTCCCCTCAAAACACCGAACGCCCTCTCCACCGGCACGTCCATTGCGCTGACGGCACCGCAGGATTCGAAAGGAGCGAACATGACGCAACCCGAGCGCGAGCGACAACTTCGGCGGGATTTCGTGCGGTGCTCCCCCATCAATGTCGACCAGAGTCTCCTCATGATGCGCGAGTACGACGAGGACGCGGTGGAACAACTCCGAGACGAAGACCTGGACCCCGACGCGACCTATCCCATCCAGCGCCCCGCGAATCGCTAGACCCCGCGCTGTCCCGCCTCAGGGAGGAGGAAGCTAATCCTTTGGGTTCTTAGAGAAATTGCCTTCTAGCTCACGAAGTGCGTGCCGATCGATTTGTCGGCGGTGCAGCGACTCGCGCAGGAGCGACAGCGCTGCGATGCCCTCGGGCATAAGCTTTAAGTCGTCGATCACCGGTAGCGCAGCGTGGATCTCGCGCTCTGCTTGTGCAGCATCTCCGGCGTCCAGAAGCAAATCCGCCACGACCAGATGTGTCGCCGCTACGTCGGCAGACATCTGGATCTCAGCGAATTGTCTTTGCGCTTTCCGAAAGGCTTCGATGGACTCCGCTAGCCTATGTTGTTTTCGGAGCAAGTAGCCCACTCCAAGCTGAACCTTGGCTAAGTGCACACGGCTATCGAGTCTTCCAAAAATCGCGGATGCTTCCTCGGCTTGGCTGACCGCCTCATCTACTTCACCCAGAAAGGCGTGAAGTTGAAAAAGGTTCTGGGCAGCGAGCGCTAATAGCCTGTTCTCCTTAAGTTGCCGAGCCTCAGACGCGATCTGAAAAAAGACCTCTTTCGCTTCGTCAAAACGACCTGTTTCCTTTAGCGCAATTGCTTGAAGAAATCGACACTTTAGCGCGTCCTCGGGGAGCTCGAGCACAGTAAACGACCCGATCAACGGGGGGGCGAGATGACTGACCGCGCCAAAGTCTCGTTCTTCGAGCTGCAGTGCTAGCCGCTGATAGGCCACGCGGCCCATGTGCGCCCGCGATTCGTGAAGGACGACGAAATAGGTCTCGGCGCTGTCGAACCATCTTCGTGCCTCTTCACGCAAGGAAAGTAGCCGGCAAGCGACCCCGGCTATGAGCGCAAATTCTCCTAAGTAGTACTCTCGTTCATCGGAGATCCCGATCCGGCGGTGAGGTGTCTTGATGAAATCATGGAAGAGGACAGCCTCGTTCATCACTATCGGGGGTGCACTCTCAAGCTGCTCACGAAGCAAATCGCAGACCCAAAGCAGCCGCTCAGGGTCTTCAAGTCGGAGCTGAGGTGCCTTTTCGGCACGCTGCAGGCTCGGGATCGCAAGAATCATCTCGCCATCTTCCAAGGCTCTCTCTCGATTGATTGAGGAATGGGCTTTGGCCCATCGGAACTCAGCGCTCGGTTCGGCGGTTTGACGCGCATGACGCCAACAAAGGAATGCCAACCTCGAGAGGAGATCGTCTCGGCCGCCGAACTCATCGCGCGGCCAATCGACAGTCGAGATGAATTCGAAGGCTGCGGAGGTATCGGCGAGCCGCCCTTTGGGGTCGCTGCCAGGCTGATCGAGGAGAGCGCAGAGGGCATGGAACGTTTCAACCGATTCCGCGTCCACTGGGAAGCTGGCTGCTGACAGCGTTCCCCGCAAGCGGTCCCGGAGCTCGAGCGCTCGCTGGAGCGACTCATCGACGCCCAGTCCGGTCGGAATCTCAGCTTCATTGCTCGCTTGGATCCATGCCGGGATCAAAGAGGCGAGATTGTCTTGTTCGCTAATCGCTGGCCTCCTCTTCTGTGTCTGCCCGGGTCAGTCCCTCGAGGCCCCACTTCGCCGCGAGGCGCGCTCGGCGGAAGGTCTTTCGCTGGTGATTTGCGCAGAGGTTGTCCACGACCTGAAAGAGCCACCCTCGCGGGTTTCCCTCTCCGCTCATCTTGGCCATTGCGAGAAGAAACGCCTCCTGGACAACATCTCGCGCGTCTTCCTTAGCAAGACCATGCCTCCACGTCGCTCGCCAGACTAGCGGCAGAAAGAGATCGCGATAGAAAGCGTCGAGCGCCTCGGCAGAGGCGAGCACGACCGGCGGCAATCCGTCCGAAGCCGTTCGCTTCGCCGGCCGCACCGCAAAGCCGCCCTTCAGGTCGCTCAGAGCGACACTCCCTCCGATACCTATTGTCGCGAGACGGAAGTGATTGATTCTAAAGGAAGGCGAGAACGGTCAGGAACCCAGTTCTTCGAAGTAGCCGTTGAGGCTCCGAAGGGCGTGACGGTCTATCTCACGGCGTCGCAAGGAATCGCGTAGCAAGGACACCGCCGCGATTCCCTCGGGGACCAGTTTCAGCTCGTCGATGATCGGGAGCGCAGCTCGGATCTCCCACTCCGCCTGAGCGGGTTGAGCTGCGTCAAGAAGTATGTCGGCGAGCACGAGATGCGTCGCGGCAACGTCAGCATGCATCTCAATCTCCGCGAATTGCTGCTGCGCACCCCGAAAGGCTTCGACCGATTCGGCCAAATTGCCCTGGCTCCGTAGCAGGTATCCAACACCCAGTTGAAGCTTTGCGAGGTTCACCCTATTGTCGAGCCGACGGAGAATCACTGCGGCTTCCCGAGCTTCGGTCACCGCTTCGCTTACCTCTCCTAGGAAGGCGTGCACCTGAAAGAGGCTCTCGGACGCCATTCCCATAAGCCGGTCGAACCTTCGTTTTCCAGCTTCTAGTTTGATTTCCTGAAAACTGCGTTTGACCTCTTCTAACCGCCCTGTCTCTTTCAGAGCAGCAGCCTCAAGGAAGCGACACTTAAGCGCGTCCTCCGGAAGATCCAGTCTTGCGAAACAGTCGGCCCAGCGAGGAGCGAGATGAAGAACAGACTCAAATTCTCTCTCCTCAAGTTTCAAAGCCAGGCGCTGGTATGCGAGTCGCGCGACGTGCGCGCTGGCATTGTGGGCCAGAACGAAATGAGTTTCGGCTACATCGAACCATTCCTTCGCCTGAACTCGTTTAGACAGAATTCTGGAGCAACCACCGGCGATCAGCGCAAACTCTCCCAGATAGTAATCCTTCTCGTCGAATATCCCGATTTGCCGCTTCGGCGACTCCAAGAATCCATAGAAGAACTCTGCTTCTCGGTGTGCTTTCGCGGGCTCAATCTCCCCCAAGCGCCAAAGTGATGTGCAAATCCAGAGCAGCTGTTCCGGATCCTCAAGATTTAGCTCGGCGGACCGTTCGCGCCGCTGCTCAATCGAAGTCGCTAAGACCGATTCAGCAGCGATCTTAGCTTCCTCAGGCGATAGGGTGTAGCCCTTTCCTGGGAAGGGAATCAAGGATGCCGTCACGGGTTCACGTCAGATCCATTAGTGGCGTCGAGTTGCTTTTCAACTTCGATAGCAATGATTTCCGGTCCCAGAGCCAATGCTCGCCTGACTCTCTCGTCTGCGGGACTCTCCCCTACGCGGCCGGACCAATACACGTGCCCTACCTTGCACGTCATCGAAATCAGATGGGACTGCAACATTTTGCGGGATTCTGGTACACCCGGCCGACGAGAAAGCCGATCAAACCAAGTAAAAAGTTCTTCCTCTAGCCGACCTGCCTCTTCCCGAGGCACGCCATAGTCTTGGGTAAGGGTCGACTCAATAAGTTCGGATGCCCTCGATATGATCGAGCGCACCCGGCGTTCTCGAGAGAAGCCCTGTTCCATTTCGGTCGCCAAAAAGGGGATCCGAGATTCTACCACTCGAAAGCGGAACTCAGAGCGGAACCGGAGTGACTAGAGTGATCGAGAATCGGGTCTTCTTCGTCTTCGACTCGGGTTCCGCATGAGGGCTACGGGAAGATTCGCTTTGAGGTTTTTCCTCTGGGAGAGAGACCGTCTGCGTGGAAGTGTTACCCATGACCCTTCTCCTTTCGCCGCAAGAGAAACGGCTCGGCGTGGGCCGAGCGATGGAAACGTTTACAGAATCATTTCACCGCTAGAGGGAGAGGGTATGTTTTATCTTCCGCTTTTCTTGCGGCTGAAAGTTATGAATGAATGTTCCATGCCATGTGCGTAATGACGATATGGAGTGTCGATCCCGCTGATTCTTCATGGACTTATGCGTGCGGGCGCGGAGCTCGTCGGCGATGGTCTACGAACTCCGGTTAAAATAGATTCCGAACCAACATCACATGCGACGAAGGGCAGGTTCCGACCCGCGATCGCGGAGCAGTCTGCGATGAAATCCGAGCTGTCTTTTCCGAGGCAGTTTGGCGAGTACGTTTTGGTCGCCCAGCTGGGCGACGACGGGCTGGGGACTGTTTACCGCGCGCTCCACTCGAGCGACGAGAAGCGATTCATGCGGCTGCGTGTCCTGCAGTCGCCCGAGCTTTTGCCCGAGTCCGTCTGCTCGGCGATCCGAAACAACTCGGAGCGTGCGACGGCGATCGAGCACAAGACGATCGTGCTCCGTCCCGAGATGGGAATCTTCGAAGGCGTTCCATTCATGGCCTGGTACGAGAGCGCGGGCTGGACGCTCGACGTCGTTCTCGCGAAGCTGCGCGCGATGGGCCGACAGATCCCCGTCGAGTACGCGCTCCTGATCACGGAGCGTGCCGCGGCGGCCGTGGCGCACGCGTGGTTCGCGGTGCTCGAGGGAGTGCCCTTTCATCACGGTCTCCTCTGGCCCGGTTTCATCTCGATCTCCAACGAGGCGGAAGTTCGAGTCGGCGGCTTCGGTCTCGCCGAAGCGGTGTTGCCGGCTCTCAACCGGCCGCGACTGCTGCGCGACATCGCGCCTTACGTCGCGCCGGAAGTCCGCACGAGCGGAAAGATCGGCGCGAACTCGGACGTCTATTCGCTCGGAGTCCTGCTCCTGGAGCTCCTGACCTGTCGCCGAGCCACTCTAGATCGGCGCCTGCCGGAACTGCGCTCGAGCGATTCGTTCTCAACGGAGGTCGGCGCCTGCCTGCGCCAGGCTTTCGCCGATCCGGCGGAGCGTTTTTCCTCGGTCGTGCAGATGCATCGGGCGCTTCAGGAGCTCCTGGCCTCGAACCCCTACGCCCTTTCGACGGCGAGCTTCGGAATCTTTCTGTACAACCTCCTGAATCCCGAGAGTCACTCAGCGCCGATGACCGACGCCGAATCGACCAACCCCGTCGAGATCGAGATTCCGCCGTCACGAGAGGATTCGACCGACGAGGCATTGGCGGATTCGTCCGGTCCATTTCTCGCGGAGCGTCGTAAGCGAGCGATGACGCCGCTTCTTCCTTCGACGACGCACGATCAGAACCTGCCTCTTCCGCCGGAGCAGATCGAGAGCGCGCCGGCTCCCGTTTCGTCTGTCGTCGAGAAGTCGTCTTCTCCTTCGGCACCGGAGCCCACGGCGCCGGTCGTGA
>Ga0070697_100000706_pt1 | contig 24906 bp, 18 predicted proteins | sample KBSK1501metaG_FD_65475 | JGI IMG/M metagenome (GOLD analysis project Ga0070697, IMG submission 65475) | Corn, switchgrass and miscanthus rhizosphere microbial communities from Kellogg Biological Station, Michigan, USA - KBS K1-50-1 metaG | ecosystem: Host-associated > Plants > Roots >...
CGGGAACCAGCGCGCGTCCGGCGAGGTGTACTCGCCCTGCCAGCCGGACACGGTGAGGAAGAAGGCGATCCGCCCGCTGCCGGACACGTCGTGCATGACGTGCGCGAGCGATACGTTCTCGGCCCGGATGGCGATGCCGGCCTCGGCCGAGGCGACCCGGATCGCCGTCTCGACGATCGTCTCCCGGTCGGCCAGCTGGCCGGTCGGCGGTTCGTACGCACCGTCCCCATAGCCCGTGTTGGCCCGCTCCCGCAACAGGATGCGTCCGTTCCTCATCAGCAGGAGGATGACGTCCACGACGACCCTGCGGCGATGCTGAACCTCCGCAGCGATCGCGGTGTCGCCGGCTCTGCTCATAATGACCGCCTCGCCGCGCGCCCCGAAACCCAACCCCTACCTGGGCCCCTGCCCGGCGCATTTCGGTTCCATACGCACTGCCCAGGAACAAGCACGGTACCTCCGAGGGTCTGTGGATCGCCATGTGGACAAGGCCGGCCAACCTGTGGACGAGGCGGGGAAAACGATCTACGTGCTGTGGATACGGTCACGGACTCGCCTTAGCAGGGTGGCAACGGGGACTGTGGAGAACCGGGCGGCCATGTGGACGAGGGCGGCCGAGAATAGCCGAAAAACCACCGACGGTAACTTTCCTATCCGTTACTCACCGTAACCACAGAAGGACGACATAGGGCCTCAGGGAAGAGAGCGGGCCTCCCACCGGGCGACGGCCTCGACGGCCAGGCCACGGTGCCGCGTCATCATCTCGATGATCCCGTCCAGGTCACGCGCCTCGAACAGGTCCATGATCCGCTCGTGGTCGTGGCGCGCCTCGTCGGTATCTACCAGGCCGGTAAAGGTATAAGGAGCGGCGACATCCCACAGATAGGTGAGGAAGCGCAGCAGTCGGTCGCTGCCTGCCCGGCGGAAGGCGATGAAATGGAACTGGCGATTAAGGGTCAGGTATTCACGCCGCAGCCCGGGTGAGGTCAGCTTCCGCATCTGGCCGCACAGCCTGCGCATTTCCTCGATATCGTCACTGGTGAGCCTGGGGAGGGCCATGGTGAATGCCTCCCGCTCGAGTATCTCGCGCCAGTGGTAAATATCGGCCAGGTCATCCGACGACAGGACGTGGACGAAGAAGCCGACCCGCGGCTTGTGCTCGAGATATCCGGACGCGGCGAGCGAGGTGAGAGCCTCGCGCACCGGGATATGCGATACTCCCAGATCGGCCGCGACCGCGCTGGGTGATAGCTTGGCCCCGGGTTTTAGCTCACCAGAAACAACCGCCTGTTTGATCCGCTTCTCGATGTATGACAGCAGGGCCTCAGGCTGATCCTGACGGCGCTCGTGAGAGAACGGCACGGGCACCTGCACCTCCCCCTAGGACCATGAATATATTATAGCCAGCAGACCCCGCCAGATTCGATTGCCGCCGGCTGCTGGGAGTGTATGCGCCGCACTGCCGGGCAGCAGCATAACCGCGTAAAATGCAGCCGGAATTTAAGTGAATTGACTCGCTCAATGTGACACGGGTAATGGCGGGCGACCCCGCATACAGCCGGGATTGGCTATTGGGAGGCCCGGCGGCGAAGCGACCAGAGCTGGACGCCCCGCTCCACCTCGAGCGCGGCGGCCCACGGCAGCCGGGGCGGCCCCAGCTCGGTGCGCAGGCTCGCCGCCGCCTTCCTGGCCAGCTGCGGGTCGCGGGCGGCCCGGCGGGCGAGTTCGGCGGCCCGCTCCTCGACCTGCTCCGACGGCAGGGCCTCCCAGGCCAGGCCGAGCTGCACCGCGCGCAGGCCGGATATCTCCTCGCCGAAGATCCCGGCCGCGGCGGCGGCCTCGGCGCCCGCCCGCCCGGCCAGCAGCCCGAAGTGCCCGCCGCCCGGGTGCAGCCCGATCCGGAGGAAGCCGCTGATCAGCCGGGCGTCCTCGGCGACGATGCGCAGGTCGGTGGCGAGCATCAGGTTGATCCCGGCCCCGACCGCGGCGCCGCGGACCGCGGCGATGGTCGGCATCTCCAGCTGCCCGGCCCGGGTGAAGGCGCGGTAGATACCGCTGAGGGCTTCATAACGGTTCTCCTCCACCGGGTCGCGGCCGACCTCGTCCAGGTGGCCGCGCTCGGCCCCTGAGCAGAAGGTGCCGCCGGCGCCCCTGATGACCGCGGCGCCGGCCGAGGGGTCGCGGTCGGCCTCGTCGCAGGCCGCGACGAACTGGCCGGCCAGCTCGTTGTTCAGGGCGTTCCTGGTTGCCGGGGCGTTCAGGGTGATGAACGCGACGCCGTCGGTGATCTCCAGGTCAATCATGGGCGGGCTCCTCGGCCGGGTAGCGATGGGCGGCCTGACTCAGTCGTTCGGCGAGCACGGCGCAGCGGTCGCGCAGCTCGGCGGGCTCCAGCGGGGTGAACGGGATACCCAGCCGGGCCAGGTGCAGCGCGATCATGTCGAGCGAGTCCGAGCCCGACGTGAGCAGGCATTGCCCCGCGCCGATCGCCTCGACCACCGCGACCGTGGACGGCACCATGGCCGCGACCGCGCCGGCGGGCGCATCCAGCAGCACCCGGGCCTGCCAGCGGTACGGCCCGGAGGAGATGCCCTCGCTGACGAACCTGGCCGCGTCCGGCGGGTCGGCCGGGCGCGACCGGGCGCCGGTGGGGCGGATGTCCTCCATCCGGTCCAGACGGAAGCTGCGCCACTCGCCCTTGTCCAGGTCGTGCGCCACCAGGTACCAGCGCCGGCCGGTATAGACCAGGCGGTACGGCTCGACGTGGCGGCGGCTGTCCTGCCCGGAGCCGTTCCGGTAGCCGAAGCGCAGCCGCTCTTCCTGCTGGCAGGCCAGGGCGATGAGCGCGAGGTCGTTCGGCTCTATCGAGGGCTCGGCCGGGACCAGGGGTACGGTCGCGGCGGTGAGGGCCTCCACCCGGCGGCGCAGTCGCGGCGGCAGGACCTGGTCGATGACGGCCGCGGCGCGGGCGGCCGCCTCCTGGCTGCCGCGCAGCCCCGGGTCGGCCGCCGCGGCCCGCAGGCCGAGCGCGACCGCGACGGCGGAATCCTCGTCCAGCAGCAACGGCGGCAGCCGGGCGCCGCCCGGGCCGAGCGCGTAGCCGCCCTGGCGGCCGGGGATCGCGTGCACCGGGTAGCCCAGCTCCCTGAGCCGGTCGATATCGCGGCGGACGGTTCGCGTGGTGACGCCCAGCCGGGCCGCCAGCTCGTCGCCGCGCCAGCTCGCCCTGGCCGTCAGCAGCGGCAGCAGCCGGAGCAGCCGCCCGGCGGTATCGGTCACCCGCCCATCATGCCGTGCTTTTGCGGACCGGATCTGTCCTGGATGCTTTCTAGGGTGGGTACATGACTGATGTTGACTGGAACTTCCAGCTGGCAGAGCAGCTGGACTGGCACTGGCGCACGCAACTGCGACCGCGGCTGAACGGCCTGACCGACGAGGAGTACCGCTGGGAGCCCGTGCCCGGCGCGTGGAACGTGCGGCCGCGCGGGACGGGGACGGCGCCGATCGCGGTGGGGGCCGGCGAGTTCACCATCGACTTCGCCATGCCGGAGCCCGACCCGCCGCCGGTGACCACGATCGCCTGGCGGCTCGGGCACCTCGTCGTCGGGGTCCTCGGCATGAGGGTGGCCTCTCACTTCGGCGGGCCGCCGGTCGACTACGCCACGCACCGCTACCCCGGCGACGCCGCGACGGCGCTGGCCCAGCTCGACGCGGCCTACGCCGGGTGGATCGGCGGCGTGCGCGGCCTCGGCCCGGACGAGCTGGCCAAGCCGTGCGGCCCGGCCGAGGGCCCATGGGCCGACCATTGCATGGCCGAGCTCGTGCTGCACATCAACCGGGAGATGCTGCACCACGGCGCCGAGATCGCGCTGCTGCGTGACCTTTACCGATGGCAATTCGACGGCATGGGAGCCTGACCGTGTACTTCAAGATCCAGGTGGTCATCGACGCCGCCGAGCCGGCCAAGCTCGCCGACTTCTGGGCCTTCGCGCTGGACTACGTGCTGGAGCCGCCGCCGTATGGTTTCAAGACCTGGGAAGATTTCGGCCGGTCCATCGGCATGCCGGAGGAGGAGTTCGGCGACCAGGCCGCCATTATCGACCCGGCCGACGAGGGGCCACGGGTGTATTTCCAGCGCGTGCCCGAGCGGAAGACCGTCAAGAACCGGGTTCACCTCGACGTCCGGGTGGCCGGCCGCGAGGTGGAAGGCGAGGAACGCAAGCGGCTGATCAGCGAGAAAGTGGAGCAGCTGGTGGAGGCGGGCGCCAGCATCGCCTGGACGAATGACACCGTGCGGGGCCACTCGATCGTGCTGCGCGATCCCGAGGGCAACGAGTTCTGCGTGGCCTGAGGCCGCGGGCCCTGCTCCTGCGCATTTACCCCTCCGGATTCCGGGGGGGTAAATGCGGAGCAGGGCCTTGGTATGGGTGTGACGCATTGGTGTGCGGGGCGGTAATTGCGTCACGGATTCCGTCCGCAGACCGCAGGGCTGTGCGGATCGCGAAGGGCTATCTCGGGTTCATAACGAAGGGGCGCCGGGGCTGGCGCAGGGGCCACGACGGAGGGGACGGAGGGCGCGGGATCGCAGCCGAGCCGGGCAGGTCGGGGACGGAATCCCGGCGAGCCGGGACGGCTCCATCGGGCGCCACATAACGGGCTTTTCAAACTTTCCCAACATATGGCCAGGCCCGGTCAACACCACTAGCATTCCGTTATACCGGACTGTGGTGCACGTGCAGAACGGTGCCCGCCGCCAGCTCCGGGAGCAGCGAGCCTCCCCGGCGCCGGCGGACGGATCGCGCTCATCGCGGGTGGCCATTCCTGCCGGGGAGTGGCGGCCTGCGCGGAACTGGAAGCGGCCGCGTCAGGAAGGCCTGATCCTGGCCGCCGGGGCAACGCGGGAGAGGCTGTCGACGTGGTGGCGGAGGGGACCGGCCCGCATTCTCCTGTCATGCTGTCCGGGTCCATCCCGCCGCTCGCCCAGTCCTTCCACCAGCGCCCGGAAACCGGGCTGGACCTGCGGGTGGGCCTGTACCCCGGCGACACGGTGGTGCTGACCCACGGCGAGCAGGCCGCCGCCGCGCCCGCGGCCCAGGGCGGCACGGGCAAGACCCAGATCGCGGTGGCGTTCAGCCACTCACTGTGGGGCGCCCGTGCGGTCGACGCGCTGGTCTGGATCCCGGCGACCAGCCGGGAGGCGATCGTCACCGGCTTCGCGCAGGCGGCCAGGACGGTCGGCGCGGCCGACGGGGGGCTGCCCGCCGAGTCCGCGGCGGGCCGCTTCGCCGGCTGGCTGGCGCACACCAGGCGCCCGTGGGCGCTGATTCTCGATGACCTGGTCAGCCTGGCTGACCTGGAAGACCTCTGGCCCGCGGGGCCCGCCGGGCAGGTCGTGATCACCACCGGCCTGCCCGAGGCCGTATTCCCGGCCGGGCCGCGGATCACGCCGGTCGGCGGGTTCAGCCGCCGCGAGGTGCTCGCGTACCTGAGCGCCCGTCTCACCGACTTTCCCGACCAGCGGGCCGAAGCCCTCGACCTGGGCGCGGACCTGGAGGGGCTGCCGCTCGCGCTGGCCCAGGCCGCCGCGGTGATGAGCCTGAACCGGCTGAGCTGCCGGGAGTACCGGGGCCGGCTCGGCGAACGGCGCGAGCACATGTCCGCGGTCCGGGTGGACGGCGTCTCCCCCACCGTGCTGGCCACCTGGTCGCTGGCGGCGGAGTGCGCGCACGAGCTGCCGCCCGCTGGCGTGGCCTGGCCGGCGCTCGCGCTGGCCGCCATGCTCGACCCGCATGGCATCCCCGGCGCGGTGCTGACCAGCCCGGCGGGGTGCAGCTACGTGGCCGGCCGGCCGAGCGCCGCGGACCCGGCGGACCAGACCCTGGTCCGCGCGGCCATGACCAACCTGTCCCGGGCCGGCCTGGTCAGCATCGACCCGGGCAGCACGGCCAGGACGGTGCGGATGCACCCGAGCGTCCAGGCCGCGGTGCGCGCCTACCTGCCGCCCGCGGACTTCGAGCAGGCCGTGCTGGCCGCGGCGGAGGCCCTGCTGCAGGCCTGGCCGGAGGCGGACGGGGACCAGGACCCGCGCGAGCAAGGCCGGAGCGAGGGGGCCCGGCGCATGCAGGCCCAGCCCATGCAGGCCCAGCCCATGCAGGCCCAGCCCATGCAGGCCCAGCTCAAACAAGCACTGCGGGACTGCACCGCGGCGCTGCAGTCGGCCGACAGCGCGGCGCCGCACCCGGCCGCGGGCGGCGCGTACCGGGGCGCGCAGACCCAGCAGAGCGTCCTATGGAAGCCGGACGCCCATCCGGTGCTGTTCCGCAAGGGGCTGAGCCTGGAGGCCGACGGGCTGGCCGAGTCCGCCATCGCGTACTGGCAGGGCATGCTCGTCACCAGCACCACGCTGCTCGGCAACGGCCACGGCAACGCGGTGACGGCCCGGGACCGGCTGGCCGCCGCCTACGAGTCGGCCGGGCGGTTCGGCGACGCGATCGCGGTGTTCTCCACCGCGCTGGCCGACCGCGAGCGCAACCAGGGACCCGAGCACCCGGACACGCTGACCGCGCGCGGGAACCTCGCCCACGCCTACTCGAGCGCCGGCCGGCCGGCCGAGGCGGTCGCGCTGTACGAGCAGGTGGCGGCCAGTGCCGGCCGGCACCTCGGCCCCGGGAATCCGGTCACGCTCGCCGCGCGGGCGCGCCTGGCAGGCGCCTACCAGTCAGCCGCCCGGGGCAAGGAGGCGCTGACCGCGTACCAGATGCTGCTGGCTGACGCCGAACGACTGCTCGGCGCGCGGCACCAGGACACGCTGGCGACCCGGGAGAACCTGGCCGCCGCCTTCCTGGCTAACGGACAGCCCAAGGAGGCCATCGAGCACTACAAGCGGCTCGCGGCGGACACCGAGGCCGCGGCCGGCCGCGACCATCCCGACGCGATCGCGGCGCGCGCCAGCCTGGCCTGGGCCTACCGCCAGGGCGGCAAGCCGAAGGACGCGATCGCGCTCTACCAGCGGCTGCTGGCCGACCACGAGCGGATCGCCGGACCCGACCACCCGGACGCGATCACCGCCCGGACCAACCTGGCCTTCGCCTACCGCAGCGCCGGCCAGCTGCGCGAGGCGATCCAGGCCCACGAGCGCACGCTGGCCGACCGGGAGCGGGTACAGGGACGCGACCACGCGGACACTAGGTTCGCCCGGGCCAACCTGGCCGCGGCCTACCTGCAGGCCGGGCGGCCCGGCGACGCCATTCACCACTACGAGCAAGCGCTGGCCGACAGCGAGCGGATGCTCGGCCCCGCCGACCTGGAGACCCTGACCACCCGGTCCAGCCTGGCCGCGGCGCACTTCGCGGGCGGGCGGATGGCCGAGGTGATCCCGCTGCTGCGGCGGACGCTGGCCGACAGCGAGCGCTACCTCGGTCCGGACCACCCGCTGACCAGGACGGTACGCGATAACCTGGAGGCAGCCACGAGAAGCTGAGCCAGGGCCGCGGGCGGTCGGGTTCCGGGGGGTTCGCGGGGAGAAAGCCGCAGATGGCCCGGGTTTGGGGGTTAGCGGGGGGCGGAACCCCCCGCGAGTCCGGGTAAAACCCGAAACGTCAGGCTGAGGCACATTAGAATCGCAGCAGGGCCCCCTCGACACGGAGAGTGTACAGATAGCTACAAATTGGGCTCTAATAGTCGCATTGTGTGACTTATGGCGACATATGGCCCTCAAGCGGAAGAACTGATTATCATGCCATCAACGGCGGTTCGCATGACCGTCGAGGGCCTGTGACCTGGCTTATTGCCCGATTCAACTAAGTCGTGAGCAAGGGGGCGAGAAAGGCTGTCGATCATGGTCACGCAGCAAGCGGGAACCGTAGCTAGCTCGGGGTCTGGGGTGCTGCTGTCCGGGACCGTGCCGCCGCTCGCCGATGCCTACCACCCGCGCGAGCAGAGCGGGCCCGGCCTAGCCAGGAGCCTGCGTACCGGCGAAATCGCGGTGCTGATCCACGGTGAGGAGACCGGGCAGGCCCAGGGCGGCACGGGCAAGACCCAGCTGGCGGTGGAGTTCACCCACGCCATGTGGAACACCCGGGCGGTGGAGATCCTGATCTGGGTCAACGCCGCCAGCCGGGAATCGGTTATCACCGGCTTCGCCCAGGCGGCGAACACGGTCGACGCCAGCCAGCCGGACGAGGGCGCCGAGACCGCCGCGGCCAGGTTCGTGTCCTGGCTGGCGCACACCAGGCGGCCGTGGGCGCTGGTCATCGACGACCTGGCCGAGCTGAGCGACCTGGAGGAGCTGTGGCCGTCGGGTGCGTCCGGCCGGGTCCTGATCACTACCAGGCTGCCGGCCAGCGCGTTCGAGGATGCGGCGGAGAGCGGCACCATCGCAGGCATGGACCTGCGGGTCGTCGCGGTGCCCGGGCTGAACCGGCGCGAGGCCCTGGACTACGTCACCTCCCGGCTCACCGACCACCCCGACCAGCGGATCGAGGCATTGGACCTGGGCGAGGACCTCGACGGGCTGCCGCTCGCGCTGGCCCAGGCCGCGGCGGCGATGAGCGCCCGCAGGCAGGGCTGCCGGGAGTACCGCGCGCTGCTGGCCGAGCGGATCCCGCACATGCCCGCCGTGCCGGGTGCCTCGGCCGCGGTGCTGGCCACCTGGTCCATCGCCGCGGAGTGCGCGCACGAGCTGCCGCCGGCCGGGCTAGCCTGGCCGACCCTGGTGCTGGCCGCGATGCTCGATCACCACGGCGTGCCGGGCGCCGTGCTGACCAGCCCGGCCGCCTGCGGCTACATCGCCGGCCGGCCGAGCACCGCCACCGCGGCCGACCAGAACATGGTCCGCGCCGCCATCAACAACCTGGCCCAGGCCGGCGTGGTCACCATCGACCCGGTCAGCGCGGCGCGCACCGTGCAGATGCACGCCAGCGTGCAGGCCGCGGTGCGGGCCTACCTGCCGGCCGCGGACGTGGAGCAGGTGGTGCTGGCCGCCGCGGACGCGCTGCTGGAGACCTGGCCGGACGGCGACGGCGGGGCCGGGGGTCCGCTCGCCCAGGCCCAGGTCCCGCAGCCACAGGTCCCGCAAGCCCAGGTCGCGCAGGCCCAGGGCCAGCAGGCACAGTTCCAGCAAGGCCAGCTCGAGCAGGCCCTGCGCGACTGCGCCGCGACCCTGCGGATGTCCGACGGCGGCATGCTGTGGAAGCCGGAGGCGCACCCGCTGCTGTTCCGCGCCGGGCTGTCGCTGGAGCACAGCAGGCTGTCCGAAGCGGCCATCACGTACTGGAAGTCCATGGTGGCCACCAGCACCAGGCTGCTCGGCCCGGCCCACGCCAACGCCGTGGTGGCCAGGGACAGGCTGGCCGCGGCCTACGAGGCGGCCGGGAAGTCCGCCGACGCCATCTCGGTGTTCCAGACCGCGCTGACGGAACGGGAGCAGCACCAGGGCGCCGAACACGCCGAGACCATCGCGGCCCGGGCCCATCTGGCCCACGCCTACCAGTCGGCCGGGCGGCCCGCCGACGCGATCGCCCTGTACGAGCGCACGGTGGCCGATTCCGCGCGGCTGCTTGGCCAGGCCCACCCGGTCACCCTGGACGCCCGGGCCAGCCTGGCCGAGACGTACCAGGCAGCAGGAGACCCGCGGGAGGCGATCGCGGCCTACGAGGCGCTGCTCGCCGACGCCGAACACCACCTGGGCGTCGGCCACCCCACCACACTGGGCGCGCGGGCCAGCCTCGGCGCCGCCTACGCGGCTAGCGGCCGGGCCAAAGATGCCATCGGGCAGTACCAGCGGGCCCTGGCCGACCACGAGCGGATGCACGGGCCGGATCACCCGGACACCATCGCGGCCCGGTCCAGCCTGGCCTCGGCGTACCGCTCCGCCGGGAAGCAGAAGGAGGCCATCGGGCAGTACGAGCGGGTGCTGGCCGACCGCGAGCGGACCGCGGGCGCGGATCATCCGGACACCATCGCGGCCCGGGCCAACCTGGCCTACGCCTACCGCAGCGCGGGGCGGCTGCGGGACGCCGTCCCGCGCTACGAGCGCACCCTCGCCGACCGGATGCGGGTCCAGGGGGCGGACCACCGGGACACCCTCACCGCGCGCTCCAACCTGGCGGCCTGCTACCAGCAGGCCCGGCGGCTGACCGACGCCATCCCGCAGTACGAGCGGGCGCTGGCCGACAGCGAGCGGATGCTCGGGCCGGGCGATATGGAGACGCTGACCACCCGCTGCAACCTGGCCACCGCCTACTACACGGCCGGACGGCTCACCGATGTGGTCGCGGTCTTGCAGCGGGCCCTCACCGACTGCGAGCGTTATCTCGGACCCGACCATCAGATGACCCAGACCGTGCGCGAAAACCTCGACGCCGCCACCCAGGTCTAAGGAGGGCAGGCCGGCCTAAACGTGTAAGCAGGGGGTAAGAGCACTCCAGACCCGCGGGAGGCACCATGGCAGCTCATCCCTACGACTTCGTTATCGTTGGCGGCGGATCCGCGGGCAGTGCCCTGGCGAACCGGCTGTCCGCCGATCCGGGCGCCCGGGTGCTGGTGCTCGAGGCAGGCCGCCCGGACTACATCTGGGACCCGTTCATCCACATGCCCGCCGCGCTGACCATCCCGATCGGCAACCGCTTCTACGACTGGAAGTACGAGAGCGAGCCGGAACCGTACATGAACGGGCGGCGCATCTACCACGCCCGCGGCAAGGTCCTCGGCGGGTCGAGCAGCATCAACGGGATGATCTTCCAGCGCGGCAACCCGCTGGACTACGAACGCTGGGCGGCCGACGATGGCATGGCCGACTGGGACTACGCGCACTGCCTGCCCTACTTCAAGCGGATGGAGAACTGCCTGGCCGCGGACCCCAGCGACCCGTTCCGCGGGCACACCGGGCCACTGGTGCTGGAGCGGGGACCGGCCACCAACCCCCTGTTCGGCGCGTTCTTCGCCGCCGTGCAGCAGGCCGGCTATCAGCTCACCGACGACGTGAACGGCTACCGGCAGGAGGGCTTCGCCCCGTTCGACCGGAACGTGCACCGCGGCCGGCGGCTGTCCGCCTCGCGGGCCTACCTGTATCCGGTGATGAGCCGGCCCAACCTCACCGTGGCCACCCGCGCCTTCGCCACCAGGATCATCTTCGACGGCACCCGCGCGGTCGGCGTCGAGTTCCGGCACGAGGGGAAGACCAAGCGGGTCAGGTCGGAAGAGCTCATCTTGTCCGGCGGGGCGATCAACTCCCCGCAGCTGCTCCAGCTGTCCGGCGTCGGCCATGCCGAGGAGCTCTCCGCGCTCGGCATCGACGTGGTCGCCGACCTGCCCGGCGTGGGCGAGAACCTGCAGGACCACCTGGAGGTGTACGTCCAGTACGGCTCGAAGCTGCCGGTGTCGGTCGCGCCCGCGCTGAAGTGGCGCAACCGCCCCGTGGTCGGCGCGAAGTGGCTGTTCCTGCGCAGCGGCCCTGGGGCCACCAACCACTTCGAGGGCGGCGGCTTCGCCCGCAGCAACGACGACGTGGTCTACCCGAACCTGATGTTCCACTTCCTGCCCATCGCGATCCGCTACGACGGCACGCAGCCCGCGGGCGGGCACGGGTACCAGGTGCACATCGGCCCGATGTACTCGGACTCCCGCGGCACCTGCAAGATCACCTCGACCGACCCGGCCGTGCACCCGGCGCTACGGTTCAACTACCTGTCTACGCCGACCGACCAGCGGGAATGGGCGGAGGCGATCGGTATCGCCAGGAAGATCCTGACCCAGCCGGCCTTCGACGACTTCAACGCGGGCGAGCTGTCGCCCGGCCCCTCGGTGCAGACCGACGAGGAGATCCTGGCCTGGGTGGCCAGGGACGCCGAGACCGCGCTGCACCCGTCCTGCACGGCCAGGATGGGCACCGGGCCGATGGCGGTGACCGACCCGGCGAGCTTGCGGGTACACGGGCTGCAGGGGCTGCGGGTCGTCGACGCCTCGGTCATGCCCTACGTCACCAACGGCAACATTTACGCGCCGGTGATGATGGCCGCCGAAAAGGCGGCCGACCTGATTCTGGGCAATACGCCGCTGCCGCCCGAGCCGGTGGAGTTCTTCCGCCGGGACCGCGATGCGGTGCGGATGGGCGAGAACCAGGCCCGTTCGGATGATTAATAGGTCATCCCCACAACGTGGGATTGTTTCGCCGAAAACTAGACAGACCGGCTATTCGTCACCATGATCGAACTGGCACGGGGTAAGACGAGGAGCGATCTGGCATGACCACACCGAACGGGCCCGGCGGCTTCGGGGACGGCGCCGCCAGCGACCCGCTGCCCGAGGCGACCATGCTGGTGCGGGGCGCGGCCGCGGCGGGTCACCAGCTCAAGATCCTCGGCGGCCTCGGCGTCCGGGTGCTGTGCCCCGACTTCCCGCCCCGGCTGCGCGCCGGGCAGGACATCGACCTGGCCTGCCTGGGCAAGAGCCGGCGCAAGGTCGCCGACTACCTGGAGAGCGCGGGCTGCGAGCCGGACAAGCGGTTCAACAACCTGAACGGGGACCGGCAGATGTACTTCAACGCCCCGTCCGGGCGTCCGGTCGACGTCATGGTGGACCGGCTGTCGATGTGCCACACGCTGGACTTCAAGTCCTCGTTCAGTTCCTCCTCGATCACCCTTGATCCCGCTGACCTGCTGCTTTCCAAGCTGCAGATCGTCGAGCTGAACGCCAAGGACGCGCACGACATCTTCCACCTGCTGTCCGGGCTGCGGGTCGGCCGGGACTCCGCCCGCCCGTCCATCGACCCGGACCGGTTCGGCGCGGTCCTCGCCGCCGACTGGGGCTGGTGGCGGACGGTGACGGGCAGCCTGGCCAAGCTCCCCGACCTGCTCTCCTCCCAGCCCGGCCTGGCCCCGCCCTACCCGCGGTTCGACGCCCTGACCCAGGCCAAGCAGCTGCAGGAGGTCGCGGAGTCGGTCCCGAAGGGCCTCAAGTGGAAGACCAGGGCCAGGGTCGGCGACCGGGTGCGCTGGTACGAACTACCCGAAGAAGTGGATCACTGAGCTCCCTTCCCGGGAATCGGTGCACATATAAGGAAGGCGCGGCGCGATGAAAGTCTTCTTCGCCACAGACATCCATGGCTCCGAGATCTGCTGGCGGAAATTCCTCAACGCCGCTGCCTTCTATAAGGCCGACATGGTGGTGCTCGGCGGGGACGTGACCGGCAAGGTCCTAGTGCCCATCCTGGCCATGCCGGGCTACTGGGAGGTGTCGTTCGGCGGGCAGCGGATACGGCTGGAGACGAAGACCGAGCTCGACGAGATCCAGCGCAAGATCCGCGACCGCGGCTCCTACCCCTCGGTGATGGCCCCCGAGGAACTCGACGCGCTGAACGAGCAGGACGGCTCGGTCGACCGCAGGTTCACCCTGGAGATGACCCGCGGCCTGGACCGGTGGCTGGACATGGCCGACGGCAAGCTGCGCGGCGGCGAGATCCCGTGCATCCTCAACGGCGGGAACGACGACATCTGGGAGATCGACGACATCATCGAGCAGTCCCCGTGCGTCAGCTTCGCCGAGAGCAAGGTGATCGACATCGGTGGCTTCTACCTCGCCTCGATGGGCTGGACCAACCCGACGCCGTGGAACACCTTCCGCGAGGCGCCCGAGGACGTGCTGACGACCAAGATCGACGCGGTCGTGTCGCAGATCCCGGACATGGGCCGGGCGGTGTTCAACTTCCACGCCCCGCCGTACGGCACCGGTCTCGACGAGGCCCCCGCCCTGGACGAGAACATGCGGCCGACACATGGCGGCGCGGTCATGAAGCCGGTCGGCTCCAAGGCGGTCAGGGAAGCCATCCTCAAGTACTCCCCGGTGCTGTCCGTGCACGGGCACATCCACGAGAGCCGGGGCGTGGCCAAGCTCGGCCGGACCCTGTCCATGAACCCCGGCAGTTCCTACACCGACGGCGTACTGCAGGGTGCGGTGCTCGACCTGAACGAGAAGAAGGGGAAGGTCGCTAAGTACATACTCGTGAACGGCTGAGGCCCCCCGACCGCTTCTCACTTACTGAGAGTTCAGCCCGTCGGCCAGCTGGAATAGCAGAGTGTAAGTCCTCAACTTCACAAACACCAGTCCCTGGGGCCCGCAAAGCCCTATATTGACGCCAGATACACACTTAACCACCAGATGTAGCCTTCCTATCCCATCTAAACCGGACATAGCTGGACAAATAGGTTAACCGGAGGATACATAATGACGGCAGGAGCACTCGGGGAAGAGAGACCGACCCTCTTCCTCCGCAAGGCGACGGGCCTGGTTCGCGGCTGGTCGGTCCGGGACTCGTTGATCTACGCGTGCCTGGCGACCAACTTCGTGACGCTCGGGATCTACGAGTTCACCTTCGCCGGGCCGGCGTTCCCGAAGGGCCAGTTCATAACGGCGGTGATCATCGGGGGAATCTGGGTTTCGTTCCTGGTGATCGCCTATGCCGGGCTCGTCGTCACGATTCCGCGGGCCGGCGGCGATTACGTCTGGCAGACCAGGATCCTGGGCAGCGGCATCGGCTTCGTGATGGCCGCGACAGGCTGGTGGTTCATCCTCTGGCTGTGGGCGCCGATCTACGGCAACATCTTGGCGGTGCAGTTGTTCGAGCCGCTGTGGGCCACGCTCAAGTGGACCTGGCCGGGCGGCGGCTACGCGTGGTTCGGCACGCACAACGGGATCTTCGTGGTGACGTTGATCACGATCGCGCTGGCCGGCCTCCTGGTTTCCATCGGCATGGCCGGTTACGCCAAGGTCCAGCGGTGGTGCTTCATCGGCGGCGTGATCGGCTTCGCCGTCGTGGTGATCCTGCTGCTGATCAACTCACACGCCGACTTCATCGCCGCGTTCAACCGGGAAGGGCTGAACCTGTTCGGCGTCAAGAACGCCTACGGGGCCACCAACGCGGCGGCCGTCAAGGCCGGCTACACCACAACGCCGATCGGCTTCGGTCCGCTCGGGCCGACGATGCTGCTCATCCCGGCGTTTATGTTCTTCCTGCTGTGGCCGAACTGGGGCACCACCCTGTACGGAGAGGTCCGCGGCGCGAGCGACTTCAAACGGGTGTTCGCCGGCATGTTCTTCGGCCTGTGGCTCACGGTCGCCTTCACGATCATCTTCCTGCTGGTGATGGCCAAGACCGTCGGCTGGGGCTTCTACCAGAACCTCAACTCGCTCGGCTACAACGCCACCCCGCAGTTCGGCATCTGGCCGTACCCGTTCATGTTCGCGGGCTGGCTGGTGCACAACACCGCCTTCCAGGTGGTGCTGATCCTGGTGCTCAGCCTGTGGTTCTTCGGCTGGGTGGGAACCCTGTTCCTGTCCTCGACCCGGGTCATCTTCGCGGCCGCGTTCGACCGCGTGCTCCCCGACCGGGCTTCTGAGGTCTCGGAGAAGCGCCGGGTACCGTTCTATTCGCTGCTGCTGATGCTGCTGCCCGCGGTCGGGCTGGCCGCGCTATACGCGTACAACACCGATTTCCACACCTACACGCTGGACGCCACGCTGGTCATCGCGGTGACCTACCTGTTCAGCGCGATCGCCGTGGTGATCTTGCCGCTGCGCAAGCCGGACCTGTGGTTCGCCTCGCCGGCCAGCAAGGTGAAACTGTTCGGCGTGCCCATCGTGCCGGTGGCCGGGGTAGTGACGATCGCGCTGCTCGTGTACTGCCTCTATGAGTGGCTGTCGAACGACCTGTACTTCGTGAACAATACGTCCTCCCTCATCTACATGGGCGCGAACTACGTGCTGGCCATCGTCATCTTCGTCGGGGCCCGCATCATCCGCAACCGCCAGGGCATCGACCTGTCACTGATCAACAAGGAGATCCCGGTCGAGTAGCCGTCCGGGTTTCGTGATCGTGGAGGCTCCTGGAGGAGCCTCCACGATCACCGTTTTGGAGGCATCGTGAGCGAGCCGGAGGGCGCTGCGGCGCACCGGAGCGAAACGGGAGACGTTGCCGGGGCTAAGGGACGGACGTTCCTGGTCACCGGGGCCAACACCGGGATCGGGCGGGCCACCGCGGCCGGGCTGGCCCGGCAGGGCGGGCGCGTCTACGTCGCGTCCCGGTCGCGGGCCAAGGGCGAGGAGGCGGTGGCCGGGATCAAGGCCTCGACCGGGAACGAGGCGGTCTTCTACCTGCCGCTCGACCTGGCCGACCTGGACTCGGTGCGGGCCTGCGCCGCAGGCTTCCTGGCCAAGGGCGAGCCGCTGCACGTGCTGGTGAACAACGCCGGAGTCGTCCGGGCCCGGGGCCTGACCAAGCAGGGTTTCGAGCTGATGTTCGGCGTCAACCACCTCGGCCACTTCGTGCTGACGAACGCCCTGCTCGGCTGCCTGACCGCCAGCGGGCCGGCCCGGGTGGTCACGGTGTCCAGCGACTCCCACTACGCGGCGCGCGGGATCGACTTCGACGCGCTGCGCCGACCGGAGCGCGGCGTCACCGGCCTGCACGGGTACGGGGTCTCCAAGCTGTGCAATGTGCTGTTCACCCAGGAACTCGCCCGCCGGACGGCGGGCAGCGGGGTCACCACCTACGCGCTGCACCCGGGCGTGGTGGCGTCGGACATCTGGCGGCGAGTGCCGTGGCCGGTCCGCCCGCTGATGATGCGGCGCATGCTCACCGTGGACGAGGGCGCGGCGACGTCGCTTTACTGCGCGACCTCACCGGACGTGGCGCAGGACAGCGGCAAGTTCTACGAAAAGTGTGCGGAACGTGCTCCCAGCCGGGTCGCCACTCCGGAACTGGCCGCGGAGCTATGGAAGCGCAGCGAGGAGTGGACGGCGCTGCCCTAGGGGCGACGCGGCCGGCGAGGCGGATCGCGGTGTCGCGCAGGGCGATGGCGGGGCGGGAGGTCATCCCGCTGAGCCGGGTGGCCCGGTAGGAGCCGTTTGCGACCATCCGCCGGTGCGGCATTATCGTCGTGGGTAGTGGGCAAGACAACCCGCAGAGCGGTGATGATCAGGGGAAGCTGGGGGAATGGATCTACCTGTCAACCCGCCGGTGGCGCCGATGCTGGCCAAGCCGGTGGACGCGATCCCGGACGGGGACTACGTGTTCGAGCCGAAGTGGGACGGCTTCCGGTCGATCGTGTTCCGCGACGGCGACGAGGTCGAGATCGGCAGCAGGAACGAGCGGCCGATGACGCGCTACTTCCCCGAGCTGGTGGCCGCGGTCAAGGCCGAACTCCCGGAGCGGTGCGTGATCGACGGGGAGATCGTGATCCCCGACGGCGACGGCAGGCGGCTGGACTTCGAGGCGCTGCAGCTGCGGATCCACCCCGCGGCCAGCCGGGTCGAGCTGCTGGCGACCCAGACGCCGGGGCACTTCATGGCGTTCGACCTGCTCGCGCTGGGCGACACCGACTACATGGAGCGGCCGTTCGCCGAGCGCAGGGCCGCACTCGAGGGCGCTCTGGCTAACGCGGGGACCTCCATCCACCTGACCCAGACGACCACCGACCGGGAGGTGGCCACCGGCTGGTTCAGCCAGTTCGAGGGGGCCGGCCTGGACGGGCTGATCGCCAAGCCGGCCGATGGCATCTACGAGCCGGACAAGCGGGTGATGAAGAAGGTCAAGCACGAACGCACCGCGGACTGCGTGGTGGCCGGCTACCGGGTGCACAAGAGCGGGGACGACCGCATCGGGTCCCTGCTGCTCGGCCTGTACCGCGACGACGGCAAGCTGGCCAGCGTCGGCGTGATCGGCGCGTTCCCGATGGAGCGGAGGATCGAGCTGTTCACCGAACTCCAGCCGCTGGTCACCACGTTCGACCAGCACCCGTGGAACTGGGCCGAGCACCAGCCCGCCCAGCGCACGCCGCGGGCGGCCATGTTCAGCCGATGGAACGCGAACAAGGACCTGTCGTTCATCCCGCTGCGCCCGGAACGCGTGGTCGAGGTCCGCTACGACCACATGGAGGGCCCGCGGTTCCGGCACACCGCGCAGTTCGCCCGCTGGCGGCCTGACCGCGAGCCGCGCTCGTGCACCTACGCCCAGCTGGAGGAGCCGGTCAGCTTCGACCTGGCCGAGATCCTGCGCGGGGGGCACAGTGGCTGAACCGAAGGTAGTGCTGGAACTCGCGGGGCACGAGGTCGCGGTCAGCAATCCGAGCAAGGTGTACTTCCCGCGGGCCGGGGTGACCAAGCTGGAGATGGTGCGCTACTACCTGGCGGTAGCGCCGGGAGCGCTGGGCGGCGTGCGCGGCCGGCCGATGGCGCTGAAGCGCTTCGTGAACGGCGCCGAGGGCGAGCCGTTCTTCCAGAAGCGGGCGCCGGAGAAGCGGCCCGGCTTTATCCAGACCGTCGAGCTCAGCTTCCCCTCCGGCCGTACCGCGGACGAGGTGGTCGTCGTCGACGAGGCCGCGCTGGCCTGGGTGATCAACCTTGGCTGCATCGACCTCAACCCGCACCCGGTGCGCGCCGCCGACCTGGACCACCCGGACGAGCTCCGGGTCGACCTGGACCCGGTGCCCGGGGTGCAATGGCCGCAGATCAGGGACGTGGCCATGGTGGCCGCCGGAGTGCTGGCCGACTACGGGCTCACGGGCTGGCCGAAGACCTCCGGGTCGCGCGGCATGCACATCTACGCGCGGATCGAGCCGCGCTGGGAGTTCGGCGAGGTGCGGCGCGCGGCGGTCGCGGTGGCCCGGGAGATCGAGCGGCGGGCACCCGAGATAGCCACCTCCAAGTGGTGGAAGGAGGAACGGCACGGCGTCTTCGTGGACTACAACCAGAACGCCAAGGACCGTACGGTCGCGTCCGCCTACTCGCTGCGCCCGGTCCCCGACGCCCGGGTGTCGATGCCGCTGACCTGGGCGGAGGTGCCGTCGTGCGACCCGGCGGAGTACACCATCGGCACCGTCCCGCAGCGGTTCGCGCGGGCCGGCGACCCGTGGGCGGAGATGGACGAGGCGGCCGGGTCGCTAGACGGGCTGCTGGAGCTGGCGGCCAGGGACGAGGCGGCCGGGCTGGCCGACGCGCCGTGGCCGCCGCACTACGAGAAGCAGACCGGCGAGGCGCCCCGGGTACAGCCGTCCAAGCGCCGTGCTAGCCCGGGGGGGCGACCCCCCGGAACCCCCCGCGACCGGGGGGACCCATCCCCCCGGACCCCCCTTGGCACCCCCCCGACGGGCCGGCGGCAGAGTACGATGCCGCTGATCGAGATCGCGCGGGCGGAGACCAAGGACGAGGCGATGGCGGGCCTGGAGCGCTGGAAGGCCAGGCACTCAGAGGTATGGCGGCTGCTCGAGCCGGCCGACGTCCTGGTCGACGCGATGCGCGGGCGCAGCTCGCTCTGGTACCGGATCCGGCTGAACCTGCGGCACGTGCCCGAGGCGCAGCGCCCGCCGCAGGAGCCCCTCGAGGTCGACTACGATCCGTGGGCCGGGTTCAGGCCCGGATAGCCCCTGGCCGGCGCCGGGGCACGCGCCGGGTCCGTTCGGGATACTAATCGACGTCAACCCAGTCCAGGGTGCGCTGGACCGCCTTACGCCAGCCGGCGTACCCGCCCTCGCGGCGGTCCGGCGGCCACGACGGCGACCAGCGCTTCGACTCGTGCCAGTTGGCGCGCAGCTCGGCCGCGTCCCGCCAGAACCCGGTGGCCAGGCCGGCCGCGTACGCGGCGCCGAGCGCGGTGGTCTCGGCCACCACCGGCCGGCTCACCGGGACGCCGAGGATGTCGGCCTGCAGCTGCATGGCCAGGTCGTTGGCTGTCACGCCGCCGTCCACCTTGAGCACCTCCAGGTGGACGCCCGAGTCCCGTTCCATCGCCTCGGCCACGTCCCTGGTCTGGTACGCGATGGCCTCCAGGGTGGCCCGGGCCAGGTGGGCGCGGGTGTGGAACCTGGACAGGCCGACGATCGCGCCGCGCGCGTCGGCCCGCCAGTACGGCGCGAACAACCCGGAGAAGGCCGGCACGAAGTAGACGCCGTCGGTGTCCTCGACCGAGGCGGCGAGAGTCTCGCTCTCCGCCGCGTCGCCGATCACGCCGAGCTGGTCGCGCAGCCACTGCACGGCGGCGCCGGTCACCGCGATCGACCCCTCGAGCGCGAAGGTGGCGGGCTCCGCGCCGAACTTGAAGCACACCGTGGTGAGCAGCCCGGCGCGGGACCTGACGATCTCCGTGCCGGTGTTCAGCAGCAGGAAGTTGCCGGTGCCGTACGTATTCTTGGCCTCGCCTGGGGCCAGGCAGACCTGGCCGACGGTGGCCGCCTGCTGGTCGCCCAGGGCCCCGGTGATCGGCAGATGGGCGCCGAACGGGCCGGTTTGTGACGTGAGCCCGTAGGGTTCGGGGGCCGAGGAGGGCAGGATCCGCGGCAGCATCTGCCGCGGCACGGTGAAGAAGCCGAGCAGTTCGTCGTCCCAGTCCAGCGTCTGGAGGTTCATCAGCATCGTGCGGCTGGCGTTGGTGACGTCGGTCACGTGCACCCCGCCGTGGACGCCGCCGGTCAGGTTCCACAGCAGCCAGGTGTCGACGGTGCCGAAGATGGCGTCGCCGCGCTCGGCGTCGGCGCGCAGGCCGTCGACGTGGTCGAGCATCCACTGCAGCTTGCCGCCGGAGAAGTAGGTGGCCGGGGGCAGGCCGGCTTTGTGCCTGATCACGTCGCCCCGGCCGTCCCGGTCCAGGGCCGCGGCGATCCGGTCGGTCCTGGTGTCCTGCCAGACGATGGCGTGGCCGTACGGCCGCCCGGTGCGCCGGTTCCACACCAGCGTGGTCTCCCGCTGGTTGGTCAGCCCGAGCGCGGCGAGGTCGGCGGTGCGCAGGTTCGCCGTGGTCAGCGCCTGCTCGATGACGGCGCGGGTGCGCTCCCAGATCTCGGCGGGGTCGTGCTCCACCCAGCCGGGCCGCGGCATGATCTGGCCGTGCTCCAGCTGGTGCCGGGCCACTTCGGTGCCGGAATGATCGAAGACCATGAACCGGGTGCTCGTAGTGCCCTGATCGATAGCCCCGATGAAATCGGACACTCAATCTCCCTTTGGCGGCGGTTCACCGGAATGTCACGGCTGGCGGGTAGGTTGACGATGTACATACTCTAGAACCGGGACCACAGCTAAATCTGGGGGATGGGTGATGGCGAGTAACGGCGCTCTCGACGCCCGTGAGCGGGGCGCGATGCTCACCAGGCTGGCGACCGAACGGTTCGACGTGCTGGTCATCGGCGGCGGCATCACCGGTGCCGGGACCGCGCTGGACGCGGCGTCCCGCGGCCTGCGGGTGGCCCTGGTAGAGGCGCGGGACCTAGCCTCGGGCACCTCGAGCCGGTCGAGCAAGCTCATCCACGGCGGCCTGCGCTACCTGGAGCAGTTCGACTTCAAGCTGGTCTACGAGGCGCTGCGGGAACGCGACCTGCTCGTATCCAAGCTCGCCCCGCACCTGGTCAAGCCGGTCTCGTTCCTGTACCCGCTGTACAAGAAGGTGGTCGAGCGGCCGTACGTGGGGGCGGGCCTGGTGCTGTACGACTCGATGGAGGGCACCCGGCGGCCGGTGCCGCGGCACCGGCACCTGTCCGCGCGCGGCGCGCTCAAGCGCGCCCCGGCGCTGTCGCCGGACCGGCTCGCGGGCGCCATGCTCTACTACGACGCGCAGGTCGACGACGCGCGGCACACGTTGACTGTGGCCCGCACAGCGGCGGCGCACCGCGCGGTGATCGGGACCCGGCTGGCCGTGGTGGGGCTGCTGCGTTCGGCAGACGGGGGGCGGGTGACCGGGGCCCGGGTGCGCGACGAGGAGTCCGGGCGCGTCTTCGGGGTGTCCGCGGAGGCCGTGGTGATCTGCGCCGGGGTGTGGACCGACCTGGTGCACGAACTGGCGGGGGTGCGGGCCGGCTACCGGGTCCGGATGTCCAAGGGCGTGCACATCGTGGTGCCGCGGGCGGCGGTGGACGCGGACACCGGGATGATCCTGCGCACCGAGAAGAGCGTGCTGTTCTTCATCCCGTGGGCGGAGCACTGGATCGTCGGCACCACCGACACCGACTTCTCCGGCGACCGGGCCGAACCCGTCGCCACCGAGGAGGACATCGAGTACATCCTGGCCGCCGCGAACCGGGTGCTGGCCCGGCCGCTGACCCGCGCCGACGTCGTCGCGGTGTACGCCGGGCTGCGGCCGCTGGTCGATCCTCAGGCGGGGAACGGGGCTAAGCCGACCACCAAGCTGTCCCGCGAGCACGTGGTCGACACGCCGCTTCCCGGCCTGGCCAGCATCGCGGGCGGCAAGTTCACCACCTACCGGCTGATGGCCAGGGACGTGGTGGACGCCGCCGTGACGGACTTCGACCGGCCGGTGCCTGGCTCCGTTACCGACCAGGTGCCGCTGCTCGGCGCGGACGGGCTGGCCGCGGTCCAGCCCGCGGCGGGGCGGCTGGCCGAGGACTACGGGGTGCCCCGGACGGCGGTGGAGCACCTGCTCGGCCGGTACGGCACGCTGGCGGCGGAGGTGCTGGACCTGATCCAGGCCGACCCTGGGCTGGGCCGCCCGCTGGCCCCGGGGCACGGGTATCTGCGCGCGGAGGTCGCCTACGCGGTCAGCCACGAGGGCGCGCTGCACGTGGAGGACGTGCTGGTGCGGCGGATGCGGCTGTTCATCGAGACGGCCGACTCGGGCGCCGCGGTGGCGGCCGACGTGGCCGCGATCATGGGCCGGCTGCTCGGCTGGAGCAGGCGGCGACGTGCCGCCGAGACGCAGCGGTACCTCGACCTGGTCCGGGCCGAGCGCGCGCTGCCCGCCACCGATCCCGTCCCATCGCCCGGCCTGGCCCTCGCCGCGGCGAGATGAAACAGCAGGGCCTTATGGGGTCCAGGCGGCTGCTGACGTTCCGCCTGGACCAGGAGCAACGGCAGCGGCTGCGGGCCCGCCTGGCGCGCGAGGGCCGGACGATGTCCGAGGTGGTGACGCACGGGTTGCGCCAGTACGTGCAGCACGCGCGGCATCGTGACGGCTTGCTGGGCCGGGACGGCCCGCCGGTACTTCCCGAGCGGGTCGCCGCACGGCTGCGTGAGCTGCGCTCGTCCGGGCGCAGCGAGCTGCTTACCGGGACGCTGGCCGCGCTGAACGAGGCCGGCTGGCCGCTGCGCTCGCTCGCCGAGGCCCTCGGCGTCAGCCGGCAGGCGGTGCAGGCGCGGGTCCACCGCCGGGCGCTGGCCGGCCTGCGTGACCCCGGGGTGCCGTGCGAGCCGCCGCCACCGTTCCCGCAGCGCCGGGTGGCCAGCGCGGCCGGCCTGCGGCCGCACCTGACGATCAAGATCGACCACACGCTGCGCACGTCGGCGCACCAGGCCGCGGCCGACGAGGGCAGCTCGCTCACCCAGGTGGTAGAGGCCATCCTGGACCGCTACCTCAGGCACGGCATGGCGGACGGGGATCAGGCGCTCCGGTCGCGGCGCAGGACGAGGATCATCCGCCACGCGTCGGCCGCGTCGAGCGGCAGATCGCCGTCGAAGTCGCCGTAGCTGGCCGCGACGGTGAAGCCACCGTCCAGCCTGATGGCCGCGGTCAGCTCGGTCGCGGTCCAGAACCGGTTCGGCACGACGTCGGTGACGGTCCGCACCGCGCCGCCGCGCTTGTGGTAGGTGACGCTGACGTGTTCCCTGGTGATCTGCGTGACCGGGTCGATCTGGTCTTGCGCGCCCCAGCGCACGCTGACCGTCCCGTCGCCGGTCTCGCTGCTCCATTCGCTGCTGGTCCGGCGTTCGGCGCCGAAGAAGTCCGCGGGATGCGCGAGCTCCGTGATGTACAGGCCGTTCCGGTCCAGGTGACGCCCGACCGCGGCCAGGTGGCGCAGCATGTCGTCCAGCGTCAGCAGGTGGCACAGCGAGTTGAGCATGGTGATGGCCAGGTCGAAGGGGCCGGGCAGGCTGAAGTCCCGCATGTCGGCCTGGACCACGGTGAGCGGGATCCCGGCGGCCGTGGCCAGGTCGCGGGCGCGGGCGCACATCGCCGGGCTGAGGTCGAGCGCGGTGGCCGCTAGACCGCGCCGCGCCAGGTTGCGCGCGTGCCCGGCCGGGCCCGCGGCCAGCTCAAGAACCGACCGGGGCGGTTCATGGTGCTTGGCGGACCAGCGCAGCAAGGCGTCCACCTCGGCCGGGACGTCGCGGTAGGCACACGCGACCTCGTAGAACTCGGGCTCAGAATAGATTCCAGGCACCCGACCATGATGCCGGACGCTCAGCGCCTCCGGGGAGCACGGGGGGTCGTCCTCCCGGAGCCAGCGTGCCCCGGCGTCACTGCGGTCGCAACGGCGCAGCTAGAGACGGTGCAAGATAACGTGCACTAGCCTCACGCATCGGCCTGCGGCAGACTGTCCGCATGATGTCTGAGAGCCAGGCGCTGGAGACCCTGTCGCGGGAGGATCCAGAAGCGGCCGGCGACGCGCGGGCCGCCCTGGCCTGGCTGACCGGAGACGAAGGCCTGGAGACGATCTCGCTGCTGCGCCTGCAGGAGTTCCTCTGGTACGCGCTCCCGGTGAAGTGGCCGATGTCCACCCCCGGCCGCGTCGGCGTGGCGAAGGCGCTGGGGCGCCTGTTCCTGCTGGCGGGCCTGGACCGGTACGCCGGGGTGTGTTCCTCGCCGGGCACCGAGAAGATCATCACCGCCTACGCGGACGGGCACGAGGAAGGGATCGCCGCCTACACCGAGGCCATCGAGGAATCGAACGCGGCCCCGCCGGACACCGAACTGCTCGCCTGGGGTTCGGTCATGGGATCGCAGGAGCGCGCCGCCTACGACGCCTGCGCGGCCGCGCTGGAACTCGCCTTCGCCTCTGGCGAGCTGAGCGCGGGCACCCGAGGCTGGCGGACCAAGCGCGTAGACATCGTGAACCGCTGGCTGACCGGGCAGTGTTTCCCCGGGGGGACGACCCCCCCAGACCCCCCCGAGCTCGGGGGGACCCTTCCCCCCGA
>Ga0070697_100000707_pt1 | contig 24894 bp, 29 predicted proteins | sample KBSK1501metaG_FD_65475 | JGI IMG/M metagenome (GOLD analysis project Ga0070697, IMG submission 65475) | Corn, switchgrass and miscanthus rhizosphere microbial communities from Kellogg Biological Station, Michigan, USA - KBS K1-50-1 metaG | ecosystem: Host-associated > Plants > Roots >...
GCCATTGCGGCCGACGATCGCGATCGTTTCGCCGGGCGACACGGTAAAGCTCAAATCGTTGAGCGCGTTCTCGCTTGCCCCCGGATACGCAAAGCTCACGTGGTCGAAGGTGATCTCGCCCCTGACCGGGTCGGGAACCGGCACCGGGTTGGCTCGCGTCGGCAGCGCACTCGTGGTCTCCATCAGTTCGAAGAGGTTGCTGAGATAAAGGTTGTGCTCGTACATGCCGGAGAATCCGCCGAGGATGCCCTGGATCGAGTTCTGCACCGATTGGGCCGCGGTCGTGTACAGCGTGAGGTCGCCCAAGGTCAGCTTGCCCGCGATTGCCTGCAGCGCGACATATAAATAGGTCACGGAGGTCGCGATCGTGCTCAGGTTGCCCCAGAGAAAGCCGGTCAGATAGCGTCGCACCACCTGCCGGCGCTGGCTCCCGTAATACGTCTCGCCGATCAGGCGATAACGGTTGATGAAGTAGTGGCCCAGCCCGAACAGCTTGACCTCCTTGGCATAGCTGTCGGTGGTCAGTAGGGTCACGAGGTAATTCATGCGGCGAAGCAACCGTGAGCCCCACCGCGCGATGTTGTACCCGCGCCACCCGTAGCGGGTGTCGGCGATGAAGGCGGGGACAGGGGAGAGGAGCGCCAGCAAGGCGAGCAGCGGGCTGACCAGCACGAGCAGCGCGATCATGGTCGCGAAGGTCAGCGCCGTCTGAACCAGGCCGAAGGCCGTCGAGATCATCAGGACCGGTCGGTTGATGGAGTCAGTCTGGGCCCGCCGCAGGAGGTCGTAGGACGCCGGGTCTTCGTAGAACGCGAGGTCGAGCGAGGCGGCCTTCTCCATCACCATCAACTGGATGCGCATCGATACCGCGTTTTGGAGCAGCTGCTGGGTGATGTTGCGCGCCGTGCTCAGAAACGCGATCAGCGCGAAGATCGCCAGCTGCAGGATGGCAAGGAAGATGATCCCGTTGACGGTCGTGAAAGCCGGCGTCTTCCATGGTCCGAAGGCGAATCGGATGGTATCGGCGATTTTCTCTGGGGCTGCGTGGACCTGGATGCCCAGCACGACCGCGTTGACGAGCAGCTTCGAAGTGTAGGCAGAGAGTGCCGGGATGACGCCGGCGACCACGGTCACGGCGAATAGCCCGATCGTCACGGCGGGGCTGGCGTCCCACACGAGGCGGAGCACCCTGGGCAGAGCGGCCGCCGTCCCGCGGACCGACTGCTTGAGGTTGCGCCAGCGGCTGCGCAGGTCCTTCGGTCCCTGCGGCTCTTGCGGCTCCTCGATCACGGGGTCGCCGGTGAGGCCGCTGTTCGCGGGACCCGTATCGGCAGGCTTGGACCGCCCGCGGCCCCACATCCAACCCATCGATGGGCCGCCATGCCCCGGCGGCATCATTCCCACGGCGCTACCCTACCCCACGACACCGCTTCCGAATCGAACGAGCTCAGGCCTCGTCCAGCACGGCGACGGCTTCGATTTCGATCAGCAAGCCGACGGTACGGCAAGGGCCCTGCACGCCGACCAGCGTCGACGCCGGCAAGGTCGTCGGGCCGAAAACCGCAGACCGCGCCTCTCCCACCAAGGATCTCAACTCGGGCCGGTAGCCGACGATATAGATGGTGATCTTGGTGACGTCCGCCGGGGTCGCGCCGGCGCCCTCGAGCGCGGTCCGAAGGTTCGCAAACACCTGTTTGACCTGGCCGGCAAAATCGCCGGGCGCGACCAGCTTGCCCTCGGCGTCGATCGAGACCTGGCCGGCGAGGAAGACCATGCGTCGACCGGTGGCGACCACCACCTGGGTGTAGGCCGACGGTTTGAATAGACCCGCCGGTGTAAGCCGCTGCAATCCCATCGAACAATCTTAGGTCTCCCTTACCGGTCGCTCAGAAACACCTCATCTCGACCGGCTTCAATCGGAGGACTGCCATGCCAGGGAGGGTTTCATGATCAATCGACCGCTTGTCGCTCGCGAAGAAGCCGCGAGCCCGACCCAAGCCGCAAGGGAGCTCGCGGCCCGCGTGCCGGCGCCCATCGAGCAGATCCTGTTCGAAGTCAAACGCCTGATCGTCGGCCAGGACCGCCTTCTCGAGCGTCTGTTGATCGCGCTGCTCTCCGGGGGGCACGTCCTGCTGGAAGGGGTTCCGGGGCTGGCCAAGACCGTCACCGTGAAGGCGTTCGCGCAGGTGATCGGGGGCGCCGCCGGCCGGATCCAGTTCACTCCTGACCTGGTGCCGGCCGACCTGATTGGGACGCGGATCTACAACCCCGGGCACGGCCAGTTCTCGACCGAGCTCGGTCCCGTCTTTTGCAACTTGCTGCTCGCCGACGAAATCAACCGCGCCCCGGCGAAGGTGCAGTCGGCGCTGCTCGAGGCGATGCAGGAACGCCAGGTCACGATCGGTAAGGACACGCATTCCCTCCCCGATCCCTTCGTCGTGCTGGCGACCGAGAACCCGATCGAGACCGACGGCACCTACCCGCTGCCGGAGGCGCAGCTCGACCGCTTCATGCTCAAAGTCCTCGTCGACTATCCCACCTTCCAGGAAGAGGTGGTCGTGGTCGAACGCATCACCGGACCCGAGATCGAGCTCCGCCAGGTGGTGACGCTCGATCAGCTCAAGGAGATGCAGAAAGCCGTCAGCGAGGTCTATGTCGACCCCGCGGTGCGGACCTATGCGGCCACGCTCGCCTATGCCAGTCGACCCGGCAAGGTGAAGGGCCTCGAGGACCTGGCCTCGGCAATCGCCTACGGGGCCAGCCCGCGCGCATCGATCAACCTGGTCACCGCCGGCCGGGCGCTCGCCTTCATGCGCGGGCGCTCCTACGTCCTGCCACATGACGTCAGCGAAGTCGCGCCCGAGGTCATCCGCCACCGGCTCGTCCTCACCTACGAGGGGATCGCTGCAGGCGTGACGGCGGAAACCGTCGTTCGCCGCGTGCTCGAGCGCTTCCCACCGCCGCGCATCGATCTCGGAGATCGGGTTGCCTCCTGACATCGCGAGCGATATCGCCGTCGACGACCTGCTGCGTCGCGCCCGCTGGCCGGTTCTGCGCCGTCTCGGATTTCATCCCGGCGGCGACGAACGCTCGTCGTTCCGGGGCACGGGCCTGGAATACAGCGATGTGCGCGAGTACCAGGCGGGCGACGACCCGCGCACCATCGAATGGAACATCACGGCGCGCTCAGACCGACCGTACGTCCGTGAGTCCCTCCCCGACCGCGGCCTCGATGCGTGGCTGCTCATCGACGTCTCGCGGTCACTGGACTGGGGCACGGCCCGCTGCCTGAAGCGCGAGCTCGCCCTCGAGTTTTCGGCGGTGGTGGGGCAGCTGCTGATCGGGCGCGGGAACCGGGTGGGCGCGTTGCTCTTCGACGAGCGCGTCCGGTCCATCACCCCGCCGTCGGCGGGCCGCACCGCCCTCTTGCAACTGATCGCCCGGATATCCAGAGCGGCCGACGGCTCGCAATTTCCCGACACCTCTGACGGAGGGCAGGGCGGGGGCCAGACCGACCTCGGTCGGGCCCTGACGGAGGCAGGCCGGTTGATCCGCCGTCCCTCGCTGATCGTGATCCTCAGCGATTTCATGACGCCGGGCGGCTGGCAGCAACCGCTCAGCGCGCTTGGGCTCCGCCACGAAGTCATCGCGGCCTGGATCACCGACCCGAGAGAGCGTGAGATCCCCGATGTCGGCGTCGTCACCTTCGAGGACCCGGAATCCGGGCGACAGATCCTGGTCGATACCCGCAGCGCCTCGCTCCGCGCGCGTTTCCAGGAGGTGGCGAACGCCGAGCGCGCGACCATCCGAGCCGACCTCGTGCGGGCCCGCACCGCCGTCGCCGAGCTGAGCACTGCCGCCGAGGTCGTCCCGCAGCTGGTTGCGTTCATCAAACAACGGGAGGCCCAGCGCGGCTGTCGGCTCGCGCCGGTGACTGCATGAGTTTCCAGGCACCCTGGCTGCTGGTCGGCCTGCTCGCGATTCCGCTGCTGGTCGGTCTCTACATCTCGAGCCAGCAACGCCGCCGCGCGTACGCCGTTCGCTTCACCAATCTCGCCTTACTCGGCCAGGTGATGGGCAAGGGCCCCGGCTTCCGCCGTCACCTTCCCGCGATCCTCTTCATCGCTGGCGTCGCTGGATTGCTGCTGTCGATCGCGCGGCCGCAGGCCACCATCCGAATCCCGAAAGGTCAGACCAACGTCATGCTGGCGGTCGACGTGTCCGGTTCGATGGCGGCCACCGATGTGCAGCCGACCCGGATCGAGGCGGCGATCGCGGCGGGACGCACGTTGATCGACAAGCTCCCGAGCAACGCGCAGGTCGGTCTTGTCATCTTCAACTCGCAGGCCGAGGTGATCGCGCCGCTGACCGCGGACAAGGGCTCGGTGAAGGATGCGCTGGGGACACTGGCCCCGGGCGGGGGAACGGCGATCGGTGAGGCGATCCAGGTTGCCGTCGCCCAACTCGCCAATATCACCGACCCGAATAGCGCCAAGTCTCAGAACTACGCCATGGTCGTTCTGCTCACCGACGGCTCGTCGAACACGGGCGTCGATTCGATGACCGCCGCCGCCGGCGCGAAGCAAGCCAGGATTCCGGTCCAGACGGTGGGGATCGGGCAGCGCAACCAGACGACCATGGTGCAGGGCCGGGTTGTGGACGGTGTCGATGAGCAAACGCTGCAACAGATCAGCAGCACGACAGGCGGCCACTACTATTTCGCGGCCGACGAAGCCCAGCTCAGCAAGATCTACAGCGAGCTGGGATCGCGGATCGGCTGGGTCACGACCAAGCTCGACCTCACGGTGCCGCTGGTTGCGCTGGGCGCCATCATCCTGGTGGCGGGCGGCCTGTTCAGCCTCCGCTGGTTCCGGCTGCTGCCCTGAGCTAGCGCGCGACGGCCGGCTGGCGAACAGCTGGCAGATGCCGCTCGGCCGGTCCGGTGTAGACCTGGCGCGGCCGCGCGATCTTCTGCTCGGGATCCAGCAGGCCTTCCTGCCACTGCGCCAGCCACCCTGGAGTGCGACCGATGGCAAAGAGCACCGGAAACATCTCGACGGGGAAGCCGATCGCCGAATAGATGATGCCGGAGTAGAAGTCGACGTTGGGGTAGAGGCGGTGCTTGATGAAATAGTCGTCCGCCAGGGCGACTCGTTCCAGCTCGAGTGCGATGTCGAGCAATGGGCTGCGACCGGTGACCGCCAGCACGTCGTCGGCCACCTTCTTGATGATCTGGGCTCTCGGGTCGAAATTCTTGTAGATGCGGTGACCGAAGCCCATCAGACGCATCTCGCCGGCGCGGACCCGTTTGACGTATTCGGGCACGCGGCTGACCGACCCGATCTCCTTGAGCATCCGAAGCACCTGCTCGTTGGCGCCACCGTGCAGTGGGCCGTACAGCGCCGCCGCGGCGGCGGCCGTCGCACTGAAGGGGTCGGCATGGGAGCTGCCGACTTCCCGCATCACGTTGGCGGAGCAATTCTGCTCGTGGTCCGCATGCAGGATGAGGAGCACGTCGAGTGCACGCTCCAGCACGGGGTTGGGTTCGTATTTCAGCTCGGTGGCCTTCCACATCATGTTGAGGAAGTTGCCGGCATAGGAGAGGTCGTTGTCCGGATAGGCAAAGGGCATGCCGATGGCATGGCGCGCGGCGAAGGCGGCCAGGGTTGGCATCTTGGCGATCAGTCGAAGGATCTGGAGCCGCCGGCTCTCCTCGTTGAAGATGTCCTTCGCATCCGGATAGAAGGTCGAGAGCGCGCCCACGGTGCCGACCAGGATGCCCATCGGGTGCGCATCGTGATGGAAGCCGTCGATCAGCTTCTTGATGTTCTCGTGGAGCAGGGTGTGGTGGGTGATCGCATCGACCCAGGCGCGATGCTGGGCGGGATCGGGCAGCTCGCCGTGGATCAGAAGATAGGCAACCTCGAGGAAGCTGCTGCGTTCGGCCAGCTCCTCGACCGGATAGCCGCGGTAGCGGAGGATGCTCCGCTCGCCGTCGATGAAGGTGATCGCGCTGCGGCAGCTCGCGGTGTTCAGGAAGGCCGGGTCATAGCTCAGTAGACCGGAACCCGGTCCGTCGCTCACGATCTTCTGGAGGTCGGTGGCGGCGATCGCGCCGTCCCGGATCGGGACCTCGTAGCGACGGCCGGTCCGGTTGTCGGTGATAGTCAGCGTCTCTTCTGCCATGGCTCAGGGACATTATCGGCGTCTTGTCCTCTCCCTCACGAGCCGGCGATCGCTTCGTTCCATTCGCGAATGGACCAGCATACTTCGCATCCTTTAATTGTCGGTTCTCGCTTGCCGGTGCGCCACCTGTGGTGCCGGCCGGCCAGCGTCGATCAGGACGGCGGTCGAAACGGCGCCCAGCACCAGGACGCCGGCGGCCCATGCAGTGGCGACGGCATAGCCGTGGACGAGGGCCTGGTTCACGATCGCGGGTGACGGGCGGAACCCGGCAAGATAGGCCGCCGTCGCACTGGCGGCGATGGCGTTGAGGATCGCGGTCCCGAGCGACGCGCCGATCTGCGTGGCGGCATTGACGGTCGCCGCCGCGACGCCTGCCTGGCGCGGATCCACACCGCGCGTCCCGACGTTGAACGCCGGCGCCATCACGCAGGCAATGCCGATGCCGAGCAGGATCTCGGCCGGGAGGACGTGCGTGACGAAGCCGCTATCGACCTGGATCTGGGTGAGGATGAGCATTCCCCCCGCGGCGGTCAGCGCGCCGGGCGCCATGATCCAGCGCGCCGGAACCCGCGGCATCAGGACGGCCGCAATCCCCCACGAGCCAGCTTGGGACGCGAGCGTTAGCGGCAGAAACGCCAGCCCGGCCTGAAGCGGTGAATATCGCAGCACCACCTGCAGGTAATAGGTGAGAAACAAGAACGCGCCAAACATGCCGGCGATGGCCAAGGCCGCCGCAAGGTAGGCGCCACCGCGATTGCGATCAAGCACGATGTGCAAGGGGAGAAGGGGCGCGTCCGTGCGCGCCTCGCGCACGACGAATGCGCAGAGCAGTACCACGCTTGCCGTGAGGAAGCCGATCACCCGGCCCGAGCCCCAGCCGGACGAGACGGCGTCGCTGCAGGCATACACGAGTGCAACCAGGCCGGCGGTGGCGAAGAGGACGCCAGGGATATCAAGGCCTTGGCGCTGCCCGCCAGCAGCGCCGCTGAGCACTCTCCATCCGCTGATCGCGGCGGCGACTGCGATCGGCACATTGACATACAGGCACCATCTCCAGCCGAGGTACTGGGTCAGGGCGCCGCCGAGGAGAAGGCCAAGCGCCGCGCCCGACCCGGCGATGGCCCCGTAGACCGCGAACGCCCTGGCCCGCTCACGCGGCTGAGTGAAAGTGACCGCGATTAGCGATAGGGCGGTTGGAGCCAGCAGTGCCGCGAAGGCTCCCTGCGCGGCCCGCGAAGCGAGTAGCAGGAGAAAGCTTCCCGCGGAACCGCCAACGGCCGACGCCAGCGCGAAGCCGGCCAGGCCGATGACAAAAGTCCGCTTACGTCCGATCGTGTCCGCGATCCGCCCACCCACGAGCAAAAGCCCGGCGAAGGCGAGCGTGTAGGCGGTGATCACCCATTGCCGCTCGGCGTCCGAGGCACCGAGGTCACGTTGCGCCCAGGGTAGGGCGATGCTCACGATCGTCGCATCGAGCGCGATCATCAGCTGCGCGAGGGCGATGATGGCGAGCGCCATCCAGCGTCGATCAGCCGGACCACGCGTGGTTTCCTCAGCCAATCGCAGTGGCGTACTCATGGCTGCTCCTCCCGGCGAGCTGGCCCGCCAGCAACCCGATGGCGACGGCGAGGACGATGATCACCAGCGATGCCACGCCCGACGGCTTGACCGTCATGAGGAGCGCGATCGCCAACACGATTGCCGACCGGACCAGGAGTGACATCAGCAGGATGGGATCGCGAAGCCTGCTCCGCAGCTCGTCCGACAGCGGTCCCGGTGCGCGGCCGATTGCCGGGCCGATGCGGGCCATACGCATGCCGGTGCCAAATGCACCGATAACGGCCAGCAACACCAGGCTGGCCAGGGCGGCAAGGATCCAGCCCCGTGGCCCCCAGGTCATGGCCATCATGTAAAGCCCGCTTACGAGGATCAGCGCCAGCGATGCCGGGGCCAGTCGCATCACAATCCCGCGCGAAATACCGAGCCACATCAGTGCGTCGTCGCCCCGGGTCGCGCCCCTCAGCCCTCGGAGGCTGATCGCCTCCACCGTGATCGCCGCGATCAGTCCGAACGCGCCAAGGATGTGTAGGTAGAGCGCAATGTGATATGCCATCTCGAATCGAACCTCCTTCTTGATCTCGGTTGACGAAGCCAGATTTAGTTGTATATACTGCATGATGAAATAATCTGATGTCAAGTTTGAGATGAGCCCGCGGCCTTACCGACTCGGCCAGCGCCAGGTGGCAACCGACGAGACCCGAGCGCGGGTCCTGGCCGCCGCCCGCGATCAGCTCGCAAAGGAGACGAGCTTCAGCATCGACGCAGTCGCCCGACGGGCCGACGTCGCCCGCATGACCGTCTACTACCAGTTCGGTTCGAAGCGCGGCTTGCTCGAGGCGCTCTTCGATCTACTGGCGGCCCGTGGTGGGCTGCATCAGCTTCCCGATGCCTTCCGGCAATCGGACACGAACGTCGCCCTCGACCGCCTCATCGAGATCTTCGCCCGGTTCTGGTCCTCCGACCGGGTCGTGATGCGACGGCTGCGTGCCATGGCCGCGCTCGACCCAGAGCTCGACCAGGTCCTCCGTGAACGCGCCGAAGGGCTCCGAAATGGGTTGCGGGTCATCGTCTCGCGACTGCCAAAGGGACGGGCGCCGGTAACCGACACCGTCGACCTTCTGTTCGCGCTGACGAGCTTCGAGAATTTCGATCTGCTCGCCGGACCGGATCGAACGCCGGAAGCGGTCGCGCCGTTGGTCAAGCGCGCCGCGGCCGCGATCGTAGCGACTAAGCCCGGTATTGCTCCTCATGGACGAACTCGGTGAGCGGCTTTCGCAAGCCGCGACGCGGCGGGCTGGCCGGATAGCCCAGTGAGATGGCCGTACGGAGCACCGGCGTTGACGGCACGCCGAGGAGCCGCTTCGCGGCTTCACGCCCATCCGGCAAGAACCACCCAATCGACGAACCAACTCCGTGCGCCCAGGCCGCCAGCATGATTCGCTCGGCAAGCCGGCCTTCGTCGAACGCCTCGCCCTCCGGCCATTCTCCCGGCATCACCAGCAGCATTGCGAGCGTGGCGTTGCGCAGGTGTCCGACGTATCCGCCAAGGCCGCCGAGCGCCTGCAGTGTTTCGCGCTTGCGGACGACGATGATCTCGCCGAACTGACGGTTACTCGCACTGCCTGACCACCGGCCAACCTCGAGGATGTCCTGGACGACGTCGTCAGGGATCGGCTTGCGCTGAAAGTCGCGCACCGCCCGGAGGCTGCGCAAGAAATCGGTGAGCTGACGAGGCGGAGCTTCCACGGCCATCGAATTTCAGCCTATCAGTGTTCAGGTCGATATTGGCGTGCTTTGTCACGGTTTCGAAAGGCGCCCGCCTTCATGCTGCCTCCAGTACCAGTCAGAAGGAGGTGAACACAATGAATCTCATGAGTAGGTTGATCATCGGCGCCGGCGTCGCCGGCTCACTGCTAACGGGCGGTGTCATCGGCGCCACGCTGGCGGGTCCGCTGGGGGTCAGCGCCGCCACGTCATCGAGTGCCGCGGCCACCGCCGCGTCCCCGAGCGCCGGCTCAGGCACGTTCGTACCGAACGAAACTGCGGCGCATGAAGCCGGCGAGAGCGCCGCGCGCGAGGCGCAGGAGAACGCGGGCCAGGTCCCGACTGTTCCCTAGTGCCGTTTGACAAGAAAAGGGGCCGGGATCGTCCCGGCCCCGACTTGTATGGTGTCATCAAAACGAAAGGAACGGGCTGCGACACTTGGGAACGGGTGAAAAGACGTTGAGTACCGCTCGGGTCGACCTGGTTCGTTCGGGGGCTCAGCGGGTCGCGCTGGCCGCGACCGGCATCGTGGCAGCTCTCTACCTCCTGATCGCGGTCGCCGTGGTGCTGATCGTGACCCATAACCTCACGTCCAACATCGATACCACCCTCTCCAAATGGCTCAGCGCCATGGCCGCGCAGCGGGGCGGCCCAACCCGTGGTTACCAGGGCCCAGTGGGCGGACCGCGCTTCGATGCCCCGGTCCTCTGGTGGACGTTTCATCCGGACGGCAACTACGCCGACAGCAGTGCCGAGGCCGCCAACATCAATCTGCCGACGCCCTACAACCGCATCCAGGCTCCACAAACGATCACCGTGTCCGGCATCGACCTGCGCGTCATGGGCGGACAAACGTCGGACGACTGGACCGTCGTTGGCCAGTCGATGAACAGTGTCTACCAGGCGAGAGGCAACCTGATCGAGGCCGAACTCCTGATTGGACCGGTATTGTTGCTGGTGGTCTTTCTGGGTGCCCTGACAATCGGTCGCCGGGTGGCCTCGCCGATCGAGCGGGCGCGACAGCGACAGATGGACTTCACCGCCAACGCCTCGCACGAGTTGCGCACGCCGCTGGCCGTGATCCAGGCGCAGACCTCGCTCGCGCTCTCGCAACCGCGCGATGTTGAGTGGTATCAGCGCGCCTTCACGCGGGTCAACCAGGAGAGTCTGCGGATGCGGCACCTGGTCGATGACTTGCTCTGGCTGGCGCGCTTCGAGGCGATGCCGCACGCGGGCCGCACCGAGCCGGTCGATGTCGGCGTGATGGCGCAGCAGGCGGTGGAGCGCTTTGCCGCCGTGGCGGAGAGCCGCCAGCAGCGGCTGACCGTCCGGCTCAGCGGCAACTCGCACGTGATCGCCGCCTCGCCCGAATGGCTGGATCACCTGGTCGGTGTCTTGCTCGACAATGCGTGCAAATACACGCCGGAGCAGGGCACCATCGAGGTGCGGGTGGCCGCCGAAGGCAACCGCATCAAGCTGGCGGTCGACGACTCGGGACCGGGCATTCCCGCCGAGCAGCGGGGTCAGATCTTCGATCGCTTTCGGCGGGCGTCGGACCTGCCGGGCGGCTCCGGTCTCGGCCTGGCGATCGCCGACGCGGTGGTCAGCGCGACCAACGGGCGCTGGGAAGTCGGCAGCTCGGCCGCGGGCGGGGCCAGCATGGCGGTAATCTGGCCGCGCTTGCTGGCCCGGCCGTCGGCGACGCGCGCGTCGTCGTCCGAGCCGACCCCACCGCTGGCGCGGCTGGACGCCTAGCCCGTCACGATTTTGCAAGGTGCCCCGCGGCACCATGGGGTCATGGATTCTTTGACCCCGACCCAACGGGATCGCGGGCTGCAGCGCCTGCGGCGACTGACATTCGGTGCCACGGCGGGAGGCCTGATCGCGGTGGTCGGCGTCGGCTACGCGGCCGCCGCCTCCTATGCGGGAAAGGCCTCGTCCACTGCGACGGCGCAGACGACCACGACCACGACCGACACGACCGCCAGCTCGAGCTCCAGCTCATCGACGACGAGCAGCAGCGGCCTGCAGTCGGCCCCGCAGGCGCCCACCACCGGTAGCAGCGGCAGCGGCACGGTGACCACCGGCGGTTCGTAATGACCCTCGCGCTAAAGAGCTGGAAGGCATTGGGCACCTCGGTGCTCGTCCTCACCACGCGCGATGACCGACTCGAGTCGGCGACCACGGCTGTGCGCCAGGTCCTCGAGGATGTCGATGCCGCCTATAGCCGGTTTCGCGAGGATAGCGAGCTGACCCACCTGAACGCGAGCCCAGGACGCGCGATCCACGTCAGCTCGCTGCTCGCGACCGCGATCGACGCGGCCTTGCGAGCGGCACGCATCAGCTACGGGGCCGTGGATCCCACCATCGGTCACGCCATTCGCGTGGCCGGGTACGACGACGATTTCTCACGCATCGCTGCGGGAGGCCCCCACCCGGCCCTCCCCCGCGAGCGGGGGAGGGAAATCGATTCGGGCGAGCGGGGGAGACAAATGAAACTGCGCGCCTGGCACGTGCCCGGATGGCAAGCGATTCGCCTCGACCGTGGATCGCGAACCGTCTGGTTGCCGCAAGGCGTCGAGCTCGACCTCGGCTCGACGGGAAAGGCTTTGGCGGCGGATCTCGCTGCCACGGCCGCGATGGCGGCTGCGGGCGAGGGCGGTGTGCTGGTCAGCCTGGGGGGCGATATCGGTACCGCCGGCGAGTCGCCGTCGGGCGGCTGGCGCATCCTGGTGGCGGAGGACAGCCGCGTTAAACCCAGCGGCGACGGCGATGTGATCTGCGTGCCGGCGGGTGGCGTTGCCACGTCTAGCACGACCGTCCGCCGCTGGTCTCGCGGTGGCGTGATTCTGCATCACATCATCGATCCGCAGACCAGCCTGCCGACAAGTGGGCCCTTCCGAACGGTCACCGTGGTGGCCGGCACCTGCCTGGACGCCAACATTGCTTCGACCGCCGCGATCGTGCGAGGGGAGGCGGCGATCGACTGGTTGACCAGCTGCCGCCTGCCTGCGCGCCTCGTCGAGAACGACGGGACCATCCACTACATCGGCCCCTGGCCGGATCCAACGAGCGCGGCGGCGTGAACAACACCCTCCTCTGGTACGCGACGCGGGGCGCCGGTGTCGTCAGCCTGGTCCTGCTTACCGGTGTGGTCGTGCTGGGCATCGTTTCCGTGATGCGCTGGCAAACGGCCCCGTGGCCGCGATTCCTCACCGCCAGTTTTCATCGCAACCTGGCGCTGACGACCCTGATCTTCCTCGCGATTCACGTCGTGACCGCCGTCGTCGATCCGTTCACGGCCCTTGGCTGGGAAGCCGCCATTGTTCCCTTTTCCTCGCCCTACCGCCGGTTCTGGCTTGGGCTCGGTGTGGTGGGGATTTATCTCCTGGTCGCGATCGTCTTCAGCAGCCTGCTACGCCCGCTGTTCGGTCCCCGCGTCTGGCGCGTGGTTCACTGGCTCGCCTATGCGATGTGGCCGGTGGCGCTGATTCACAGTATCGGAACCGGCACGGATCCGCGCTTCGCCTGGATGCTGGCCATCGAGGCGGCCTGCGTCGGTAGCGTCCTCGCGGCCGTCGCCTGGCGGGTGCGACGCGCCGAGCCCACGGCATGGCGGCGGCCGCCGGCGATCGCACCGCAGGTCAAGAAGTGGAGCTGATCGGGCCGGCCGACGAAAGCCTGGCCACGCACCGGCAGCGCCTGGGGCCCGTCCCGAAGCTGGTGTCCGGCGAGCTGATCGCGGCGTTGGACGCGAGCGGGCTGCTGGGTCGAGGCGGGGCGGGCTTTCCGGTCGGGCGCAAGTGGCGGGCGGTTGCCGAGCGCTCGTCCGGGCGCGCGGTGGTGTTGGCCAATGGAGCAGAAGGCGAACCGCTGGGTCGCAAGGACCGATCGCTGATGGCGGCCCGGCCGCACCTGGTCATCGATGGTGCGCTGCTCGCGGCCGGGGCCGTCGGCGCCGACGACATCATCCTTTATATCGGTACGGAACATCGGGCGGCCGACGCAGCCATTCGCCACGCGCTCGCCGAGCGCGCGTCGGAGATCCGCGCGCGAATTCGCATCGTGACGGCGCCCGCCGGTTACGTGTCCGGCGAGGAGTCGGCGGCGGTACATTTTGTGAACGCCGGCGATGCCCGGCCGACCACGACACCGCCGCGACCCTTCGACCGCGGCGTGGGCGGCCGGCCGACGCTGGTCCAGAACGTCGAAAGCCTGGCGCTGGCCGCCCTGATCGCTCGCCGTGGCCACGATTGGTTCATCGACCACGGCCGTGCAGGCGGAATCGGCCTGATCACCGTATCGGGCGCGGTCACGCATGCCGGGGTCCAGGAGATCGATTTCGGATCAACCCTGTCGGACGTCGCCAGTGCCGCGGGCGGTCTTCGCGGCGACGCCCAGGCCGTCCTTCTCGGTGGCTACTTTGGCGGCTGGGGTGAGGTCGATGAGCAGTGGGGCTTGCCACTGGAGCCGCGGTCGATGCGGGCTCGCGGGTTGGCGCTCGGCTGTGGCGTCGTCCACTTCCTCGCGCCGGAGAGCTGTGGCGTAGAGGCGACGGCCCGGATCATGGCCTATCTCGCCTCGCAGAGCGCGCGCCAGTGCGGACCCTGCGTCTTCGGGCTCTCGGCGATCGCCGCGGCGACGCAGCGGCTGGCCACGCGATCGCCGCAGGCCGACGATCTCGATCGCATCGTCCGCTGGAGCGGTCAACTGGTGGGCCGCGGCGCCTGCCACCACCCCGATGGTGCCGTCGGTTTGCTTCGAAGCGCGCTCGAGCTCTTCGCCGAGGACTTCGCCGAGCACCAGCGGCGGCGCTGCCGGACCGCGTCGAGGCCAAAGCGGGTGGCGGTGGCCTGATGGGCGAGATCATCGAGGTCGACCGGATCCGCTGCGACGGGCATGGGCTCTGTGCCGAGCTGCTGCCGGAGCGGATCAGCCTGGATGACTGGGGCTACCCCATCCTAAAAAGCGGTCCGCTGCCCGAGCACTTGTCAGCGCTCGCCCGGCGCGCCGTCGACGTCTGCCCGGTGTTGGCGCTTCGCCTGGCTCATGCATCGCGACCGATCGCGCTAATCTGATCGAGCACCATGTCTGATGCCGTGATCGTCGCCTATGGCCGGTCTCCGATTGGCCGCGCCAATAAGGGGTCGCTGGTGGAGATGCGGCCCGACGACCTGGCCGCCCACGTCGCGACCAAGGTAATGCAGAAGGTTCCACAGCTCGACCCCACGACGCTCGATGACCTCATCTGCGGTTGCGGTCTGCCCGCGGGCGAACAGGGTTTCAACCTGGGACGCGCGGTGAGCATCCTTACCCGCTTCGATGTCCCGGGCACGACCGTCACCCGCTACTGTGCATCGTCGCTCCAGACGAGCCGGATGGCCTTCCATGCCATCAAGGCCGGCGAAGGCGAGGCTTTTCTCTCCGTCGGGGTGGAATGCGTCTCGAGGTACATCAACGGATTCGCCGACATGCCCGATGCCCAGAACCCGCGGCTCCAGCGCGGCAACAGCGAGGAGTACCCCGACATCTATATCGCGATGGGGGAGACGGCAGAGAACGTCGCCGATCTTAAGCAGATCAGCCGCGAGGAAATGGATCGCTATGCGGTCAAGAGCCAGACACGGGCCGTCGAGTCGCGCGACGGCGGATTCTTCGACCGCGAGATCATCCCGGTGCCGCTCAAAAATGGGACCACGATGCAGCGCGATGACGGGCCGCGGCCGAACACGACCATGGAGGTGCTGGCAACGCTGAAGCCGGCCTTCCGCGAAAACGGGCGCGTCACCGCCGGCAATTCGTGTCCGCTGAACGATGGCGCAGCCGCCGTCGTGATCACCTCCGATCGCAAGGCGAAGGAGCTCGGCCTCCGGCCGCTGGCACGCATCATCGCCACCGGGGTGACGGCGCTCGAGCCGGAGATCATGGGTCTCGGCCCGATCGAGGCTTCGCGACAGGCGCTCAAGCGCGCAAAGATGACGATCGACGACGTCGATATCGTCGAGATCAACGAGGCCTTCGCCGCCCAGGTCATCCCTTCGGCGCGCGAGCTGGGGATCGATCCCTTCAGCGACAAGCTCAATCCACATGGGGGCGCGATCGCGCTCGGTCACCCCTTCGGGATGACCGGGGCCCGCATCCTGTGCACACTGCTCAACGGCCTGGCCACCGACAACAAGTCCATCGGCCTGGAAACGATGTGCGTTGGTGGTGGCCAGGGGATGGCGATGATTGTCGAGCGCCTCAGCTAGCCGGTCCGCCGTGACCGACGTTGCGATCGAGACCGGGAGTAAGCGAAGCTTCGCTGCTGCCCTCGACTGGCCCGGTTGGTGCCGCGCGGGCAAGGACGAGGGTTCAGCGCTGGCCGCGCTCGCTGCCTACGCCGCGCGCTACGCGGCGGTTGCCAAAAAGGCGCGTATCGCCTTCGACCCGAGGTCGGCCGCAGCGTTTCGCGTGGTGGAGCATCTTGCCGGCACCGCCACCACCGATTTCGGTGCGCCAGACTCGGTGGCAGAGCGCGACACCAGGCCGCTCGCCGCACCGGAGGGCAAGCGGACTGCCGCCCTCGTCAATGCCGCCTGGGCGATTTTCGATGAGGTGATCGCGAGCGCCCCGGCGGAGCTCCGCAAGGGCCCGCGCGGGGGCGGCCGCGATCGCGACCAGATCGCGGACCACGTACTGGGGGCGGAGGAGGCCTACGTGCGCAAGCTTGGGCTCCGCCTCAAGCCACCGGCTCGAGATGATCGTCGCGGAATCGTCGAGTTCCGAGCCGCGATCGCCGACGTGCTCGCGAAGCCCTCCAACGGCAAGGCGCTGGTCGAGCGAGGCTGGCCGCAGCGCTATGCCGCGCGGCGCATCGCCTGGCACGCCCTGGATCATGCCTGGGAAATTCAAGACCGCAGCGCTCCGTCGGACGGATGATCGCGTGGCTTTCGAGTCCCTTGACTTCGTCTACCACCCGAGTCGCGACGTCAAGCGGGACGTGGCCTATTTCACGGAGGTGCTCGGCGGCCGCCTGCACTTCGCGGTGGAGGGGATGGGGGCGCGGGTCGCGGCCATCGAGCTGGCGCCTCCGCCACCGATGTTCCTGCTCGCCGACCACGTCAAGGGCGACACGCCGATCCTCGTCTACCGGGTCGCCAACCTTCGCAAGGCCCTGACCGACTTGAAGAAGGGTGGTTGGAGCGAAGAATCGACATTTGAAATTCCCCACGGGCCGATCTGTTCTTTTCATGCGCCCGGAGGCCAGCGGATCGCGGTCTATCAGCTGACACGACCGGGCGCCGCCGCGAGCTTCGAGGGGCGGCGGGACTTCTGATGACCGAGTGGGGTGGCGTCGCCGGCAAGCGGGTCGTCCTGACGGGAGGGACGAACGGCATCGGCCTGGCCGCCGCGATCGAGCTGGCCCGGCGAGGCGCGGACCTGACGCTGGTGGCGCGCAACGAGGCGAGGGCGGCGGATGCCGTCCGACGGATCAGCGCTGTTTCCGCGGGTCGCGTCCCCGACGTGATGCTCGCCGACCTCGCGTCCCAATCGTCCATTCGACGACTGGCTGACGAGCTGCTGGCGCGATATCCCCGCATCCAGGTGCTGGTGAACAATGCCGGCGCCATTTACGCCCGCCGGCAGATGAGCGCCGACGGCATCGAACTGACCTGGGCCGTCAATCACCTGGCTCCCTTCCTGCTGACCACCCTGCTGCTCGACCGGCTGACGGCCAGCCGTCCGGCGCGGATCGTGACCACGTCATCGGGTGCACATGAAGGCGCCCGCATCCCCTTCGATGATCTCAACGCGGAACGGGCCTGGGGCGGTGCCGGCTTCACCCGATACGGCGAGACCAAGCTGGCCAACATCCTCTTCACCGTCGAACTGGCGCGCCGCCTCGAGGGATTGGGCGTCACCGCCAACGCTTTCCATCCAGGGTTCGTCGCGACCGGCTTCAACCGCAACAACGGCGTCCTGATGCGGCTCGGCATGGCGATCACGAGGCCCTTTGCCCGCAGTCCGCAAAAGGGTGCCGAGTCACTCGTCTGGCTGGTCGACAGCGAAGACGCGAGTCAGCTCAACGGCGCCTATATCTTCGACCGGCGTCCGGTCGCGCCGTCGCCGGCGGCCCAGAATGTCGAAGCGGCCCGCCGGCTCTGGCAGATCAGCGAGGAGCAGACCGGCGGCCCGACTTCCCGCCTTTCATCAGCTGGCGCCAACCCCGAACCTTGATCTCGACTCCGTATTTCCTTGCGGCCGCTCTGATCCGTCGCCAGGCCGACTCGCGCTCACGGTCGCTCACGCCCTCGACCTGATCGAATCGGGCGACGGCGTTGCGAACGTGGCGGGCGTCGTTGAGCGGCTCCTTGCGTTCCTTGGGAAAGGCGAAGGTCTGGGACGACATGCGATTTTTCTGTCTGGTACTTACCGTGGCCATCAGATGCCTCCTTGTCGTGGGGTATTCCTGATATCGAGACTATCACGATGCTTTGAGTTCTGGCTCCCCGTGACCGGCATTCGCCCGCCCGCGGTTCCAGTACGCCTTCGCCGAGATGTCCTCGGCCGCCCAACCACGCGACTGCAGCGTCGCCTTGAGCGCGGTCACCAGCGCGACCTCTCCGGCGAGATAGGCATGGCCGCGGCTCGGCGGCAGCGCGGCGCGGGCCACCGTGGCCACGAGACCGGCTGCACCATTCGGGGCCTGCTCCTCGTACTGCCAGCTGATCTGCGGGCCGCGCCCGCCCTCGACGGACTGCCGTTCCTCCCGATCGTCAACCTGGAGGAACGCGAGCGCAGGCACGCCTCGAGGCAGCGCCTCCATCATCGCCATTGCGCCCGGAACCGCTGTTGCGTCACCGGCAAAGAGGTGCCAGGCGGCGTCGGGTACCAGTGTGATCTTGCCCCGCGGACCGACGACCTCGATCGAATCGCCCGGGCGCGCCGCCTGCGCCCACTTCATTCCGGGACCATCGCCGTGCAACACGAAGTCGAGATCGAGGAGACGATGATCGCGGTCATAGTGGCGGATCGTATAGCGCCGGCGGACGGGCGGCGCATCGGCTCGCCTAAAGGTCAGGGCCATGTCTTGCCCGGCGAGATAGTCGAATCGGTCCAGGTCGGGGCTCGTCAGCCGTACCCGGCGCATCCGCGGCGTCAGGTCTCGCACCGCCGCGACGTCGAGATGCCAGGTTCTTGGCTCAGCCAGCATGATTCATCTGTCTTAACAGACCGCGGCCACCCGCATTTGCAGGGCTGCGTGGCTCACGAGTCCCGTTCGCAATGATCGCCTAGGCGATCCCGTCTGATCTATACGGGAAACACGTTTTGAGACTCCGGCCGGTCAGCCTGCCGCTCTTCGTCCGTATAGCCGCCGGCTACGGGTTGATTCTGCTCGTGATGCTCGGTATCGCCGCGCTTACGCTTGTCCGTTTGCACGATACCGCGGCGGTCGCCGAGCATCTCAGCCGGGAGGCTGTCCCCGAGTTGCAACTCAGCGACGATCTCAGGGTGCAGATTCTCAACGAGCAAATCGCCCTCACCCGCTTCGAGGGGTCGGTGGACACCATGCCTCGCGGTAGTGAAGATCTGCTTCAACCCTACTTCCGAGCCCACGACCAAATCTTTGGCGACCTTGCCGCGCTGGCTCAGTTCGAAAACGACGCCAGCATTTCGGCGCTGGCCCCGACCATCAGTCTCCTCCGCGCTCAGATTCAAACCGTCGAAACGGAATCGAGCGAGGAGATCGCTACGATTCGGTCAGGGCTCCCTCCAGGCGCCGAAAGTGCCGCAGAGATTGTCCTGGTCGACACGGTGCGGGAGACGGCCGCCGGCATTGGTGACGAGATCGGTTTGCACATTCGGATTACGGTGGCTGATGCCCAGAAATCCGCCTCCGACTCGACGCGGCTCGTCATCATGGCCTCGTTCATCGGCCTGGGTGTCGCACTGGCCGTGGCCATCGCGGTGACGATCGGCATTTCCACTCCGTTACGACGATTGAGGGCGTCGGCCGATCGCATTGCCGCCGGTGAGATGGTGGAGCCCGGGTTTACGGATCGACGTGATGAGATCGGCAGCCTTTCACGGGCGATGACGACGATGGTGCGGTCGCTCACTAAACAGTCTGACGAGCTCAAACGCTCCAATGCCGATCTCGAGCAATTCGCCTATGTCGCATCGCATGACCTGCAAGAGCCGCTGCGGATGGTCAGTGGGTTCACGGGACTCCTCAAGCGCCGCTACAGCGGCAAGCTGGACGCCGACGCGGATGAATTCATCGACTTTGCGGTTGGAGGCGCCAACCGCATGCAGTCACTCATCAACGACCTCCTGTCCTTCTCTCGCGTCGGCCGGGAGGAGCTTGCCGCGAAACCAGTTAACACACAAATCGCCCTGGATCAGGCGCTGGCGAATCTCCAGTCGGCGATCGAGGATCGGTCGGCCCTGGTCTCCAGCCGTCAGCTCCCAACGGTTTGGGCAGACCACGGCATGCTGGTGCGCTTGTTCCAGAATTTGATCAGCAACGCCCTGAAGTTCTGCAAGGCCGAGCGGCCGATCGTTCGCATCCAGGCCGAAGCGCGCGGCGGAGATTGGGTCTTCTCGGTGGCCGACAACGGGATCGGCATCGAGCCCCAGTACAGGGACCGCATCTTCTTGATCTTTCAGCGACTGCACAAGCAATCGGAGTATCCGGGCACCGGAATCGGCCTGGCGGTATGTAAGCGGATCGTCGAGCGAAATGGCGGTCGCATCTGGTTGGAGTCCGAACCGGGCAAGGGCACGACCTTCTTCTTCACATTGCCCGCCACAGGAGGTCAGCAAATCGCAGCATGAGCGACATTCACGAACTTGTACAGATTCTTCTCGTCGAGGACAACCCGGGTGATGTTCGGCTGACTTGTGAGGCGCTCAAAGAGGCGAAGTTCCGTAACACGGTCGAAGTCGTGGGCGACGGGGTCGAGGCGCTCGCATACCTCCACCAGCAGGGCCAGTACGGCGGCGCGATGCGGCCGCACCTGATCATGCTGGACCTCAATTTGCCGCGGATGGACGGTCGAGAAGTGCTGGCCGCCATCAAGAAGGACGCGGACCTCCTGCGGATCCCCGTGGTGGTGCTGAGTTCGTCCGAGGCCGAAAGCGATATCGCCCGAGCCTACGAGCTGCATGCCAACGCGTACGTGACGAAACCCGTCGACATCGAACATTTTCTGCAGGTCGTCAAGGCCATCGAGGAGTTCTGGGTGGAGATCGTCAAGCTGCCCTCGCAGTGAGCTGATGTGGTAGGCGAGCATACCCGCGTCCTTCTGGTCGAAGACAACTCCGGTGATGCCCGTCTTGTACGCGAGTCACTGAACGATGGACTTCCGGGCCACTTCATGGTCCAGGTAACCGAATCGTTGGAGCAAGCGCTGGAGGCACTTCGCACTGCGGTGGACGAAGTCGATGTCGTCCTGCTTGATCTCTCGCTGCCCGACAGCCAGGGCCTGGAGACGTACCGCGCCGTCCATGCCCAGTGTCCGAGCGTCCCGATCCTTGTGCTATCCGGCCTGAACGACGAGTCGATTGCGCTCAAGGCCGTCAATGAGGGAGCCCAGGATTTCCTCCGCAAATCGCGGGTCGATGGTGAGCTGCTACCACGTGCCATTCGCTACGGGATAGAGCGGAACCGCCTGCTGGAACAGGTGCGTCGACTGGCCATTGCCGATGAACTCACCGGACTGATGAACCGCCGAGGGTTCTTGATGCTGGCTGAGCACCAGCGCAACCTGGCCGACCGAAAGGGGACGTCCATGGCGCTGGTCTACCTTGACATCGACCACTTCAAGCTCATCAACGACCAGTTTGGCCATGACGACGGCGACCGGGCCCTTCGGGAGCTGGCAGCGGTCCTGCTGCATACCTTCCGACGCTCCGACGTGGTCGCCCGCCTGGGCGGCGATGAGTTCGTCGTCCTGATGGCCGACGTCAACGGGGACGGGCTGAACATCGTTCTCGATCGCGTGCGGAAAAACCTCGCGGCGCTCAACCAGGATTCCCGTTTTCCATGGCGTCTCGCCGTCAGCCTCGGGGTGGTGCAGTACCACGCGGCACATCCCGTGACCCTCGAGATGTTGATGGCGTCGGCCGATCAAGCCATGTACCGGGCGAAAGAGGCCACTCGGATGGCATCATGAGGCGGCTGGCCGCACTGATGATCGGCGTGGCGCTAGCCGCCAGTGCCTGCGGTGGCAGCGGCGCGGGCACGCAAAGGACGATGACCGGAAACCTAACAATTGCCAACCTGCAGCCATTCTCGGGGGCGGACGCCGATTTCGGGAGTTTGATGTATGCCGGCTGTTATGCAGCGATCCAGCTCATCAACCGCGCTGGTGGCGCGCTCGGCCACTCCCTGGACTGCGTCAAGGTTGACACCCGGAGCGAGGCGGAATCCGGTGAGCTAGCGAGGAGCATGCTGGCCTCCACGTCAAACCTGGTCGCCGTGCTCGGGCCGGGGTCCAACGAAGCGCCGTCGACGGTGCCATTGATCAATCGAGCTCACGTTCCAATGTTCACCGATGCTGGTCAAGCCGTCTTCGACCGGTCCACCTATGCCTACCTCTGGCGCATGACGCCTTCCGACGACGCCGCGGGCTATGCCATGGCCATCTGGGCTCATAAGGAGGGCTATCGTCGGGGCGCGGCCGTTTTTGGGATCGACGCCAGCTCCCAGGCGAACGTGCCAAGCTTGTTGAAAGGATTCCGGCAGCTTGGCGGCAGCATCGTCATCAACCAGTCGCTGGAGATGGGCAAGCCGTCGTATGCCGCCGAAGTCGAGGCGGTTGTGCAGGCCAATCCAGACGTCATATTCACCGAGGTTGACAGCAAGACGGCGGCGACCTTTTTCTCCGAGCTCGCGAAGAGGCACGCACAGATCCCCATCATCGGTACCAATGTGACTCTTGAGCCCGGATGGTTCGACGCCGTATCTCGGTCGATCGGCCCCGCGATCTTTGCGAAATCCTTCGTTGCCGTGCAGCCGTATGCGGCGCCGCAAGGCAGGGCCTGGGAGATTTTCAACGACGCCCTGCTGGGGAGCGCCGCGGAAGTCCCGAACCCTGGGCAGTGGAGCGGTGATCCGTACGCGATGTCCGATTTTGACGCGGTGACGATTGTAGCCCTGGCAATGGTCGCGGCTGGAACAGTGGATCCCGCGGTTTTCAATCCGTACGTGAAGAGACTGACCAGCGGAGGGGCGACTACCGTCGTGGTGCACTCGTACGCCGAAGGGCTCATTGCCCTGAGGACGGGACACGCGATCCAGTACGTCGGACCGTCAGGGCCGATGGCCTTCGACCAGTGGCAGAACGTTCCAGTCGGCTTCTCGCTCGCCGTCTACGACCTGAGCGGCCAAACAACGTTGATCGACTCGATCACCGCCGGTGCCGTTGGCGCGCTGAGCAGCCACTAGTGAGGCGGCTGAACGCGCTACTTTTTCGGGATGGCTCACTGGTGCCGTCGATGCCGCGGCCCTCGCCAGGCTGAGCGCTAGTCCTTAGGCCGCCGGAGAAGGACCATCGCGCTGGCGATCGCCACCGCCCACACCGGCGCCATGGTGATCAGGAAGGGGCGGATGGTATCGCTGCTGGAATGCGAGTTGCGATCAAATGCCATGAAGACCATGACAGTCCCAAACGCCAGGAGGGCGAAGCCGACGACTAAAGCCGACCACTTTAACGATTTCATCTTGGCTCATTCAGACTACTCGCGGCCGAACTCTGGCAGGATGAGCCGGTGAACGCACCGGCGGCGGGCCGCAACCTGATGGTGAGTACGGTCGACTATCACACCGCCGGCGAGCCCTTTCGGATCGTCAGCGGCGGTGTGCCGTCGCTACACGGCACGACGATCCTCGAGAAGCGGCGCTATGCGCTCGAACACCTCGACCATATCCGGCAGCTGCTGGTGTTCGAGCCGCGCGGGCACGCCGACATGTACGGCGGTTTCGTAACCGACCCACAGGATGCCGGCGCGCAGCTGGGCGTGGTCTTCTTCCACAACGCGGGGTACAGCACGGCGTGCGGCCATGGGACGATCGCGCTCGTCACCTGGGCGATCGACGCGGCCATGGTCCCCGCCAGTGGCCCATCGGTCGAGGTGGTGGTCGACGTGCCATCGGGCCGCCTACGGACGGTGGCGAGCCTGCAGGACGGGCGGGTTCGGTCGGTCCGCTTTCGCAACGTCCCGAGCTTCGTCCTGGTCGACGGACTGTCCGTATCAGTTGCTCGGCGCCGGGTCGAGGTGGCCGTCGCCTACGGCGGCGCCTTTTACGCTATCGTTCCCGCGGACCGTTTCGAGCTCCCGCTCGAGCCGGCCTTCGTGCCACGGTTCATCGAGCTGGGCCGCGAGATCAAGGCCGCGATCGAGGCGGAACGCGATATCGTCCATCCGCTCGAACCGGAGCTCGAAGATATTTATGGGGTGATGTTCACCGCCGGAAACCGAAACGTGACTGTCTTTGCGGACGGCGAGGTGGACCGATCGCCCTGTGGCAGCGGCACCTCGGCGCGCCTGGCGCTGCTCGACCGTCAGGGGGAGCTGGCGCGCGGCGCCACGCTGATGCATGAAAGTGTGATCGGCACCCGTTTCGCCTCGCGCGTGGTCGGTGAGGACCGAGTCGCCGATTACCCGGCGGTGATCACGGAGATCGAAGGTAGCGCGCATCTGACCGGTTATCACCAGTTCGTGTTGTCGGCGGACGACCCGATCGGCGCCGGGTTTTTGCTCCGATAGCCCGCACAGCGCGCCGTCAGCGGACGGCGATGATCTTGACCGCGTCGATGACGAACTGCACCGCGATCGCGGCGAGCAGCAACCCCAGCACCCGGGTCAGGAGCTGAATTACCGAGGGTCCGATCAGGCGCGCGATCTGGCCGGCGAGCATGAGGCCGATCGCGACCACCACAACCACCGCGACGATTCCGAGCAGCACTCCCAGGCGCCCCGGCGTGTCCTCGTACCGTTTCGTCAGTACCATCACGGCCGCGATCGCGCCCGGGCCGGCGAGCAGCGGGGTTGCCAGCGGGACGAGCGCGATGTTTGCCGTATCGGCCTGCTCGAACTCCTCGCCACGCAGCATCTGGAGGGCGACGAGCAGCAGGAGCAAGCCACCGGCGATGGTCAGGCTTTCCACCGAAACGTGCAGGTAATCGAGCACGAGCCGGCCGAAGAGAGCAAACACAACCACCAGCCCGCCGGCGGCCGCGGCCGCTTGGAGCGCAGCCCTCCGTCGCGCGCCGGGGGTCAGACCGGCGGTGAGGCTGATGAAGATCGGCGCGCTGCCCAGTGGATCCATGATCACGACCAGCGTGATGAACGCTTCGGCGAACGCCAGCCAGCTCATGGCGACAGCCTACCGGC
>Ga0070697_100000708_pt1 | contig 24856 bp, 17 predicted proteins | sample KBSK1501metaG_FD_65475 | JGI IMG/M metagenome (GOLD analysis project Ga0070697, IMG submission 65475) | Corn, switchgrass and miscanthus rhizosphere microbial communities from Kellogg Biological Station, Michigan, USA - KBS K1-50-1 metaG | ecosystem: Host-associated > Plants > Roots >...
CGCCGGACGCGGCAGGAAGGCGAACGACGAACGTGCTGCCCTTGCCGACCTCGCTCTGTTCGAGTGTGAGTGAGCCGCCGTGCCGGTCGGCCAGCTCGCGGCTGATGAAGAGGCCGAGACCGGTGCCTGGCTGCGGTCCAAGCCCGGGATCGTCGATGCGGAAAAAGCGCTCGAAAATCTTGTCGTGCTTGTCCCGCGGAATGCCGACCCCGTGGTCCTCGACGATCAGCGCCGGGCCGTCTTCGTTGACAACGGTCAGGTTGACCCATGGCCGCCCCGCGCTGTAGGTGAGCGCATTGTTGATGAGATTGTCGATGATGCGAGCCAGCTGCTCGCGGTCGGCGTTAACCGCGACCGGCTCGTCCGGCTCGCTGTAGCTCATCTCCGCCCGGAGCAAGCCGGCACGGGCGTCCGCGCGGGCAAGTGCCTGTCGAGCCATCTCGCGGAGGTCCAGCGTCTTGGTATCGGTCGGCACCGTGCCGCCCTCGATGCGGGCGGCGGTCAGCAGATCATCGACGATGCTGTTCAGCTCGGTTGCCTTGCCCATCAGGACGCGCAGCGGCCGCTCCCACTTGTCGGGCGTGAGGGTTCCATCCTGGAGCATCGACAGGTAGCCCGTGATGACCGAGAGCGGCGTGCGCAATTCGTGGGCCGCCATGCTGAGGAATGCGCTCTTGCTCTTGCTCGCCTCCTGGGCCTCGGCGAAGAGGATCTGCGACTGCTTGAGCAGCTCTTCGGTGCGCATATTGGCCTCGATCGTGTTGAGGACGACGCCGATGCCATTGGTCAGCTGATCGAGGAAGTCGAGGTGCGTCTCACTGAAGGGCCCAACCGACGCCAGCTCGATCACCGCTTTGATGCGCCCCTCGAATAGGACGGGAAGCACCACGATGCTGCTCGGCGGCGCTTCGCCCAATCCTGAGCGGATCCCGATGTACCCGGCCGGCACGGTGGTGAGCACAATCCGGCGCGCATCCCGGGCGCATTGGCCGACCAGCCCCTCACCCCAGCGGAAGGCCTTGCCCGCGGTGTCGCTCGGGCTGATGGCGTAGCCGGCCGTCATGCGAAGCACCGGCTCCTCGCCGTCGGGGTTCTCGACGATATAGAACGCGCCGTACTGTGCCGAGACCAGCGGGGCGGCCTCGGTCAGGATCAGGTCGGCGACGGTGCGCAGGTCCCGTTGGCCCTGCAGCATCGTCGTGTGCTTGGCGATGTTCGTCTTGAGCCAGTCCTGCTCCATGTTCTTCTGGGTGGTCTCTTTGAGGTTTCGAATCATTTCATTGATCTTGTCGCTGAGCTGGGCCACTTCACCGCTGGCCTCCACCCGGATGGAGCGGGTGAGATCGCCCTCGGTGACCGCAGTCGTCACCTCGGCGATGGCCCGCACCTGGCCAGTCAGGTTGGCCGCCAGCTGATTGACGTTGTCGGTGAGGTCCTTCCAGGTGCCCGCCGCGCCGGGCACACTCGCTTGCCCGCCCAGCTCGCCCTCGACGCCGACTTTCCGGGCAACGGTTGTGACCTGCTCGGCAAAGATTGCCAGGGTATCGGTCATTTCGTTGATGGTGTCGGCGAGGGCCGCGATCTCGCCCTTGGCTTCGAAAACGACTTTGCGGCGCAGGTCGCCATTTGCGACGGCGGTCACGACCCGGGCGATGCCACGGACCTGGTCGGTGAGGTTGCCGGCCATCAAGTTCACGCTATCGGTCAGGCCTTTCCAGGTACCGGCAACGCCCTTCACCTGCGCCTGGCCGCCCAGCTTGCCTTCGGTACCAACCTCGCGGGCGACGCGGGTGACTTCCGAAGCGAAGGCGTTGAGCTGATCGACCATCACGTTGATGGTGTCCTTCAGCTCGAGGATCTCGCCTTTGACCTCGACCGTGATCTTCTTGGAAAGATCGCCCTTCTGCACGGCGGAGGTGACGTCGGCGATGTTGCGTACCTGGGTCGTCAGGTTGGCGGCGAGCTGGTTCACGTTGACGGTGAGGTCTCTCCAGGTGCCAGAGGCGCCCAGGACGTAGGCCTGGCCGCCCAGCCGGCCTTCGGTACCGACCTCGCGTGCCACCCGCGTGACTTCCGAGGCGAAGGCATTGAGCTGGTCGACCATACCGTTGATCGTGTTCTTCAGATCGAGGATTTCGCCCCGGACGTCGACCGTGATCTTCTTCGACAGATCCCCATTCGCGACCGCCGTCGTCACCTCGGCGATGTTGCGTACGTGGGCGGTGAGGTTGCCGGCCATGAAGTTGACGTTGTCGGTCAGGTCCTTCCAGATGCCGACGACACCCCTGACCTGCGCCTGGCCGCCCAGCTTGCCTTCGGTGCCGACCTCGCGGGCGACGCGCGTCACTTCCGAGGCAAAGCCATTGAGCTGATCGACCATGACGTTGATCGTGTCCTTCAGCTCGCGGATCTCGCCCTGGACGTCGACGGTGATCTTCTTCGAGAGATCCCCTCGGGCGACGGCGGTCGTCACCTCGGCAATGTTGCGCACCTGGGCGGTGAGGTTGCCGGCCATCGAGTTGACGTTGTCGGTCAGGTCACGCCAGGTCCCGGAGGCGCCCGGAACGTGCGCCTGGCCACCCAGGCGGCCCTCGGTGCCGACTTCGCGGGCCACGCGTGTGACTTCCGAGGCGAAGGCATTCAGCTGATCGACCATGACGTTGATGGTGTCCTTGAGCTCGAGGATCTCGCCGCGGACTTCGACGGTGATCTTCTTCGAGAGGTCACCTTTCTGCACGGCGGTGGTCACCTCGGCGATGTTGCGGACCTGGGTGGTGAGGTTGGCGGCGAGCTGGTTGACCTGCAGGGTCAGGTCCTTCCATGTTCCCAAGGCACCCGGGACGCTCGCCTGGCCGCCGAGCCGGCCCTCGGTGCCGACTTCGCGTGCCACACGGGTGACCTCGCCGGCGAAGGCGTTCAGCTGGTCCACCATCGAGTTGATGGTGTTCTTCAGCTGGAGGATCTCGCCGCGGACGTCGACCGTGATCTTCTTCGAGAGGTCGCCCTCCGCGACGGCGGTCGTGACCTCGGCGATGTTGCGCACCTGGGCGGTGAGGTTGTCGGCCATGTAGTTAACGTTGTCGGTGAGATCCTTCCAGACGCCCGCGACGCCTTGCACCTCGGCCTGGCCACCCAGCTTGCCCTCGGTCCCGACCTCACGCGCCACGCGGGTGACCTCTCGGGCGAAGGCGTTGAGCTGGTCGACCATGACGTTGATGGTGTTCTTCAGCTCGAGGATCTCACCCTGGACCTCGACGGTGATCTTCTTGGACAGGTCGCCTTTCTGGACCGCCGTGGTCACGTCGGCGATGTTGCGCACCTGGGCGGTGAGGTTGCTCGCCATGAAGTTGACGTTGTCGGTCAGGTCTTTCCAGACGCCGCCGATGCCGCGCACCTGCGCCTGGCCACCGAGCTTGCCCTCGGTCCCGACCTCGCGGGCGACGCGAGTGACTTCCGAGGCGAAGGCATTGAGCTGGTCGACCATGACGTTGATGGTGTTCTTCAGCTCGAGGATCTCGCCGCGCACGTCGACCGTGATCTTTTTCGACAGGTCGCCCTTGGCGACGGCGGTGGTAACGTCGGCGATATTGCGCACCTGGGCGGTCAGGTTGCTCGCCATGAAGTTGACGTTGTCGGTCAGGTCCTTCCACACACCGGCTGCGCCCTTGACCTGAGCCTGGCCACCGAGTTTCCCCTCGGTCCCGACCTCCTCAGCGACGCGGGTGACTTCGGAGGTAAAGGAGCGCAGCTGATGGACCATGGCGTTGACGGTGCGCGCCGTCCGAAGGAACTGACCCTCGAGCGGCCGGCCATCCAGCTCCAGGTCCATGGTCTGGAAAAGGTCGCCTTCGGCCACCGCCCCGATGACGCGGGCGACGCCCGAGAGGTTCTTGGCGTTGCGCTCATTGAGCTCGATGATGCCGTTGAGCTCCGCCGCGATCTTGCCGTAGGTTCCGTTCGACGTCAGCGGCATCCGAACGGAGAAGTTGCCCTTTTTCAGCTCCCGAAGGACCCCGAGGATCAGTTCCGCGTCCTGCGCGGAGATGCCGTGTGCCGGTCGTCGATCCTGGCCGTCGGCGACGGACCCGTTGGTGCCCGAGGAAGCGGTCTGGCGCCCGCTAATTCGCAACTCCGGGCGCCGCGGCTGGTTAGTTCTGGGCACTCCCTACTGTATACAAAACAGCTCTGTGAAAGTCAAACATATCGTGGTAGCGCCAGTGACCAAGATCGGACCAGCTTACCAATCACCTGGGAGCCAGTCGGTTGATCGGGTCGGCGCGCCCAAACGCTCCCGACCCCCCGCTTCCGCGGTACGGGGTCCGGTCGCTTGGCGAGCTGCTGCCGTCACTGCTGAGCGCGCTCGGCATCGGTAGTTTTACCAGTCCCCTCGCCCTCGAGCCGGCATCCCGCGTCTGCCTCCTGCTGGTCGACGGCCTTGGCTGGGAACTCCTTCGGCAAAACCGTAAGTCCGCGCCATTCCTGAACTCGATCGCCCGTGAGCCCCTGACGGCGGGTTTTCCAGCGACGACCGCCGCCAGCCTGAGCTCGCTGGCGACCGGGCTGCCGCCTGGGGAGCACGGCCTGGTCGGTTACACCATGGCGCTTCCCGGGTACGACCGAGCCTTCAATACCCTGACCTGGTCGCTTTATGGCCTCGGTCCCCGGGTGGATCTACGGGAGGAGGTGGTGCCCGAAGCGTTCCAGCCGGTGCCCACGCTGGCCGAGCGGGCGGCGGCGGGCGTGCCAGTCCACTACCTCGGGCCCGCCTTTCACCGGGATTCCGGGCTGAGCCGCGCCATCGGCCGGGGGCAGCGGTTCCACGCCGCGGAGTCGCTGGAAGCCATCCGGGAGGCGGCGCTGCGGTGGCTTACCCGCCGACCCGGCCTGGTCTACGGCTACCACCCGCGGCTTGACACCGCCGGGCACGTCAACGGCGTCGCCTCACAGGCCTGGTTGGATGAGCTGGTCGCTGTCGACCACGCGGTTCGGACCCTCGCGGAGCAGCTGCCAGGCGACACGGTGCTCGTGGTCACCGGCGATCACGGGATGGTGGACCTGCGGCCCAACGAGCGGCTCGACCTCGCCGACCACCCCGAGCTGGCTGCCGGCGTTACCTTACTGGCCGGCGAGGCTCGCGCCCGCTACCTGCGAACGGCTCCCGGCGCAGCCGGGGACGTGGTCAACGCCTGGCGATCGATCCTGGGTGACCGGATGTGGGTCTGGACCCGCGACGAAGCGATCGCAACCGGCATCTTCGGCCCGCGGGTCAGCGACCAGGTTCGCGAGCGGATCGGCGAGGTGGTGGCCGTGGCGTACGGCCAGGCAGGGATCGTCCAGCGGGATGTCGACCCGGCCCAGGCGCGCCTCAACGGTCACCATGGCGCCTTGACGCCCGCCGAGCAGCTGGTGCCGCTGTGTCTCTTTAGCAGCTAAGCAAGGAGTTCTTCGGGGCGAGGGCGCGCCGCGTCTGACTCGTTGGAGACTACGCCCGCTGATGGTTCTGGGATGCGCGGCGCGCCAGATCGAGAATGAGAGGGGAGTGACGCTCGTGCGCTGCCTGGCGACTGGTGCCCAGCCATCCGCCCACGTCAGCCCAGCTGTGACCTCCTTCGATCGGGTCGCGCACGGGGAGAGCGATCCACCTATCGGCCCCGTCGCGGAGGTCGCAGAGTAGGTGCAAGGGACGGCCCGGCTCCGACAGCATGACTCCGCTTCGCTGGGCGAGATGCTTCATGGCCACGGTCAGGGCTGAGCGCAGGGAAAAAAGAGGAGCGCGGGAAGAGCGCTCCTCTGTGAACCGGGAGGGTCAGTTGACGTCGCGCGCTCGCACGACCAATGAGGTCACGCCGGTGAAGACAAGGGAGTAGATCACAAGGACCAGCACTGCGACGCCGGCCGTGACAATCGGCGCCGCCAGGCCAGGGTTCGGGAACGGCTGGCCGAACGACCTGATCAGAGCCGCTGCGTTCTGACCAAGGAAGAACTTTTCGATCGTCGTTACCCAGCCGGCGTCGAAGCCGCCGAGCAGCCGGAAGAGAATGCCCTCGATCGCCAGGACATAAGCGAGGCCGATGCCGATGGCCATCGCGGACTGCCGGAAGAGAAAGGCAAGCGTCATGCCGAAGAGGCTCCACGACTCGAAGATGAGCCAGGTCGCGCCCAGCGCCTTGAGGATGTCGATCGTCGCTGGCCAGGTGATGGTCGCGCCATCGCCGAGGGCAATGCCCAGGCTGGCCAGTGCCGCCACTGCATAGAACGCGATGGTGAAGATGCCGGCGATCACACTCACGACGCCCACCTGCCCGGCCAGTGCCTGCAGCCGCCCGGGGCGCTGCGTGTAAACCGTCTTGACGGTCCCCCAGCCAAACTCACTACCAACAACGAGCGCGCCCAGGATCAGGGTCAGGATGCTGCCGACAATGCCGACGCCCTCCAGGGAATTCTTGACAAAGTTGATGGGGTAGAGCGCTGTCTTCAGCTGGGGGATGGTCAGCCCGCCCTGGGGGTGAAAGTTCTTGGAGGGAAACGACAGCTGGATCCAGTTGAACGCGTAGCCGAAGAGGATGAGGGCGGCGAGCATGATGCCACCGAGCACCCAGACCGCTGGTCGTTGCCGCAATTTCCGCCATTCCGCCTTAAAGCTGTTGATCATGCTGCTTCTCCTGTGAGGGTGAGGAAGACTTCTTCGAGAGTTCGTTCGACCGCGCGCAACTCGCTGACTTTGATGCCGGCGCCGACCAGTGCCTCGTTGATATCGGCGGCCTTGTCCGGATTGACGGAGAGCCGCAGCGTGCCATCAACGGCCGTCACGGCGGCGGCGCCGAGCATACGATCGAGCTGCCGCCGGGCAGCATCGATCGGCGTCACGCGGACCACAATCGCCGACTCGCCCCGCAACTCGTGAACGGTGCCCTGCGCGACGAGTTTGCCTTTGCGAATGATCGCGACCCTGTCGCTGATCTGCTGAACCTCGTTGAGCAGGTGGCTCGAGAGCAGCACGGTCCGTTTGCCTGTGCCCAACCGGCGGATCAGGGAGCGCATCTCGACGACGCCCTGCGGGTCGAGGCCGTTGGTTGGCTCGTCGAGAATCATGAGCTCCGGGTCCTTGATCAGCGCGGCCGCGACGGCAAGGCGCTGCTTCATACCCATCGAGTAGGTGCCGAAGCGATCCTTGGCTCGGTCCACCAGGTCGACCTCCTCGAGCGCCGCGTCGACGCGGCCATAAGGAATCCCGGCGTAATCGGAGACGATCTTGAGATTCTCGCGACCGGAGAGATAGGGCCAGAACGCCGGCGACTCGACGAGCGAGCCGATCCGTCGCATACCCTCAGGGTCGCCCGGTCGATGCTCGGCCACAGTGGCGGATCCGGAAGTCGGCCGGATCAGGCCGAGCAACATGCGCAGGGTGGTCGTCTTCCCGGCTCCGTTCGGGCCCAGGAATCCAAAGACCTCGCCACGCCGCACCTCGAGGTCGAGGCTATCGACGGCCGTAATCGCCGGGCCGTATCGCTTGGTCAGCTTGTTGGTCGTAATGACGTTTTCACTTGCCATTGGCCATCTCCTTTGAGAAACGATCTATGCGATTGACGGTACGGCCGTTGGGTCGCGATGTCGTCATCTGCGAGCGCGATTCTTGGGTCAGCTTTAAGAGGGAGGCGTGCTCCGTCGCACGGTGGAGGGACTAGTTCGCGCCGGGCTTGATCAGCCCGACCTCGTAGGCGAAGATCACCGCCTGAACTCGGTCACGGAGTCCGAGCTTGTCGAGCACGTGCGCGACGTGCGTTTTGACGGTGGCTTCGCCGACCTTGAGCTCGCGAGCGATCTCGGAGTTCGACAGGCCTCGTGCCAGGAGGCGGATCACTTCCTGCTCGCGGTCCGTCAGCGTGTGCAGCTCGGTTCCGCCGGCGCGGACTGGGGCCCGCTGTTTCGCGAATTCCTCGATCAGCCGTTTCGTGATCGAGGGTGCGAGCAAGGCCTCTCCGCTGGCCGCCACCCGCACGCCACGGACCAGCTCCTCGGGTGGGACGTGCTTGAGCAGGAAGCCGCTCGCCCCTGCGGCCAGGGCGTCGAAGACGTATTCGTCGAGGTCATAGGTCGTCAGGATCACGATCCTGCCGGGCACACCGGCTTCCGTGAGCCGGCGCGTCGCCTCGATGCCATCGACGCCCGGCATTCGGATGTCCATCAGGACAACGTCCGGACGCAGCGTGCGAGCGGCGTCGATCGCTGTTGATCCGTCGCCGGCCTCGCCGACCACTTCAAGATCCGGCTGTGCCTCGAGGATCATGCGAAAGCCGGCGCGGACGAGCGCCTGGTCGTCGACGATCAAGACGCGGATCGGGCCCCCACCCTGCCCTCCCCCGCGTGCGGGGGAGGGTGTGTTGAAGCCCCCGCCCTGCCCTCCCCCGGTGGGGGAGGGGGCATTAGCCGGCATCGGGGGAGGAAGTTAATGGCAGGCGGGCGTGGACCGAGAATCCTCCCGCGCGGTTGCGCCCTGCATGCAACCTGCCGCCGAACAGGGCGACCCGCTCGCGCATGCCGATCAGCCCGTGTCCCGACGAGGCGGTCGGGTCGCGACCGTCGCCCGCGCCGTCATCGCGGACATCGAGGGCAAGCATCGTCTTCGCGTAGCGCACCCGGATGTCGACCCGCCGGGCGCGGGCGTGTTTGAGGACGTTGGTCGTCGCCTCCTGCAGGATCCGATAGGCGGACAGGTCGACTGCCGGCGAGAGCGGCCGCGCTTCGCCCTCTACCCTGGCATCAACCTCGAGCCCGGCGGCCCGCAGTTCCTCGACTAAACCGGGCAGTTGCCTGATGCCTGGCTGGGGACGGCGATCGGCCGCGGCCCCATCGTTTCCGCGCAACACGCCGAGAAGCCGATTCAACTCGATGAGGGTCTCGCGTGCGGTTGTCTCGATTAGGCCGAGGGCCTGCGCCGCCGCCTCGGGCCGGGTCGCCTGTACGGCGCGCGCCGCACCTGCCTGGATCGCGATCACGCTGACATCGTGAGCGACCACGTCATGCAGCTCGCGGGCAATCCGGGTCCGCTCCTCGTCGGTCGCGAGTCGGCGGTCCTGGTCGCGCTCACGCTCGAGGCGGGCGGCCCGTTCCTCCAGCTGGGCGACGTAGGCGCGCCGGGTCCGAAGATAATCCCCGATCAGCCAGGCGGCAACGAAGAACAGGCTCGGGACCGTGATGGCGAATGACCGCGGGTTGCCGGTAACGCCGAACACGACAAAGCCCGCGACGAAGCCGAGGCCGGCGACGACCAGGAAAACCAAGCGCCGGACGCCCCACTCGTAGGCGGCGACGCTGTACATCGCCACCAGGAGCCCGAAGCCGGCGATACCCGGATTGAAATCCAGCAACACTCTGGCGGCGAAGGCGGCCGCGACCAACAGGAGAACGACGCTCGGATGGCTTCGTCGCCGGAGCAACGGAACCACTTGCACCACTAACAGGGCAAGGCCGACAAGGAAGGGGATGGCCATGCCGGTTGGAGCACCCAACGGGAACCGAAGCTCTCGCTCGGCGAACCGAAGGTCGAGGATTGCATTGATCAGCCCGATAGAGAGGAGGAAGCCCACCAGCAGCCGATCGAAGATGGGAGGCTGCAGGCGCCCGATCCAGCCCCATCCGCGTGGGCGCGTTTCCATGGCTACAAGGGTAACCACGTCTCTTCGGCGGCGAATCCTCCGCGCGAATGAGGCCATCACTCGCGCGGTTGAGGGTCAGGCGGCGACGGCCGGCTCCGTCTCCGCGGGGTTACGGCGGTCGCCGCGGCCACGGAGCAGGCCCAGGATCAGCAACTGCAGCGCCCACCCTGAATAGATGATGGTCGTGCTGAGATAGGGACCGACCGCTCCCTCCGCCTCGAGGATATAGACGGTATTCGGCCAGGTGTTCAACGAGGCATGAAACAGGAGGACGAACAACAGGCTCCTGCGGGTGCCGTTGTAGAGCCAGGTCGAAATGATCGAAAGCGCTACCGTACGCACCGCGAAGATCGCGAAGGGCAGGTGGCTCTGGGCCGTGCCCGGGATCCAGAACAGCGGCAGATGCCAGAACGTCGAGATCACCCCGATCACAATGGACGCGCCAAGCAATCCGAAGACCGGCTGGACGCGTTGAAGAAGAAAGCCGCGCCAGCCAAACTCCTCGCCGGTCGGTCCGCCGATGAGCAGGACGAGAAAGAAGGTCGAAGGGACGGCGAGCCAGCGGGTCCCATCCGACAGGTCGGGGACGGTGCCGCCTTTCAAAACGTGAACGTAGAGAACCGCAATCCGGATCAAGGCAGGCGCGAGGAGCGCGGCAGCGTACCACTGGATACCGGCCTTCCAGCGGATGGCCTGGCCAAGGAACTCCCCGAGACCACGGAAGCCCGACCTCCGCGAGACCATTCCAACCGCGGCGAGGAAGGGGCCGAAGGTCCCCAGCACGATGAACAGCGGCCCCACCGACGGGGGGACGATCCCGATCCCGTGGTTGGACGCGACCAGGGGGAGCCAGCACAACCAGGAGATCCCGATCGCGTTGATCGTGAAAATGACAGCCGAGCGCGTTGGCGAGAGCCGGGGCCGAATCACCGGCAGATGTAACGAGACGACTCGACCGGGCCTTGCTTTGGCTACGGAGCGGGCAGCCGGTGGGCAACCTGTCCAGCCTTAAAGCTGACGGGAGCGGCCACCCAGACGGTCAATCAGCAGGAGCACGCCGACGACCGTCAGCGCCAAGCCGAGGACGACCAGTCCGATGGGGACAAGCTGCTCATGGTTCGCCTGGCATCGCGCGGTTCAGTCCGCGATCAGCAGGAGCAGCCCAAAGAAGGCGGCGGTCAGAATCCCGAGGAGGACGAGCACGATGCCGAGGAGAATTCGGAGGATCGGTTTCAGTGTGCCGCCACCGCCTGGAGCTTACGGGGTCTGGACGTCGATGACCAGGCGGGTGGGGTTCGCGAGTTCGAGTGTTCGGAGGCAGGAGGCCCGGGACATCCCAGCGCCCCAGCTCAGGACCGCCTCGAAGTCGCCCAGTTGCTCGACCTCCTGGACGACAGGCAGATTGGGCGTGAGATCGCGGCTGCCAGTGTAGCTCGTGGCGCCGCTGGCACCGTGGAACACGATGCGCAGACCGGCCGACCCGCGCATGGTGACCGGCAGGCCGCTCGGATCTTTCACGAATTGAGCCGATGCCTGGCGCGACACCGTGTACGCGGGAATGTGCGCGGTACCGCCAGCCTGCGGAGCGAACTCAAAGACGATTCGGTCAAAACCCGTCTGATGGGCAACGCGCACCGCGGTCAGCTGCATCGCTAACCCGCTGTCCGCACCACCACTGGTGTCGAGGCAACTGAACGCGCCGAGGTCGGTACCAGACGGTGAGAGCGTCGGGAGTGGAGTCGGCGCAGCGGTCGTCGATGGCGAGGCCGTGGTGGCAACGTCGATCGCCAGACGCGATGGGTTGCTGAGTGGCAGCACCCGGACGCACTGCGAGGATGACAAGCCGATTCCATAGGTCAACACCCGCTCGAAGTTGCCGAGCTGGGCTACTTCACGAACCGAGCTGAACCGTGGCGTCAGATCGCCCGAAACCGTATCGGCCAGGTCAGCGTCGCGGAGCACGAGCTTTAGGCCGGCGCTGCCGTCGAGGGTTACCTGCTGCCCGCTGGCGTCGCGAGTGAAGGTCGCCGACTCCTGTCGGGTGAGGTCCCACGAGGGAATACCGCCGCTGAAGTCGAACACGATTCGGTCGTAGCCATCGCCTGCGTGCGATGCGGGCCGGATGTTCGTCAGCTGCGTGGTCAGCCCGCTGGAACCTCCGGATTGGTCCTGGCAGAGGAAGGGCCGGGGTGTCGGCGACGGGCTTGGCTGGATGAGTTGAGTGATCTTGGTGGTGACCACGTTGATGATCGTGGGATTGCGAAATGCCAGCACGGCGACCGCCACCAGCACCAGCGCGCCGGCCAGCGCCAGCTGTGGCGCTAGACCCGCACGAGCTTGAGGTGCAATGCCGTCGCGAATGCGGCCCCGCAGCCGACGGGGAAACTCGCGGGTCTCCTCGGCTTCGCTGTGAAGGTGCTCGCGAAGGTTCTTCTCGAAATCGTCGCTCACGCGAACGCCTCCTCGGCTCCCGTGAGCTCGCGGAGCCGGCGGAGCGCGGTCTTCAACCGCGACTTCGTGGTGTCCACCGGGACCTTGAGCACCCGAGCCGTCTCCTCCACGCTCAAGTCCTGGTAGTAGTGGAGGGCGACGGCCGCCCGTTGCTCCGCGGTGAGCTGGTCGAGCGCGTGCGTCAGGTCCAGACGGGCCTCGCTGGAAACCTCGTGCTTGACACCTCCCAGCCGCCCGAACCGCTCGGTGAGCGCCTGGAAGCGATGCCGCCGGCGGTACAACGAGATGCTTTCATTCATGGCGATTCTTGTGAGCCACGGTCCGGGATCTTCGTCGCGCAAGCTGCCGATCCGCTGCCAGGCCTTGAGAAACGTTTCCTGGATTGCGTCCTCGGCCAATGACGGGTCGCGAAGGATGAGCCGGGCGGTTCGCAACAGCTGCAGGCCATAGCGATCGATTACCTCTTCAAAGGCCTCGCGATCGCCGGCCCGCCAGCGCTCGATTACGCGCCCGAGCGTCGGATCCATCAGCATGCCAATGGTATCGACGACTCGAGGGTCGTGAACGGGTCATTTCCGGGCGAATCGGGTCAGGGCGGTGATGACCACTCCCGCGACCACGGCGAGCAGCGCCAGGATCCCTGCCGCAATCGGGAACGTCGCCGGTTGTGCGGACGGAGACGGATGGCCGGTCGATGCGAGGTCGGATGGGCTCGGCGCCTGGCTTGGGGCCTGACTCGGCGCTGCTGACGGCGTCGTGGTCGCCGCCGGAGCGTCAGCCGGAGTCTCGACGTCGATGACGAGCCGAGTCGGTCCGCTGAGCTCGAGCACCCGGAAGCACGCCGGGGTCGCCAGGCCTACACCGTAGCTGACGACCCGCTCGAAGTTGCCGATCTGGGCCACTTCACGGATGGCTGGAAGCTCCGGCTTCAGGTCGGTCGGCGCGCCCGGGGCGATATCGGCATTCCGAAGGACGGCGCGGATGCCGGCCGAGCCGTCGAGGGTGACGGGCTGCCCGCTGGCGTCGCGCAGGAACGTCGACGTTGCCTGGCGGGTGAGCTGATATTCCGGCATGGTGTTCGCGGTCGGGAACCCGATGACCAGCCGGTCGTAGCCGTCGTGGTGCGCGATCCTGATGTCGTAGACGGTCGCGGCCACGCCGGCAACGCCCCCCGATTTGTCAGTGCAGGTGAATGGGCCGAGATCGCCGGCCGACGCAGGCAGGGCTCCCACCAGGGTGAGCGCGCCGGCGCTCAACGCCAGCGCCACCAGAATCGATCGCGGCTGGGGTCGAAACTTCGAGAACATTACGGTTTCCTCCTATGAGTCCGTCTGACGGCTCTCGTGCCGTCTAACCCGTAAGACGCCGCCAGAGGGGAAGGCGGGTGAGGAGGCGTTCAGGCGGCGGCGACCCGGTTGCGTCCGCCGGTCTTCGCCTGATAAAGCGCCCGATCGGCGGCCGCGATCAGGGTTTCCGCGTCCTGACCATCGCCCGGGAAGGTCGCGACCCCGAGGCTGATAGTCACCGGTTCGCCGGTGGGGAGGAACCTGGCCCCTTCGGTCACGCCGCGAAGCGTTTCCGAGAGCCCAACGGCTCCCGTCTTGTCGGTGTTCCCCATCAAGACGGCAAACTCCTCACCGCCGATCCGGAAGGCGGCATCGGTCGCGCGCTTCGGCACCTGCTGGATCAGCCGACCGATTTGCTGCAGGGCGCGGTCGCCCTCCTGGTGACCGAACCGGTCGTTGACCTGCTTGAAATGGTCGAGGTCGGCCATGATCAACGAGAACGACTGGCCGGACTGGCGCGACCGAGCGACCTCCTGAAGGAGGAGCCGGTCGAATTCGCGGCGGTTCGCGAGCCCGGTCAGCGGATCAACCCGTGCAAGGGTGTCGATGAACTCGTACATCGTGGCGTTTTGGATCGCCAGCGCCGCGTGGCCGATAACCGTCCGCAAGAACGCACCGTCCTCAGCCGTATAGGCGGGACGCCGGCGTGACGTGAGCGCGACGATGCCGATCCGCTGACCCTGGGCATCGAGTAAGGGCGCGGCCATGCAGGGCATTTCGCTGTCGAGCCAGAAGGGGAGAATCAACCCAGCATCTCCCGACATTACGGTGGCGACCCAGCGGTCATGCGGATTGAGTGAACTCGGAAAATCCTCCGCGACCTTTACCGCCAGTTCGAACCCGCCCTGAGGCGCGCGAATCCAGATGGCCACCCCGTCGCCGGCGAAGAACCGGCTAAGGCCCGAGGTCAGGCGATCGAGCACCGCGGCGAGCTGCATGACTTCATTGAATTCGGCCATGAGATCAATCAGCGCTCGGGCTTGGCCGTAGCGGCGCTGCAACTCGCCGTTTTGATCCAGCAGCTGCCGTTGGCGGGCAACGACCGGCTCGGTCAGCGCCCAGAGCCGGACCAGCGCTGCCCGAGCCAGTTTGTCGTCGGTCTGTGGAGCTCGCTGCCTCAAGCTTTCAGGCGTCAGCTCGCTGATGGTTTGCAGGGCCTTGCGTTGGGGGCTGTCCCGGTATTTGGCCAACCGGAAGCCGGCCAGCCCGGCGACCAAAAGCGCGAGCGCGGTTGCCACCATGACGGCGGCCACCAGGAAGGGTTCAAGGGCCGGCACAATCTATCTAACGGGCGGGATAGATGGAAACGGCGACCTGATACGACCTTGTGGCGTTCGCCTTTCGTTGGCGGAACCTTGCTCAGCTGGGGGCGAGTGCTGCGCCCTCGACGATCGTCCCCTGCGCCGTTCGCCGCACGCGGCGGATCCCCGGTAGCAGAACGATCGCAAAGCTCGGGGCCGCCAGAATGATGGCCGCGGCGACGAGCGTGGTCGGGATTCCGAAGCGCTGCGCTGCCGGCCCGGCAACGGCGTATCCAGCCGGCATCGCGATCAGCGAGATCAGCCAGTCATATGAGGTGACCCGCGACAGCACCGCTGCCGGGATCAATTGCTGCATGGTTGCTTCCCAGACTTCGTTCAGAAACGCCAAACCGGCGAAGGCGATCACACACGTGAGCCCGATGATGACAACCGGCAGCGGAATGGCGAGGGCCAGGAGCATCAGCGCAGCCGGGGTCAGGGCAAGGTTGCCGGCGATCAGGGGGCGTGAGGGCAGCAGCCGGAGCGTGATGATGCCGCCGACCACCGAGCCGACGCCAAGGCAGGCCGAGATCAGGCCCCAGGCGGATGGCCCACCCAGCTGGCGGGTCGCCACGATCGGCCCCAGCACGTAAAAGGCGGCGATGGCGAAGTTCCAAAGCGCGTGCGCGCAGAGATTCAGCCAATACCATGACCGGATCGCGAGTTGATGCCATCCGAGAGCGAGATCCTTGAGGAAGGATTGTCGTTCGGCACCGGCGGTGCGCTCAACGTGGAGCATCGCGAGCGTGATGGCGCTGACGATGAACGTGATCCCGTTGATGATGAAGACCCAACCGGGACCGATGAAGGCGACGAGCAGCCCGGAGAGAAGCGGGCCGCCAACCGACGTGACGCTTCGCGATAAGCCCATGAGCGCGTTCGCCTGCTGCAGCCGGGCCGTACCGACCGTCGCGGGCACCAGTCCAGTCGACGACGGCTGGAAGAAGGCGGCGGCCACTCCGTACACGATGGCTCCGGCCACCAGGTGCCACATCCGGGCTGTACCCGTGATCAGCAAGACGCCGACGATCAATTGCTGCGCCGCGCGTACCAGATCGGATGCCAGCATGACGACCTGCCGGGGCAGACGATCGGCCCAGACGCCGCCGACCAGGTAAAAGGCGACGCGGCTCACGACGCCGGCAGCGAGGACCAGGCCCAATTGGGTCGCGCTGCCGCCAATTCGCAGGACGGCGAACGCGAGCGCGATCGACATGAGGCCGTCGCCAATTGCCGAGGTCGCCTGTCCCGCCCAGAGCAACCGAAAGCGCGGCTCGGATAACGCTTCGAGACTCGAAGGCAGACGCAACCGGCTCATTTTATGGACGGTCTCGGAACCTTTGGGCTTAGGCCGCGTCTTATCTGATGATGGTTCGCTCAGCCTCGGTCGTGCTCAACCGCCTGCGGGCAACGTGGTTTGGGTCGGTGCTGGCGGTGGCCTGGCTGGCGTTCCTGACCTTGGTTCCCTGGGTCCGCCATTGCATCGGTATTGCGGCAGTCAAGGGTGGTCAGGGCGGCATCTTTTGTAGCTGGACTCCGGCATTGACGAACCCAACTGGACTCGGACTGTTCCTGCTGCTGGTGTTCGTGGCGATCATCGTTACGGCGCCGCTCGTGTTTCCTAGTCGCCCAGTGTTGTTGCTGGTGGGTTTGGGGAGCGCCGCCATCGTCGTGGCGCTGATCGTTATTTCTCTTGATTTCGATCGCTACCTCGCGCTCAGCCGGCTTGGTCTGAACCTCACGAACGAGGCTCGATCCGTCTTCTTGGTCCTGCTGCCGGTGAGTGTCGTCTGGATCGTGACGGGATTCAGACGGCGGGGCCGGGTGCGACGAGTGGCTTCTGGGTGAAGTCGAAGCAGTCGGACATGTCGTCGGCCGCCTTGTCGCGAGCGTTGATCGAGGGCAGGCCGAATGTCTTCTCGCAGAACTTCACGAGGCTCACGTGCGTGTGTTGCGCGTGCGAGAGGTATGCAGCCTTCGCGTAAGGGCTCAAGACCAGGCAACCGACTCGCGCCCCATATGTGAACTGGGTTCCGTCCTTCCATTGCTCGACGAGCGGCGGGGTGACGTGGTCGTACCAACCTCCCCAGTCGTCCCAGGTGATGAAGATGACGATGTTGGGCCAGAGACCACCCTTGACGATGGCATCGACCTGGTCTGCCGTCCATTTCTGGCCAGCCAGGACCGACTCGACGGGGTGCTCACTCAACCCGGTCGGTCCGTACACCCACGAGACGGTTGGAAGTTTTCCGGCGGCGGCATCGGTCGCAAATTGTGGCGCCTCGACATTGTTCTTGCTGCCCTTCAGCGCGGCGATGTAGCCCTGCGCATAGCCACCGTAGTTGCGCCAGGTCAGGCCGGCTTTTTCCAGATTGGCCGGGAGGGACGGCAGGTTGAACGGGGGCTGCATCTTGATCGGGTCGCGGTAGTGGGGGTTGTTGATGATCGGCGAGTCGGCCGCGATCAGCATCAGGTGGTTCGGGGTCGATGGACCCGCGACCGCGGTGAAGTACTTGTCGCAGAGTGTGTATCGCTGAGCGTAGCGCCAGTAGTTCGGGATGTTCGTCTGGCCGTACTGTTCTTTCGGGGCATTGGTAGCTCGTTTCAGCCAGGCCGCGTGGTCGTGCGGATGGTCGGTTGACGGCGGATCGGAGGCGGTTACGAGATTTGGATCGCCGTCGGCACCCGGAAAACGGCCGAAGTAGTTGTCAAACGCGTGGTTCTCCTTGACGATGATCACCACGTGCTGAATCGGTCCCTTCGGGGTTGACCCTGGTGACGGTGTTGGCGACGGCGAAGGCTTCGGACGTGGCTTCGGCTTTGGGGCGGGCTTGCGTTTCGACACAGATTTCCTCATCCCGAGGCCAGTTTATGGGCTGATCGCGACTATTCACCCCGGAGGGCTGTCACGTTATCGTGAGGGTATGCAAACTGAGCCTGGACCGGCTACCGCGGTTGCTGAAGGGCCGCTGAACGAGGACGAACTCAAGAAACTAGACGCCTATTGGCGTGCAGCCAATTATCTTTCGGTAGGCCAGATCTACCTGCTCGAGAATCCCTTGTTACGTGAGCCGCTGCAGGTCAAGCACATCAAGCCTCGGCTGTTGGGCCACTGGGGGACCACACCAGGCCTGAATTTTCTCTATGCGCACATGAACCGTTTGATCAAGGCGCGAGATCTGAACGCGATCTTTATCTGCGGCCCGGGCCATGGCGGCCCAGGTATGGTCGCGAACGCCTATCTCGAAGGCACCTATAGCGAGATCTATCCCGCGATCAGCCGCGATGTCGTCGGCTTGCAAAAACTCTTCCGGCAATTCTCATTCCCGGGCGGCATCCCAAGCCATGACGCGCCCGAGACGCCCGGATCCATCCACGAAGGGGGCGAGCTGGGTTATGCGCTGACGCACGCGTACGGCGCCGCCTTCGACAACCCGGACCTCAAGGTCTTCTGTGTCATCGGTGACGGTGAGGCGGAGACCGGACCACTGGCGGCCAGCTGGCACTCGAACAAGTTCCTCGACCCGATCACGGACGGCGCCGTGCTGCCCATTCTTCATTTGAATGGCTGGAAGATCGCCAACCCTACGGTCCTGGCGCGAATCCCGGAGAGCGAGCTGCGCCAACTCCTCGAGGGTTACGGCTACACCCCGTACATCATCGCCGGCGACGACCCGATGGAGATGCACCAGCGGATGGCCGCCCTGCTGGAGCTCGTCCTCGACGAGATCGAGGAAATCCAGGGAGCGGCGCGAAAGAAAAAGCGCCCGACTCGCCCCCTCTGGCCCATGATCGTGATGCGGACGCCGAAGGGCTGGACCGGTCCAAAGGTCGTCGACGGGTTGCCGGTCGAGGGAACCTGGCGCGCCCACCAGGTGCCGGTCGACGACATGACAAAGCCGGAGCATCTGCGGATCCTGGACGAATGGCTGCGCAGTTACCGTCCGGAGGAGCTGTTCGACGAGGGCGGGGCACTGGTGCCGGAACTGGCCGCGCTGCCGCCAACCGGTCGACGCCGGATGAGCGCGAATCCGCATACGAACGGTGGCGAGCTCACCCAGGAGTTGCGCTTGCCGGACTTTCGCGATTATGCCGTCAAGGTCGAAAAGCCCGGAACGACGTTTGACGAGGCGACGAAGGTCCTGGGCCGGTATCTGCGTGACGTCATCGCCCACAATCCCCGGAACTTCCGTTTGATGGGACCCGATGAAACGGTCTCCAACCGCCTGACCGCCGTCTTCGACGTGACCAACCGGGCCTGGATGGCAGAGACGCTGCCGATCGATGATCACCTGGCGCCCGATGGCCGGGTGATGGAGGTGCTGAGCGAGCACCTCTGCCAGGGGTGGCTCGAAGGCTACACGCTGACCGGCCGGCACGGCCTGTTCAACTGCTACGAGGCATTCATTCATATCGTCGATTCGATGTTCAACCAGCACGCGAAGTGGCTCGAGGTGACGAACCGAATTTCCTGGCGACGGCCGATTCCATCGTTCAATTACCTGCTGAGCTCGCATGTCTGGCGCCAGGACCACAACGGGTTCACCCACCAGGACCCGGGCTTCATCGATGTGGTGCTGAACAAAAAGGCTGAGGTGGTCCGGGTTTACCTGGCGCCCGACACCAACTGCCTGCTCTCGATCGCCGACCATTGCCTGAGCAGTAAGCAGTACGTGAACGTGATCGTGGCCGGCAAGCAGCGATCGCACAACTACCTCCCGATGGACGAGGCGATCGTCCACTGCACCCGCGGAATCGGGATCTGGGACTGGGCCAGCAATGACACCGGCGAGCCGGACGTGGTCATGGCCTGCGCCGGCGACATTCCCACGCTGGAAACGCTGGCTGCGACCGACCTCTTACGCAGGAACCTTCCCGATCTGAAGGTTCGAGTTGTCAATGTCGTGGACCTGATGAAACTCCAACCCGAAGCCGAGCATCCGCACGGCCTTTCCGATGCCGAGTTCGACGCGCTCTTCACCACGGACCGGCCGGTGATCTTCGCCTATCACGGATATCCGTGGCTGATCCATCGCCTGACCTACCGGCGGACGAATCACGGCAACCTGCACGTTCGCGGATACAAAGAGGAGGGCACGACGACGACGCCCTTCGACATGGTGATGCTCAATGACCTGGACCGATTCCACCTGGTGATCGACGTGATCGACCGGGTTCCGGGACTCGGTGCCCGCGCCGCGCACGTCCGCCAGCACATGGTGGACGAACGGCTCCGCCACCGGCAATACACCCGGGATCACGGCGAGGACGAACCGGACGTGCGCGACTGGACCTGGCCCTATTAGGGCGTGCGCGTCCTCGTCCTGAACGTCGGCTCCAGCTCGCTGAAAGGCAGCATCGTCGATAGCGTCGATCTCGCCGCGATCGCGAAAGCCGAGGTGTCGCTGGGGAGCGATGCGACGCGGGCGAAGGGATTGCAGCGGACGGTCGAATCGCTCCTGAAGAAATTAGGCGTAGCCGCCCCCTCCCTGACCCTCCCCCGCAAGCGGGGGAGGGGATTTGCGGTTGAGGCGGTCGGGCATCGGGTGGTGCATGGCGGAACCAAATTTCGCCAGGCCGTGCGAGTCGACGACCGGGTCTTGAAAGGCATCGAGGCGCTGGCTGAATTTGCCCCGCTGCACAACCCCGTGGCCGCCGCCACCATCCGTGCCGCACAGGTCGCCCTGCCCACCATCCCCCAGGTGGCCGCCTTCGACACGGCCTTTCACGCGACGCTCAGCGAAGAGCAGTACCTGTACCCCGTGCCATGGCGCTGGCATCGGGAGTACGGCATTCGGCGCTTCGGCTTCCACGGCCTATCGGTCGAATGGTCGACCGGTCGCGCCGCGCAACTGCTGGCTCGGCCGGCCGCGGAGCTGGGGCTGGTCGTCGCCCACCTGGGCAGCGGCTGTTCGGTGACCGCCGTGCTCGGGGGACGGTCGGTCGCCACCTCGATGGGACTGACGCCGATGGAAGGCCTGATGATGGGCACCCGCGCCGGCTCGATCGACCCCGGCATCCTTCTACATATGTTGCGGACGCGACGGGCCGGCTGGCGCGAACTCGAGAGCGCACTCGATCATCATTCGGGACTGGTCGGCGTATCTGGGCGCACGGTCGGGATGAAGGATCTCGAGAAAGCCGCGGGGGAGGGAAACAAGCGCGCCCAACTCGCCATCGACATGTTCGTCAGCCGAGCCGCGGCCGGCATCGCGGCGGCAGCTACGGCGCTGCCTCGGCTCGACGCCCTGGTCTTCACCGGTGGCATCGGCGAACACTCCGGGTCGGTGCGGTCGGGAATTGTCCGGCGGCTCGCGCCATTCGGGCTGGGTGCGCTCCCCGCTACGGATGTCCGAAACGACGCGGTCCTCAATCCATCGGGAAGCGCCGTGGCGCTCCTGCGGATCGAGGCACGCGAGGATGCCGTGATTGCCCGACAGGCGGCCGAACTCCTTTAGCGGGACTGGGCGACCCGATGAGGGGCGCGCCATTCGGCTTTGGTCACGCCGTAGAGCGCGAAGTCTTCACGGCCGGCGCCCACTGGCATGAAGCCGCGCATCACGCCTTCGAAGGTGAAGCCCAGCTTGTCGAGGACGCGGCGCATCGGAAGGTTGCCAACGGCGGTACTCGCCTGCACGCGCTCCGCGATGCCGTGCTCCAACAGCCAGGTTGTCAGCAAGGCCACGGCTTCGGCGCCGTAGCCTTTTCCGCGCTGGTCCGGATCATAAAGGTCGACTCCAAGCTCGACCACACCGGGCGGTAGGCGCTGGCCCGCGCCCATACGCGCCTGGACATCACCGATCAGGCGGCCGTTGGACTCGATGGCGAGGTCGAGGGATCCGTGCACGAATCGCCCGGACGCGAGCAGGCGCTTGCGCAGCTGGCTGCGCCGTCCGGGGCCGGTCGGCAGCGCCATAGGTTCGGCGGATGAGCGGCCCTCCCAGACGGTTGACTCGTCCGCCAGCCGGAATCGCCGCAGGTTGACGCGTTCTCCCTTGATCCGCCGAACTTCGGAGGGTAGAGCCATCAGGTCGCCGGTTTCTCCGCGGGAAGGACGGTATCGCGTCGCCGCTGCAAGGCTTCGGCGAGATCGTGAGGAAGATCGGGTCCGCCCTGGCGACGTTGGCGAATCCAGAGCGCCCAGCAGTCTTCCGCCGGAGTGGCTTTGAAGTTTAGCGTTGCGACGGAACCGTTTCGGCGGCCGCGGCGTCGGCGGCGCGACCGCGCAATGCCCGGAGCATGTTGTCCTTGCCCTCGAGGAGGATTCGTCGCACGGGGCCGGGCACGTTGTCGCCGGCCAGATATTGGTCGGTCGCCTTGACCGTCTCCTCGCCGACGACGACCGTCGGATACATCATGCGGATGAAGGCGAGCGCGACCTCGATGTCACGCTCCTTCCAGACGTTGGCCAGCGCCTGGAAGTAGCGCGCGCTGTAGGCCTCCAGCAGCCGGCGCTGGTCGAAGCGATGAAAGCCGCGCATCATCGAGCGCATGGTGGCCAGCGGCACCGTGAGGTCCTCCATCAGCGCCGCCCAAACCTGTTCCTTGGCTTCCGGCGTGGGGCGCGCCGCTCGAGCCGTCGCCGCGTAACGCTGACCCTCGTCGGTGGGGTCACGCTTCAACTCGGCATCGATCAGGCCATCGTCGGCGCCGACGCCGGCCAGCGCATTGACGATTGACCATCGAAGGTCGGTGTCGACCTTGAGACCGGTGAAGACCTTGATGCCATCCAGCAAGCCGCGGATCACCGACAGGTGCTCGGGCGAGCGGGCGGCACTGATGAAGGTGTGCGCCCAGGTGAGCTGGAGGTCGCTCCCAGCCGGCGCGCCGTCGAGCGCCGTGAGCGCGTGATCTGCGAGGGTCTTCAGTGCCGTCTCAGCATTTTCCGGATCGCCATACACCCAGATGGCCGAGGATGCCTGCGCCAGGAGGTCCTGGACCACGCCGATGTCGGTTTCGCCGTGGATGTTCTTGAGGATCAACGGCAAGTAGCGCCGGGCCGGGATCTCGCCGTCGCGGAGCATGTCCCAGAGCGCCGCCCACGTAATCGCCCGCGCGAGCGGGTCCTTGAGGTCAGCGAGGTGGTCGATGGCGGTGGCCAGCGAGCGCTCGTCGAGCCGGATCTTTGCGTAGGTCAGGTCCAGGTCGTTAACGAGCGTGAGGTCGGCCAGCCGCTCGCCGACGAGATCGGTGACCTCAGTGTGCTCGCCGGCGACATCGAGCTCGACTCGCCGGCGGAGTTGCAGACCATCGGGCTTGCGGTCGTAGAGACCGATCGCGAGCCGGTGCGGACGAATCGTCGGGTGCTCCGGCGGCGCCTCCTGCTTGATGTCGAGCGAACCGATGGTCTCGCTTTGCGAGGTCGCCTCGGGTCGTAACGTGTTGAGGCCGGCCGTCTCCAGCCAGAGCTTGGACCATGCCTTGAGGTCGCGTCCCGAGCCGGCTTCGACATCGGACAGGAAGTCGGCAAGGCTGGCATTCGAGTACTGCCGCTGCTTGACGTAGCGCTGCACGCCGCGAAGGAAGGTGTCCTGGCCGACGTACGCGACCAGCTGCCGAAGCACGCAGGCGCCTTTGTTGTAGGTGATCGCGTCGAAATTCAGGTAGACGGACTGGATGTCGGGCACGTCGGCCGCGATCGGGTGCGTCGTGGGGAGCTGGTCCTGGCGGCGGGCGCCCGCTTTGTACTGGTTGGCAAACGTGACCCACCCGTTCTTGAAGCGCGTCGCCTCCACCTGGCACAGCACCGACATGAAGGTGGCGAAGCTCTCGTTCAGCCAGAGGTCGTCCCACCAGCGCATGGTGACGAGGTCGCCGAACCACATGTGCGCCATCTCGTGCAAGATCGCATTGGCGCGGTCCTCGCGAACCGCCTCGGTCACCTTCGAGCGATAGAGCATCGCTTCGTTGAAGGTGACGGCGCCGATGTTTTCCATCGCGCCGGCGCTGAACTCGGGGACGAAGAGCTGGTCGTACTTCTGGAAGGGGTAGGGGTACTTGTAGGCCTCGCCGTAAAAGTCGAGGCCCTGCTTGGTGATGGTGAAGATCTCCTCGGGGTCGAGATACTGGGCCAGCGACTGGCGACAGAAGATCCCCAGGTCGATGTCGCCGTGCCGGTCGCGCACGCCGTGGTAGGGACCCGCGACGATCGCGGTCAGGTAGGACGACATCTTGGGCGTGGCCCCAAAGGTCCAGCGCTTGACGTTCTCCTTGCCGGTGACCAGTTGCGCCTGTCCAGGGTTGTTCGAGACCACCACCCAGTCATGAGGAGCCAGCACCGTGAAGGTGAAGCTCGCCTTCAGGTCGGGCTGGTCGAAACAGGGAAACATGCGGTGGGCGTCGAAGGTCTCGAACTGCGAATGCAGGTAGGTTTTGTGGTCCACCGGGTCAGTGAACTTGCTGAGCCCTGCGCCAACGTTCTGGTAGCTGCAGGTTCCGATCACATGGAGCTCGTTCGCCTCGCGCAGGTTCTCGAGGGTGATCCTGGCGCCGCTGAAGGCCTCTTTGGGGACTTCCTCGCCATTGAGCTCGCAGCTGTCGACCGAGGGCGCCAGGAAATCGATAAAGGTGTTGGCGCCAGGTTCGTGACAGAGGAAGTGAATGGTGGCCTCGCAGGCGAAGGTGTCGCTGTCCCTGGTGAGGTCGAGGGAGATGTCGTAAAGAGGGGTATGAAGCAACTGGGCCCGCCGACGGGCTTCCTCGCGTGTCAGGTTGTTTTCCGGGTGCATGTCCTCAGTAAATGTAACGGCTACAGCGGGGCGGTGGCTACTTGAGCAGCAGGCGCTCGAGGCGGGCAGTGGCCAGCAGCAGGCCGGCGAGGCTCAGCAAGAGGAGGTAGCCGATGTCGAGCAGGAGCCAGGGGCCGATTGAGCCGGTCGTCAGGCTTCGAAGCAGGTCGACGCCGTGATAGAGCGGCGTCAACTGCACGACCAGCTGCAGCCAGCTGGGGTAAAGGCTGATCGGGTAGAAGGTTCCGGAAAACAGGAAGAGCGGGATCAGCACAACCAGCACCAGGTCGAAGTCTTGCCAATTGCGGACGAAAGTCGCGGTCGCAGTACCCAGCGCGGCGAAGGTGAAGCCGATCAGCATGGCCGCCGGAAGT
>Ga0070697_100000710_pt1 | contig 24819 bp, 22 predicted proteins | sample KBSK1501metaG_FD_65475 | JGI IMG/M metagenome (GOLD analysis project Ga0070697, IMG submission 65475) | Corn, switchgrass and miscanthus rhizosphere microbial communities from Kellogg Biological Station, Michigan, USA - KBS K1-50-1 metaG | ecosystem: Host-associated > Plants > Roots >...
CCCGAGGGTACGTTCAGTTCTTTTCGGATCTCAACCTGTTCCTCTTCTTCTTCCCGACTGACCCGGTCTTCCCGAAGATGTCCACCGTTTTCGATCCTCACGCCATGGCTCCGATGCTTCGCGAGCACTATGAGGGACTGAGGCCGAAGGCGGACATCAAATCGCTCAGCTGCACGCGGGTGAAATATCTCCCGGAGATCTCGTGCATCGTTCGCTACGACGCCGAGATCGGCGACGAACGGCCGTTAACGATTTACGGGAAACTTCAGCACAGCAAACGGGGCGCGATGACGTATGAGGTGATGCAGGCGCTTTGGGATCTCCCAGCTCGGCAGAGCGGCGACCTCATCGTTGCCCGCCCGCTGGCCTACTACCCGAGCCATTCGCTTCTGTTGCAGTCGGAGCTCCAAGGCGACGAGATCAAGAGCGATCGGCACTCCGAAATCTTCATGGCTCAATGTGAGGCGGCCGGCCGCGCCATCGGACACATCCATAATTCCGGCATCACCGTTGGCGAACCCCATGTGGCCGACGTCGAGATCGAGCGGCTCGAGTTGCGCCTAGAGCAGTTCAAAATGTCCGCTCCGCGAATCTTCTTTCTACTCCGTGATCTTCTCAAGCACATCGCCGTCAAGGCGGAGAAAGTTGCTCCCGAAACTCCGGTCCCTTCGCATGGTGACTACAAATACAACCAGTTCCTGTACGACGGTGAGCATTTCGGGATGATCGACGTCGAATACTTCGTGCAGGCGGAACCGAGCTTTGACCTCGGTAAATACTGCGGCCACCTCGTGCCATCCAATCCGAAGGATTGGTCGGACAGTGCGCGTGCCGAGGAATGCCGCCGCGTCTTCCTGGAGGCGTACCTCAGCGTGAGGCCAGGCTACAAAGGTGCTCGGTTCAGTCTCTACGAAGCGCTCTCATTGGCGACCCGGGCGCTGGTGGTCGCATGGTCTCAGCCTCGAAACTGGGAGCACACCGCTGAGACGCTGGTGGCGATGGGATTCGAGCGTCTCAAGACGCGCTGGGGCGAGTAAACGGCGCGACGTCTATTTTCTTTGCCTTGCTAGCATGATTCCGCGTCGTGCCCCCATCGTCTAGCGGCTAGGACACGGCCCTTTCAAGGCCGGAACGGCGGTTCGATTCCGCCTGGGGGTAATTCATTGAGTCGGTGACAACGCCGTCATGACTTCCCCGCATGCCGCCGCGAGCAGCAGAAAAGCTGCCACGACGGCGAACCCTAGGACCGCGGGGATCTCGATCTGCGACCGGCGTCGACCGCGTAGGGCACGTCGATTGCTCCAGGCGAAGTACAGGAGGATCCACGTCACCACGGCCGCGAGCTCCAGTATCAAGAAGATGGGGATCGCCAGGAGCGTTACTACCCCGATGCATGGACCGGGACCCGAGAACGGGCCTTCGGTCGGCGCTCCGCGGCAATTCCAGGGGACCCACAGCGTGAATGCAGTCACCAACCCGAAGAGAGCGCCGACGAGCGCGAGCGACGACCAGAGGAATCGCCGGTTCGCCGAGCGAATATCGGTGGGAGAGGCGGCCATACGGGGTCAACTCGCCCGGCGAGAGAATTTTGCGTCGGGGACACCGCGACCCAAGGTGATCTGTCAGTTTAGGTTTGTGCCAAAAGTGGTATAGTTCCTCGCGACCCCCATATTCGGGTCACCCGCTCTCGGTTCTCCTCCCCGTCACAGTACGGTGTCCTGCAGACCGCGGTCATTAAAAGAAAGGTAGAGGGGACCGAGGAGTACCCTCTTGACCACGACGTTTGCTGACCTGGGCGTAAATGCCCGCCTACTGAGCGCACTTTCGCGCAACTCGATCGATAGCCCTGTCCCCGTTCAGGTGGAAGCCATCCCGCCGATGCTGGCCGCCCGTGATGTAGTCATCCAGGCGCCGACCGGATCTGGCAAGACGCTGGCCTTCATGCTGCCGCTTGTCGAACGGCTGTTCGCCGTCAGCGGACCCGGGCCCCGCGCCCTGGTCGTGACTCCGACCCGCGAACTCGCCATCCAGGTGGACCGTGTCTTCCAATCGCTCAAGACCGGCCTCAAGTCCGCGCTGGTCTACGGTGGCGTCGGCTACGGCACCCAGGAGCTGGCGCTGCGCCAGGGGGTTGACGTCGTCATCGGCACCCCGGGCCGCATCCTCGACATGGTCTCCCGCCGTCGCCTGGCGTTGAGCCGGGTGCAGCTGCTCGTCCTCGACGAGGGCGATGAGATGCTCGATGCCGGCTTCGCCCCGGATGTCGAACGCATCATCGAGATGACCTACCAACCACAGATCGTGCTGGCCTCGGCCACCATGCCCGAATGGGTCAGCCGGATGATCGCGCGGCACCTCGACGACCCCGTTCGGGTTGTCGTCCCAAGCGACGCCGAGGAGACCCTGGAACACGGCCTGCTGCGCGTCAGCCGACCCGAGAAGCTCCGAACCCTCAGCCGGTTGCTTCGGAATCACAAGGGCTCGGCGATCGTCTTCGGCCGCACAAAGCACGGCGTTCGCAAGCTCAGCCGGGATCTTCGCAACCTCGGCCACGACAGCGCCGACCTGCAGGGCAATCTCTCGCAGAATGTGCGCGATCGCACCATGGACGCCTTTCGCGGGCTGCGGACCAACGTCCTGGTGGCGACCAACGTCGCCGCCCGCGGCCTGGACATCAGCCACGTCGACCTGGTGATCAACTACGACCTGCCCGATTCGCCGCAATGGCTGACCCACCGGGTGGGGCGCACCGCCAGGATGGGCGTCAAGGGGCGCGCCCTGACCTTTCTGACTCCCGAGGATGAATCGGCCTGGCGGACGCTGCGCCGTCAGGGGGCACCGGCCCTCCCCGAGCTCGACGTCGCGCATCTGCTGAGCGAGGGTGACTGGCGCTACGTCGCGGCCTCCCTCGTGGAGCCGGCGGCTGCGAGTCCTCGCGGACCGCGGCCGGTGCGCGCGGGCCAGCAGACCTGGCACGGCCGCCCTCGGCGTCGCCCGCGAGGGCCGTACCGATCCGACCAGCGGCAGGCCACAGCGGGCGGGTAGTCTTATAGGTTGGGGGGTCGACACTACCTAGGGGTGAGCTGATTGGCTAAAAGCTCGGTGAGCGAAGTCCGCACGACCCAGGGATTTGACTTCATCCGCGAGCTCGGCCAGCAGTTACGCGTCGACAGCATCCGATCGAGCACCGCCGCGGCCTCCGGTCATCCCACGTCCTCGATGTCCGCCGCCGACTTGATGGCGGTCCTGATCACGCGGCACCTTGTCTACGATTGGAACGATCCAAGCGCGGCCACCAATGACCACCTGATCTTCTCCAAGGGCCACGCGTCGCCCTTGCTCTACGCCATCTTCAAAGCAGTCGGGGTGATCAGCGACGACGAGTTGCTCACCTTCCGCAAATTTGGATCGCGCCTCCAGGGCCATCCCACGCCGATCCTTCCCTGGGTCGACGTTGCGACCGGGTCGCTCGGTCAGGGCCTGCCGATTGCCGTCGGGGTCGCGCTCGCCGGCCGCAAGCTCGACCAATTGCCTTATCACGTGTGGACCCTCACTGGCGACAGCGAGTTGGCGGAAGGCTCGATCTGGGAAGGGCTCGACAAGGCCGGCTACTACGGGCTCTCGAACTTCACCGCCATCTTCGACATCAATCGCCTCGGCCAGCGAGGACCCACCGAGTACGAATGGCAAACCGATGTCTACCGCGACCGGGTCCAGGCTTTCGGCTGCCGAGCGATCGTCATCGATGGCCACGACGTAGAGCAGATCGACGAGGCCCTGCAGCAAGCGCGGGACGCGACGGGCAAACCGACGGTCGTGATCGCAAGGACCATCAAGGGCAAGGGGTTCAGCGAAATCGAGAACAAAGATGGCTGGCACGGGAAAGCACTCCCGCCCGACATGGCGGAGCGCGCCATCACGGAGCTCGGCGGTATCCGGCACCTCCGCGTCGACGGCCAGAAGCCGGAGCCGGGCGAGCCGGCGATCAAGGATGCCCGGGTCGAGATCACCCTGCCGAACTATAAGAAGGGGGACAAAGTCGCCACCCGCAAGGCCTACGGCGATACGCTCAAGGCGCTGGGCGCACGGCCGGCGGTGGTGGCGTTGGATGGCGAGGTGAGCAACTCCACCTTTGCCGAGGAGTTCGCGAAGGCGTATCCCGACCGCTATTTCGAGATGTTCATCGCTGAGCAACAGATGGTCGCCGCCGCAGTCGGCATGAGCGTGCGTCACTACATCCCATTCGCGTCGACCTTTGCCGCCTTCTTCAGCCGTGCCTATGATTTCATCCGCATGGCGGCGATCTCGCAGGCCAACATCCGGCTTTCCGGATCACACGCTGGCGTCGAGATCGGCGAGGACGGCCCATCCCAGATGGCGCTCGAGGACCTGGCCATGATGCGGGCGGTGCACGGCTCCACCGTGCTCTATCCGTCGGATGCGACGTCGACCGCGCAGCTGGTCAAGGCGATGGCCGACCAACACGGCATCAGCTATATCCGGACGACGCGGGGCGCCTACCCGGTGCTCTACGACGACGGGACCAAGTTTCCGATTGGCGGCTCGAAGCTGGTCCGCAGCGATCCCACCGATCGGGTGGTCCTGATCGGGGCGGGTGTGACGCTCCACAACTGCCTCGCGGCGGCCGACGTGCTCGAAGCCGAGGGTATCAAGACGCGCGTGATCGATCTCTACAGCGTCAAGCCCGTCGACAAGGTGACGTTGCAGGAGGCGGCGGCCTTGACCCGCGGCCGGTTGGTGGTCGTGGAGGACCATTACCCGGAGGGCGGCCTCGGCGCCGCCGTGATGGAGGCACTGGCCGCCGACATGGATCCGCCACGCGTCGTGCACCTCGCCGTCCGAGGACTTCCCGGTTCCGGAAAGCCGGCGGAATTGATGGACAAAGCTGAGATCTCCGCTCGCCACATCGTCGCCGCCGCCAAGCGACTCTACGGGTTATAGGAGGAAAGGAATGGCCGTTCTGAAAATCCTGGAGCTGGTCGGAACCTCGAAAGAGAGCTGGAGTGATGCGGCTCGTGAGGCGGTCAACGAGGCGGCGAAGACGGTTCGTGGCATCGAAACGGTCGAGGTGGTGCACTCGAACGCCGTCGTCCAGAACAACCGTCTGACCGAATACCAGGTGCAGGTTCGGATCGGCTTCCGCATCGAGCGAACCGCCGGCCCTGGCGCGAAGAAAAAGGCGTAGGGAAAGCGATCGTCATGCTGCGAAGCCTCTTTGGCTCAAAGGTATCGGCGCGCGTCTTCATGCCTCCCGGGATTACGCTCGCGTCGAGCGTCGTCCAGGCGCACCGGCTGCGGCATCCAGCGCCCAGGGGCCAGGCCAAGGCCGGCCAGACGCAAAATTTCATCGTCTTCTCGGATGGAACATCATCGGGCGATGCCGCCGCGAAGGCGATGCTCGACAGCGCCGAGGCGGACTATGCCGCGACCAAGGTGTGGTTCGGCGGGCTGACCCCACCCGGCTTGCCGTTCTATGTCTACGCGGACCCCAATGCTGGAGGCGCGTACCACATGACCTGTGCCGGCACCGATGTGCACGTGCTCTCCGACCCGGTTCGTGCGCCGGGCTTCCTCACCGCGGAGATCGTCGAGGTCTTCGAGGCCACCATCAATAACGGCTGGGACTGCGCCGTGACCAACGGTGAATCGCTCTCCCGCGTGCTTGCCTTCGAACGCCATCCCGAGATTGCCGCCGAGTTCAACCAAACCGAGCAGGATTGGTGGGCCCAGGGACATCGGGACTACGTCAACGACAACTCCGCGGGTGATACGGACCAGATCGCGGCCGGTTGCGGCGACCTCTTCCTTTATTACCTTCACGCCCAGCTGACCTTCGACTGGACGACGGCATGCGGGGCGGGCGGGCCAACCCTGGGCGCGACTTATCAGTCGTTGACTGGCTACGACCCGCAACAGGGGTTCAACGATTTCGTCGCGGCGCTGAGCACCATCGACCAGGGCGGCACGCTCGTGCTGCCCCCGTCAGGAAACCCGTTCCCGATCAAGACTTAACCGGGGGGTGCGTCGTCCAGCGGCCCATCGCGCACTCGGCCGAAACACGACGGCCTCGTGTGCGCGTACAGGCCGCATAGCGACGCCCGCCCTCTTACGCGCGAAAGCGCGGCTCGGCCTGCGGCCTCGCTGAACCGCTCAATACGGGAGTTCGTCCTCCTCCATGCCGAAGTGGTGGCCGACTTCGTGGCGCATCGTTTCGCGCACCTGTTCGGCCAGTTCCCGCTCGTCGGCCACGATGTTTTCGTGGTTGCGCTGGTAGAGGACGATGCGCTCGGGCAGACCATGCTCCAGTACGGTGGCACCCTCATAGAGCCCAAGCAGATCGGGATCTTCGCCCTCACGGACCGCCTCCAGGTCAGGCAGGTCGTCGACCACGATCATGGTGTTGGTCAGCTTTTCCTGGAAGGTTTCGGGAATGGCGGCGAGAGCTACCTCCGCCATGCGGGTGAACCGGTCGCGCTTGACGCGGTAGGGGACAGGGAAAACATTCGGCTCCAGCTCGGCGGCCCGCGCAAACGCCGCCGCCGCGTCCTTGTGGCCGAGCCAGACGCGCAGCCGGCCGACGAGATTCCACGTTGCGGCATCCTCATCGCGCGTGAGCGCCTGCTGCGCGAAATCCGCCGCGGCGGCCATGTCAGCGGCGCGGTAGGCGAGCCGCGCGGCGAGCCGGAGCCATCCGGGATCGACCGGTTGCCGCAGTGACCGCAGCTCCGCCAGCGCCTCGGAAAACCTTTCAGCAATCGTGTCGATCGCACCGTCCGCGTCACCGTCGCGAGCCTGTTGTAAGGCGTTGACAACCCGGTCTCGAAGGCCCGGCCGACCGCCGCCAAACCACCGGCTAAGCGGCATGCGACACCCCAGCGACGGCCTGCAAGCCTGCCTCTGGGACCTCGTTACACCGGCAATGGGCCAGCAGACGACCATGAATGCCCACGACTTCCAGAACCACGTGTTGAAGCGCTTGACCGCGCTCCGCCCGGGTTGGACGGTCAAGAAAGGACCGGAGCCGTTTCAATTGATCATTCGCCGCGTCCAGGAAAGCGACCTGCGGTTCAACCTGGACAGCTTCTACCAGCAGTACCGCGAACAACCGTCGGCGCTCGACCGGCTCTTTGCCGCGCGATTGCGCCGCCTCGACCAGGAGTGTGACAGCGAGGCCGCCTTCGGGGCGCCCCTGATCCTGCCGGTGCTGCGCCCCGCGAGTTTCCTCGAGTCCGCGGGTGGCCCGGTCGTCTACCGCCGGATGCTTGGCGACATGGTCGTCACCTACGCCGCCCACTACGCGCAGGGCATGCGCTATTTGCTGCCCCAGGACCTGACGGCGTGGAACGTCGGCCGCGACCACGTCGAGGTGATCGCTCTCACCAACCTGGCTTTGATGTTTCGCAACGGGATGAAGTTCACGGGCCTGGAAACCGACAAGAACGGGCGCGCGCAGATGCTGATGCTGAGCTACGTCGACGCCCGGCCGTACGGGGCGGCGCTGATGCTGCTGCCCGAGGTCTGGGCCTGGCTGGAGGAGATGCTCGAGGATGTGCCGGTGGTGGGCGTTCCCGAACGCGGATCGCTGATCGCGGCCGGCGAGCGTGCCCAGCTGATGGGCCGGTTGCGCCACGACGTCCTGGAACGGCACCGCGAGGCCGCCTTCCCGGTATCCGACCATCTGTACTGCGTCGAGGACGGCCGCATCCGGCAGTACGCCCGCTAGTCCGACCAGGTCTCGCCGGCGGCTGCTAGGGATACCCACCGTAGCCGGGGTGGGGATCGACGTGCTCCCGCGGACGCAGAAGCAGCGCAAGGATGAGCCCGGTGCCGAAGCCGCCCACGTGGGCGAAGAAGGCGACCCCGCCACCGATCGCCCCGATGTTGAGAAAGGCGTTGAGCGCCTGCAGCGCGATCCAGTAGCCGATAAAGACGTACGCGGGCAGCGTAAAAATGAAAAGGGGCACGACGAAGGTGAGGATGCGCGCCCGCGGGAAGTAGAGGACATAAGCCGCGAGCAGGCCGGAGATGGCGCCGCTCGCCCCCAGCATTGGGATGGTGGAGTCGGGGGTGATGAAGATCTGAAGCAAGCTGCCAGCGATCCCGGACGCGAAGTAGACGACCAGGAACTTTAGCTCGCCCAGCTTGTCTTCCACGTTGTTGCCAAAGATCCAGAGGAAGAGCATGTTGCCCGCGACGTGCAGCAGGTTGGCATGAAGGAACATCGAGGTGATCAGGGTGCCGAGGTGACGTCCGGCGGTGATGTCGGCCGGGATCACGGCATAGCGCGCGATCGCATTTTCATCCATTACCGGGTTCTGCGCGAGGTAGAAGTAGACGCCGAAGTTGATCAGGATCAGCCCCCAGGTGAGGAGAGCCCGGCGGCGCGGTGGGTTGTAGTCGCGGATGGGGAGCATGCGGGTAAGGCGATTCTATGGACTGCGCACCTTCTCCCGTAGACTGCCGATTGGGTCCCTCGATGTCCTCCAAGCCCCCGCCCTGGCTCGATCCAAAACCGGCCGATGTCGGCACCCTCGTCCGGGGTTTGCTGGCATTGGGCGCGGTCTTCGTTGGCGCCTTCGCGCTGATGCGGGGCAACGCCAATGCCGGGATCTTCCTGGTCCTGGCGATCGTCTGCGTCGGCTTCGCCCTGGTCTCGCTATTCGCTCGAGGGCTGCAGCGCTTCGGTGGCAGCGTCCTCACCCGCAGCGGTCGCTCGGAACGGGAGCTCCTCATCGGCGGCCTGCTCCTGACCGCGCTGCTCACCCCATGGTCAACCGCCATCGCTCCCGTGCACTGGCCGCAGCAGTTTGGCTGGCAATCCCCCCTGGCCCTGGTCATCGTCGCCGCGCTGGTCATCGTCCGGGTTCACCGGCTGCGGCGGTATCGCGTGCCGGCGATTCTCATCGCGGGTGTGGGGCTGCTGGCCTGGATCGCCTGGGTCAGTGCCCAGCTGCTGACGCCGACGTTTCGTGGTACCGGTTTCCCTTTTCTTCCGATCGACCTGCTGGGCGAGGGGTGGTCGATCGCGCTGCTGGCCTTCATCGTCACGGTGGACGGGATGGCGACTGAGGCGGCGGGAGACGACCAGCCGGCCCGGCCCAGCGACGTCTGGCCCTTGGCGCTGGTCCCGGGCATGGGACTGGTGCGCATGGCCTACACGGCGCGAGGTCGTCTCTGGCTGGCGGCGACGGCCTTCGCGATATTTCTCGTCCAGGCCAACGGCATCGACTGGGCTGAGTTCCAATACTACGGATCGCTCGGCAGCTTGCCCGAACCCCGCCCGCGAGGCGCGGTGCTGATTCCGTTGGCGCTCGGCGTCGCGATCTGGCTCGCCTCGCTGTGGGACACTCGGCGCAAGCTCCAGCTCGAGCGCAACGAGGCGGCCCCGCTTGGCCGCTCATTCGAGCGACGTGGCCCGACCGCGGTCTGACCTTGTTACGCCACCGTGACGGTATTGTCGCCGCGCGCCGACTCGACCCGATGGGCCTGTTAACAAACCACTGCTAGCCTCACAGCGTCGTGCCCGACACGCGCGCGCATTTGTCACGCCGGTACAGCCGGCGATCCTTCCTCGACCGCGGCCTGCGCCTCGGCGTCGGGATTGGCGGTGGCGTCGCCCTGGCGTCGCTGCTCGATGCCTGCGCAACTGGCTCGGGCGGGATCGGCCCCACGCCCCCGCCGGGGGCCACCGTCATCCGGTCCCTGCTCTTCGACCAGGTTGGCTACGACCCGACCGTCCTGCAAACCCTGGCCAACAAGTTCCGCAGCCTGCACGACAACAAGGTCTTCGTGTCGGTCGAGACCGCGCACTACCGCGAGCTGTACGAGAGCATCCTGGCGGCGGGGCTCTCCAAGCCGTCCCCCTACGACGTCGTTGCCCTCGACCAGGTCTGGGTGCCGGAGTTCGCCAGTCGCAAGCAGCTGCTCAGCCTCAAGGACCAGATCCCCGATGACGCGCGCTCCGACCTGTTGCCGAGCCTGCTGGATGCCTTCTCCTACAAAGGCACAACCTGGGCCATGCCCCAGGTCCTGAACGTTCAGAGCCTCTACTACAACAAGGGTCACCTTCAGGCGGCGGGCTTTGCGGACCCCCCCAAGACGCTGGAGGACTGGTACGCGCAGATGACGGCGATCCGTCGCCACCTCACACCGTTCATCGATTCATGGGCGCAGGATGAGAGCCTGACATCGGACTTCGTCCGGCTCACGGCACAGTTCGGCGGCGATCTTTTCGACGCGAACGGTAAGCCCGAGCTTCAGCAGCAACCGGCCCAGCGTGCCGCGGCCTTTATGCGACAGCTGATCGACGAACGCCTGATCGCGACGGACAGCGCCGCTAGCACCGAGCCCGACGCGATGCGGGCGTTCCTCGCCGGCGGCGTGGCATTCAACACCAACTGGAACTTCGTCTGGGGGTCGATGAACGACTCCACCTATTCGCGGATCCTCGGGCAGGGGGCGGTCGCGCCCATTCCGGCGGCGGCGTCGACCGGCAAGGCCGCGGCCTCCGTCAGCGGCTTCCTGGGCCTCGGCGTCCTGGCCAACAGCGCCCACGCGGATCTGGCGGTCGAGTGGCTTCGCTATCTGACCAGCCCGGAGGTCCAGGCGCCGCAGACCGCGGAGCTGCCGATCTGGACGTCCCTACAGAATTCAGCCGAGATGCGCAAGGCCAATCCGCAAATCGACATCTTCTTGACCAACCTGGCGAACGCGAGGCCGCGTCCCAAGCTGGTGCACTACGTGGAGGCGTCGTCGGTGCTGCAGCGCCACCTCCACGACCTGGTGCTGGGCATGGTCACCCCGTCGCGCGCGCTGGCCGATGCGCAGACGGAGCTCATCGCCCTGCAGGCACGCTTCGCCAGCTGACGGCCGCCCGGCGGCCTACGATGAGAACGGCATGCCAGCGGACGTCGTCGGTTATCGATATGGTCTGATCGAGACCATCCTTTTGCTCCTGCTGCTTCTCCTCGCCTTCGGCGCCATCACGGTGATGGCTCGGGACCGATGGCTCGTGCTGGGCCTGACGGAATCGCTGCTGGCCCGGCTGGCCGGCGCCACGATACTGGCCTCGATCGCGGTCGGCGGGCTGAGTGGCGTCGTGCTCAACCTGCTGCAGGGGAGCGTCTTGTCCGACCCGACGCTCTCCGCCTCGACCGCGCGAGGCCAGGCGCTGCTCGGCATCGGGCTCGCCCTAGCCGTGACGGTCGTCGGCATCATCCGCATCGAGGCCTACCACCGACGCCTTCTGAGTCCGGCCACCCCGGAAGAGGACGCCGACTGGAAGGTCGAGCCGCCGGAGGTCGCCGGCCGCCGCTAGTCCCAACCGATCCCCCTCCGGGGGAGGGCAGGGTGGGGGCCTACGACGTCGTGGGGCTCGAGTTGACCACGATCTGCGAGGCCGGAATCTCGCCGTCCAGCAGGTTCCAGGCGGTCAGGATCTGGCGGTAGGTGCCGTCCTCGTAGATCGCCATCATCGCCTGCTGCATCACCTTGAGCAGCTCGCCATTCTTGGGATCGACCGCGATCCCCTCCGGGTTGGTTTTGAAGGGCGGCCCGGCGAGCTCCAGCTGGTCCGGCGTCTGTTTCACGAAGTAGGCGGCGACCGGCGAGTCGTCGAGCGCGGCGTCGACGCCGCGCTGCTTCAGGATGAGCACCGCCTGCAGGTCGGTCGGAAAGACCTGCTTGGTGATCTTCATGTCCTTGCACAGCCCGCCATTGGCCTCGTCGACGGTGTTCTCTTCGGGGCTTTGCACCTGTACCGCGACTTTCTTCCCGCAGAGGTCCCTGATGCCGCTGATGGCGGATGCGTCGCCTTTGCGCACCAGGATCGCCTGCCCGGCGCGGAAGTACGCGACCAGCGCCACCTGGCGTTGCAGGTCCGGCGTTATCTGGAGCGCCGAGACGATCGCATCGCCCTTCTTGGCGAGCAGCGCGCCCACGATCTGCGGCGAGTTGGTCGTCTGAAAGGTCGCCGCGAGGCCCATCTTGGCGGCGATGGCTTTGGCGATGTCGATGTCGAACCCGACCGCGTGTTGGGTCGAGGGATCGATCGACTCCTGCGGCGGATAGGTCGTATCAGAGAGGAAGGTCATGGTTCCGGGGCGGACCAGGTTGGTGGGGGGCGTGATGGTCGGCGGCGTCGGGCTGGTGATGGCGAGCGGCGAGGTCGACGGCGTCGCCTTGGCGATCCCGGGACTCGGGATCACGCAGCTACCCAGCGTTAGCGCGATCAGGGTGCTCAGCGCCAGGCGTCCCATGGATGCGCGTCTCATCTCCCCCGCTTCTCGCCCTTGCAGGGTTACGGTCTTAGCCAAAATTAGCGACCCAATTCTACGTCCGCGACGGCCTCGCGGCACATGTAGCCTCCCGGCCCCCATTGGGGGCGGCCCCGGGCTGGGGGCCCTCGCTTCCCTCATGGGTAACATGGGCGCAACCTTGCCAGTCACACTCGACGGCCAGTCGTTGCGCCCCGCCGATGTGGTGGCGGTCGCGCGCGATGGCGAGCAAGTCGTGCTCGGTCCGGCCGCCAAAACCAGGCTTCAGTCCGCGCGCAGCCTCGTCGATCGCCTCGTGCGCGAGGACCGGGTCGTCTACGGGCTGACGACCGGGGTCGGGGCGTTGAAGAACGTTCGCATTCCTCCCGCCGACACCCGGCAGCTGCAGCGCAACCTGATGATGAGCCATGCCGTCGGCGTCGGGCCGCCGCTGGCCGAAGAGCTGGTGCGCGCCGGCATCCTCGTCCGCGTCAACCAGTTTTGCCAGGGGACCTCGGGCGTTAGCCCTCTGGTCGCGGAGCGCCTGGTCGACCTGCTGAACCGCGACATCTGCCCCTGGGTGCCACAGACCGGCTCACTCGGCGCCAGCGGTGACCTGGCGCCGTCGGCCCATGTCGGCCTGGTGCTGATCGGCGGGGGCGAGGTGTTGGTCAGGGGCGAGCGAAAGCCGGCCGCTGCGGCGCTCCACGCCGCCGGAATCCAACCCGTCGAACTACAGGCGAAAGACGCGCTGAGTGTGCTCAACGGGACGCACTTCATGACCGGGGCCGGCAGCTTGCTGCTGCAGGATGCGAGGCGTCTGCTGTTGAGCGCGGACGTGGTGGCGGCGCTCAGCGTCGAGGCGCTGCGCGGCTCGCGGACCGCCTTCGATCCTCGGATTCACGCAGTCCGCCCGCACCCGGGTCAGGTGGCGTCGGCAGCCCGCATCTTCGCCCTGACCGAAGGCAGCGGAATCGCCGAATCGCACGTGCTCTGCGACCGCGTCCAGGATGCGTACTCGCTCCGCTGTGCCGCCCAGGTCCATGGCGCCTGCGCCGATGCCATCGACTATCTGCGTCGCGTCCTTGACATCGAGCTCAACGCGGGGACGGACAACCCGCTGGTCTTCGCCGAGGACGAGGCGGTGCTGTCGGGCGGCAACTTCCATGGTGAGCCGCTGGCGCTCGCGCTCGATACGGCGAGTATCGCGCTCAGCGAGCTCGGCAGTATCTCCGAGCGGCGTCTCTTCCGAATGCTGACCGGCTTCCTCTCGGAGCTGCCGCCGTTCCTCACGCGCCACTCCGGCCTCGACTCCGGCTACATGCTCCTGCAGTACACCGCGGCCGCGCTTGTCACCGACAACCAATTGCTGTCGACGCCTGCCAGCGTCCACTCGCTGCCCACCTCGGCCGACCAGGAAGACCACAACAGCATGGGATGGCACAGCGCCCAACGCGCCCACCAGGTCGCCACCAACACGCAGACCATCCTGGCGCTCGAGGCGCTGGGGGCGGCGCAGGGCATCGACCTGCTGGCGCCGCTCAAGCCGGGTCGGCTCACCGGAGCCGCGCATGCCGCGATCCGCGCCCAGGTGCCCTACCTCGACCACGACCGCGTGCTGGAACCAGAGATCCGCACCGCCGTCGAGCTGATTCGCAGTGGCAGCCTGGCGAAGATGGCGCCCGCATGACGGTCGCGACGCCGATTCGTGCCGCGCGCGGCACCCAGCTCAGCACCCGCGGCTGGCCGCAGGAGGCGGCGCTGCGCATGCTGTGCAATAACCTTGATCCTGAGGTTGCCGAGCGGCCGGAAGACCTCGTCGTCTACGGCGGCACCGGCAAGGCGGCACGTGACTGGCCATCGTTCCATGCGATCGTGGCCGCGCTCCGCCGGCTCGAGGATGACGAGACCCTGCTGGTGCAGTCCGGGAAAGCGGTCGGCATCTTTCGGACTCATGAGTACGCCCCGCGGGTGCTGCTCGCGAACAGCCTGTTGGTGCCGCGCTGGGCAACCTGGGAACACTTCTGGGAGCTCGAGCGGCTTGGCCTGATCATGTACGGGCAGATGACGGCCGGCAGCTGGATCTACATCGGCAGCCAGGGCATCCTCCAGGGGACGTATGAAACCTTCGGCGCACTGGCCGCCAAGAAATTCGACGGCACGTTGCGCGGCCGAATCGTACTCACCAGCGGGCTAGGTGGCATGGGTGGTGCACAACCGCTCGCGGTGACGATGCACGAAGGCATCGCGCTCTGCGTCGAGGTGGACCCAGCGCGAATCGAGCGCCGCTTGCAGACGCGCTACCTCGACCGCACAACGGCAAATCTTGGCGAGGCCATCACGTGGGCCGAGGAGGCCCGCCAAATCGGCTCATCGATGTCGATCGGCCTGGTGGGCAACGCCGCCGAGGTCTACCCGGAGCTCCTGCGTCGTGGCTTCGCGCCGGACGTCGTCACCGACCAGACCTCCGCGCATGACCCTTTGCGCGGCTATATCCCGGCGCCGCTCAACGTCGACGAGGCCAACGACCTGCGTGCCCGCGATCCGGAGGAGTACCTGGAGATGGTGAAGCATTCGGTGCGCGAGCACGTCGGGGCGATGCTCGGATTCCAGCGGAAGGGTGTCGAGACCTTCGACTACGGGAACAACCTGCGGGGTCTCGCGCTCGAGGCGGGCGTCACGGATGCCTTCGAGATCCCGGGCTTCGTGCCCGCCTACATCCGGCCGCTGTTCTCCGAAGGAAAGGGTCCGTTCCGGTGGGTTGCCCTGAGCGGCGATCCGCACGACATCTACCGCACTGACCGCGCCGTGATGGAGACCCTGCCCGAGAACGAGCATGTGCACCGCTGGCTGCGGTTGGCGCGCGAGCGCGTGCAGTTCCAGGGCCTGCCCGCCCGAATCTGCTGGCTCGGTTACGGCGAGCGGGCGAAGGTCGGCCTGCGCTTCAACGAGATGGTGAAATCCGGCGAGCTCAAGGCACCGATCGTGATCGGGCGCGATCACCTCGATGCGGGTTCGGTGGCGTCGCCCTATCGTGAGACCGAGGCCATGCGCGACGGCAGCGACGCGATCGCGGACTGGCCGATCCTTAATGCGCTGGTGAACACGGCGGCGGGCGCGAGCTGGGTGTCGGTGCACCATGGCGGCGGGGTCGGCATGGGCAACTCCATTCACGCGGGGATGGTGATCGTCGCCGACGGCACACCGGCGATGGCGGACCGGCTGGAGCGCGTGCTCACCACGGATCCGGGCATGGGCGTGATCCGCCACGCCGACGCCGGCTACGAGATCGCCGTGGAGTTCGCGCGCCAGCACGGTATCGACCGGGCCACTTGATCCGCGCCGACTTCGCCCTTCGCCACGCCGGTCAGCTCGCGACCATGGTGCCGGCGAGCGACGATCCGCTCGGGCGAATCCTGAACGGTGCGCTGGCGGCGCGGGAGGGACGCGTGGTCTGGATTGGCGACGACCGCGAGCTCGAGTCAGACGTCACGCTCGACGGCGACCTGCTCGATGCCCGGGGGGCTTGCGTCATCCCCGGCCTGGTCGACGCGCACACCCACCCGGTGTTCGCCGGCTCGCGCGCCGACGAGTTCGCGGAACGGGTGAGCGGGGTTCCCTACCAGGCGCAGCAGTCGAAAGAGCGTGGCATCGCGCGAACCGTACGGGCAACGCGGCAAGCCGATGGACCGACGCTGCTCGGCCTGGCGCAGGGTCGCGCCGACCGCTTCCTCGCCAACGGGACGACCACCATCGAGGCGAAAACCGGCTACGGCCTCGACCTCGACAACGAGGCGAAGCTGCTCGACGTCCTGCGCACGCTGGCAAGCCGGACGCCCTTGCGCGTGGTGTCCACCTTCCTTGGGGCGCACGTCCCTCCGCCCGGCAGCGACCGGGATGTCTACGTCCGCTCGCTGATCGACGAGATGCTCCCCGCTTTCAGGCCGTGGGCCGTCTTCTGCGATGCGTGGTGCGAGGCGCCGGCCTTTACGGCAACGGAGGCCCGTGCCATCCTGACGCGAGCGCGAAGCCTCGGGTACGGACTGCGCGTTCACGCGGCGCAGCTGGCGCCTGGAGAGGGTCCCGACATTGCGGCCGAGCTCAAGGCGAGCAGCGCCGACCACCTCGAGTTCGCGACGCCGGCGCAAATCAGGGCGCTCGCGCAGGCGGGAACGGTGGCGGTCCTCTGCCCTGGCGCCAACTTCACCACCCACGGCCCGCGACCCCCGATCGAGGCGATGCGGCAGGCGAAGCTGCCGATGGCGATCGCCTCCGACCTCAACCCGGGGACCTCCAACTCCGAAAGCCTGCCGCACGCGATGAGCCTGGCGTGCGTGCAGTGGGGCATGACCCCCGTCGAGGTGCTGATCGGCGCCACCGTGCACGCGGCTCGCTCCCTGAGGCTCGACGGGGTCGCCGGTTGCCTGCGAGTTGGCAGCTTCGCGGACTGCGCCATCCTGGACGTCGAAACCCCGGAAGCCATTCCCTACTATGTCGGCGTGAATCGCGTCATCACGACCGTAGCGGGAGGCGTGGTCTGGCAGCCCTCGTAGAGTGCGTCCCCAACTTCTCCGAGGGGCGCCGGCTGGAGGTCATCACCGAGATCGCGGATGCGATCAAGGCCGCGGGCGCCCGCGTGATCGACGTCCAGGCCGATGCCGCGCATAACCGGATGGTGGTCACCTTCGTCGCCGAGCCCAGCCTCGCGGTCGATGCGGCGATGGCGGGTGCCGCCGTCGCCACGCAACGGATCGACCTGCGACGGCATCGCGGTGAGCACCCACGCATGGGCGCCACCGACGTGGTGCCCTTCGTTCCCTTCGCCGACCTGCCGATGAGCGTCTGCGTCGAGCTCGCCCATAGCTTCGGCGCACGGCTGGGGAGCGAACTGCGCGTTCCGGTCTATTACTACGGCGAGGCCGCCACGCGGCCTGAGCGCCGCGAGCTGGAAAAGGTTCGCCAAGGAGGTTTCGAGGATCTGCTCGAGCACATCGGCGACGCGGACCGCGCGCCGGACGAGGGACCTGCGGCGATCCACCCCAGCGCCGGTGCGACCGCGGTCGGGGCCCGGATTCCGCTGATCGCCTACAACGTCAACCTCAAGACGACGGACGTACAGGTCGCCAAGGACATCGCGAAGACCATCCGCGCCTCCTCGGGCGGTCTGCCGAACGTCAAGGCCCTGGGCTTCGCGCTTGCCGACCGCGGCCTCGTCCAGGTCTCGATGAACCTCACCGATTACCGCGTCACCAACATCTGGAAAGTCTTCACCGCGATCCGCGACGAGGCGAAACGCCGCGGGGTCGAGGTCGATGCCTCGGAGATCGTTGGCACCGTTCCGCTGGCGGCGGCGGTGGGTGTGATCAAAGACGCCGTCGTCGAACCCGCCTTCCGCATGGACCAAATTCTCGAGAAACGCGTCTGGACCGCGGAATGACGGCGGTCCGAGACCAGTCCCTGGGCGACTACCTCGAGGCGCTGGCGTCGACCGCGGCCGTGCCCGGCGGCGGAAGCGCGGCCGCCCTGGCGGCGGCCATGGGTGCCGCGCTGGTGAGCATGGTGGCCAAGCTCAGCGCCAGGAAAACGAAAACCGCGGCGGACCGCGAGCGTCTCAGCGATCTTGTGCCGGAACTCGATCAGCTCGCCGCCCGCTTGCTCGAGCTGAGCCAGGAGGACATCGACGCCTACCGAGCCGTGATCGAGGCTCGAAAATCGGGGGCGAAGGGTGAGGCGCTGGCGCGAGCCTACCAGCGGGCCGCCGAGGTGCCGCTCGAGGCGGCCAGCGCGGCGTCGCGCGCCATCGCGCTCCTGCCCGAGGTCAGCCGCCACGCCTGGGAGATGACCGCGTCGGACCTGGCGGTCGGGAGCGAGTTGTTACAGAGCGGGTTGAGTGGAGCTCTCGGTAACGTCGCCATCAACCTTCCCGAGCTGCAGGGTGACGCCGCCGTTCGCGTCGAAGCTGCGTACCGCGCGCTGCGGAAGGACGCCAATGGGTAATCGATCGACACTGCAGGCCGTTGCCCTCATCTTCGGCGCCATTTATCTCGTGGCTGGGATCGTTGGCTTTTTCAACCACGCCATTCTGGGAATCTTCCAGGTCAACCTGCTGCAGACCGTGATCCATGTGATGATCGGCATCGCTGGTCTCGCGGCCGCCAGCAGCCTCGCCAACGCGAGGAGCTACTGTCGGGTGGCCGGCGTCATCCTGTTGCTGCTCGGCCTCATCGGTTTCGGCGTCGCCAACCCATTCGGACTGATGTACATCGGTGGTGCCGACATCGCCCTGCATCTGGGGACGGGCGCGGCGCTGGCCTACTTCGGCTTCGCGGCCCCGGTCTCGACCCGCTCCGCGTAACGCCGACGCCGATAAACTCAACTCGTGGCCGAGCCGTTCCCGTCGTTCCAAAGCAAGACGGTGACGATCGACGGGGTCAATTTGCACTACTTCTGCGGTGGCAGCGGACCGCCGCTGATGCTCGTCCACGGTCTCGGCAGCTCGGCCTCGGTGGAGTTCTATTACAATCTCGAGCCACTCGCCGCGCATCATCGGGTGTTCGCCATCGACCTGCCCGGGTTCGGCCGCTCGGACAAGCCGGTGCTCGCCTACACCATCGACCTGTTCGTCCGCGCGGTGTCTGACCTGATGGCGTCGGAAGGCATCGAGCGTGCCGCCGTGATGGGCGTCTCGATGGGCGGGCGCGTCGCGCTCGGCCTCGCCCTCGATTCGCCGGAGAAGGTCGAGCGGCTTGTGCTCGTGGATGCGCTCGGCATCGGCGCGCCGCGGCGGGTGCTCGCCTACTCGGTCTTGCTGACCAGGGGCCTCGGCGAGCTGACGCTTCGCGGAACCGCCCGGGCCTTGCGCCAGATGAACCCGGCGATCATCCGGCGATTCTGGGGCTGGTACCTGAAGCGTCCGAACCGCGTCGACACCATCTGGAGTGATGAGCGGATCGCGAGCCATGGCAGCTTGCTCGCCAGGCCAGAGTATCGCGCCGCCTACCTTTCGGCCCTGCGCTCGATCGCCGGCATGCGGCAGCTGCGGGACGGCGTCGTGGTCGAAGATCGGCTGCCCGAGCTGCGAATGCCGACGCTGCTGATCTGGGGCGCCCACGACCACATTTTTCCGGTGAGTCACGCCCGGGCGGCCAAGGACCGGATTCCCAATGGCCGCCTCCACGTCTTCGACGACAGCGGCCATACGCCGCAGATGGAGGAACCGGAGCGGTTCAACCGGCTGGTGCTGGACTTTCTCCAGGAACCGACGAGCCAACGCGGCGAAGGGGTGGCCTAGCTATGGCTCGGAGCCAGGAGCCTTCCGTCGAGGAGCGACATCGGCTGGCCGACGAGCGGGACAGACTGGCCGACGAGCGGGAAACTCTGGCCGACCAGCGCGAACGGCTCGCCGACGAGCGGCAGCATCAGGCCGACGCCAGAGAGCGAGCCCTGGACGAGCGGCAGAGGGCGATCGAGCAACTGGAGCAGCGGATCCGCGCACACGGCCGTTTCGTCGAGCTCGAGGGCCCCGACAGCCAGCAATCGGCGATCGACGCCATCCGAACCGCCCGCGAACAGATCGAGCGGTCCCGGTTGGCCCTCGACCGCTCGGCAGCCAGTCTGGACCGGCAGCGCGTAAGGCTCGATCGCGCTGCTGCGGGCACCGAGCGCGACCAGGCCGAGATCGACCGAGAGCTGCGCGAGCCTCGGCGGCTCGAATGAAGCCCGCTCGTCGGGATGACCTGCGCAACGTCGCGATCATCGCGCACGTGGATCATGGCAAGACCACGCTGGTCGATGCGCTGCTGAAGCAGTCCCACGTGTTTGCCGCCCACGAGCAGGTGGGCGAGCTGATCATGGATTCCAACGTCTTGGAGCGCGAGAAGGGCATTACCATCCTCGCCAAGACCACGTCGATCCGCTATCACGGCGTCAAGATCAACATCATCGACACGCCGGGCCATGCCGACTTCGGCGGCGAGGTCGAGCGCGTGCTGGGCATGGCGGAGGGCTGCCTGTTGCTGGTCGACGCCCTCGAAGGTCCGATGCCACAAACCCGAGTGGTGCTGCGGCAGGCGCTCGAGCTCGGTCTGATGCCGATCATCGTCGTCAACAAGATCGACCGCGTCAACGCGCGGCCGGCGGAGACCGTGGAGGCGACCCACGACCTGCTACTCGAGCTGGCGAAAAATTCCGATCAGCTGAGCGCGCCGGTCATCTACACCAACGCGCGCACAGGGACGGCGACGGTCGACCTGCGCCACCCGGGAACGACCCTCGAGCCACTCCTCGATGCGCTGCTGACGTATATTCCACCGCCGCTGGGCGATCGCGACGGTCCGCTGCAACTGCTGGTAAGCAATCTGGACCACGACAATCACATCGGGCGGCTTGCGATCGGCCGGATCACCCGCGGCACCATCCGGCCGGGCGAGGACGTGGTCCGCATTAGCGAGGCCGGCATCGGCCAACGTCAGCGGATCACCACCCTGCTCACGGTTGAGGCCCTGCAACGCCGGCCGGCCGAATCCGCGTCGGCGGGCGAGATCGTCTACATCGCCGGTCTTCCCGACATCGCGGTGGGCGACACGGTGGCGGATGCCGAGCATCCGGAGCCGCTGCCACGTCTCGAGGTCAGCGAGCCGACCCTTCGGATGCAATTCTCGGTCAACCAGTCGCCATTCGCCGGTCGTGAAGCGACGACCAGTAGCACCTCGCGCCAGCTCCGCGCCAGGCTCGAGCGCGAATTGCAGACCAACGTGGCACTCAAAGTCGCCGACGGTGCGACGGCCGACATCTTCGAGGTCAGCGGCCGCGGCGAGCTGCACCTCGCGATCCTGATCGAGACCATGCGGCGCGAGGGCTACGAGTTCGAGGTCTCGCGCCCCGCCGTCATCACCCGCGAGATCAACGGGGAGCGCCACGAACCGATCGAGGAATGCATCATCGACTGCAGCCTCGACGCGGTGGGCGCCATCACCGAGGCCCTCGGTTCGCGCGGCGCGCAGCTGCAGTCGATGCGCACCGACGCCGGCAGCGGCGCCCGGCTCAGCTACCTGGCGCCCACCCGGGCGCTGATCGGCCTGCGCAGCCTGATCCTCACCCTGACCCGGGGGACCGGCGTGATGTCGACCCGGCTGGTGGGGTGGGAGCGGTGGCGGCAGCTTCCGCCGCGGACGCGCAACGGCGTGCTGACCGCGAGCCAGACCGGGATGGCGGTGGCTTACGGTTTGCAGGGCGTCCAGGAGCGCGGTCAGCCGTTCATCGGCCCGGGGACCCAGGTCTACGAGGGCATGATCGTCGGGCTCAACCGGCGTGGGGGCGATATCGACGTCAACGCCACCAAGCAGAAGCAGAAGACGAACATGCGCGCCTCGACCGAGGACGCTACGGTCAAGCTGGTGCCGCCCCGCGAGATGTCACTCGAGGAGTCCCTCGACTTCATCGAGGACGACGAGCTGGTCGAGGTGACGCCCAGGGGGATCCGGATGCGCAAGCGGGTGCTGAACGCGGGCGAGCGCATCAAGCAGCGCAAACGCGAGCTGGCGAGCTAGCCTCAGGTAAGCGGATGGCCCAGCCGGTCGGCGTAGTACGCCAGCAGCCACTGGAAGAGCAAAACCAGGCCCCATATAAGTAGGATGCCGCCCGCCAGGGCGAGCAGCACCGGCCAGAGGCGCTTGCGCCGATAGCGGGCGAACTCGGGGAAGGTGAGCCAGAATGCGCCGGAAAGCAGCCCGACCCGACGGCCCTCAGCAACCGCGATTCGAAGCAGGACGACGCCCACCAGGCAGAGGGCGACGCCCCCGATCAGCACCAGACCGGTTCGGGCATATGTTGTGCCCGCAATGGTCGGAAAACCCTACAGGCTGTGGTAAACTGCTTGACAGGCCTCATCCTACGGCATACGATGTGGGCCGCTCTCCAGCCCACCCTTTGGAGGTTCCACGATGGCCCGATCCACCCAAAAGACGTCGACCGACCGACCCAACGTGACCGCCGCCGCCCCGGCCAGCGCTTCGAAGCGTAATCGCAACGGCCTTCCCTGGAAGCGGTACTTTACCCGTCCAGGTGTAGCGCCGTTCGACGAGGTGCAGTGGGAGTCGCGCGAGGCCGTCATCACCAACGAAAAGGGTGAGATCGTCTTCGAGCAGCACGACGTGGAGATCCCGACCACCTGGTCGCAGGTCGCCACCAACGTCGTCGTCTCGAAGTACTTCCGTGGGGTCGTCGGGACGCCGGAGCGGGAGCGGAGCGTCAAGCAGCTGATCGGCCGCGTGGTCCGCACCATCCATGGGTGGGGGAACAAGCAGGGATACTTCGCGACGCCCGAAGCCTCGGAGATCTTCCGCGATGAGCTGACGCATCTGTTGGTGCATCAGAAAGCCGCCTTCAACAGCCCGGTCTGGTTCAACGCCGGCATCGAGCCACGCCCGCAGCTCTCCGCCTGCTTGCCGTACCATGCGTTGGTTTCCACGCCGAATGGCATGGTGCCGATCGGCCAGCTGGTCGATCGGAGGGCCATCGGAGAGACCGTCTATGACGCCCATGGTGTTACCCGAATCGTGGCGGTCAAGACAAATGGCCGCAAGGCTGTCGTTCGCGTTTCACTCCGAAACGGGGCGTTCATCGAGGCAACTCCTGATCACGTCGTCCTGGCCCGGCCCGAGGGTAGCAAGGAAGCGCAGTGGTTGAAAGTGGAGGAACTCGCGCTCGGCGCGAAGCTGTACTTCGATCCGGGTCGGGGTACCCAACCGGCATTCGGTTCCGCGGCGAGCAGCGTAGGCGGCGGTGTAGCTGTCCTTGAACGGGTGGCGCTGCAAGAACACGACATCGTCAAGATTGAGGATCTCGGTGTGGATGACGTATTTGATATCCAGACTGAGTCCGGCAACTTCCTGACGAATAACGTCGTCGTCCACAACTGCTTCATCAATAAGGTCGAGGACCGGATGGAATCGATTCTCACCCTGGCCAAGACCGAGGGCATGCTCTTCAAGTACGGCTCCGGCACCGGCTCCAACCTCTCGCCACTGCGCTCCTCGCGCGAACTGCTGGCGGGTGGCGGCACCGCCTCTGGCCCCGTCTCCTTCATGAAAGGCTTCGACGCCTTCGCCGGCGTAATCAAGTCCGGTGGCAAGACGCGTCGGGCGGCCAAGATGGTCATCCTCAATGCCGACCACCCCGACATCGTCGAGTTCATCAACTGCAAGGTCGAGGAGGAGCGCAAGGCCTGGACGCTGATCGAAGGTGGGTACGACCCATCCTTCAACGGCCCTGCCTATAGCTCGATCTTCTTCCAGAACTCCAACAACAGCGTCCGGGTCAAAGACGACTTCATGAAGGCCGTGGAAGAGGACGCCGACTGGCACACCTTCGCCATCACGACCGGCCAGATCATGGACACCTACAAGGCGCGTGACCTGATGCGCATGATGGCCGACGCTGCCTGGGCGTGCGGCGATCCGGGGCTGCAATACGACACCACCGTCAACCACTGGCACACCTCCCCCAACACCGACCGGATCAACGCCTCCAACCCGTGCTCGGAGTACATGTTCCTCGACGACACCTCCTGCAACCTGGCGTCCATCAACCTCATGAAGTTCCTCGACGAGCGCGGCGAGTTCGACGTCGAGGCCTACCGCGAGGCCTGCCGGGTGCTGATCACCGCGCAGGAGATCCTGGTCGACAACGCCAGCTACCCGACCGAGGCGATTACCAAGAACAGCCGGGACTTCCGGCCGCTCGGGCTCGGCTATGCCAACCTGGGCGCGCTGCTGATGGCGTCAGGCCTGCCCTATGACAGCGATGCCGGTCGCGACGTGGCGGCGGCGCTGACCGCGGTGATGACGGGCGAGGCGTACGCGCAGTCGGCGCGGATCGCGCAGAAGAAAGGTCCCTTCAACGGCTTTGCCGTCAACCGCGAGCCCATGCTCCGCGTCATGGACCAGCACCGCAGCTCCGTCGACCACATCAACCCGGCACACGTGCCGCTGCCGCTGCTGAGCGCCGCCCGGGATGCCTGGGACAAGGCCTGCCAGCTCGGCGACCTCTATGGCTATCGCAACGCGCAGGCGACCGTGATCGCGCCCACCGGCACCATCGGCTTCATGATGGATTGCGACACCACCGGCATCGAGCCCGACATCGCCCTGGTCAAGTACAAGAAGTTGGTCGGGGGCGGCATGCTCAAGATCGTCAACCAGACGGTGCCGATCGCGCTGCGCCGGATCGGCTACCCCGAGGCCCAGGTTTCCGAGATCCTGCAGTACATCGACGATAACGACACCATCGAGGGCGCTCCGCACCTGCGTCCCGACGACCTGGCGGTCTTCGATTGCGCCTTCAAGCCGGCCAAGGGCTCGCGCACGATCCACTACATGGGGCACGTCAAGATGATGGCCGCCGCCCAACCCTTCATCTCGGGCGCCATCTCCAAGACCGTCAACATGCCGGAGAATGCGACACCCGAGGACATCATGGAGGTCTACCTCGAGGGGTGGCGGATGGGCCTCAAGGCGATTGCCATCTATCGCGACGGCTCCAAGCG
>Ga0070697_100000713_pt1 | contig 24768 bp, 20 predicted proteins | sample KBSK1501metaG_FD_65475 | JGI IMG/M metagenome (GOLD analysis project Ga0070697, IMG submission 65475) | Corn, switchgrass and miscanthus rhizosphere microbial communities from Kellogg Biological Station, Michigan, USA - KBS K1-50-1 metaG | ecosystem: Host-associated > Plants > Roots >...
CGGCGGGAATCATCGTGGTGCACAATCATCCCAGCGGTGACCCCACCCCCTCAGCCGATGATCGAGCGGTGACGCGACAGCTGGTCGATGCCGGCCGGGTGCTGGATGTTCCGGTGTACGACCATGTAGTGATTGGGGGAGGAGAGCGGTACGTGAGTTTCGCCGAGGCAGGGCTGTTGTGACGAGTACGGCGCCGATTCTCGCGCCCGAGCTGGCGAAGGCCGTGGCGGCGCAGCACGACCGCCTCGATCTCGAGGTGCTGTCGCGCGCCTACCAGATGAGCGCGCAGGCGCACCACGGCCAGAAGCGCCTGTCGGGAGACGACTTCGTCTCGCACAGCGTCGCCGTCGCCACGATTCTCGCCGAGCAGCAGATGGACACGACCACGATCGCCGCGGCGCTGCTGCATGATGTGGTCGAAGACTCCAACGTCACGCTCGACCTGTTGCGACGCGATTTCGGCAACGAGGTGGCGGACCTGGTCGACGGCCTCACCAAGATCAAGGCCCTTAACTTCCGCTCCACCGCCGAAGAGCAGGCAGAGAACTACCGCAAGCTGTTGATGTCGGTGGCGCGCGACGCGCGGGTGATCATTATCAAGCTCGCCGATCGGCTGCACAACATGCGCACCCTCGATCCCTTGCCGCCGGAAAAGCGCAAGCGGATCGCGCTGGAAACGCGCGAGCTCTACGCGCCGCTGGCGCATCGCTTCGGCATGGCGGGGGTGAAGGCGGAGCTCGAGGATCTCGCGTTCAAATACCTCGAGCCGGACGACTACAAACAGTTGACCAAGCAGGTGAAGGCGCGGCGCGTGGAGCGCGACCGCACCATCGAGCGGATGCGTGCGCCGCTCTCCGACGAGCTGCGCCGCGCCGGCATCGCCGGCTGGGAGATCGTGGGCCGGCCCAAGAACCTCTGGTCCATTTTCAAGAAGATGAAGAAGCGCGGCAAGCCGTTCGAGGAAATCTACGATCTCCTCGCGGTGCGCGTCCTGGTGAACAACATCACCGATTGCTACCACGTGCTCGGCATCATCCACCACACGTGGACGCCGCTGCAGGAGCGGATCAAGGACTACATCGCGAGTCCGAAATCCAACGGCTACCAGTCGCTGCACACGACCGTGTTCGGCCCCGGCGGTCAGCTGTACGAGATCCAGATCCGCACGCGCGACATGCACCGCACGGCGGAGTACGGTATCGCCGCGCATTGGCTGTACAAGGAGAACGGCAAGAGCGCCGACGAGCTCGACCACCACCTCTCGTGGTTCCGCCAGCTGATCGAGCTGCAGCAGGATGCGCATAGCCCCGAGGAATTCCTCGAGTTCCTGAAGATCGACCTCTATCAGGACGAGATCTTCGTGTTTACGCCGGCCGGCGACGTGAAGCGGCTGCCGAAGAGCGCGACGCCGATCGATTTTGCGTTCATGGTGCACACCGAGGTCGGCCAGCACTGCAACGGCGCGCGCGTGAATGGCCGGATCGCGCCGCTGCATCGGCCACTGCGAAACGGCGATACGATCGAGGTGCTCACCAGTCCCCAGGCGAAGCCTTCGCGCGACTGGCTGGCGCATGTCCAGACGGGCCGGGCCCGCCAGAAGATCCGGCAGTGGATCAAGCAGGAGGAGCACGAGCGGAGCGTCACGCTGGGCCGCGAGATCCTCGCGCGTGAAGTCCGGCGCCGGCGGCTCGATCCTCCGACCCCGGATCAGCTGACGCACGCCGCGGAGACGCTGTCGCTCGGTGTGGGCGAACAGGTCGAGGCGTCCATCGGCCGGGGCGACGTGCAGCTCGGCCAGGTGATGAAGGCGCTGTATCCCGAGCTTCCGCCCGAGGATCTGCACCCGCCCAAACCCACCGCCTTCGGGCGCGTCATCGAGCGCCTGCGCCTGGGTCGGGGCATCAAGATTCACGGCGTCGAGGGCCTGATGGTCCGGTACGCCCAGTGCTGCCAACCTGTCCCGGGCGATCCGGTCGTCGGCTACGTCACCCAGGGGCGGGGGATCTCGATCCATCGCAACGACTGCCCCAACCTGCTGACGCTGTCGGGCGACGAGGAGCGGCGCGTCGAAATCGACTGGCGCGAGGTGGAGGGCGAGACGTTCGTGGTCCGGCTGGCGGTCAGCGGCGAGGACCGGCGCGGCCTCTACGCCGATATTTGTGAGGCCATCAGCGGTACCGGAACGAACATCCGCAGCGCCGAGCTGGCGTCGAAGGACGGCGTGGTGTTCGGCTCGGTGCTGGTGGAGGTCGAGAATAACACCCATCTGCACAAGGTCCTGAAGGCGGTCCGGAAGGTGAAGGGTGTAACGGAGATTGCCCGCCGGGACTCGAGCGGTCCCGCTGAAGTCGTCGTCGGTTAGGTTTCCCTCTTATGCCTTTTGAGCTTGGTACCGCACCGCCGCCGGCGGGTGATCAGCCGCGCGCGATCCGCGAGCTGAGCGCCGGCCTGCGCCGTGGCGACAAATATCAGACGCTCCTCGGCGTCACGGGGTCCGGCAAGACGATGACGATGGCGCACGTCATCAAGGACTTCGGCAAGCCGACGCTCGTGCTGTCGCACAACAAGACGCTCGCCGCCCAGCTGTATGGCGAGCTCAAGGCGTTCTTTCCGTCCAACGCCGTCGAATTCTTCATCTCGTATTACGACTACTACCAGCCCGAAGCCTACGTGCCGTCCACCGACACGTACATCGCCAAGGACTCCTCGATCAACGACGACATCGAGCGCCTGCGGCTGCGTGCGACCTCGAGCCTGATGGAGCGCGACGACGTCATCATCGTCGCGAGTGTCTCGGCGATCTACGGCCTCGGCGACCCCGAGCTGTATCGCGAGCTGCTGGTGACGGCGCAGAAGGGCGAGAAGCGGGGTCGGGATGCGTTGCTCGCCGATCTCGTCGCCGTGCAGTACCAGCGCAACGACGTCGGATTCGAGCGCGGGACCTTCCGCGTGCGCGGCGATACGGTAGAGGTCTTCCCGGCGTACGACGAGCAGGCGGTGCGGATCGAATTCTGGGGCGATGAGATCGAACGCATCGCAAAGATCGACCCGCTGACCGGCAACGTGATCAAGCTGATGGATAAATCGGCGATCTATCCCGCCACCCACTTCGTCACGCAGCGCGCCACAATCGAGCGCGCCGTCTCGCGGATCAGGGCCGAGCTGGCGGAACGGCTGGCCGAGTTGCGCGCGCAAAACAAGCTGCTGGAAGCGCAGCGCCTGGAGTCCCGCACGCATTTCGACATCGACATGCTGATGGAAGTGGGGCGGTGTGCCGGCATCGAGAACTACTCGCGGCTGTTCAGCGATCGGCTCCCCGGGGAACGGCCTGCATGTCTGCTCGATTATTTCCCGAAGGATTGGCTGTGCATCCTCGACGAATCCCACCAGACGCTGCCGCAGCTCGGTGCGATGTACGAGGGCGATCGCTCGCGGAAGCAGACCCTCGTGGACTTTGGGTTCCGGCTGCCGTCGGCGCTCGACAACCGTCCGCTGCGCTATGACGAGTTCATGGGGCTCGTGCCCCGGATCCTGTTCGTCTCCGCAACGCCCGGCGAGGACGAGCTGCGGCTGTCGCACGGAGTCATCGTCGAACAGATCATCCGGCCCACCGGTCTCGTCGATCCCACGGTCGAGATCAGGCCTGTAGCGGGGCAGGTGGATGACCTCCTCAGCGAAATCCGCCTCCGCGAAAAGAAGAACGAGCGGGTGCTCGTTACCACGCTCACCAAGCGCATGGCGGAGGACCTGACCGACTACTTGCAGCAGCACGGCGTGCGAGTGCGGTATCTGCATTCGGAAATCGACGCGATCGAGCGCGTCGAGATCATTCGGGGTCTCCGGCTCGGCGAGTTCGACGTGCTGGTCGGCATCAACCTGTTGCGCGAAGGGTTGGACTTGCCGGAGGTTTCTCTCGTCGCGGTGCTGGATGCCGACCAGGAGGGCTTCCTGCGGTCGGACCGGTCGCTGATTCAGACCGTCGGCCGCGCGGCACGTCACCTCAGTGGCAGAGCCATCCTCTACGCGGATCGCAAGACCGGCTCGATGGAGCGCGCGCTAAAAGAGATGGATCGCCGACGCGCGACCCAGCTTGCCTACAACGTCGAGCATGACATCACGCCGCGGTCCATCGTGAAATCGGTGCTAGACATCCGTTTCGTGACCCGCGTCGCCGACGCGCGGGTGGGGAAACCTGGTGCCGGCGACGTCCGCCGGCCCGCCGATGCCGGGGAGCGCGACACCCTCATCCGCATGCTGGAGCAACAGATGCAGGCCGCCGCCGAGGATCTCGATTTCGAGCTGGCGGCGGTGCTGCGCGATCAGCTCCTGGAGCTCAAGGCCGATGCGCCTCTCCGCGAGCGAGCTCAGCCGGTTCGGTGAGGACCTCGGCCACCAGCTCCGCGCCCCCGCCGTCATCGGGTTGTCGGGAGAACTGGGGACCGGGAAGACGACGCTGATCCAGGCCATCTGTCGTGGCCTGGGCGCCAGGGCGCGCGCGACCAGCCCCACCTACGCGCTGGTTCACCAATACAATGCCGGCTCGACGCCCGTCTACCACGTCGACTGCTACCGTCTCCGCCATCCCGATGACGCGCGCGACCTCGGCTTTGACGACATGATGCGCGAGCCCGCGATCATCTTGATCGAATGGCCGGAGCGCGCTGGTGCCTGGGCGCCGCCGCTCGACCGGCATTTTCAGCTATCGTACGCCGACGACCCGTCGCGCCGGATTGTCGAGGAACCCGCCCGCGTATGAGACTGGCGATCGACACCGCGACAGATATCGCGAGCGTCGCGATAGGTGGGGCGCGCGGGCGTCGGCGTAAAGCCGGGCGGTCGATTCGCGGCGCGCGACAGCACGCGGCTCAGCTGCTCACGCTGATCCAGCAGGTCCTCGCGGATACGGGTGCGCGGCTCGAGGACATCACGGAAATCGTCGTGGGCGACGGCCCGGGAAGCTTCACGGGCCTTCGGATCGGGTGGGCAGCGGCAAAGGGGCTCGCGCACGAACGCGAGCTGCCCCTGGTCGCCGTTCCGTCGTTACTCGGCGCCGTGCGTGCCGCGTCGGCCTTCGAGCGCGAGTCGCGACCGATCGCGGCGTGCTTCGACGCCCTGCGCGGCCAGGTGTTCGGGGCGGTGTACACGATTCATCGCGACGGCATCGAGACGCTCGTCAGGCCGGGTCTGTTCACGCCCGCCGAGCTGGCGCAGGCCACGCCGCTGAAACCGGTGCTCGCGGTTGGCGACGGGGCGGAGCGCTTCCGCGCGGAAATCGAGGCGTGGACCGGTAAGCCGCCGGTTCCGTTGGACGCCGTGCCGCCGATCGCGAGGTCACTGCTGTGGCTGGCCGACCATGAAGAGGCGCGCCGGCCAATCGCCGGCGTCGATGAACCCGTGTACGGACGCCCCGCCGAAGCAGTGGTGAAATGGGAGAAGAGCCACGGCCGCCCCCTTCCGCATTCGTCCCGCTAAGCTCGGCGATGTCGCGGCCGTTCACGCGATCGAGCAGGAGGTCTTCAGCGATCCGTGGTCCACGCAGGATTTCTCGGACTGCGTGACGTTCGCACAGTTTCTCGTCGCGGAGCGAGATGATGGCGGGGGCGGGGGCGCGATCCTGGGGTACGTCGTGGCGCTCGATGCCGCGGACGAAGGCGAGATCCTGAACCTTGCGGTGGCCTCCACCGCCCGGCGTGCCGGGTTGGGACGCGCGCTCGTGGAACACATTCTCGAGGTGCTGATGGCGCGCGGCGTCCGGCAGGTTTACCTCGAAGTGCGCGACTCTAACGTCCCGGCGCGCGCCCTTTATGCCGCTGAGGGGTTCAAGGAGGCGGGTCGCCGGAAGCAGTATTACCGGCGGCCGGTGGAGGACGCCATCGTGTTGAGACTTGATGCATAACTTTGGTACAAGTGGCGTATCTTTGGTTGACAGAATGACTTGCGATTTATATAGTGTGTGGCACCCTTGGGCCCTAACCCGCTTCATCGTCGGAGGTTGTTGTGAGCCGCAGTCTCAATAAGGTCCAACTCATCGGGAATCTGGGTGCGGATCCCGAGGTACGCAGCACGAATAACGGCTCCCGCGTGGCGACCCTCTCGGTGGCGACCAGCCGCCAGTGGACCGGAAACGGGGGCGAGAAGCAGGAAAAGACGGAGTGGCACCGCGTAATCTGCTGGAACAACAAGGGTTCCGGCCTGGCCGACATCGCCGAGAAGTATCTGAAAAAGGGCGACAAGGTCTATATCGAAGGGCGGATTGAGTACCGGACGTGGGAAGATCGTGAGAAGCAGACGCGCTACGTCACCGAGATCATCGCGCGTGAGTTGATCATGCTGGGGTCAAGAGGCGGAGCCGCTCCAGTGGGAGCGGGGGCAGTGAAGGGGGCCTCGGAAGCAGGCGGCAAAGCCCCAGAGTCGCTCGACGCGTTCCCGGAGGCGCTGGATGAGGAGGACGACGATCTGCCGTTCTGACCGCGCCATACTACTGGCCCTGGCGGCGTTGCCGCTCATGTGGCGAGTCCTGCCGGCGCAGGACACAACGCAAGCGGCTCAACAACAGGACACCACGCAGGCGGCCGCCGCTTTTCAGGGACAGGTTCCCGCCACTCACACAGTCTCACGCGGTGAGACTCTTTGGTCCATCTCGCAGATGTACTTCAACGACCCGCTGCTGTGGCCGGAGATTTACCGTCTCAATACCGCCGTCGTTGAAGACCCGCACTGGATCTATCCCGGTGAGGTCCTCAATCTGTCGGAAATGATCACCGTCGCCCAGGGTCCCGATACCCTGGGTGCGCGGCCGGACACCACGCAGGCTGCGGCCGACACCGTGCGGGTCACTCCGGGAGACACGGTTCCCGCAGTCGTGCCACTCGATACCGCCGCCATAGACTCGATCCCTGCCGACACGTCGCAGTTCAACGTGGAGCCGCCGCCGCCCACCAACGTCGTGGAAAGCCGCGAGACGATATTCGACCGTCGTCGCACGAATCAGCAGGTGGTGCAGGATGTGCTGCGCGCCTACACGCATCAGCCCTACCGCCCGCTCCGCGCCGGCGAGTTCTACGCCGCCGGGTTCTTGACCGAGGAGGAGCGGCTGCCGTGGGGCCGGGTGCTCGGCGCGACGGCCACGCCCGCGATTCACCGGCTGACGGACCGGACGTCTGCGACCACGTTCGAAGAGATCGCCGTCCGGCCGCCGCGCAACGCGTCGTACCACGTGGGTGATTCGTTGCTTGTGGCGCGTATCGATCGCGGCCTCGAGTTCGGTAGGTGGGGCGACGTGATCGTTCCCGTCGGGATTGCCCGCGTGACGTCGATCGAGGAAGAGCAGGTGCTCGCGGAGGTCGTCGCGCAGTTCGACCGCGTTCATGAGGGCCAGCTGGCGATGGCGCTCGAGCCGTTCCGCAACCCCGGCGAGGTCCGTCCGACGCCTGTCGAAAAGGGGATGACCGGCCGGCTCCTTGCCCCGCGCGATCCGCATGCGATCGCCGGCGCCCAGCAGTACTACTTCATCGACAAGGGCCGGCGCGATGGCGTCAGCCTCGGCGATGTCTTCGAGGTGTTTCAGCCGGCACAAGGATACCCAGGGGCGGCATCGGAGGAAGTCCGCGCGGTCATGATGATCGTGCACACGCGCGAGAAGTCCGCCACCGGTCTGTTGATTCAGATCGTGAATCCTGCCATCGACAGGGGTATGCCGGTACGGCTGATCAAGAAGATGCCTTCCTGAAAGGCGGCCGGGCCCAACGTCTTGGGCCTGGCCCGTATCTGATGTGATTATCACGCTGCATCTCGTTGCCCTGGCGCTCTACGGCTTGGCCACGGCGCTGACGTTGGCGCCGTTCATGGGTTTCCGGCCGGCGCCCCGCGCCCTCACGATCGCGATTCCCTGTGCCGGCGCGGCCGTCCACGTCGTCGCTGTTTCACAGCTCACGCTCGTCGGTCTCGGCCCCGCGCTGTCGATGCTGGCCCTCTGTCTCGTCCTGTTACAACTCGCGAGCGAGCGCCTGGTGCGCGGCTCCGCGGTGTCGTTTTTCGCGGGGCCGCTCGCCACGGGCCTCGTCGGACTCGCGATCCTGAGCGGGCTTGCACCCGGCGCCGAGACGGTCGGGGCGCGCAACACCTGGTTCGTCCTGCACGTCGCGCTTAGCGCCCTCGGCGTCGCGTTGATGGCGCTGGCCTTCATCGCCGCCGCGCTGTACCTGCTGCAATTCCGCGAGCTCAAGGCCCGCCGCTTTGGACAGATCTTCCAGCTCTTTCCGCCGCTCGAACGGCTCGATCAGCTCAACCGCTTCGCCCTCGTCGCCGGCTTTCCGGCCCTGACGCTCGGCGTGCTGCTCGCGCTCGGCTACGGCGCGCAATTCTCCGGCGGACTGCATGTGGCCAAAGCGCAGATCGTGTGGGGGATCTTTACCTGGGTGGTCCTGGGGTGGGCGGTCTGGGTGCGTCTCGTGCGCCATTGGGCCGGCCGTCGCGCGGCCCTCGCGAGTATCGCTGGTTTCGGCGCGGTGCTGCTCGTGTACCTCGCGCTGAAGCTGACCCAACCGGGCGCCGAACGGTTCCTATGACGACGGGTCATATGGAAATGGGGATCAAGGTCGTCGGCGTGAACCACCGCACCGCACCGCTCGATGTGCGCGAGCGGTTCGCGCACGGCGCGCACGAGGTGCCGGGCGCACTCGCGCGCGTGATGGCGGCGGGCGCCAGTGGCGGCGTGCTGCTCTCCACGTGCAATCGCACCGAGTTCTACCTGGTCGCCGACGATGAGCCTGCACTCCAGGCTGTGTGGTCGCTGCTTGGCGAACGACTCCCCGCGACGCCTTCCGGCGGCGCGCAGGAATACGGCTACATCGCGCGGGACCGTGACGCCGTCCGGCACCTGTATCGGGTGTCGTCCGGCCTCGATTCCATGATCCTGGGCGAATCGCAAATCCAGGGGCAGGTGCGAGAGGCGTGGGAAGCATCGCGCGCGCAAGCCGGCCCCGTGCTGCACCGGTTGTTTCAGACGGCGTTGCACGTCGGGTCGCGCGTGCGCACCGAAACGAGCCTGGGCACGGGAGCGGCGTCCGCCGCATCCGCGGGTGTCGCAGTCGCGGGCAAGATCTTTGGCGACCTCGCCGGCCGGAGCGCGCTCATCCTCGGCGCCGGTGACATGGCCGAGCTGGCCGCGACCTGTCTCACCGATCAGGGCGTCCAGATCACACTCGTCGCGAACCGCACCCAGGAGCGCGCCCGTGCGATCGCCGAGCGGTTGGGTGGCAAGGCGGTGTCCCTCGAGGAGGCGTGGCCCCACTTCGCCACCACTGACATCGCGCTCTGCTCGACGGCGGCGCCGCACGCGGTGGTGACGTGGGAGCGTGTCGGAACGATCGTCGGCGCGCGCCGCGGCAAGCCGCTGTGCATTCTGGATCTCGCCGTGCCGCGTGACGTCGATCCGGCGATCGCGCAGCTCGAGAACGTGTTCCTGTACGATGTCGACGATCTCCAGACGGTCGCCGCGCAGGCGACGGCCCGGCGCCGCGATGAGATCCCCGCCGCCGAACACATCGTCGAAGAGGAGACGGATCTCTTTTGGGCGTGGTACGGCGGGCTCGGCGTGGTTCCGACCATCAAGGAGCTGCGCGCCCGCATGGATGATGTGCGCGCGACCGAGGTGGAGCGGGTGCTGCGCCAGCTCGACCATCTAAGCCCCGCCGATCGGGCGCAGGTCGAACAATTCAGTCAGGCGCTGCTGAACAAGTTCCTGCACCAGCCAACCATCGCCCTCAAGAAAGCGGCGGAAGAAGGCCGTGGGTATGGGCTGCTCGAGGCCGTCCGCCGGCTCTTTGGAATGGAGCCACCGGCGTGAGACGGATCCTCGTGACCGGCGGTGCAGGCTACATCGGCAGCGTTGTCGTAGATCAACTCCTCGAGCGAGGGTTCACGGTCGTGGTGCTCGACGACCTGAGTGTGGGGCATCGGCAGGCGATTGCCCGGGGAGCGAGCTTCATCCAGGGGGGTGTAGGGAACCGCGAGCTGGTCGAGTCGGTACTCGAGCGGGAGCGCATCGAGGCGATCATCCACCTGGCCGCCTTCGCCCTGGTCCCGGAGTCGGTCGCCCAGCCTCAGAAGTATGTGACCAACAATGTGACGGCCGCCCGTGTACTGTTGGAGGCGGCTGGCCGGGCCCGGACCCGCCGGTTTGTCTTTTCGTCTTCGTGCGCGGTGTACGGCCACCCGACGGCGATTCCGATCACGGAAGATTCGCCGCTGAATCCGGTAAATCCGTACGGCGAGACGAAGCGCGATTTCGAACGGCTGCTCGCGGATGTCGGGCCGAAACACGGCATGGGGGTCGTGAGCCTGCGCTACTTCAATGCGTGTGGCGCGACGGAGCGACGGGGAGAGGACCACGATCCCGAGACGCATTTGATCCCCAACGTCCTGGGTGCGGCGCTCGGCAAGCGCGCGGCGCTCGAGGTGTACGGCACCGACTACCCGACGGCGGACGGCACCGCTGTACGAGATTACGTACATGTCGCCGACATCGCCGATGCGCACCTGCGCGCGCTCGATGTAACGTTGGATGGAAACGCTGCCGTCGCGGTGAATCTCGGCACCGGCACCGGATGCTCCGTCCGCGAAGTGGTGGAAGCGGCGCGCCGCGTCACCGGGCGTGCGGTGCCAACGGTCGAGCGGCCGCGTCGCCCCGGTGATCCGCCGGAATTGGTCGCTGCGGTGGGCCGCGCGGCGAAACTGTTGGGATGGCGCGCCGCGCATTCGAGTCTGGAGGAAATCCTGAGCAGCGCGTGGCGCTGGCATCAGGCACACCCGCAAGGATATCGAGGAGGTTAGGGTGCTCTTTCAGGTCCGAGGGGCGATCCCCACGACACCGTGGGAGCTGGTGCTCACGTCCAGCCGCGAAACGCAGTTCGTGCTGGCCGTGCTCGCCGTCTTTTCACTCGTGTCGTGGTATCTGATCGTTCTCAAATGGTGGCAATTCCGCCGCATGCGACAGCTCGGCGACCGCTTCCTCGCCGAGGTGGAAAAGGCACCGCGGCTCGAGGAGGCGTATCACACGGCGATGCGGCTGCCCGCGTCGCCGTATAACCGGTTGCTGCGCGAAGCGGTCCACTTCTTTTCCGAGCTGAAGCCGGGAAGCCTGAAAGGCACGGGTGGACCACCCGGCCCGCCCGGAGGACCCGCCAGCAGCACGCTCACGACCACCCAGCTCGAAGCCCTGCGCATGGTGCTCGCCAAGGAAGTCGCGGCGGAGCGTGACACGGCCGCGCGATTCATTCCCTGGCTCGCGACCTTCGGCTCGGTGAGTCCGTTGCTCGGCCTGCTCGGTACGGTCCTTGGCGTCATGGACGCCTTTATCGGGATCGCCGTCGGTGGCTCCGGCAACATCACCGCCGTGGCGCCCGGCGTCGCGGAAGCGCTGGTCACCACGGTCGGTGGCCTGGCGGTCGCCGTTCCGGCAGTCATGGCGTACAACCTCTTCGTCAATCGGCTCGGGCTGTTCGCCGGCGAGCTCGAGGGCTTTGCCCAGGAGATCGTCGGGACGCTCGCCCGGGAAGGACGGATCTAATGGCAGGATTACTCGGGAGCGGCGGTGGTGGCCTGCGCGGCCACGGCGAGTTGCCGCTCAACGCCGACATCAATGTGACGTCGCTCGTGGACGTCGCGTTCGTGTTGCTCATCATTTTCATGATCACTGCGCCGATTATGCAGGGCGGTGTCGATGTCCGACTGCCGCGGGCGCAAGTGCGAGCTATCGAGCCAAAGCAAGGACTCATCGTAACGGTCGATATGGATGGCAAGATCTATCTCGATCAGGCTGGGCTCTCCTATGACGATTTCCAGGCCACGTTTCCGGCCTTTGTGCGAACGAAACGCCCCACCGGGGTGTATCTGCGGGCCGATGGTCGAGTCGCCTATGCCCGCGTGGTGCAGGTGCTGGCGGTGATTCGCGGTGCAGGCGTGCAGGACGTGGGACTCGTAGCCGAACCGGAGACGATCAATCGATGAGAGGTCGCGGCCGCACACCGGCGCCCGTAGGTATGGCCATGACGGGAACCCTGTTCGTTCACGGGCTCGTCATCGTGTTGCTGTTCGGCACGCGCAGCGCGCACACCCGGCTGCCGCCCACCTATCGCGTGCACCTGGTCGCCGCCCCCGCGCCGGATCTGGAATCGCGCAAAGCACCCGAGGCGGTCGATCGTCCCGCGGAGGAGAAACCAGCGCCGATTCCCGCAGCCAAACGGCCACAAAACACCGTCTCGCGCGCGACTCCGCCCGCGAATCGCGATCAGACGCAACGCGAAGCGGCACCGCGCACGACGTCACAAAACCAGCCGCTGCCCGGCGAGACGCCATCCACGGGCAACGATGTCGCGACCGTGAGCACCGAGGGCGTCGCGTTTCCGTTCCCCGAGTATCTGCAGAACATCGTGTCCCAGGTGCTGCGGGTCTGGCAACGTCCTGAGCAACGCACACCGCTGGAAGCGGAAGTTTCGTTTCTTGTCCATCGCGATGGTTCAGTGACGGACCTGCAATTCGTCCGACGTTCCGGCAACTTCGCGTTCGATCTGGAGGCCCAAGGCGTGATCGAGGAGCTCGGCCAGCGTCGGTTATTCGGCGCGCTCCCCGCGGGATGGACCCCTGACATTCTCTTTGTGCGGTTTTACTTCTCCGGACAGCGTCAGTGAGAAGCGTAATCTGTGTTGCAGCGTTGTTATTGGCCGTCGGGCCGTCGGGCCGCCCGGCCGCCGCGCAGGATACGTCCGCCATCGACCGCGGCGTCCGCATCGGCATCATCTATCGGCCCGGTGTGCGGCCGGGACTCGTGATGCTGCCCCGCAGCGGCATGGGTCTCGATACCGTCCGCGCGATGATCGCCCGCGACCTCGACTACAGCGATCGCTTCGAAGTGATCACGCTTCCAGGCGGTGACTCGATTCGACTGGCGACGTCGTCGTCCGCACCCACGCGCGGGACCGGCACGAGCCGATCCGGAACGCGCACTCCCGCGACGGGCGGCGCCCAGGCCGGCGGACTCAACTATCCGCTCTATCAGGCGCTCGGCGCCGATTTCGCGCTCGACATCACCGCGGCGGGCGATACGACCGTGGCCACGCTGCACGACATCGCTGCCGCCAGCATTCGCCGCGCCGTACGCGTCAAGCTGCCGCGGCCGGGCGATGCCGATTTTCGCCAGGCGGTGCATCGCCTCGCCGATCTGACCCTCCTGGCTGCGCTGGGGACGCCGGGCATCGCGGCCACGCGCATCCTCTTCGTTAGAGAGGGGAAGGTGTATCAGATCGACCAGGATGGCGCCGATCAGAAGCTCGTCTCGTCGACCGATCGGCAGGCGATGTCCCCCGCGTGGAGCGCGGACGGTCGCCACTTCGCGTATATGGAGTTTCAGGCCGGGAAGGGATGGCTGTACTTACAGGACATGGCCAACGGCAAGCGTACGGCCGTTTCAACGACCGGGAGCGCGCTTGATTTCACGCCGGCGTTTTCGCCCGATGGGCAGACCCTGGCGTTCAGCCGCGCGACCGAGGATGGCACCGATCTCTACACGATTAACGTCAAGACCAACTGTTGCTTACGCCGCTTGACCGTGGGGCGTTTTTCAGACAACTTGTCCCCGACGTTCAGCCCTGACGGGCAGCGCATTGCATTCGTCTCGACGCGCCCGGGTCTGCCGCAGATCTATGTGATGGCGGCGGATGGAACGGACCAGCAGTTGTTCGCGCCATTCGACTACGGCGTCACCGGGTCGTCCAACGCGCCGGAATGGTCGCCCGACGGGCAATCGGTGGCATTTCACCGGGACGTGGCGGGCACCCTGCAGGTGTTCGTGCTGGATGTGCGGACACGCACGGTCCGGCAGCTCACCTCGGTGGGGCGCAACGAGGATCCGACCTGGGCTCCCGACAGCCGTCATCTCGCCTTTGTTTCCGACCGGTCGGGCTACCGCCAGTTGTGGATCATCGATCTCGACACCGGCCGAATTCGGCCACTGCTGCAGCAGAGCGGGGCGCGTTTGCCGGCTTGGTCTCCACGGCTGTCGGAGGCCCCATCTACCACCCCCTGATCGGAGAGACAGGATGAAATCGGTATCGTTGCTCCTTGCGCTGGGCTTGGGCGCCGCCGTAGTGATCGGCTCGTCGTGCGGCGGCAATCCGCCTCCGGCAAATACGACGCCGGCTATCGACACCGCGGCCGAGAACGCGCGGATACGCGATTCGATCAACGCGGCCAACGCCGAAGCCGAACGGCAGGCCGCGGCCGAGCGGGAGCGCATCGAAAACCAGCGCCGGGCGGATTCTCTCGCCGCTCTCGCGCGCGCGGGCGAAGAGGTCCGGACCACGCTGGGCGCGATGATTCATTTCGACCTCGACAAGTCGAACATCCGCGCCGACGACATGGGTGCGCTCGATCAGAAGGTCGCGATTCTGCAGGCCAATCCCGATCTGCGCATTCGGATCGGCGGGCACTGTGACGAGCGCGGCTCGGACGAGTACAACCTCGCCCTCGGCAATCGCCGCGCGCAAGCCGCGAAACAGTATCTCGTGAGCCACGGCATCGATGCGAGCCGCATCGAGACGCAGTCGTGGGGCGAGGAGCGGCCGCTCGTGGATGGCCACGATGAAAACGCGTGGTCGCAGAACCGGCGTGACGAGTTCGAGCCGATCAGCGGTGGCGACAACCTCCGCCGTCCGTAGCGCGCTTGTCCTGACGCTGGGGCTCGTCGCCGGCTGCGCCCTCAAAGGCGACGTCCGGAAGGTCGAGCTCCAGGTCGAGGCGCTTCAGGCAGATCTCGCGCGGAGCGAGGCGGCGCGGGCGGCGGAACGGGACACGATCCTGGCCGCCGTCCGGCTGCTGCAACAGGCGCTCGCGACGCAACAGGCGTATCTGGTCCAGATGCGCGGCGACATTCGCACGGAGCTGCTGTCGGTACAGCAGCAGCTCACGAACGTGCAGGAGCTCGCAGGTGTCAGCCAGCAAAAGATCACGGAGCTGCGAACGCGCATCGAGTCGCGGGCGCAACAGCCCGACCCGGGCGCGACGGGCGGAGCGCCGGTGGGTCCCTCCGGGAATCCCGCGGGCCCCGGTCCCGATCAGATGTATGACGCCTCGTTGCAGCAGTACCGCCGTGGCAGTCTCGCGACCGCCCGGCTGGGCTTCCGCGAGTTGCTGCGGGTGTTCCCAACGCATGAACGCGCGCCCGACGCGCTCTTCTATATCGGCGAAAGCTTCGAAAAGACCGCACCCGATTCCGCGGCGGCGGTGTACGATCAGGTCGTGAAGACCTACTCGACCTCGCCGCGTGCTCCGTCGGCGCTGTACAAGCTGGGTCTGCTCGCCGAACAGCGGGGAGACAAGGCGACGGCGCGGACCTTCTATTCGCGGGTGATCGCGACGTATCCGCGCTCGCCCGAGGCCGATCTCGCGCGGCAAAATCAGCAGCGTCTCAAGCCGTAACCTCCTGGCCGTACCCCAACGATGACGCCACGCGGTGAGATGCCGTTTCTCGACCATCTCGAGGAGCTGCGTTGGCGCATCCTCTGGAGCCTGGTCGCGATCCTGGTCGGGACGGTCCTTGGCTGGTGGCTCCTCGACAAGATCGACATCATCGAAGTCCTCAAGCGTCCCATTGCGCCGTACCTGCCCGGCGGGCGCCTCGTCTTTACCAGTCCCGCCGAGCCGTTCATGCTGACGCTGAAGGTGGCGTTCGCGCTGGGCTGCCTCGTGGCGTCGCCCGTCGTCATCTATCAGATCTGGGCATTTCTGTCGCCGGCGCTCTACGAGCGCGAGCGGCGCCTGATCGTGCCGGCCCTCGCCGTGGGCGTCGTGCTGTTCCTCGGCGGGGCGATGGCGTGCTACCAGTGGTTGCTGCCCGCGGCACTCAAGGTCTTGATCGGCTTCCAGCGCAGCGACCTGACGGCGATGATCACCATCGACCGGTACTTCGGCATGGCCGTCCCGTTCGTCGTCGGCTGCGGCCTCGTGGCGGAGCTACCGCTCGTCGTCACCATCCTCGCGGCCCTGGGCATCGTGACGCCGCAGTTCCTGGGGCGGCAGCGGCGTTATGCGATCGTGATCGCCGCGTTCCTCGCGGCGCTCCTGACGCCGCCCGATGCAGTCTCGATGATGCTGATGCTGGGGCCGCTGCTGCTCCTCTACGAGCTCAGCATCTGGTGCGCCTGGATCGCGAGCCGGCGGCGCGCCCGCCGGATCGCGGCGGCGACCATGGTGGTGCTCGTTCTGGGCCTGGGCGGGGCGTCGTTGCACGCGCAGAATCCACCTCCACCGCCACCCCCACCAGCGGCGCGGCGCGATACCACGGCGGTCGTAAAGCCGCCCGGGGGGGGCGGGACGCAGGCGGACAGCGGTCGCCGCGGCATGGACACCGCGACCGCCCGCAAGATTGGACTGCCTACCGCGCCCACCCGTTCGTTCCCGCCAACCGATGCTGTGATGGACTCGCTGCTCAAACTCCAAGGCTTCCGCATCACCCACTACATGTCCGACACCTTCGTCGTCGTGGGCGACAGCCAGACAATCTTCCTGCGGCGCGAGGCGTTCGTCGACCGCGACGGCACGCAGCTCCAGGCCGACTCGATTCGCTATCACGAAGCGAGCTGCCGGCTCAATGCCTCCGGGGAGCCGCAGCTGTTCGATCAGGGCACCGTGCTCGTCGGGGAAGGGATGACCTACGACACCTGTTTGCGCCGCGGCACCGTGCGGGATGCGCTGACCGACTTTCAGCAGGGTGGTGTCACCTGGTATATGAAGGGGCGAGGGCTCGCGTCCGACTCTGGTTCGAAGCGCGTGTACGCCCTCAATGCGACGTTCACATCGGATCCGCAACCCGTGCCCGATTACCATTTCGCGGCCGGGCACGTGAAATGGATCAACAAGTCGACGATGGTGGCACGACCGGCGGTGTTGTACGTCCGCGACGTGCCGATCATGTGGCTGCCGTTCATTTTCAACGATATTCGCGGCGGGCGGCGCAGCGGCATTCTGTTTCCGCATTTCGGTCTGAACGACATCGTGCGCCCCACGCGCCGGTACTCGCGGCACATCTCCGACTTCGGCTACTACTTCGCCGTCAACGACTACATCGATGTGTCCGTTTCCGGCGACTGGTACGCCGACCGCTACGTGCAGTTTCACGGCCAGGCTCAGTATCACTGGATCGACCGCTTCGTGGACGGGAGTCTGACGTATTCGCGGATGTCCCAGATCGACCAGCCGGGCGTCAATTCGCGGATCGGCTGGAATCACTCACAGCGCTTCAACTCGCGGACGTCGTTCAACGCGCATGTCGATTACTCGACGAACGGATCGCTCATCACGAGGAATTCGCTCAACCCGTGGGAAGTCACGGCTCGGATCGGCTCGAGTTTGAACTTCGACAAGCGGTTTGCCTGGGGCGCGCTGAACATCGGGGGCACGCGCTCCCAGGACCTCTCGACGGCCAACATCAGCCAGACGTTCCCGACCATCAGTCTGACGCCGTCCTCGGTGAACATCACGCCGTGGATGACGTGGTCACCAGGATTCAGCTTCAGCAATGATCAGCAGTTCCACGTTGCGACCGGCACGCTGCTCGTTCCCGGCGACAGCGTGGGGAAGCCCGACACCCTGCGGCTCTTCAACGACAACCGCCATACCAGCATGTCCTTCAATACGCCGCTCCGCATCGGCCGCTGGAATTGGGGAAACAGTGTCACCGTGAGCGATGTCCGGATCCATGGACGCCAGGAATACCAGCTCCCAGACAGCACCGGCGGCGTCCGGAAGGTCCTGTACAACGAGACGTTCGAAACGCGCGTCGATTGGAACACGAGCATCAACCTGCCGTCGTTTTTCTCCGGTACCTGGAAGCTGCAGCCCAGCGTGGGAATCCTGAACACGACGAGCGGCGGCCCGTTCATGATCCGCAATCAGTTCACCGGCGGCCAGTACGTCCGGCAGGGGAAGCGGCCTGCCTTCAGCATGAGCCTCTCACCCACGTTCTTCGGCTTCTTCCCCGGTTTCGGTCCGCTGTCCCGCATCCGGCATTCGATCTCACCGCAAATCAGCTACCAGTACGCGCCGGGCGTGAAGGTGGACTCGGCTTTTTCGCACGCGATCGATCCGACGGGGAGCGGGTTGAACTCCCGCATCGACCCGCAGCAGACCATCAGTATCGGGTTGGCGCAGACCTTCGAAGCCAAGCTCAAGCCGCCGGCCGGTGACACCGCGAGCGAGAAAGAACCGCGCAAGATCCGGCTGCTGAGCATCAGCACGAGCGCGATCGGTTACAACTTCGAGCAGGCCAAGCAGGCGCACCACACGGGCTGGCAGAATCCCACGCTCTCGAACACGTTCCTGTCGGACCTGCTCCCGAGCTTTCAGCTCTCGATTTCCCACGACTTGTGGAAGGGGCAGGTCGGCACCGATTCGGCGAAATTCTCACCGTTCCTGCAGAGCATCTCCGCATCCTTCACCGTGACACCGGCGACGTTGCAGGGACTGGGCCGCCTGTTCGGGCTCAGGCCGCATCCCGTCGCCCCGCCCACGCCAGACACGACCGCGACACAATGCGCGGGTGCGTCCGATGACTGCCGTCGCTACCGGGGAAGCTCGCGCACCCCGTATGGCCCGCGTGGCCCGGGCATGGGTATCGGCGGGGGCGGCTACGGCGGGAAGGCGTTCACGCTCGGCATTTCGCTGTCGAGCACGCGGAGCCGGGGCGACACCACGCCGCAGCTGCGCCATGCCCCGGGGCGGAAGACGACCAATCTGAATCTCTCGTTCGCGCCGACCCGCAATTGGACCGCGAGCTGGGTCACGTCGTACGACATGGGGACGCGGCAGTTCTCCTACCACTCGCTGTCGTTTCAGCGTGATCTGCGGCGGTGGCGCGCGAGCTTCAGCTTCAACAAGACGGCGGCCGGCAACTTTTCCTTCAGCTTCAACATCACGCTCACCGATCAGCCGGACATCAAGTTCGACTACGATCAGAGCACCGTCGTGCGCTAGACCGTTGTCCTCTGGCGGAGACACCGCCACGCCAGGCTCCGTTGTAACCCCCTGAAAATCAGACACTTCGCTTCGGGCATGAGGCGTGCTTACACCTCGGGCGATCCCCCTTCTGAGGCTTTTATGCGCGTGCTCCTGCTTTTGGTGCTACTGCTCGCTGTGGCGTGCCAGCCTTCCGTCGTAGGTCCCGGCGGGGGCACGCCGTCCACGCCGGCCAACCTGACCTACGAGCTCGAGCCCAGCGGCGATCCCAATCGCCCCCTCGGCATTCTGCTCATATGGGACGACGTCACCGACGCGAACCTTGCCAGTTACCGCATTTACTCCCGTTCTTCGAGCAGCGGCTCCTACGGCCTGCGCGGCGAAACCAGCTCGAACACCTTCCACGACAACGGTGTGCCCCATCTCGACTACTACGTGACTGCCGTGAACGACAACGGCGAGGAAAGCGGTGGCAGCAACGTCATCACCGTGGACGAGCGGCTGCAACTCCAGTCGCCCGCCTGGCTCTCCTCGATTTCCTTGAATGGCGCCATCCACCTCGAGTGGGACGACTCCTCGTATACCACGGATCCGACCCGCTTCAAGTGGTACCGCATTTACAGCACCGATTACAACCTCGACACCGGGCTGTGCGGCACGAACTGGCTCCTCGAAGGCACCACCGTCGCGCCGGAGTTTCTGGCGAGTGCCATGAGCAACGGCGTCCCGCGCTGCTTCGGCGTTTCGGCCGTGAGCAGGGAGGGCTACGAGAGCCTCTGGTCGCCGCTGCGTCAGGACACGCCCCGTCCCGATGCTCGCAACACGCTCGTATACGCCTACACAGCGAACCAGGCGCAGTCGGGTTTCCGGTTCTGGCAGGATGTCAACACCGATGGTCGTGCTCAAGCGTCCGAGTTGGGTCTAGTCCAGGACGGGAATCTGACGAGCATCGACTTCTGGGTGTACCGCGACCCGACCGACTCGACCCTCTGGCTCGTGCCGGAGTTCACCGGAACGCAGATCCGGCTGTACAGCAACTCCCCGGTGGCCGATCTGACGTCGATCGACTTCGCGCCGGCATCCGGGTATTCGCGCAACATGATTCAGGCGGTTCCGGGCTATGCCTATGTCTTCGAGATCGTCGAAGGCTCGACGCTGCGGTACGGCGCCCTGCGCGTGACGCACGTCGGCCGGAACTACATGATCTTTGACTGGAGCTTCCAAACTGATCCGGGCAATCCTGAGCTGCAGATTCGTGCCGGGCAGTCGACCGCCATGGCGACTGGCACCGGGGTTTCAGGCTCGAAATAGGGAGTCCGGGTTAGCTCGAGCGCCGGAGTGGTCGCAACAGCCACTCCGGCGCTTTAGCTTTGGTTCCCATGGCGCCCTCACCGGTCACGTTGGATGGCCATTCTCTCTCCATCGCCGATGTCGTCGCGGTCGCCCGGCAGCACGCCGCCGTAGCACTCGATGCCAAGGCCCTCGCGGCCGTCACACAATCCCGGAAAGCGGTCGAAGCGGCGATCGCGCGCGGCGCAACGATCTACGGGGTCAACACGGGGTTCGGAAAGCTCGCGCACGTTCGCATCCCGCCCGAGCAGGCACGCCAGCTGCAGCTGAACCTCATCCGCAGCCATGCATCGGGCGTCGGGGATCCGCTCCCCGCCGATGCCGTGCGCGCGATGATGCTGCTGCGGGCGAACGTCCTCGTGCGCGGGACGAGCGGGGTGCGCCCTGTCGTTCCCGAGCTGCTGGTAGACATGTTGAACCGCAAGCTCCATCCCACGGTGCCGTCGCAGGGCAGCGTCGGTGCTTCCGGCGACCTCGCGCCGCTGTCGCATCTCGCGCTCGCGATGATCGGGGAAGGCGACGTGAAAGTGCCGAAGCCGATCACGCTCGAGGCCAAGGAGGGTCTGGCCTTTGTGAACGGGACGCAGGCCCAGACCGGCCTGGCGGCGCTGCTGGTGGCCGACGCGTGGACCCTCTGGCGGAGCGCGCACGCCGCCGCCGCGATGAGTCTCGAGGCGGTTCGTGGCTCGCCCGAACCGTTCGACGCCCGCATCCACGACGTCCGCCCACATCCCTGGCAGCAGCGCTCCGCCGCGCTGCTGCGTGACCTCCTCGCCGACAGTGAAATCCGGGAATCGCATCGCGAAAACGATCCACGTGTCCAGGACGCCTACTCGCTGCGCTGCACGCCGCAGGTATTGGGCGCGGTCGGCGAGGGCCTCGCGTTCGCAGAACGGCTGGTGACCACCGAGCTCAATGCGGCGACGGATAACCCGCTCGTTTTCGGGGACGACGTGCTGTCGGGCGGGAATTTCCACGGACAGCCGATCGCGCTGGCACTCGACGTAATCGGGATCGCGTTGACGACACTGGCGGGACTCGCGGAGCGGCGCCTCGAGCGCGTGGTGAACCCCGACCTGTCGTCGGGACTGCCGGCGTTTCTCGCGCACGACCCGGGCCTCGAGTCGGGGTTCATGACCGCGCAGATCGCGGCCGCCGCGCTCGTCGCCGACTGCCGCGTGCTCGCGACTCCGGCGAGCGTGCAGTCGGTGCCCACGGAAGGAAACCAGGAAGACGTCGTCCCGATGGGGATGAGCGCCGCGTGGAAAGCCGGACGCATCCTCGCGAACGCCGAGCGCATCGTGGCGATCGAGCTGCTCGCGGGCGCACAGGGACTCGAATTCTTGAAGCCGCTCCGGCCGGCCAAAGCCGTCGCGCGGCTCCACGCCGCGGTGCGTCAGTACGCTGCGGCGCTCACCGCCGACCGCCCCATGACAAAGGACATCGAGCAGGTGGCAAGCGCGATTCGTGAGGGGAAATTCGCTTCATGAGCGGTCCGCGTCCGGGGACGGTGCGCGCGCCGCGCGGCCCCACGAAGAGCTGCAAGGGCTGGGTGCAGGAAGCGGCGCTCCGCATGCTCATGAACAATCTCGATCCCGAGGTGGCGGAGCGTCCGCAGGATCTCGTGGTGTACGGCGGCACCGGCAAAGCCGCACGGAATTGGGCGTCGTTCGATGCGATCTGCCGCACACTCCGTGGGCTGGCGGACGATGAGACGCTGCTCGTCCAATCGGGCAAACCAGTCGGTGTGTTCACCACCCACGCCGATGCGCCTCGCGTGCTGATCGCGAACGCCAATCTCGTCCCGCGGTTTGCCACCTGGGACAAGTTCCGCGAACTCGAGCGCCTTGGCCTGATCATGTATGGCCAGATGACGGCGGGGTCGTGGATCTACATCGGCACGCAGGGAATCCTCCAGGGAACGTACGAGACCTTCGCCGCGGTCGCCGCCCGCCATTTCAGCGGATCGCTGAAGGGCCGCGTCGTGCTCACGGGGGGACTCGGGGGGATGGGCGGCGCACAGCCTCTCGCCGCGACTATGAATGAAGGGATCTGCCTGGCGGTGGAGGTCGATCCTGCCCGCGTGCAGCGCCGGCTCGAGACGCGGTACCTCGATCGCGCGACGTCGTCTGTGGACGAGGCGCTCGCGTGGTGCGAGGACGCGAGACGACGGGGCACCGCGCTGTCGGTCGGGCTGGTGGGTAACTGCGCCGACGTTCTGCCCGAGCTCGTGACCCGCGGCTTTGCGCCCGACGTTGTCACGGACCAGACGTCCGCGCATGACCCGTTGAACGGCTACGTCCCCGGTGGAATGACCCTCGCGGACGCGGCGGACCTGCGACGGAACTCGCCCGATGCGTACGTCACAGGTGCGCGCGCGAGTATCGCCGCGCATGTGCGCGCCATGCTGGTATTCCAAAAGCGCGGCGCGGTCACGTTCGACTACGGCAACAACATCCGCACCGAGGCACGAGATGCCGGCGTCACCGACGCGTTTGCGATCCCCGGTTTCGTGCCGGAATACATCCGGCCGCTGTTTTGCGAGGGGAAGGGCCCATTTCGCTGGGTCGCGTTGTCTGGCGAGACGAAGGATCTGCATCGCACCGATCAACTCGTGCTGGAGCTGTTTCCCGACAACGCGCATCTGAAACGCTGGATCACGCTGGCACAACAGCGCGTGGCGTTCCAGGGACTCCCGGCGCGGATCTGTTGGCTGGGCCAGGGGGAGCGCGCGCGGTTCGGGGCTGCCTTGAACGAGCTCGTGCGCCGCGGCGAGCTGGCGGCGCCGATCGTCATCGGGCGCGATCACCTCGACACCGGATCGGTCGCGTCGCCGTTTCGTGAGACGGAAGCGATGCGTGACGGTTCCGACGCGATCGCCGACTGGGCCATTCTCAATGCGCTGCTCAACACCGCATCCGGCGCGTCGTGGGTCTCGTTTCACCATGGCGGCGGCGTCGGCATCGGCAACTCGTTGCATGCGGGTCAAGTCATCGTCGCCGATGGCACGGCCGCCGCGGCCAAGCGGCTCGAGCGCGTGCTCACCAACGATCCGGGGATTGGGGTTGCCCGTCACGCCGACGCAGGCTATCCCGAAGCGATCGATACGGCGCGCCGCCACAACATCCGGCTGCCGATGACCGAGGATCTCGACTGAAGACACTGCTCGTCGGGGCGCGGCAGGTCGTGACGTGTCGCGGGCCTGCGCGCGCCCGTCGCGGACGCGAGATGGCGGACGTCGAGGTGCTCGCCGACGCGGCGGTGCTGATTGACGGCGCACGCATCGGCTGGGTTGGCGCCCGAAAAGACGCACCGCAGAGCGATCGGGTTGTGGAGGTCTCCGGCGTCATCTTCCCCGGTTTCATAGACTGTCACACACATGGTGTCTTTGGCGCGCCTCGCCTCGACGATCAGGAGCGCCGCGCTTTAGGCGTCGACTACAAAGCGATAGCGGCCGCGGGGGGCGGCATTCTGCAATCGGTCCGCGACGTGCGCAGCCGCTCCGAAGCGGAGCTCACGGCCCTCACGCGATCGCGTCTCGAGATGCTGCTGGCGCACGGTGCGACGACGATCGAGGTGAAGTCGGGATACGGCCTCGAGCTGGAGGCCGAACTGAAGCAACTCCGCGTGATCCGGCAGTTGCGCGACCAGCTGCCCGTTACGCTGATTCCCACATTCCTCGGCGCGCACGAGGTCCCGCCGGAGTATCGGAACAAGCGCGCGGAGTACGTGCGACTGGTCTGTGAGGAAATGCTCCCGGCCGTCGCGCGCGAGAACCTGGCGGTGTGTTGCGATGTCTTCTGCGAGCCCGGCGTCTTCACCGTGGCGGAGAGTCGTCAGATTCTCAAGGCGGCGCAGGCGCACGGCTTTGCGGTGAAGCTCCACGCCGACGAGCTCGAGGGGTCAGGCGGCGCCGAGCTGGCAGTCGAGCTGGGGGCGGTCTCGGCCGATCATCTCGCGGCGATCTCCGAGCCGGGGATCCGCGCGCTCGCCGCCAGCGCGACCGTGGCCGTGCTGCTCCCCGCGACGATGATCTTTCTCGGCAAGCGATCCCAGGCGCCGGCCCGCCGGTTGATCGACGCGGGGGCTGCCGTCGCCCTGGCGACCGATTTCAATCCGGGGACGTCGCCGACGGTGAGCCTGCCGCTCGTCATGTCACTGGGCGTCTCCCAACTCGGGCTACGTCACGCGGAAGTTGTGACGGCGGTGACGATCAATGCCGCTGCCGCACTGGGACTCGCCGCGGACCGTGGCCAGATCGCCGCCGGGTGTGTCGCGGATCTCGTCGCCGTGGCCGCAGACGACTGGCGGGAGGTCGCGTACTGGATGGGGAAGGAGGTCGTAAGCGCCGTCTGGACAGCAGGTTCGGCTTGTCCCACCTAGGCGGGCCCGATATCTTAGTCGGTCCAT
>Ga0070697_100000715_pt1 | contig 24741 bp, 23 predicted proteins | sample KBSK1501metaG_FD_65475 | JGI IMG/M metagenome (GOLD analysis project Ga0070697, IMG submission 65475) | Corn, switchgrass and miscanthus rhizosphere microbial communities from Kellogg Biological Station, Michigan, USA - KBS K1-50-1 metaG | ecosystem: Host-associated > Plants > Roots >...
TCTCGACTCTGCCAGCGGAGAGGAGATTCTGAAACTGCTCGAGGAACTGCATCGCGAATTAAACTCCACCATCCTCCTGGTGACTCACGATGAACACACCGCGGCCACCTGTGAACGTATGTTGATTTTGCGCGACGGCCGCGTCGCGGAAGACCATGCCTCAATTATTGGCAACGATTTAACGGAGGCTGTGTGATGTGGGGCGCGCTGACTCTGGTCACAATCCGGCAGTGGGGCTTACATAAACTGCGGTTCGCGCTGACGCTGTCAGGCATCGCCCTCGGTGTCGCCGTCTTCTTTGCCGTGCGCACGGCCAACACCACACTGGTCGGCTCATTAGCCACGACAGTTGAAAAACTGGCGGGGCAGGCAACGCTCCAGGTTTCGGCGGGTGAGGCCACTTTCCCGCTTGATGTGATTCGCAGTGTGCGCAGCACGCCGGGAGTGAAACTGGCAGAACCAGTAATGGAAAGAGTCGTGCAGACCGCGTTGCCGGATGCTACCAATCTGCTGGTGTTGGGCATGGACACCAGTAGCAATCTAAAACTTTACGAAGGCGAGTTTGATCAGGCGGGTCTTGAAATCAGCAATCCGCTGGCTTTTACCCAACGGCCCGATTCCATTGCCATCTCCCGACCCTTTGCCGAGCGTTATGGATTGAAAGATGGAGATCGCCTGCCGGTCTACACACAACGAGGCCCACAGAATTTCACCGTGCGTGGTTTCTTCAGGACCACCGGCGCCAGCGTAGTCTTTGGCGGCAACATCGCTTTGATGGATCTCTCCGCAGCCCAGTTAGCGTTTGACAAGAAAGATCGGATCGATCGCATAGACATCATGACCGATCCGGGCACCAGTGTTGAGAAGGTCGAAAAGGACTTGCGCGCGCGTCTTCCGGCGGGCCTGGAAGTCGCCCCTCCCGATCGTCGCGGACAAGGCCTCGAGAAGGCCGTCTCGGCAATGCGCCTCGGTCTTTTCATCATGAGCTTACTGGCCCTGATGGTGGGCGTTTTTATTATTTTCAATTCGCTGAGCGTTAGTGTGAATCAACGCTGGAAAGAGATCGGCGTGCTGCGCGCGATCGGAGTTGAAGGTTCTCATATTCAACAAATGTTTCTAATCGAAGCAGTGTTAATGGGACTTGTCGGTTCGGCGCTGGGAGTGGGCATCGGCTTTATTATGGCCCGCGGCGCGACCAGAATCATGAGCGCCGTCGTCACCTCGATGTATGGTCTGGTCTCGACACCCGAGCAACCAACCTTTCATTGGGACTATGCCATAACCGCTTTTGCGGTCGGCGCCTTCGCTTCTCTGCTTGCCACCTGGCTGCCGGCGCGCGCGGCTTCGCGCCTTCACCCCGTCATGGCTTTGCGCAACATCGAACTGCAACGGCGTGAAGGAGTCCTCGGTTGGTCGCGCTTTGCTCTCGGCATCGTTTTCATCATAGGCGGTTTGGCGTTGACGTTCTTTTCCCCGCCACGCGTAGGCCTGATGGTTCATTTCAGCTACTCGATCCTGGTGCAGTTTGGCATGGTGCTGCTGTTGCCGAAATTAGTGGTTTGGGGTTCGCGGGTCCTGCGTCCGTTGATGGGCCGGTTATTTGGCGCAGTTGGCTTGATTGCGGTTGACGCCACGGTACGCATGCCGCGACGCACGTCGGCCACCGTTGGCTCGCTGATGCTCGGACTCTCTTTTGTTTTCTCAGTTGGTGCTTTCATCCACAGTCATAAAGCCGCGCTCAACCGTATGGTGGATCGCTGCGTTAATGCCGACTTGATGGTCGCGACTTCTGACCAACTGCGATCGCGTACTTATCATTTCACCGATGAACAGGAACGGCGCCTGGCGTCGCTGTCAGGCGTCAAGCACATCGACGGTTTGCGGGTAACGGGTTTGAATTATGGAACTGACGATCTGATCGTCATCGCGCGCGATATGGATTTATGGTTCCACAATTCGCCGGGACTGCTCGACGAAGGAGATGAGAGCAAAGCGCGCGAGTTATCCAGCCGCGGCGAAGGTTTCGTGATCTCGCAGAATCAATCGGTACGTAGTGGCCTGGGGCTGGGCGATCAGATGCGGTTGGAGACGCCGGCGGGCCCCCTCGTGCGACCGGTGGTCGGTATCCTCGAGTTTTACTACGTGGAAAAGGGAACGGTCTTCATGGATCGCGAACTCTACAAGAAGTATTGGGGCGATAATGCGGTCGACCTTATGCTTTTGAATCTGGAGCCGGGGGTCGACCGATTAGCGTTCAAGACGGAGATCAACCGCGTCATGGCCGGCGAGCAGCGCGCATTCATCTATACGAGTGAGGAATATAAGGAGTGGAGCTCGCGTCTGACGGATCAGTTTTTCACCTTGACCTACCTTGAGATGCTGATCGCAATCTTCGTGGCCGCCATGGGTCTGATTAACATGTTGGTTATTTCCGTATCGGAGCGGCAGCGTGAGATGGGTATCTTGCGAGCGATTGGCGGGTTGCGCGGCCAGGTACGCAAGATCGTTTTGCTTGAGGCAGCTTCAATCGCGCTTCTCGGTTTCGCGACCGGCGTGATAGCCGGGGTGTTCAATGCTTATTTTCTGGTGCGCACGGCGGCGCGAATCATTGCAGGATTTAACCTGCGTTTCGAGTTTCCGCTGAGCGTGGTGCTGGCGACTCTGCCGGTAGTACTCCTGGTCTCGTTGGCTGCGGCCTGGTGGACCGCGCAGCGAGCGCTGCGATTGCCGGTGGTTGAAGCGATCGGCTACGAATGAGGACCGGTCAAGTGATCGTCTGGGACCGCGGGCGTCCCGCCCGCAACGCGCCGTAGGCGCGCAGTCTTTCAGAAGTAGCTCCAATTCATTTTCGCGCTTCGCGCTCATTGCGGGCGGGACGCCCGCGGTCCCAACAAATCACTTGACCGATTCCAGCAACCACTTGACCTACTATTCAACTATCGCCACCGCATCCACCTCAATTAGAAATCCCTCTTTCGCCAGAGTCTGCACTCCCAGCCAGGTGCTCGTCGGCAACTGTTTGTGCGGAAAATAACGGCGCAACGCCTCGGTGATTGTCTCGGCGTTCTCAGGTTTGTAGTCTTTCACGTAGATGCTCAGCTTCACCACATCTGCCGTGGTCGCCCCGCCTGCCGCCAGGGCCGTTTCCAAATTCCGAAACGCTTGCATAGCCTGCGCGGCCAAATCTCCGTCGCCGATCAGGTTCTGATCCTGATCAACGGCGACCTGTCCCGAGACAAAAACCATCTTAGCTGGTACGACTGGCGAAACCGTGATGACCTGCGTGAATGATCGTTCCCAGTTGGGTAAAGCCCTAGGGTTGATGAACTCTTTTGTCATATAGAACTCTCCGATTATTCACCAGGAATCTAACGCCACGAGACTGCCAACAGCAATCAGCAAACAGTGAACAGCCGAAAGGCTATTCGGCGCCGGCTGAACCCTAACTGCCTCTGGCCGTCTGCTGTCTGCTGTCTGCTGTTAGCTGTTTCCTCTTGACCTGCAAGCCGGGAATGAACTAAAAGTCTCACCATAGATTTCCAGCCAGGTCGTCCCAGGGTTTCCAAACAGTTCCGATTTCAGAGCTCAGGGTGCTCGCGGAATTCGATCGCGAGCAGTATGCCCAGATGTCTACTCCCAGTTCTTACATCCCTAGACCGGGCTGGTTTATTCCAGCCCATTGGAGAAAAAATGCGAAAACTAATTCTCAGCTCCCTAACGATATTCTTGCTCTGTTGTTCCGCCGTGGCACAGCAGGCAGCAGCACCGCAACAACCCCAACCCCTTACCTTCTACTACGACTACAGAGTGAATCCTGGCATGGAAGAGGAATTCATGAATCTCGTCAGGACCGTCGGCGCCCCAGTTCGAGACAAGTTAATGGCCGACGGCGTTGTGTTGGCCTGGGGAGTCGAGACACCTGTCTTGCGTTATCCGGGCGGGACTACACACCTTATCTGGTTTTCCGTTGCGAATTACGATGGTGTTGAAAAAGTTCTAAACGGTATGGAGGCGCAGCTGGCAAAGCTGGCTGCGGAAGATGCCAAAGCAGCTGAGGCAGCGCGCGCCAGGAGACAGGCGCCACCGATGACGACAGCAGAGCGCACTCGGGCAGTCTTTGATATGACCAAGACGCGCGACTGGCTAACGCGTGACCTCGTCGCCGGCTATGGGCCAACGCCGGCCGCCGGAATGCTGCCGTTCACTCGATATAATTTCAACAAAGTGAAGCCCGGGAAAGGCGCCGACTATCGTCGCGCCTGGGAGAAGTACAACAAACCCGTTTTCGACAAACTTGTCGCCGACGGTGTGGTCCTGGCCTACGGTCTGGCCGCGGAGGACGTGAAGACTGACGGCGAGTTCACTCACTTCGTCTGGATAGCAACCGCAAACATGGCCGCGGCGGACAAAATTGGGCCGGCATTTGCTGCCGATCGCGCACGCCGTTCAGAAGACGAACGCGCGGCTATAACCGAAGCCTTCGGTAGCGTGCTCGAACCGGATATGGCCAGATCGATTATTACGCGTTCCCGGATTTTCAAAGTGCAGGGGATGAAGTAAAGACTGGGAAGTAGCAAACAGCAAACAGTAGACGGCAAACAGTAGTTCGACGCTGAATCACTGTTTCAACCGACTTGCCTTAAAAGTCGGGATTCCCCTGACGACTACGATAAGTTCTCAGTGATGCCCCAACGGGGCAATGGCCTCCAGCCCAGGGTTGCCGCTTCGGCTACCCTGGATAAATAAAGCGACCTTGTCCTCAACCGCTACGCGGTTGCGTCTGCCTGGTGCATTTCTCTCTGAGAAAACGACGTAACCGCGTTGCGGTTGAAATTTCTTTTCTTACTCATAGCCCCGGTTGGGGCACGGGGTCCTGATGCCAACATCACTTCAACAGCTTCGCGGCTTCGAGAATTTGTTCCGGACGAGCACGAACCCAGTAGTTCTCAGTTAGGTTGATCCAGCGGACGGTTCCCTTGCTGTCCAGCAGAAACTCGGCCGGTCGCGCAACGTCGTTACCCTTGATACCGGCGCCGGCATGCAACAGATCATAGCGTTTAATTACTTCAGTGTTCGGATCGGAAAGAATTGTAAACGAGTATCCGGCTTGCTTGCTCAGGTTGAGAGATTCTGCGGGAGTATCTACGCTGATCGCCACCGGGCGAATGCCGGCCTCATGAAACTTGTCCAGACTCCGCTCAATGCTCCGCAACTCGGAGTTGCACGAAGGTCACCAGTAACCGCGGTAGAAGATCAGCAGCACACCTTGAGGTAAAGCAGAATCCTTAACCGGCGTCGAGAGCAGTTCCGACAGCGATACACGTCTGCCGGTGGTATCAGCGAGTGTGAAGTCTGGCGCCTGCTGCCCGACCTGGGGCGCGCCATGAGAAGCCGGCATCAAGCGAGCCCAGATGAAGACAGTGAAAACAAAACCGCCCAGGATCGCAAGGCTGAGCGTGGCGAGAATTCCCCCGGAGATCTTCGACCTGAGCGGGTGGGCACGATCGGAAGCAAACGCGCGCCGAAGTCCAAACAGCATGAGAGCCAATGCGATTACGAAGAACAACAGGTTGGCCCAGGGAAAATCGCGGGTGACGGGAAACCTCACAAACAAGAGCGGGTAGCTGAGAAACGCAAACAGGCTTAGAAGAAACGCCGCCCAGATTTGCCAATTGAATTTTTTCATCGACCGGAATATTACGCGATGGGATTAGGTGAGTCCACCAACTCATGAAATTAGCCAGTACTACTCTCCGAACACCGCACAAATACGGAACCGGGAGCGGTAGCGACCGGGGGCCTGGTACCAGATGCCTCAACTTGACTGAAGATTATTGAGTCGATAGACCAGTTGATCTGTATATCCAACGTTGACTGCAGCGATGCTTGGACCCGGTCGCTACCGCTCCCGGTTCCGTATTTGTGCGGCGCTTGGAGAGTTGTACTGCCTGACTATCAAACGAACCAGTAATTGTCTACCTTGCCCTGCAGAAATATTTTTGCCTTGAATGTCGATTCGGCGGAGTTCATCCGTCGTATGGATGGAAAGAAAAATCATATTGAACTGGAGGAGATTGAAGCGATGAAATATTTGCTATTGATTTACGACAACGAGCAGGAGTGGGGAGCACTTGGTGAGGCCGGGCAACAGGCGATTTACGGAGAATACCGAAAGCTGAGAGAGGAACTACACGCTAAAGGCCAGTTTCTGTCAGGCTCGCAACTGGCGCCGACCTCGACCGCAACCAGCGTCCGCGTCCGCGAGGACAAACAACTCGTAACTGATGGGCCGTTTGCCGAGACTCATGAGCAGCTGGGCGGCTACTTCCTGATTGAAGCAAGGGATCTGGACGAAGCGATCGGCATCGCCGGTCGCGTGCCCTCGGCGCGCATGGGAACGATCGAGGTGAGACCGCTGGTGTGAAAAAAAAGGGGTAAAAGGGGAAAGGGTAAAAAGGAAAGAGTTTCAGGTAGTTTTCAGTTTACCCTATCCCCCCTTCCCCTTTTAGCCTTTTCCCCCTTTCCCCGGTTCCCCTTCCCCTGTACGCTTTGCGGCATGCCGCAAGCGAGCGAAACACTCGAGCGCGTTTTTCGCGAAGAGTACGGACGGATCATTGCTACGCTGATCCGTTTGTCCGGTTCTTTTGATTTGGCCGAAGAGTCGTTGCAGGAAGCCTTCGCTACTGCCCTCAGCACCTGGGCCCGCGACGGCGTTCCCCGTAAACCGGGCGCGTGGCTGACGACGGTTGCCCACCGCAAACTCCTCGATGTGGTTCGTCGCGAGAAAACCAGGTCGGAAAAGCAGACCGAGCTCGAATACGAAACGGAATGGTTGCAACCAGAGAAGCCCGAACTCGCGGAGTTTGAGGGACATTTGAAGTATCAAGTCGATTCTCCAAATGGCGATTCAGAAAACTATCCGGATGAGCGACTGCGCTTGATCTTCACCTGCTGCCATCCTTCGCTCAATCAGGAATCGCAGGTGGCCCTGACTTTGCGAACTTTGGGCGGCTTAACTACCGGCGAGATTGCGCGAGCCTTTTTGTTACCCGAACCGACTCTGGCCCAACGACTGGTAAGAGCCAAGGGCAAAATTCGTCTCGCCAGAATTCCCTATCAGGTGCCACCACGCGAACTGCTACCTGAACGGCTCGCGTCAGTCCGCGCCGTGGTCTATCTGATTTTCAACGAAGGCTATTCGGCAACCGCGGGCGACAATCTAATACGCCCAGACCTGTGCGCTGAATCGATCCGTCTGGCCCGTGTTCTGTGCGAATTAGTCCCGGACGATCCGGAGAATCCTGGTTTACTCGCGCTGCTGCTGTTGCAGGATTCGCGACGCCACGCCCGCATCGATAAGAGCGGCGAGTTGGTTACATTGGAAGAACAAGACCGCTCGCTTTGGCATCAGAAACAGATCACCGAAGGTCTCCGACTGATTCGGACGGCGCTACATATGCGGCCGGCTGGTGGACGAGTGGGCGTCTATCAGTTGCAGGCTGCGATTGCGGCGGTGCACGCCGAGGCGAAGACTGCGGCAGAGACTGACTGGCCACAGATCATTGGACTCTATGCCGAACTAAAGCGGATCAATTCCTCGCCGGTGGTGGCGCTGAACCACGCGGCTGCGGTCGCGATGGGCGAAGGTTTCGAGCAGGGTTTGCGATTGATCGAAGCCGCGGGAGCTTCGGGAAAACTTGAGCAGTATTACTTGTTTCACGCAGCGCGCGGCGACCTGCTCAATCGACTCGGTCGCACCGAGGAAGCGCAGGCGGCATATGCGCGTGCGCTTGAGTTGACGGCGAACCAGGTTGAACAGAAGTATGTGAGGCGAAGGCTCGCCGAGGTAGCGAAGAAGGTCGTAGGCGGAGGAAAGTAGGCAGAAAATTTTCCATTTGTCATTTGACATTTCTCATTTGTCATTTATTACCTAGGCGCATGCGTGCTCGTGGAGATTCGCACTACGAGTGAACTCATTTCACCCAAAAACGAGCCTGCTGCGAACCAAATGGCAAATGAGAAATGTCAAATGACATATGGAAAATTGCTCTGGTTGTCTGCCTCCGGCCTCCCCCTTCCCAATTTCCCCTTTTCCCCCGCTTCCGAGTAATCTTTGAACAATGATCGTTCATCTGGTTGACGGCACATACGAACTCTTTCGTCACTTCTACGGGATCCGGCGCTTTCGGAAAACCGATCCTCCTTTCGGCGCTGTGTCCGGGGTTCTAAACGCAGTAGTGAAAATGATTGAGGACGGCGCGACGCATGTCGGCGTTGCCACTGATCACGTCATCGAATCGTTTCGTAACCGTCTGTGGGCGGACTACAAAACCGGTGCCGGCATCGAAAGGGTACTGCGCGCGCAGTTTCACCCGCTGGAGGAGGCGCTGGTGGCGATGGGTGTGACCGTTTGGCCGATGATTGAACTCGAAGCTGACGACGCACTCGCTTCCGCAGCCCATCTTGCGGCGCTGGATGAGAGTGTAGAGAAGGTTTGTATCTGGACGCCCGACAAGGACCTGGCGCAATGCGTCGTCGAAGATCGCGTGGTGCAAGTGGACGGTAGACGTGGCGTGATTCGCGACGCCGAAGCTGTGCGCGTGAAGTTTGGGGTCGCGCCCGAGTACATTCCTGACTATCTCGCTCTCGTTGGAGACGCGGCGGATGGTTATCCTGGAATCCCGGGCTACGGAGCGAAGACAGCCGCTTCGCTCATAAACCTGCACGGCCCAATTGAAAAATTTCCGCGTGACCTGTTGAAAGACAATCGCAAAAACGCCCTACTCTTCAAGAAGCTCGCTACTCTGAAAACTGACGCGCCGCTTTTCGACGATGTAGAGGAGTTGCATTGGCGTGGGCCAACGAAAGCCTTCCGATCGATGACCGAGAAAATTGGCGATGCGCGACTGGCGACGCGGGTTGCGAAGCTGGAGAAGCGCCTGGGAACAGTGGCCGGTGGTCAGTGACCAGTGGCCAGTGGCCGGTCACAACCCGGCTTTTGCGTGTTCTTCTCTATCAATCTGACAATAATCATTTCTGCTCACTTCCAACTGGCCACTGACCACTGGCCACTGGCCACTATCTAATCAGCGTCTGCTGCTCAGACTTGATCTGCCAACGTCCATCGCGTCTGACAAACGTATCAATCACGCGGGCGCGAGCAGTGCGACCGCTTCGTGACGTTTGACTCTGGACGTAATTCAACACCGCCGACTCGTCATCAAGGCTTACCAGCTGGGCCTCGGTAATGGTCCACGACTTGGTTATTTTGTCAGGCTTGGTGGCAGCCAATAGTTGATTCTTGTTTTGACTTCGACCATCAACTCCAGCGCCCGAGTAATCATCAGCGATATAAGTGGCCAGAGTTGAAATATCTCCCTCCAAGCTGGCCTGAGTTATTTCACGTTCAATCTTCAACAACTCCTCCAGAACTGCGTTGCGATCTGTTGAGGCAGTGGTGACCTTATCAGGGCTTGGCTTCGCTTCAGGCTTCAACTTCTCGGAAAGATTACACAGGGACAACATTGCCATAAGCGTCGCGACTGCTAGAATTGATTTCATCGGATATCACATGTCCTGCCGGAGATAGAAAGAGCGTCTGGTTTGTATGCTAAAGACGTCAGCAAGTCAATAAACTGTGCTCACTCGAGCTTGTAATTGGTTGGGAGTCCATGCAGTTTGATAAAGACTGATAGCGGCTTAATTGAAATCCTCGCACCCTCCGTGTTCTCTGTGACTCTGTGGTTGATATTTACTCAACGTTGGTCACCACAGAGACACCGAGGACTTAGAGATTGCACAGAGAGAAAAGCTGAAGTTAGGCGACTATCAGGATATTGATTTGGAAAACAACATGCGAGAACTCTTAGAGAACACAGCGCAGCGCGCTATTTCGTATCTCGAAGGCGTTGAAGACCGTAGTGTTGCCCCTTCGACTGAAGCCGTCGCGAAACTAGCAATACTGAACCAACCACTAAACGACGAACCGACGCCGCCTGAACAAGTGATCAACCGGCTCGACGAGGTCTGTACGCCGGCGACGATGGCGATGGCCGGTCCACGCTTCTTTGGTTTTGTAATCGGTGGCGCGTTGCCCGTGACGCTGGCCGCGAATTGGCTCGCCGGAGCGTGGGACCAAAACTCCGGTCTCTTTACACCTACACCCGCAACCGCTCAGCTTGAGCAAGTAGCACTAAACTGGCTGCTTGATCTCTTCAAGTTTCCGCGCGATTGCGGCGGCGCTTTTGTGACCGGCGCTACGATGGCAAATTTTTCGGCGCTGGCGGCAGCGCGCCATGCTTTGTTAAAGCGAGCAGGTTGGAACGTCGAAGCCGATGGCTTGTTTGGCGCACCACCGATAACGGTGGTGGTTGGCGAAGAAGCGCATCCAACGCTTTTCAAGTCACTGGGGCTTCTGGGTCTGGGGCGAAACAGAGTTGTTAAGGTCCCGGTGGATTCGCAAGGTCGAATGCGGGCGGACGCGATTCCGTCCCTATCCGGCCCGACGATCCTTTGTGTTCAAGCCGGCAACGTAAACACTGGCGCTTGCGATCCGTTTCCCGAGATTTGCGAGCGCGCACATGCGGCCGGCGCCTGGGTTCACGTAGATGGGGCTTTTGGGTTGTGGGCGCCCGCAGCTCAATCAACCGCAGCACTCGCTGTAGGCATGGCCCACGCCGACTCGTGGGCCACAGATTTTCATAAGTGGCTAAACGTTCCTTACGATAATGGCATCGCTCTGGTGCGCGATGCCGACGCGTTGCGCGCCGCGATGGCAATCACGGCCGACTACCTGCCCACCAGTGAATTTCGCAACCCGTCAGACTTTACGCCTGAACTTTCGCGACGCGCGCGTGGCGTAGAAGTTTGGGCCGCCTTGCACTCGTTGGGCAGACAGGGCATCGCCGAACTGGTGGAACGAAATTGCCGCCAGGCACGCCTATTTGCAGAAGGTTTGCAGGCTGCCGGCTTCAAGGTGCTAAACGACGTAGTGCTCAACCAGGTATTGGTTGCATTCGGAGATGCAGAAACAACCAATCGCGTCGTCGCTGAAATTCAAAGTGATGGAACGTGCTGGTGTGGAGGCACCGTGTGGCAAGGACAGACTGCCATGCGCATCAGCGTTTCATCCTGGGCGACTACGGATGCGGATGTGGAGCGCAGTCTGGAGGCGATGGTGCGCATCGCCCGCAAGACGCTGGCAGCGTCGTAAGCGGTTAGGCCGGAGACGGATCGACGAAAACAAACGATGCGGCGTCACGCTGGGAAGCGATACAGTTGTTCAGTCGGGGGTCGACAAATACAGAACCGGGAGCGGGACCGGGGTCCCCGCGCGGGCAGCCCGCGTGGGGTGGTGGATGCGACCGGGACATAGACTCAACCTAACACTCCCGAGCGGCGTAAAAGTCTAGCAAGACGAAGCCCAGCTGAGTGTTCGACCCGGTCGCTACCGCTCCCGGTTCTGTATTTGTCGACTCACTGAAGGACGTTCCCTTACCGCTTCCGGTAATGAAGCGGCTTCGCGCGATAAATAGGGCACTACCAATTTATTTGACACCTCGAGTGCTCACGACGTATCTTGCCTCCGTTTTCGTTCCAAACGGCTCGACTAGCCTGCGATGGTTTCGCTTGATCCCGGCAACCGCTCACATTGGTTAGCCTTCACGTTTCCAATTCACCTTGGAGGAGTATGAACATGGTCACAGACGACGAACTCAGACAAATCATGCCTAACTGCCCGGCGTCTAAGCGAGCTGATTACCTGCCCTTCATCCAACAAGCGATGACGGAATTTGAAATTACTTCCTACCTGCGCGAGACCGCTTTCCTGGCACAGTTGGCCCATGAGTCGGCCGAGCTTCGTTACCTGGAGGAGATTGCTTCCGGCGCCGCTTATGAAGGTCGTAAGGATCTCGGTAACACCCAGCCCGGCGATGGCAAGCGCTACAAAGGACGCGGGCCGATTCAACTTACCGGACGCGCCAACTACACCAAGTATGGCACTCTTCTCGGTCTCGATCTGGTGAATGACCCTACTATTGCTGCGACCAAAGAAGTGGGCTTTCGCATCGCGGGTCAGTTTTGGAAACTGAATGGCCTTAACGAACTTGCCGACCAACAGCAATTCAAGTTGATTACGAAGCGCATTAACGGCGGTTACAACGGCCTCGACGACCGTATCAAATATTATCAACGCGCCAAGCAAGTCATGAGCAGGGACGACACTGCGACAATTCCAATGCCTGTCGCCCCGAGTTCTAATCAACCGTAATCGAGCAGTCAGGCACGGGCCTATCCGGGCGTGGCCTATCGTGAGTGACGGCGTTGTGGGACCAGGGACCGGGCGGCCCTTTGGGCTTGAGGCAAAGATGGCAAAGGCGGAACTAAAAACAAAAGAGACATCGGAAAGTGTGTCTGCGTTTCTCGACAAGATTGCAGATGAAGGCCGGCGAGAAGACTGTCGAGCGGTGGTCGACATCATGCAATCTGTGACTAAAGAGGAACCGAGAATGTGGGGCAGCAGTATCGTCGGCTTCGGTCGCTACCACTACAAGGGCAAAAGCGGAGGCGAAGGCGAATGGATGATCACGGGCTTCTCACCACGTAAAGGCGCTCTGACGCTCTATATCTTCGGAGGCTTCGGCAAGTTTTCCGATCTCATGCCAAACCTGGGCAAATACAAGACTGGCGGATCCTGCCTCTACATCAGGAAATTGGCGGATGTAGACGTCAAGGTCTTGCGCAAGTTGGTAGCGCAGTCAGTCAAGCTAATGGCTCCCAAACGAATCCGTAAATAACGGTTGTTGCTACTGCCGTTGCGTATGGAAGGAAGTTTCACCTGAGTTTCCAGAAGTTCACGGTCCGGCTCGCGAGTAATTCAGAGTCTCCCCACTCTAATTCCCGACAATTGAAGTGAGGACAAACCATGAGCGATAACGCCAGCACGTATTCCAACGCCTCCCTGCCGCCGCCGAACGCCCTCGAGTCGATCCTCCTGGGCGGGCTGGTTGTTGGAGTGCTCGACATACTTGATGCCATAACATTCTCCGCCATTAGAAGTGGAACAAAGCCCGTTACGGTTCTGCAGTCGGTCGCGGCCGGCTTGCTGGGTCGTGAAGCCGCTTTCGGCGGCGGCGCCAAGACCGCAGCGCTGGGGCTCGCCTTGCACTTTCTGAATGCCACACTCTTCGCGATTGCCTATTACTTCATGAGTAGATTTGTTCCAACGCTCAATCGCCATGCCGTCATAGCCGGACTTCTCTATGGCGTGGCGGCGCATCTGGTAATGCAATACATCGTCTTACCAAACTCGGCGCTTGGACCTCGCACTCGCCCAGCGCCGTTTATTGTGCACGTCAACGGCTACGTTGGACACGCCCTGCTCGTCGGGCTGCCAATTGCACTAATTTCGCGATGGTCGGCTAAACGCCAGATGGCAAAGAACTCTGGACTCAGGACTCAGGAGACGGGGTCAAAGAAAGATTTGACTCCTGAGTCTTGAGTCCTGAGTTCTGAGTCCTGAGTCCTGTCCCATAAACTGCTCTGCATCAAAGGAGACCTCCCGATGAAAAAACTCCTGCTCGGTGTTGCCACTTCGGTTATGGCAATTCTTCTGCTAACACCGCCGTGTCGCGCCGACAAAACCTCCGCCATCAAAAACAAGCCAGAAGACCAGACCGTTTCGCTTGACCTGAGGTTTACAAAGAAGAAGCCAAACGCGATGCAGCGCGTCTTCTCGTTTCTCGACTATGGGCCGAATGGTTTCGCCACCGGTTTCGTTGTCGGCAACGGATTAGTGATGACGGCCTATCACGCTGTTTCCGGCAAGCTGACCATTTCAAAAAAAGTTCAATTGGGATTTGCGCCCGGCGATGAGCTGGCGGTCCAGATCCAGGTCAATGGGTGCCATGCTGCAGTAATCAAAGTCGACGAAGATGCCGATCTGGCGTTGCTCCAGGTTTGTCAGTCAGGACGGCAAGTTAAGAGTCCCGCATTCCAGGCAACGCTTTCGAAGAATGAAAGGCTGATGGTGATCGCGCGCCCGCATGGAAACAAGATGGTGCGCAGCGGCTTCTTCTACGGTCCCTACCTGGTGAAAGGCGCAGAATTCAGGCTCGCAACAATCGAAGGCCAGGACGGCTACTCAGGTAGTCCGGTCTACAATCAGAAGGCGGAGATCGTCGGCGTCTTTAGCGGTTACGATGGCGGCCAGAAACTCGCAATGATCAGCCCGGGAATAAGAGCGCAGAAGCTACTGGAAGATTACATTGCAGAGCCGAAACCGTGAAAGACCACTTCTGCTTAGGGCGCTGCTGCCAAGAGCGGGGACAAGCCCGCCTTCCCGAGCCTGAGCTTCCTCGACTGCTCGATTTCTTGCACGTTGAAAGCTTTTCTGGCTGAGATACACCTCAACTCTAATCAGCTCAGGGTCAGGAAGGCGGGCTTGCCCCCGCTCTTATGAAGTTAACAGGGTCCGCGCGTTTGGGCGCCGCCATCACATAGCGCCGGCTTAACAACGACCCAGGTTACCGCTGCACCGGCCGCGACTGCGCCCAGAATTAGCAAGGTCCTGGCGGACACGCCGCTACCGGCCTTCTTCACCGATTGAGTGTCTGCATAAGAGACCGTCTTACTCGAACCAGTCCCACGCTGAACAACAGTGAACGAGTCCTGGTCTGCAGCGCTTATGTAGCCGTTCAATTGATTGTTGTCGATGAGTTTGAGTTGCACGCGGGCGTTCACGCCCACACCCATCTTTAATACCTTGGCTCTTATCTTTTCAGTTGCCTGCTGATCGACGAGCGACTGCGCGCCGGCGCCCTGGAATCCAAATGCTGTTAGCAGGAGTAATCCCGAAAGCATTATTGCGAAGGTGCGTCTGAACATTTATTTTCTCCTCGACTCGAAATATCCGAACGCTGTCCCGGTGGCAATAGCCGTTCCTTTGCTTGATCTGGAGCAATTAGCTTTGCGGCAGGGCCAAAGATAAAGGGCAGAGGCTCAGGCTTTCGTCGCGCGAAGCAACTTTATTCTGTCAGTCGTCGGATTTTCCTGCGCCTTCGGCTTGAAATCTGAGGGATAATGGACCGAAGCTTCCAGCCCAACTGATTATTAAGGAGCATCTCCATGCCGGAAAGAATTGGTCGCGCTCTCGGCTATGCCGTGTTGATTTGGTTGAGTGGCTTTGTTTGGGGCAGCGTCGTTTTCATGACACCGGCCCTGCGAAACATCGCTCCGATACTATATGTTTCCCGTTATCCGGCGATTAGTTTTCCATTACTGCTCCTGTGGCTCCTTATCGCCTATTTGCTGGCGCGAAGTTATTTGAAGGCCGCAACTGACAAGGCCACTGAAGGATTGAGACTCGGTGTGCTGTTTGCGGTAGTAAATCTGATCCTCGATCTCTTAGTCCTCGTCTTACTATTCAAAAACGGCTTCGCTTATTTCGCCTCCCTAACCGTCTGGCTTGCGTACTTCATACTCTTAACTGTGCCCTGGTTTACGGGACGCTCGCTGGCTTCCACCGAACGCGAATAAACAAAGCCTAAATGCCTCTCAACCAACGAAGCAGACGAACAGTTTTCGTTTTCCTACTGCTGCTTGCTTTCCTGTTTCGTTTGGGCTTCGGCTTGTGTTCTCAATTTCAGGATGAGGATACAAAGCAAATATACCTGCTCGGTTTGAAGTTTTATGCGACCGGGACCTGGCCATATTTTGGTCCGGATGTTACGCCCACAATTCAGATACCCGGAGCCTTGCAGGGTCTCGTTGTCGGACTACCTTTTCACCTTCTTCCAATTCCTGAAGCGCCTTACGTCTTATTAAACATCCTCTCATTTGCGAGTCTTTGCTTTTTTGCGTGGTATTGCGGCAAGCGACTCCCGGAGATTCCAAAATGGTTTGTTTGGTCATGGCTGCTCAGTGCTCCCTGGACGCTCAATCTGTCCACCCACATTTACAATCCTTCATATGTCTTGCCGGGAGCCATCCTGTTTTTTGTAGGAGCGATTGAGACCTACCCTTTTCTCAGTCGTGGTCTGATCTCGCGACAGTGGGCAAACTTCATGATGGGGATTTCGCTCTGCTGGATAATGCAGTTTCACTTGTCGTGGGTGGTGCTGGTTCCTTACGTCGTACTTTCCTTTTACTTTCAATTCCGCAAGCTAGCCCACGGGGCTTTATCAGCATTAGCCTGGTTCGCCGGCGGCGCGCTGATCACCGGCAGCTTTCTTCTTCCCACGTTCGTCAAGTATGGATTGGCGGCGGGAATGGGCAGCACAAACGAGACTGTGGGGCTTAACTCCGAGAATTTATTGCGGCATTTGAATATCGTGGAGGGTGTCCTGGGACGTTTTATCTCGTTTGCAAGTTATGAGTTGCCACGTTTTATCGGCCCAAACACAGCGGTCCGCCTGGCATTCATGAGACAGAATCTCTGGCTGGTCCCGTTCGTCGTCTTCCTCACGCTGGTGGGCATCTTGCAATGCGTAGCCCTGCTTGTTTTGTGGTTTAGAAGCAACCACCCGCATAAGGACTGGAAGGCCATAAAATATTTCACGCTGGCTACGGTAGCGCTGCTGTATTTCAGTTTCTTGTTTTCGATGAAGGCGCCGGTCTCTCACACTTTTTACGTCACGTTTCCGGTGGCGATGTTGTATAGCCTTTACTGTTGGAGCGAGTTTCTCAAGAGACGCGGCTGGCAGACGTTTGCGAAAGTATTCATTGTTTGTGGCCTCATCTTCGATATCGGATTGGCGGCCAGCAATCTGAGACAAGTGTCCCTTTACCGGGAGCGCGATAAAATTGTGGAGGCGATTCGAACCAGGGATTATCGTCTGCTAGGTGAAAGACGGGCCGGAACCAGATACTAATCAACGCAGATAGTCTGAGTCCGCGGGAGCGGACGACTGAAAGTAGCCCAGCAGTTGACTGCTGGGACCAGAGTCCGATCCCGAGCTTGGAGTCCGTGAAGCGGACGACTGAGGGTTCTTGAAAGCCGCAGCCGTCCGCTTCACGGACTCAATGATGATCGTCATTGTCTTTCCCAGCAGTAAACTGCTGGGCTACTGTCAGTCGTCCGCTCTGCGGACTCAGCTAAATGAACTGAACTAATCCCTTTCCGCTTCTCAAGTTCGTCCCGGTTGTCTAGAATCACTCAACCAACGTAAGAGCAGGTGATCGTCCCCCCATAGAATTCCAGCAACGGAGAAGAACCTGTGTCCCAAACTCAACAACGCCAGTCGCGTCGCGGATATCTCAATCCAAGTCTGGTTAGAAGTGTTTCCTTCTGGATTACCAGTCTCTGCATCCTGGTGGCGGTGTTTGCTTCGCTACTCGCAATTTGGCAATTTGCAGGAACTGACATCCTGTGGCGGACGGTGGCGACTTGTGCGGTGATCGGCAGCGGGACCGTAGCGTTCTATTGGGTGAACGTTCTTTTCGGCACCACCTCGGATTAGTCGTCGTAACGCAAACTGTTAGTTTGCGCGCCGGTTCAATTCAGACTCACTTCGGTGGAAATCACCTTCGCAAACTAACAGTTTGCGTTACAGAGCGGGAGCAGAATGAAAACTGTAGGCATCGTAGGCGGCATCGCGCCTGACTCAACCATAGAGTATTACCGTCAGATCATCGCTCTATATCGCGCGCATTCAAGCGCTGGGGACTATCCCTCGATTATCATCAACAGCATCAACTTGAGACGCATGATCGACATGATCACGGCCAACGAGTTGGCGGCGGTCACCGAGTATGTGCTTGACGCGATTGAAAAGCTGGCGCGGGCGGGGGCGGATTTCGCCTCAATGGCATCCAATACGCCACACCTTGTTTTTGATGAATTGCGCGCGCGTTCCCCGCTGCCACTGATTAGTATTGTTGAGACGGCCTGCGCTGAAGCCGAGACGCTGCGGATGAAGCGCGTCGGGCTATTCGGAACACGCTTCACCATGCGCGCGAGCTTTTATCCAAACGTCTTTTCTCGCGCCGGAATTGAAATCATTTTGCCCAGCGAAGCCGATCAAAACTACATTCACACACACTATATGGACGAGCTGGTGAATGGCATTTTCCTCCCGGAAACGAAAAAAGGACTGCTGGAGATTGTCGATCGATTGAGAGAACAGCGGCAGGTTGACGGAATAATTCTGGGTGGCACCGAGTTGCCACTCATCCTGAGCGACGGCGCACACAACGGAGTACCCTTCCTGGATACCACCAGGATTCACGTCAAACGGATTGTCGCGGAGTTAGAGGCAGAAAGTGAAACCCGATGAAACCGGAGCGGGGGCAACCCCCCTTCCCAACCTGAGAGAGATTCTCGGTTGACCCTGTCTTTTCTCTGAAAGCCCCTAGCGCCCATTGACGCAACAACTCTAATCAGCTCGAGGTCAGGAAGGCGGGCTTGCCCCCGCTGCTTTTTTGTCAAACAAGACTTACGGGCTTGGGGATGGGGCCGGCGGCGGAGCTGGCGGCTTGTTGAATTTGGTTTCGTCCACGGGCACGTTGAGTTTGATCTCGGTGAACTTGCGCGTCGAGCTCCAGAACGAATCGATGGCTGTGATGCGAATTGTAAACGGTACTTTCATACCATCAACCTCGCGGTAATCCTCGTAGTCAACTTGTTCGGGAATTAGTCCGACCACCGTCGTCGTAGAAGTGATGCGACGAACCAAGAGACCCGTCTGCGCGTCGAAATAAAGCCGCTCTCCTTTGCCGTCAACGCCAATGCCTCGCAAGACGTAAACGTCTTTGCCATCGATCTTGTCTTTTCCTCCGTAGCTTATGCGCGTGAACTGCCCCTGGAGCTTGATGTCCCTGAAAAGATCCGGGTAGCGCTTGAGGTAGAAGAGCTGCGTGCCTTCGAGTTCACGAACGCCGCGACTGCTTTTTTCCCAGGCCGTCTTACCGTCAAAGCCTCGTTCAAAAACGCCTTGCTTGGGAGTGTTTAGAATGGTGAACAGTTTATCCGGAGCAGACTGGTAGACTTCATAACCGAGCGTGATGCCGTCCGCAGTGAGCCACGTCCCTTTCATCGATCGCGTTCTTAGTTTTTCAATTGCAGCGCTACCACCGAGTGCTTCCGTGTATTTAGCCAGGATCTGATCGGCGGTGGGCGGCGTTTCTTTCGGTGCCGCTTCCGCGCTTTCAGCGAAAGGTGTGGCCGCGGCAATCGGCAACTGGGGAACACGGACTGGATGCTCGCTACCGCGATGACAAGTAAAACAACCGATAGCTGGATTACCCTTAAAGTTTCCTTTATTAATTCCCTGCACCATCTTGATCATTTCGCGCGCGCTGCCTTTTTCCGGTTTCGCATCCGAAACGAAGTCCCACTTGTCACCATTCTTCACGTGACAGAAGGTGCATTTAACGTCGAGGGAAGAGCCCATGTAATTCATCACCGGAACCAGTTGCGACTGCGGCAAGCCACTGAGCACCTGAATATTTTTCTGAACTTGCTCTACGGTTTTTTCGCCCGGCGCGGTTTGCGGGGTTGGAGTCCCTTGAGTGCTCGCGGGAGTTTGTCCGGCAGCCTGCATGAAGTATCCGGCCTCGACCGAGCCAACGATCGTGACACTTGCTACGGTTAGCATCGAGACACCGAAGACGAGTATGCGAAGTCGCGTGATTTGTGCGGTGATTCTAGTTTTCATACGGTCCTTTCGGGCATTCCTTTTGAGCAGCAAGCAAAAGAATGTCACAACCCCCGTTGGGGTTGCGACGATTCTTAACTTGGATCGCAGCGGCTCTGTGGGCAGGTTTCTATCTTGCTTCCGCCAGAGAAGCGGCGTGCGGCTTCTGCGGAACGAGACCTTCCAGTGTTCTATAAATCTGCAGGTACATTTGGGTCTCGCGCGGAATCAATGTCTTCCACGAAGCCCCGCCGCGCCTGATATAGAGCGGCAGCCGAGCAGCATTTGAATTGTAACCGGCGGCGAGGAGTTCCGTTTGCGTCGCCAACTTTGCATTGAGTGCGTACTGCACGTCTTCGCTTGCGGCCAGATCGCTCCAGGTGTCCTGCATATACAGGAGCATCGCCTGCAGTGCGTTTGCATGGTTACGCATGCCCACCACGAAGTCAGGCGTAAGGCCCACGCCCGGATGGCGTTGCCGCACGAGGTTGTAAGCCCACGGGATCATTTGCACCATGCCACCGGCGCCTGCCGAGCTTACTGAGTAACGATAAGTGTCCGGTTCGTTCAAAGCGAAGAGAGAATAGATTTCGTCAAACAGCGCCAGACGGTTTTCCAGGCGAAAGCGATCGTGATCCACATGCTCGACTAAGCAGAGACGCTCGGCCACGTCGACAATCTGCGGAGAAATTACTATGCCCTTTTCTTTTAGGCGCTTGGTTGCCAGATCGATCATGCGGTGGACATAGGCGCGACCGGATCGCGACAGGTCTGGCGAGAGCAGAGCCGGATGCGCCGAAGTGTAGTAGGCCATTTCACGAAAAACGCCGCGTTTCTCAATCGGAAACTCAACTACTAACGGGACCAGCGAACGACCCTGGTTATCAAAGATTGCCACTGCGGTGTTAACACCGTTTGCGCGCAACACGCGAATGTTCACTGAAGTACCCAGCGAACTCGGCGCCGTGATTTCCGAGCCTTTAGTCAGGAAGACTTCCTTATAGACTGTGATCAAATGAATGCGTGAAGTGTTGCGATCCAGAGCTGCCAGCGTAACCAGATCTATTGCGGGCGAAGTTTTCACCGTTTGTAACGGGCGCGATTTCAGCAAGCGCTCAGCTTCAGCTATTCGTGTTTGAATTTGAGGCGGCGACAGGATGCGCGCCCCGGCGTCCAGCGGATCACCATGTCGCTCAGTTGCAGCCGGCCCCGCCGCGTCCGGCCGGCTATCCGGTAGAGTTCCAACCACCGCCCCCGGGGTCGCCGCGTCGTTGTCGACAGCTTCCACTTCGGTTTGCGGCTCAGATCGCTGCGGCGGAGTTATCGTGCGCGGGCGCGTTTCCAGGTTTGGGGAAGATGTTTGGGTTGGTGGCGTTTGTGCTTGCGCGGCGGCCAACGAAGTGGCAATGACGAGCAATCCTGCGAGGGAAATTCTTTTCATAGGCAATTCCAAGCTAACTTCCAAACTTGTCCGGGTGAGACAAGTGTCGCTTAGATTCGCCGATGCCCCTCGCGGTTGTCAATAGCGTTGTTGGCGGGCCCCAGAAACAACAACACGAAGACACAATCGCTCCTAAGACTCACGCGTCACAGGAGCGATTGTACTAACGACGGCAGGGCGCCCGGCTCAAGACCAATGGCCTGACACTAGTGAGCGCAAAACCAGCAGTTCTGCGTCACTATTAATTCCCCTTAGCGGCTTGCGAGCCGTTGATCACGAGGTTCTCCTCAGCTCCGCTGAAAGCAACGCTGATAAGCTGGGTCTCGTCTCCGCTACCGCTGGTTCTCACTTCCAGAGTTTGCGCTTTACGTTCGCGCTTTGCAGTGCTCGTATTTGCTCGAGCAATGACCTTGCTGCCCTTCATTATCGTCAGCTCGCCGGTTTTGTCGTCAAACTTCAGATCGTACACACCTTTGTTTACTAGCGTGCCGTTGACTTTGACGTTCGTCGGAAAATTTACGGTTTCTTTTTTGCCTTTAGCAAAAACTGAAAGACTTGCCAGTGAAGTGATTAAAAGGGCTAGCGCGATTCGATTTAAGATGGTTTTCATTTCCGGACTCCTCGTAATGTTTTGCAGACCACTCCTGGGGGAGCATGCCCTATACAACGATAGATCGCGGCGTAAGTTCCAAAACTAAGTTTGGAAAAAGAATTTGAGATCAGGCAGGTCAGTGAGGATATTCAGAATTGTGGATCACTTGTCTTCGATCCAGTCGCGCGTCATATCACACCATAGCGCCAGTCCGCGCCATTCTTTGAAGCGTGAATAGTAGCGAGCGATCTTCTTGTCGGTGGTCTTGCGTCCATTATTTCGTACAGAAAAAAATTTGGCCCGCGTCCAGGAATCAAGCGCGAGCCCATCATAGCGACCCAGAAGCTTGAGTAAGTTCTCGGCGGCATAAGGACCGACGCCCTTGACGCCTCTCAGCTCTTTCATTAGTTCCGCGGTTGCTAGCGGGCTAGTAAGCCAGGCTTCCACGTCGAGCTCGCCGGAGGCAACGCGATCGGCCAGCAGTTTCAAGTACTCGGAACGATAACCGGCGCGCACTTCGTTCACATAAAACTTCAAGGGCATCAATGCCATGGCTTCAGGCGTGGGAAAGGTTCGGTCGCCGTTACTCGATTCCCGTCCGAGGTTCTCCACCAGGCCCGTGACCATCTTTTGCGTGAGCGCCCAGGAGCAGTTGGTGGTGCAAATCATTTTCACCAAATCCTCAAACACGGTCGGAGAACGCAGCAGCCGGCCAGCGCCCTGGGTTGGTATCCAATTGAAGTCGTGGTCTGCCACCAGCAGGCGATAAAACGCAGTGATGTTGTCGTCAAGCCTGAGCATATGGCGCACATCGGCGACCACCTTTTTTGCGGCAGCCTGGCTGAGCCGGCGAGACGTGTTGACTCTGAGGGACTGCCTGGCTGAGCTAATCGTGATTGTGACAGGTTTGGCGTCTTCCACCTCCAAAGTTCGGGATAACTGCCACTTTTCCTCATCAATTTTGAACGGCAGCAACTCGCACCAGCCGTGACTGATGATCGTTCGTTTAAAACTAAAATCGCGCGGCGTAGCAAGAGTGATTTCCATGATTTCATTCAAACCCTTGGGCTGGCAAACATTGCCACTGTTGATGATTTAGACTCTAAGAAAGATTAAGTTGATTGGAACGGATTCGCAACATAAGTCCAGGATTGGTCTTGGAATTTCTTTCAATTAAGTCACGATGCAGACCTACGGATTCTGTCTTCCGTACCTCTTGTACGCTTCGGCTACAGTCAAGCTGATTCTTGACAGGGGGCACCTATGAGCCTAGACTAAGCCCACTTGAAAACGGAATAAGGAAGGCTGTTCTGGCCACCCCCTTAACACTTGGGAATAAGGCCAGAGTGGAGTCCAAACACAGTGACCCCCTACAGCATTTACGGTGAACTTAAGCACCGCTTCCAACGATAATTAGAATACGGAGCTTTCCGGTTCTGCCCCACTTGGCCATACAATTAACCTCGTGGGGCATTGTCGTGTCTAGGGGCAATTCTTCCCCGATTCAAACCGCCAAGACGCTGAGAGCGCCAAGAAAAAGCAACAGTCAAGGCTCAGGAGAAGAGTAGAATTCGTTCTATTTGATTTCCTGGCGCTCTCGGCGTCTTGGCGGTTTAGCTCCTGTCCATCACCCGGACTACCTTACGTAAATCGGATTGGAAATAATCCACGGCTGATCGCCGGCTGGCTTTGGCAGTTGCGACAGGTAGACCTCTACGCGATAACTTCCCCTCTCTTTAGCCACAAACTCTAGTTTGCTGACGGTGCTATTATCCTGAACTACCACACCATCTTTCAGCAGCACTATTCGTCCCTCAACCGGAAGATCTACAGACAACCGGACTTCATTTTCGAGTTTAATCTCGTCGCCCATCATCCGGTCTTCGTTCCGGTCATGGGCGGTGTAACGAAACCCAGTCGTGTCGCCAAAGAGATCGAAACCAATGAAACAATGGCCCGCAGAAATCGCGGCCAGCAAATCCCCTTCCCGAAGTGACGATAAATCCACTCCTCCGCTGTAGGGCAGATTGACCAGGACATGCAGCCGGACTAGTCGAAAACTTCTTTCATACGGATCGAGTTTGAAGCCAAGCACGGTTTTGCCGGATGAATCGTTCAAGCTCATCCCGATATTTGCATGCGCGTCGTTTCCAGCCGTAGCTACTATTCTCTTTCCGGTTTGCTTGATCTGTTCGTCCCACAGCTTGAGATTCCCCGCGGGTCTTTCATAAAAAGTTGCGAACAACAGATCGGGATAACCGCGATAAGACCAGAAAGCATCGAAGAACATTACGACGGGGTTTATCTGGCGCGCGTTCGTGTAAACGTTGTAGACCTCGATGCCGTTATAACTGCTCGCTGCCCAACTCTTGAACTCCTGCGGATATGCAACGACGCTCAGTTCGGTGTTGCGTCGCGAGAGAACTTCCGGTGTCGACCGCTTGCCGTCATCAGCAGCCTGCGCATCGCCGGGGATCAGCAGCAAGCGATCTCCGGCGGCAGTGCTGACTTCATTACCATTAACAAACAGAACGGCACCGTGGTCGCCCTTCAATGTCATCTCGGCAGTGTTGAAGTTCGATGACGGGTGTTCGGTCATCACTACAAAATCAAGATCGTTGGCTTGCGCTGCCGAAATGATGTCTGCGAAGTTGCCCGTGCTGTGGCCGCCGAGAAAGGAATGAACGTGTACCACGCCTTTAAACTCGGACAAGCCACCGAGCCTTTCAGACTTAACGTGCTCGAAATCTAACTGTTGAATCGCGGCGTGAAGTCGACCGAGTTTGTAACGGCGATAAGCAAAAGGGATCTGCGAGAGCGCTAAGACGACCACCAGGATCAGTAAAAGTTTCTTCCAACGCTTCATGACAAGCAATCAGCTCTCGAAATCGACCGAGGCCACTTGTTCACTGATGGCCTTGCCGAAGGCGGCAACTTTTATATGGTCCGGATGAACTGTGTAGGCCTCAAGCGCCGCTCGATCGCGGAAGACAGCTACGAGACCGGAGTCGAAAGAGCGAGGCAGTCTCAGCACATCGAAACCGACAGACAAACTCTCGACTTCGGGGATTAAT
>Ga0070697_100000716_pt1 | contig 24733 bp, 17 predicted proteins | sample KBSK1501metaG_FD_65475 | JGI IMG/M metagenome (GOLD analysis project Ga0070697, IMG submission 65475) | Corn, switchgrass and miscanthus rhizosphere microbial communities from Kellogg Biological Station, Michigan, USA - KBS K1-50-1 metaG | ecosystem: Host-associated > Plants > Roots >...
AGACCAGCCGGATCGCCTTCGAACTCCCGGCTCGTCCCGGATTGATCACGAAATAGTTGTTCGGGAAGTCCGCGTCGAAGAACCCGTGAATCGAGGGTCCCGGAATCGCGTCCATCTGCGACGGAGAGATGTAGGAATCCATGTTGATGTCCAAAATCATCACATTGCCGGCCAGGACATCGAACACCGGCTCACCCGTGGACGGCGGCGTTGCGACTATCGTGAGCGTCGCACTTCCACTCTGTCCCTCGCTGGTGGCGGTGATGCTCGGGGCGCCCAGGGCGACACCCGTAGCTAACCCACTCCCGGTCACCGTTGCGAGGAGCGCGTTGCTCGAGCTCCACGTCACAGTCCGGCCAGTCAGCACGTTTCCGCTCGCATCCTTGAGCGTCGCCGTGAACTGGCGCGTAGCCCCGATCACGACACTCGCCGAGCTCGGACTCACCGTCACGGTTGCGACCGGCGCCGTTGAGGCCCCCGTAGTGCCCGAAGCGACATTGGACAGCGCCCCGAACACCGCGTCGACGTTGAGTGTGCCGCGAAACGCTATCAACTGGAACTGGTAGCTCGTGCTCGCCGCGAGGCCCGTGACCGTACAACTCCGCGTCACTCCGATGGCACTCCCGGCCAGAGGCGTGGCACATGTCCCGCTCGTCACACTGGGCGCCGAGCCCCACGTGAGCGTACCCGGCGCATAGCGCACATCGTAGCTCGCGGGCTGTCCTGCGCCGTTGGTCACGTCAGTAAAGGAAAGCGTCACGGAATTCGGTGTCACGCTCGTTACTGAGAGATTCGTGACCGTCCCCGGATTCGCCGGCGGCGGTGGTGGCGGCGGCGGCGGCGGCGGCGGTGGCGGCGGCGGCGGCGGTGGCGGCGGCGGCGGCGGTGGTGGCGGCGGCGGCGGCGGTGGCGGCGGTGGCGGTGGCGGCGGCGGCGGCGGCGGCGGCGGCGGCACCGGCGTACTGGTCACGGTAACAACCGCCGTATCCGCCAACGATCCGCCGTTTTGCTTCGCGACCACGCGATACCCGCCAGCCGTCTGACCAGCGGTGTAGACCCCACCTCCCGAGATCGCGCCCCCGGTCGCGCTGTAGGTGACTGAGACACTGACGCTGTCACCCGTGTTCTTGCGCCCGTAGGCCGTAAACTGGTTCACGTCGCCAGCCGCCAAGGTGGAACTCTTGGGGCTGATGACGATCTGGACGAGGCGACGCTTTTTGACGACCGATTTGCCGCTGACGGTCGAGCCGGATAACGTCGCCGTCACTTGCACGTCGGTCGCCGACGTGTCGGCGGTGTACATGCCGAACGCATTCACCGTACCGGCGGACGCCGACCAGCGCACCGACACCGGAATGCTGTCGCCGGCTTGAGTACGACCGAAAACATTGAACTGGTATGTCTGCTGTGGATCGAGAAACAGGCTGTCTGGAGAGACAAACACCTGCGTCACCGGATTGTCTGGACCGGTCGCTGGTTGCCGCGGCCGCAGATCGCAGGCAAGGATTGCCGCGGCGGCCAACGGCAGGACGAGAGACGCGGATCGCATCCGCGCGAGACGTTGCGACAGCTTGAACGTGAACGGCATATGGCTACGCTCCGCTAATAGTCATGGTTGTAAGAAGCTCGTTCGTTCTTGGCACAACCCGTGCCGAGTGTAAGTCGTTGATTTCACTCGCCGCACGTTCTGCAACAGCGTCAACCTCTTCGACACCTGTTAAAAAAGAAGCCAGCTACGACCGAGAGGTCGGCGCCGGCTCTCGCGGTATCTGTGGCATCACCACAACACGCAGGAAAGAGTAATGTTGATCAAGATTTGCGGTTGTGACCGTTCGCACGGAGTTGTGGGTCCAGCGACAATCGGCATAGATGTTGCCCCTGGTTCGGCATACGCATTCCATTCGAGGTATTTCGCCAATGTCTGTGCTCGGACGCGCGCTGCACACGATGTGCTTCGCACACCTCATCGAAACGAACGGACCGGGTGGTGCCGAGCGCATGCTCGCGACGGTCGCGACCGAGTTGCAAGCGGCGGGAAGTCGCAACGTGGTGATCGCGCCCGCCGAAGGCGAACGCTGGTTGCAGAGCGAACTGGCTGGCAGCGGCGTGATCGTCGAACCGTTTCGGCTCGATCGGCCGTTTTCACCCGCGGCTGCGCGAGAGCTCGAGGCGGTGCTGCGGCGTCATCGCGTGACGGTCGCGCACAGCCATGAATTCTCCATGGCGGTGTACGGCGCATGGGCTGCCCGGCGGGCCGGCGTTCCACATCTCTTCACGATGCATGGCGGTCGCTATTACGCCGAGCGGCTGCGCCGCCGCATCGCGCTCCGGATCGCAGCACGGTGGAGTGGGTCGGTCGTCGCGGTGTCGGAAGGGTTGGCACGCCACCTCAGCCGGGATTTGTGGATGCGCAGGTCGCGCATCATCACCATCCCCAACGGCGTGCGCCAAATGCCGGCGGTGCCCTCGTCACTGCGTCGGGAGCTAGGAATTTTCGAACGCGCGACGCTGATCGTGGCCGTCGGTAATCTCTATCCGGTCAAGGGCCACGGCTTTCTGCTCGAGGCGCTCGGACAATTGCATGGCTCATTCCCTGAGCTTCATGTCGCGATCGCCGGCCGCGGCGCATTGGAAAGCGACTTGCGCGCCCGCGCGGCTACGCTCGGCGTCACGGACCGCTTTCATTTGCTGGGCTTGCGTGGCGACGTTCCCAACGTGCTCGCGGCCGCGGACATCTTCGTCCTGCCGTCGCTTTCCGAAGGTGTGCCGCTCGCGCTGCTCGAAGCGATGCTTGCCGCGCGACCGATTGTCGCGAGTGCGGTTGGAGAGGTCCCGACAGTGCTTCAGTACGGCGACGCCGGCATGCTCGTGCAGCCGGGCGATGCCGCGGCCTTGGCCGACGCGCTGCGCGGTCTACTGACGGAACCACAGCGCGCGCGCGAGCTGAGCGCGGCCGCGCTCAAGCGAGCGACTGCGGAGTACACAGTCGACCGCATGATGCAGCGCTACCTCGGGCTCTACGCCATGCTCACGAAAGGGCTAGCTGCTGGCAGCCTCGCGGATCCAGCGGGTGAGGCGGCGCAAGTCACCGGCGGCTAGGCGGCTGTGCGTCGGGAAGGTACAGAGGCGCGCCGCCAGGAGCCGGCTGCCCGGAAAACTTTCGTCACCATTCAGGCTGAATCGTCGAACGCGGTCCACATCGCACAGAGCTTGGGGATAACCGGGCATTATGCCTAATCGCCTCGCCGCACGGGCGGTGACCGCCAATCGCGCCCGGGGCGAAGCGACGGCCGGAAGCCGCAGGTATCCGGGCCGGGCATGTGGCAGCGGCTCGATCGGAAGGAAGCCGGGATGGTACCGCAGCTCTGGCCGGAGCCGGTCCGCGTTCGCGCGGCGGGTTTCGGCTTCTCCATCCGCCAACTTCCACGTCGCCGCGACAACCGCGCACGAGACCGTCGGGGACGCTCGCAACGTGCGCGGATCCCTGTAGATCGTTTCGCCGAGGTGAAGAAACGGCAGCGACGCCGGGAAGGCGTACAGCGTGGGTCGTTCAAAGACCAGCTGCGCGGCAAGCGTTCCTAATTCCCCCCAGCCACGACGCGGCGTACCCAGCCGCGCGCGGGCGCGCTCGAGCGCCTCGCTGCCGCGCTCGTCAAACGCGAGGAGGGCGCCGCCACTGCCGCCGGTCAGCCCCTTCCCTCGCCCGAAACTGAATACGCCGAGCGAGCCGCGCATACCGACCGGGCGATCGTGCATCATCGCACCAGCGCCTTGCGCGGCATCCTCGATCACGACCGCGCCTGCCGCGGTTGCCAGGCGGTCGATCTCATCGAGATCCACGGGGCAGCCGTACAGATGAGCCACGACAACGGCGGTCGCCCCTTGCCGCAGCGCGATATCTATCTGCGCGACGTCCGGCGCGAGGGTGTGCGGGTCGATGTCGTAGAGGAGCGCGCGTGCGCCTGCTCCTTCCACGGCGGTTGCGATGTCCCAACACGCATACGCAGGGATGGCGACGACCTGGAGGGCACTCGAGCGCTGCAGCCCCATGAGTGCCGCGGTCAATGCCGCCGTGCCGCTTTCGGTGAGCAGCACGGACCTGGGTGCATAACGCGCTCTGAGCAGCGCCTCGACGCGCGCCGCGGCGTGTTCGTGCGCGCCGTTGCGACTGAGCGCCGCGCGCATACCCACCAGCAGCGCCGGCAGCGAGAGCGGTGAGCGAACGGGAATCTGGTGTCGCAATGGGTTCATGGGAGGTATCGCACCAGCCGCGGCCCGAGACTGTTGGCGACGGCCAAGGGCAGGCGCCGCCATACGCGCGGACCCAACGAAAACGCGGGATCGCTCGGTGACGGCGGCGCTTTCACCGGTCCAGCGCTGTAGTGGCACCACGGCAGGGGCAGGTCTACACCGCCCCATTGGCGCTTGAAGTGGTGCGTGCCGCCGCCGGGAGTGCAGCGTCCGAAGTTGAACACGCGCGCCCCTCGACCGATTACGTGCTCCATGAACGCCCAGTACAGCAGCATGTTGGCCGAGATGCTGCGCGACTCGCGCAGCGATCCCGCCCAGGTCATCTCGAATTCGTCCCGCCACAGGAAGCCACAACCACCGGCCAGCGGCGTGTCGCCACGATAGACCACACCAAACACGACGAGATCGGGAAAGGACGCTGCTACCCGCTCGAAGAACGCGCGTGGCAGCACCGGCGTGCCCAGGTCACGCATCGTTCGGGCGAATACGTCATAGAACGGCTCGCGTTGCTCGACGCCGAATCGCGCGGTCAACCCCTCCTTCAGAGGTCGGCGGATCTGGCTGCGCAGCTTGGCGGGGAATTGCGCGAGAAGCGCTTCTGCGTCTGGAGGCAACGGAAGGAGGACAGTGACCTTGCGCGCCGAGGCCGGAAGATCGAGGCCTCCGGCGTCACGCGTCCGCAGCTCGAGCAGATCGGCGCGCGTGCGGCGGGCCTCGCTGACTGCTTCCTCCGCGAGCAGGGCCCGAGCGGCTGCCGATCCCAACGGCCCACCGTCGTTCAGAAACGGGACCGAGACGAGGTAGTGACCGAAGATCCGACTGCGCACGCGCACGAGCGGGAGTACGGCCTGCCACGTGCCGTCCTGCTCGTCCGCGGCGGCCCAGTACAGGCACTCGGCGCCGAGCACATCGCTGAAGATTTCACGCCAATCACTGAGATGACAGAAACTGCTGGCCGGCGCGTGCGTCACGAACTGGTCCCATGCTTGCGGCGCGCCGTTGAGATGGACCAGCTCGAGCTGAGGATGCAGTTGGCTCATGCCGAGCGCTCGACGCGGAGCACGACCTCCTCCTGCGGCAGCGCGTCGTCGGCGCCGCAGATCGGCGCAAACTGAAATTCGTCCAGCAGGCGCTCGAGCCGTCCGCGCGTGCGGCGGAGGCCACCGTAGTGGCGGATGCGTGTCGCCCAGGAGACGTCGACTCGCGGTTGGTCCGGATCCAGCTCCCAAGGATGGATGTAGAACGTGCCCGGTACATTGCGGGACTCGCATTGCCGCAGCGCCGTCTGAACAACGCGAAACGGTAGGAGCCGAAAGTACGCCCCCCCCGCTGCCGGGAGGCGCACGCCGCCCCACTGCAGCGTCGTCGGCGGAATCTCCGCGAGGCGTCCGGCGGGGCGCTCGATCCAGTGCGGATCAGCTCGGCCGTTGGCGTATCCGTACCCGGGCCGGCGTATCGGGAAGAGACTGGAATCGTAGCGATAGCCTTCCTCGAGCAAGATGTCGAGCGCCCACTCACCCCCGGGGACGATGGAGAAACTCGGCGCGCGAAATCCAAGCACGCGGACGCCTGCGACCGCCTCCAAGAGCTGCTTCGAGCGCCGGACCGAGTCCCGGAACTGCGCCGGCGTGAGCGTCGTCACGCGGGCGTGATCCCACCCGTGCGACGCGATCTCGTGTCCCGCACGCGCGATCGTCCGAATCAGCTCGGGGTGACGTTCCGCGACCCAACCGACGACGAAGCACGTCGCGCGCGTATTGTAGCGGTCCAGGAGCTTGAGCAGCCCCTCCATTTGGCGCACGACGCGTGATGGAAAAAACTCCCAGTCCCGGCGCGAGACGCGGGATTCGAACGCCGCGACCTGGAAGTACTCTTCCACGTCGATGGTGAAGTGATGGAGGACCATGGCCTCGGGAGGTGCAACGGCCGTGCCCCGAACGCACGAACGACGCGGAGCACTCACTCGCGCGTCGTTCGTCGCATCAAAGCAGCAGCCGTCGCAGTAGCGCTACTACAAGAGCAGGACCGACACCACCTTGCTGTCAGAGGCCGCTGCGCCTGCCGCATCGGTCACCGTCACGGTGACGGTGAATGAACGCGGCAGCACAATGACGTATGTGTGTCCCACACTGAAGCTGCCCGTAGCTGTTCTGGTGCCCGTGCTGACCGAGCCATCGCCCCAGTTGATCCGATAGCTCCACGGGCCGTTGGGCGTCGCGTCGCTGAAACTCTGCGTGGACGAGTACAGCAGGCCCGTTACCGCCGTTTGATCCGGCCCGGCGTTCACGACCGGCGCGCTATTGGGCGGCGGCGGCGGCGGCGGTGGTGGTGGTGGCGGCGGCGGTGGTGGTGGCGGTGGTGGCGGTGGCGCCGAAACCGTCACGGCCTTCGACGTCAGCGCGCTCTGCGCACCCTGGTTGTCCGTCACCCGCAGCGACACGGTGTAGCTGCCCGCCGCCGCGTACGCATGCGACGGGTTCTGCAGCGTCGATGTCCCGCCGTCGCCGAACGTCCAACTGTAGCTGGCGATGGTGCCGTCGGGATCACTGCTCGTGCTCGTGAAATTGCAGCTCAGTGCCGAGCAGCTGAACGTGAAGTTCGCAGTCGGCGCCTGGTTGGGCGGCGTCACCGCCACGGTCTTCGACGTGAGCGCGCTCTGCGCACCCTGATTGTCCGTCACCCGCAGTGTCACGGGGTAGCTGCCGCCCGCCGCGTACGTATGCGACGGGTTCTGCAGCGTCGACGTCCCGCCGTCGCCGAACGTCCAACTGTAGCTGGCGATGGTGCCGTCGGGATCACTGCTCGTGCTCGTGAAATTGCAGCTCAGTGCCGAGCAGCTAAATGTGAAGTTCGCGACCGGCGGCTGGTTAGGCGGCGGCGGTGGTGGCGGCGGCGGCGGCGGCGGCGGTGGTGGCGGTGGTGGCGGTGGCGGCGGTGGCGGCGGAGGCGGCGGCGCCGAAACCACCACTGACGCGGACGCCGGGGAGCTCGTTGCGCCCTGGTTGTCCGTCACCGTCAGCGTAACCGGGTACGTCCCGGCCGCGGCGTAGGTGTGCGACGGATTCTGCACCGTCGACGTGCCACCATCGCCAAACGTCCAACTGCTGCTCGCGATCGTGCCATCCGGATCGCTGCTCGAGTTCGTGAACGCGCACGTCAGACCGCTGCAGCTTGACGTGAAGCTCGCAACCGGCGGCTGGTTGGGCGGCGGCGGCGGCGGCGGCGGCGGCGGCGGTGGTGGCGGCGGCGGCGGTGGCGGTGGCGGTGGCGGTGGCGGTGGTGGCGGTGGTGGCGGCGGCGGCGCCCCTGTCCCCGGCCTGAGCTCGAGGACGCTGGCTAGCCAAGTGCCCCCGCCAGCCATCGCCTCGAAGTGCCAGGTCCAGCGCGGGTCAAGCGACGACGCCGCCGACGTCACGACGTAGTCCGCGTCGTTCTTGATCGGTCCCTGCGTGTCCGACCCCGTACCGAGGTCCGTCCAGAAGCCCGGAGGTGGAGGCTGGTCGAGCGGCACCAACTGGTTCGCCATCGTCACGGCGTATGCGAGCGAGCCCGACCCCACCGTGATCGCGCCGGGGTCAGCGAGTGCGGCGGACGCACTGGTTCCGGAACCGTGGCTGACCGGCCCCAGCGCGGCGGCCATCGTCGCCGCGACGCCCCTCCACGCCGTAATCGTGATCCCGCCGTCGCGGACTGGCGTCGACAGGTACGCGCGCACCGCTAGCACCGGACTGCCGAACGGGGGGTTATCGGGAAAGCCCTGGACGTTCGTGGCGACGTAGGTCGCCATCGAAATCCCGCTCAACGTCACGTAGTCGACCAGGTTGTACCTGTTCCCCACGTGCGTCTGCGGGCCGTCGGTCATGAAGTCGATCACCGAATCGACGATGTTGGTCGATCCGTACCAGAACACGGTCGCGACGACTGCGTCGCCGAGGTGCGGGCGCCTGGTATCTTGCGGGCTCTGGGGATCGAAGCCCTTCGCGAGCAGCTGGGTGTTGGTCTCGGCGAGGGCGCCATTCACCGCGTCGAGCCCAATGCCCCCCGCCGGAGGCGGTGGCGGCGGCGGAGGTGGCGGCGGCGGCGGTGGTGGTGGCGGCGGCGGTTGCGGTGGTGGCGGCGGTGGCGGCGTACCGCCCGTCGGGTTGAGCGCGACCACGGTGGCAAGCCACGTGCTTGGCGCCGTGAAATGCCAGGTCCATTGCGGGTGGACCGTGGTGGCGCTCGCGGGCAGCGCGTACCTGATATCCTCCTTGAGGAACCCGTCCGAGCCCTGACCGACCATGTTGAAGCCGGTGGGTGGATCGACCGGCACCACGCCATTCGACATGCTTATCGCATAGGCGACCCCGTTGCCCGCCACCGAAATCGTGCCCGGGTCAGCGATCGTATTGGTCTGTCCCGAACCCGCGGCGGAGAGGTGTTGACCCACCGCTTGCACCGCGTCCACCCCGCTCCACGCCGTCACCACGCCCCCGCCGTCCTGAACCGGAGACGAGAGCGTCGCCTGTACGATGAGCCGGTTGGTCCTACTCGTGTCGGGGAAGTTCTGCGCATTCGTGGCGACATACGTCGCCATGGAGATCCCGCCGGACTGGATCAACTCGACGAGCGCGTACCTATTGCCCGGCAGCGTGCCGTCATCCAGACGGTCCGTTACGGACGTGATGGTGCTGGCGCCCATCCAGAGGAACGTGGCGATGATCGCGTCGCCTCGGTGCGGATTCGGATTGAACACCGTGACGAGTGTTGTGCCGCCCTGGTTGAGCCCGCCCCCAGGCCCACCGCCCACCGCGGCCAGTTCCGGACGCCCGATACTGGGTCGCTCGGGACCGGCGGTATCGCCGGTGCACGCGCCGGCCACCAAAAGGACGGCGGCCGCCAGACGAATCAGGGAGAAGCGAGCGGCAGCGGCTGACTGGGGCGCATCAATCACGGAACGCCTCCTCAAACACTCTGCCGGACCCCGACGGAGTCCGGCAGAGATTAGCGGAATGAATTAGAGAACGCCGATACTAAAGCGAGCGCTCTCGACGCTCAGGTTGACGTCGGGCGCAGTTGCCCGAAGCGTGTACCCGTCGCCCGGGGTGCTGAGCTGATCGACGCACAGATCGCCGAACCGAGCGACGCCGTTGACGGCCGGGACCGTGAGGGTACCCGACAGTTTCCCGGGCATGAGCAATCCGGCCTGGTGCCCGATCGCAATCGTGACTGGACCGTTGAACGCGGTGACGGTGTTGCCTTTGTCATCCATCGCGGTGACTTGGACCGCCGGCATCGTCGCCGGGCACGGCGCTGACGTTTGCGGTTGCGTCGTGAACACCAGCCGCGTGGGCGCCTCGTTGAGCGCAAACACCGTCGCGAGCCACGTGCTGGGCGCGTTGAAGAACCAGTTCCATTGGGGATTGGCCGACCCCGCGTTCGCGGACAGCACGTAGTCCACATCGACGACCATCGAGGCGTCCGAACCTGTCCCGAGGTTGACGAAGCCCACCGGTCGGTCCATTCCGACCAGCCCGTTCGAAAGCGTGACGCCATACACAAACGCGCCCGCCGCGACGGGAATCGATCCCGGAGCCGCGATCGTGGGTGTCGAACCCGAGCCTGATGCGGACACGTGCGCGCCTTGCGCCTGCCCATACGTCGGGTAGACGCCATGCCACGACGAGAGGATGACACCGCCGTCCGTGATGGGTTGTGAGAGGTTAGCGCGCACGGCATGGACGAAGCCGTTCGTTACCGCCTTCACGTTGGTGGCGACATACGTCGCCATCGAGATACCACCCGACGTCACGTACTCCACGCGGTGGAACGTGTTTCCAATCGGCGTGAACGGCGTGGTGGTCTGGACGTCGGTCACCGAATCGATGATATCGGTCGACCCGAGCCATACGAAAGTCGCGATGATGGCGTCCCCCTGGCGGGGGTTGCCGCCATCGAACCCTTTGATGATCAGGTTGCCGCTGGCGCCCAGCGTGCCGTTTGTGGAATTCCACGTCACGTCGAGCCGCGGCTTCCCGAGACTGCGATTTGTGGGGCTGGTGGATTCACTGCAACCCAGGGCGACCGCCAGCACACCTGAGACGCCCAAGACCATAGCTCGACTGCGCATCGTTCAATCCTCGCTCTCCGAATTCGTGATTCCCAGAATTCGTGCTTGAGGACCGGCAAGGTCCGGGCCATACGCAGACGTCAGCGCGGCCGCGCCGTGCGGCGATTACGCTGACGCGCTGCTACGACGCGGCCGCAACGCTTTTATGGCGTGCCCGCCACAGCGGGGGAGCACTTCAGGCGTGGTCGGTGATCTCTCGCCCAGTGGCGAAGGCCGGGGCGGCAACGGCACCGACGAACTCGCGCACGCATCGGGCGATGCGCGCGTAGACCTGCTGGAACACCTCAGGACCGTCTTTCACCGGGTCGCGAATCGTGCGGGTCTGGACCGGCGCGGGATCGAGGTCGCCGAGCACCAGGACGTCCGCGGGGCGACGCCCGAAGCGTTCGCAGATCAAGCGCTGTTGGCCGACCTCCATCACCACGATGAGATCTGCCGAACGCACGACGTCGGCGGTCAGCAGTCGCGAGCGGTGGTCGGTGAGGTCCAGCCCGTGGCGCTCAGCGGCCGCCACCGCGACGGGCGGCGCGGGCCGGTTGAATCCGACGAAACCGCCGGACTGCACGGTGACGCCGCTCGTGCCGAGCTCGCGGGCGATCAGCGCCGCCGCGACCGGACTGCGACAGATGTTGCCATGGCACACGACGAGGATGGTCTTCGGCGCAGGGCGGACGCGCAGCGCCTCGAGTGACTTGCGCCGCCGCAGCGGGTGCAGGAGTCGCTCCGGAGTACGCCGAACGCGCCGTAGCAGATCACGCATGACTCATCGCTCCGTGAAGGACGAGAAGGGGCGGCACTGTCTCGACACACCTGTGGATCTCACGCGACAACGCAAGATCCTCACCCGCGTACCCGCGCCTGGCGCGCGGCAAGAAATACACCGGACCCCCTGGCCCGGTTCGTGCCTCAGCGAGCCGCGTGCGATATCTCGTGACTGGTGGCGCCGGATTCATCGGCTCGCATCTCGTCGATCGCCTCGTCCGCGACGGTGCGGAAGTCACCGTGCTCGACGACCTCTCGACTGGCCGCCGCGAGCACCTGCGCGCGGTGCGTGACCGGATTCGCTTCATTCGCGGCAACGCCGCCCGGCTCGAGGCCTGTCGCCGGGCCATGCAGGGCGTGGATTGCGTCTTCCATCTCGCGGCCGTGACGTCGGTGCCGCGGGCGACCCGCAACCCGGTCGGCGCCCATCACGCGAACGTCACCGCCACGCTGAACATTCTCCTCGCGGCCCAGGACGCGAAAGTCCGTCGGGTCGTCTACGCGGCCTCGACGGCCGCGTACGGGGACGCCGCCGAGCTGCCCAATCACGAGGGGCTGTTGCCGCGTCCGCTGTCGGCGTATGCCGCGGCGAAGCTCGCCGGCGAAGCCTACTGCCAGGCGTTTTGGCGCACGCACGGGCTCGAGACGGTGATGCTGCGCTACTTCAACATCTTTGGGCCGCGCCAGAATCTCGAGTCCCAGTACGGAGCCGTCGTGCCGCTGTTCATCGCGGCCGCGCTGCGGGGGGCTCCACCGGTGATCTTCGGTGACGGCGGGCAGACACGGGACTTCACGTTCGTCGCGAACGTCGTCGAGGCCAACGTGCTCGCGAGCCAGGCGCCTGCGGAGCAAGTCGCCGGCGAGATCTTCAACATCGGCTGCGGCACGGCGACGAGTATCACCGAGCTCTGGCAGCAGATCGCTGAGCTCGTCGGCACTGAAGTCGAGCCGCAGCATGGCGCGGCGCGCGCCGGTGACGTCCGCCATTCCCTCGCCTCGATCGCGCGCGCGCGCGAGCAGCTGGGCTACAACCCGGTGGTAAATCTCGCCGACGGACTCGAGCGCACGATCGCCTACTATCGCGACCGCGTGCGAGTGCCCGAGCGGTTGCGGCTCGCCGTCTAGCTCGGGCACCCGGTCCTTCAATTCCTAAAGCACCCGCCGTCTGAAATCTCGAATCAAGCCCGAGGGTGCGCCGCGACGGCACCCGCGGTAACCCCGCAACACTGGCGGCGCCCCGAGCCCAACGATCCAGGCGCGATAATCCTGGCATTCACGTTGCTCTCTAACAATTCGCGGCATTGCAACTCCGCGATCCCGCGATTCTACGTCTTGACGGCAGGTGATGACGATGTGGAAGGGACGCATACTCGCTCCGGTGCCCGTACTGGCGGCCGCCACGCTGCTGAGCCTCCACTGCAGCGATGCCGCGGGACCTGAGCGCCCGGTCTCGCGCCCCTCAGCGGCGGTCGCGGCAGCGGGCGATCCCATCCAGCTCGACCAGCAGAACGGCGCGTTCGGTCAAAGCGGCACGATGATCATCAAGGGCTTCAACCCCACGAACCCGCACGTCGGCGACGCGATCATCGCGACAGTCTTCTGGTTCGGCGCGCCCGGTGGTCTGACAGGCAACATCGTTGACTCCGTCACCGATGTACTCACGAGCACGCCCTTCACGCGCGTTGGCAACCACTATGAGCTCGTGGAGTTCGTGAGCGATGGCAGCATCTCCATGGCGACCTATCTCGCCACGAACGTCCAAGGCTTCCCTGACGCCGGTACGGCGGACAACGCGATACTGGCGGTGAAGGCGGATCTGAAAGTGCCAGTCACTGACGGCGGCATAGCAATCACGGCGTGGATCGGTGTCGCGGGCACGATATCGCAAGCGTTGGGTGAACACCGCTCGGCGTCGGGTGCGGCATCGCTGCTGACTCCCACGATCGCCGATCCTGGTGCGATTTTCCTCAACGCCGGCGCGCTGGCCTATGGCGTGACCTTGGTGAGCCCTCCGGCAGGTTTGGATGCAACACCTAGCGGGTGGACACAGCTCGGCAGCGGCGGCGATCTGATCCTGAAGAACGACGGAGAGTATGACGCGCGCTTCACGGTATCGTCGACCGGCGGGTCTACAGATCCGCAGTGGAGCTGGTCCTTCGCCGGACCGGGCTTCTGGCTCGCCAGCGTGCTCGCGCTCAACCCCGCCCCGACGACCGGGGATCTGACGGTGACGACCAGCACCTCGGGTGAGAATCTCCCGGCGACGGACTACACCGTGTCGCTGGACGGCTCGGCGAGCCAGTCGATTGCGACGAGCGGCACCGTCACGTTCAGTGCCCTCGCGCCAGCTACGCACACGGTCGCGCTGTCGGGAGTGCCGGCGAACTGTGCGGTGACGGAACCAAATCCGGCGAGCGTCACGGTAGTGGCGGGCGAAACGGCAACCGTGCCGTTTACCGTCACCTGTAGCGCCCCGCCACCGCCACCGCCGCCTCCCCCGCCCCCGCCCCCGCCCCCTCCCCCGCCCAATGACTTCATTACGGGCGGCGGCAAGATCGGGGGGGGCCGTGAATTCGCCACGTTCGGTCTCCAGGCGAGTTCCAGTGGTGGCAATCTCGAATGGGTCCAGCACTGTCCCGATGGGCGCAACGCGTCGTCATCGGCCGTGTGCGGAGGTGGGCAATTCACGTTTCATGGAACGGTGACCGCCGGGACGTACGTCCAGGGTTCCCGCGGCCCCAACTGCCGCACGTGGTCCGGAACGGGACAATCCAAACAGATCGGCACCCACAGCTTCACGGTGCTACAGGGATGCGACGGCGGGGAGCCGGGGCGCGGCGTGGATTACATCGAGATCAGCATCGACGACTATCAGAATTCCGGCTTTTTGACCGGCGGGAACATTCAACTGCACCGGAGTAAACCGTGAGCACGCTATCGAGCCGTAAGGGCGCGCGCGCGGGTCGCTGGCCGTTGATCGCGTTGCTGATCTTGGGCACGGTCGCGGTGCCGCGCGGCTCGGCGTGGGGACAGAGTGTCGCGGGACGGGGGGTCGCCGCCAGGTTGAACACGCCGGCGACGGGCGCCCAGCAGTTCGCGCGGGCGGTACTCCCCGCTGGAGGCGGTATGGTGCGGGCCGAGCTGGACACGGCCGGCGCCGCCGAGGCGCTGGGTGCCGCCGGGTTGACGTCGATCGTGACCGGACAAGTCGACCAGGCTCTGGTCTCCGTGACTGCCACCGCCGAGGCAGCCGACGTAAACATCCTGGACGGCCTCATCACGGCGAAGTCCGTGCTCGCGCTGGCGACCAGTTACGCGAACGGCACGAGCGCGTGGAGCGAAGCCGACGGGTCCACGCTTTTGAGTCTCGTGATCGCCGGCATTGCCTATCCCGATGGGGCGCCCGCTCCCAACACGCGCGTCGAGCTGCCGGGCGTCGGCTACGCCGTGCTCAACGAGCAGATCGCGCGCGGCGACGGCCTGCATTCGGCCGCTCTCACTGTCAACATGATTCACGTGTATCTGCTGGATGCGGCGAGCGGCGCGACGGCCGGCGAGATCGTGGTCGGCGCGGCGAACAGTTCCGCGACTCTCTAAACGACAAGGCCCCGGCGACCATGCTCGGTCGCTGGGGCCCGTGTTTTCATCCATGGGCCTGGGTAGAGTTGAACTACCGACCTCACGCTTATCAGGCGTGCGCTCTAACCACCTGAGCTACAGGCCCTGCATCCCTATTCCCATTCTCTTTTCGGTCCCTTCTTGGGCCGGAAGTCGTCCTCATCCCCCTCGTCGAACTCGTCGTCGAGATCGTCGTAATCGTCTTCGTCGGCATCGTCTTCGTCGAGATCGTCCTCGTCCAGCTCATCATCGAAGTCTTCGTCGAGTTCCTTGTCCTCTTCGAATTCTCCGAACTCCTCGTCGACTTCGTCGCTCCTGCGCTTGAGCGACCAATTCGTCGACGTCTCGCGGGCCAGCATTGCCACCTCCGGCTGAGGTTTCTGTCGAACGACTGCTCCAGGACCCTTTCCCTACCCTACTCCTCCAGGGCGCGCTTCTCGCTGCGGGCCAGCTTGCGGCGCTCCGTCGCGCCAAGTAAACGCTTACGCAGTCGCAACGAGGACGGTGTCACTTCGATCAGCTCGTCGTCCTCGATGTATTCCAACGCCAGCTCCAAGGTCATCTGGCGTGGCGGCTCCAAGATAATCATCTCGTCCGCCGCCGTCGTGCGCATGTTCGTGAGCTTCTTTTCCTTCGTGGCGTTCACGTCCAGATCACCGGGCCGCACATGCTCCGCGATGATCATGCCCTCATAGACCGGATCCCCCGGCTGTACGAACATCGTACCGCGCTCCTGAAGATTGAAGAGGGCGTACGCCACCACCACCCCCTCCCGGTCCGCTACCATCACACCCCGGTTCCGGCCTGAAAGCGGGCCGGCCCACAAATCATACTCGAAGAAGCGGTGGTGGATGATTCCCGTTCCCCGCGTATCCGTCAAGAACTCCGAACGATAGCCGAGCAGCCCGCGCGCAGGGATCTTGAACCGCATCCGCACCATACCCAGGCCGGGGTTCTTCATGTCCAGCATGGTCGCCCGGCGCGGCCCCAGCTTCTCCATCACCACCCCGACGTATCCCTCGGGGCAGTCAATCATCAACTCCTCGTACGGCTCCAGCCGCTCGCCGTTCGGTCCCTCCCGCGGAATGATGCGCGGCCGGCTCACCTGGAACTCGTAACCCTCGCGCCGCATCGTCTCCATCAGGATGCCGAGGTGCAGCTCACCGCGCCCCGACACCGTGAACGCGTACGGCGTGTCCGTGTCCTCGACCCGCAGCGCGACGTTGCGCTCGAGCTCGCGATACAAACGCTCGCGCAGCTGCCGGCCCGTCACGAACTTGCCCTCGCGCCCCGCCAGCGGTGAGTTGTTCACCAACATGTCGACCGAGATCGTCGGCTCTTCGACCGCGATGCCGGCCAGACGGTCCAGGTGATCGGGTGCCGTCACGGTCTTCCCAATTTCGACACCGGCAAGACCCGCAACGGCTACGATCTCACCCGCGCTCGCGGTCTCCAGCTCGGCCCGCTCCAGTCCTTCGAAGGCGAACAGCTTCACGATCTTGGCCTGCTCAAAGGCGCCGTCACCTACAGGACCTGGCTCGCCGATCGGCAGTAACGCGACGGTGTCACCGACATGCACCTGTCCACGCTCGATACGGCCAATCCCGATACGTCCCAGATAGGACGAGTAGTCGAGCGTCGAGATGAGCATCTGGAACGGGCCGGCCTCCGTCGCCTTCGGCGGCGGAATGGTGCCGAGAATCGTCTCGAACAACGGCTTCAAATCTGGTCCCGGCTCGTCCAATTTCAGCGTCGCCGTTCCCGCCCTGCTCGATGTATAAAGGAAGGGGCAGTTGAACTGCTCCGGCGTCGCCTCCAGGTCCATCAGCAGCTCCAGCACCTCGTCGTGCACCCGCATCGGCTCGGCGTCCGGCCGGTCGATCTTGTTGACCAGCACGATCGGCTTGAGCCCCAGCGCCAGCGCCTTGCCCGCCACGAACCGCGTTTGTGGCATGGGTCCCTCGGCGGCATCGACGAGCAGCAGGAAGCCGTCCACCATCCGCAGGATGCGTTCGACCTCGCCACCAAAATCGGCGTGCCCCGGCGTGTCCACGATATTGATCTTCGTGTCACCCCACCGTACCGAAGTGTTCTTCGCCAGGATCGTAATTCCGCGCTCCCGCTCGAGCGGGTTCGAATCCATGACGCGCTCGGCGACCTGCTGGTTGGCACGGAACACGCCGGCCTGGCGCAGCATCTGGTCGACGAGCGTCGTCTTGCCGTGATCGACGTGGGCAATGATGGCGATATTGCGAATCTTCACTGAGTTACGTCCTCGATGGTCCCTTAAATGAGGCGCGCAGTATAGATGGATGAGCTCGATTAGACAAGCGGTTCGGCGGTTTGGCGGCTCGCGTTTTTATCCGCTCAACCGCCCAACCGCTTAACCGCTCAATCACAGATCGGCTCCCGTTCCACCTGGACAGTGACGTGTTGGATCCCCAGCGCGCGCATGCGGTCCTGAACCGCCTCCAGGACGGGCTGATTATCGGTGGGGTTCTTCACCACGAGGTGGCCGCTCATCGCCACCACGCCGCTCGTCACCGTCCAGAGATGCAGATCGTGCACCGACTCGACGCCCGGCACCGACGCGATGCGGTCGTGGACGTCGGACATCGCGATGTGGGCCGGTGTCGCCTCGAGCAGCACGTCGCTGCTTTCCTTGACCAGACGCCAGGCGCTGCCGAGGACGAGCGCGCCGATGAAGATGGAGATCAACGGATCAGCCAGCGTCCAGCCGAGCGTCAAGACGATGATGCCGGCGAGCAGTGCGCCGACCGAGCCAAGCAGATCGCTAAGCACGTGCAGGTACGCGGCCCGCTGGTTGAGGGAGTGCTCGTGATCGCGGTGCAACACGATTGTGGCGCCAAGATTCGCGACGAACCCGATCGCGGCGACGCTGAGCAGCAGCGCGCCGTTGATGACCGTCGGAGTCCGAAACCGACGCCACGCTTCGACACCGATGCCGATCGCGATCGCGAACAGGACGGCGCCGTTGACGAGCGCGGCGAGAATCTCGAGACGCAAGAAACCGAACGAGCGCTCCGGCGTGGCGGGCCGCTGCGCGATCCACGCCGCGAACAGCGCCAGGCCGAGCGCCGCGACGTCCGCGAGCATGTGCGCGGCATCCGCGAGCAGCGTGAGCGAGCCCGCCAGCCAGCCACCGATCAGCTCGACGAACATGACGACGGCGGTGATGGCCAGCGCCAGCGTCAGACGCCGTCGAGTCTCGACGTTGAGTGGCGCGCGATAGGTGCAGTGGGCTTCTGCGGGCAGCACGGATGTGTCCTCCGCGGAAACATAATACCTTTCAGGTCGTGAACGCCCTGGGGCTGCGCCTGCTGGCAGTGATCGTGCTGGTCGCGGCCAACGCCTTCTTCGTCGCGGCGGAATTCGCGCTCGTCGCCGCACGCCGGACGCGGATCGAAGCGATGGTCCGGCGCGGCGACCGCAAGGCGCGCACCGTGCGCAAGGCGCTCCACGACCTCTACCGCCAGCTCTCCGCCGCCCAGCTCGGCATCACCGTCGCCTCGATTCTGCTCGGCTACGTCGCCGAAGACACGGTCGCGCACCTGTTTCGCGACTGGTTCTTGGCGCTGCCGCAGAGTCTCGACTTCCTGACCCGGGGAGGCATCGCGTCGGTCACGGCCGTCGCCGTGATCTCGTTCCTGCACGTTGTGTTTGGCGAGCAGGCGCCGAAGGCGTGGGCAATCACCCATCCGGAAGCCACGAGCCGCTGGGTCGCCGCGCCACTCATCCTGTTCTCCTGGATCACGCGCCCCTTCACGGAGCTGCTGAACTGGAGCTCGAACCTCCTGGTGCGGATGCTCGGCATCAAGAGCACCAGCACCGAGCACGACCGCGTGCACTCGCCCGAAGAGCTCCGCATGCTGGTCGAGCAGAGCCGCAAGACGGGTGGATTGGGCGCGGGCGACGCGAGGCTGCTGGAAGGCGTCTTCGAGTTCAGCGAAAAGAATGCCCGCGAGGTGATGACGCCGCGCACGCAGATCGTCGCGCTGCCCGCCGAGGCTTCGCTCGCGGAAGCGGCTGACCGCGTCGCCGCCGCGGGACGCTCGCGCTACCCGGTGACGGGCGAGTCGCTCGACGACGTGGTCGGCATCGTGCACGCCAAGGACATCTTGCGCGGCTTGCTGTCGGGAGCCGAAGCGCCCGTGCAGGATATCGCGCGGCCGGCGTTCTTCGTGCCCGGCACGCGAGAAGTCGAGGACGTGCTGGCCGACATGAAGCGCCAGAAGGTGCATCTCGCCATCGTGCTCGATGAATTCGGTGGCACAGCGGGACTCGTTACGATGGAAGATCTGCTCGAGGAGATCGTCGGGCCGATTTACGACGAGTATGACAAGCCGCCGAGTGCCGCGGCGGCCGCGCCGGGAAGCGGCGCGGGCAGTGGCGTGCCGATACTCGCCGGCAGCACGGAAATCAGTGACGTGAACCGCGCGCTGAAGCTCCAGCTCGACGATGCCGACTACACGACGATCGGCGGGTTGTTGTTTGGACGGCTGGGACGCCTGCCGAAGGTGGGCGACCGCGTGAATCTGCAGGGAGCGACGTTCGAGATTCTAGAGATGGACGGCCGGCGCGTCGGTCGCGTGCGCGTGTGGCCGGCGACGACCCACGTGCCGGAGCCTTCGACCTAGTCTTTCGCCCGGCGCGCGTTCGCGAGCTGCACCGCGAGCTCCAGCGACGCGCGCATCGATCCCGGGTCGGCGACGCCCTTCCCCGCGATATCGAATGCGGTGCCGTGATCGGGCGAGGTGCGGATGAACGGCAAGCCGAGCGTGACGTTTACGCCGGTGCCGAAGCCCGAGACTTTCACGGCCGTCATCCCGACGTCGTGATACGGCGCGAGCACCGCGTCGAACTCGCCGCGGAGCGCGCGCACGAACACGGTGTCGGCGGGAAGCGGTCCCGCGGCACCGAGCGCGGTCGCCGCCGGCTCGAGAATCCGCGCGTCTTCGTCGCCGAACAGCCCGCCTTCACCGGCATGGGGGTTGAGTGCGCACAGCGCGAGGCGCGGCGTCGCGACGCCCCACCAGCGCTGCAGCGCATCCGTCGCGATGCGCCCCGCCTGAACGACGCGCTCGGTCGTTACGGACGCGATCGCGTCGCGCAGCGAAAGGTGCGTCGTCACGAGCACGACGCGCAGGCGTCCCGTCGTCAGCATCATCGCCACGGGGATGTCGCCCGCGATGTGCGCCAGGAATTCCGTGATGCCGGGGAAACGATAACCGGCCACATGCAGCGCGGCCTTGTTGACCGGGCCAGTGACGATCGCATCGACTTCGCCGGAGAGCGCGAGGCGCGCCGCGGCCTCGATCCCTTGCGCCGCCGCGCGTCCCGCCTCGACCTCAGTCGGCGCGCCATCTTCCCACCCACCCACGATCCGGACGTCGGCGTCCAGCGGTTGGCGCAGCGCCTTGCGCGCGACTTCGGGCCCGATCCCGCGCGGATCTCCGACCGCGATCGCTAGGCGTGGCCGGTGGGGTGGGGGTGCCACTAGAGTCTGATGTCGACGTAGATCTGCCGGCGCAGCTGATCGATGAAGTGCTTGATCGCCAGCTGATCGCTCAGCGACTGGCGAATCCGCATCTTCACATCATCGAACGCCAGATCCCCGGCCGCCTTGCGCGCCGTGACTTCGACGACGACGAATTTCTCACGCGGCGTGTCGGCTCCTTCGGCGATCACGGACTTGAGCCCGAGCGTCGAGTCAGCCGAGAACGCCTTCTGGTACTCGGGCGGCATGTCGGTGAGCGAAGCATCCTCGGCAAGCTTGGGCTCTTGGGGATCGCCGTACAACTTGGCCAACGAATCGAACGGGATCCGGACGGTCCCGCCCGCGAGCACGGTATGGAGCGAATCGGCCAGCCGGCGTGCGATCGCGATCTGCGCCTTACTGATCTCGGGAATGATCAGGATGTGGCGCGCGAGAATCTCCGCCGGTTGCGTCCGCTCGACGTTGATGACGTGAAAGCCGAACGGCGTCTCGACCGGGAATGAGATCTCGCCGGGACGGAGCCGGAACGCCACGTCCTCGAACTCCTTGACCATGACGCCGCGCCGGAACCAGCCAAGCTCTCCGCCCTGAACCGCAGACGCGCTGTCCATCGAGAAGCGCTTCGCCGCCGCCGCAAAGTCACCGCCCTTCCTCAGCTCCACCACGAGCGACTCGGCGCGCGCGTATGCCCGCTGGCGGGACGCCGAATCCGGAACCGGTTTGACGACGATTTGGCGGAACGAAACGGTGGCGGGCCGCTTCGGCTGCTGCTCCTTGTTCTGCGCCCAGAAATCGCGCATCTGCGCTTCGGTCGGCGGGATCGGCCGCAACTTGCCTTTCTGCCGCTGCGCCTCGATCAATCGCTGCGCGAGGAGCTGGCGACGCTGCTGATCGGCCAGCCAGCGGCGCCATTCTTCGACGGAGCCGAACCGCGCCTGGCGGATCTGGTCGCGGAACTCGTTCTCGGTGCTGAACTGCTTGCGGACGTTCTGGTACGTCTGCTCCACCTGGTCGAGGACTTCCTGGTCCGTGACCTTGATCGTCGTATCGCGCTCCGCCTGCTGCACCAGGATTTCCAGCTCGATCAAGCGGTCGAGAATCTGGCGCCGCAGCGTCGCCGTACCGGCCGAGTCGGTCGGCAAGGGCTGGCCCTGTGCCTGCTGCTGGACCATCTCTTCGTCGATTTGCGATGCCAGAATCGGCCGTGTCCCCACGACCGCGACGATGCGATCCAGCGTCTGCTCGGGTGGTGGCGACAGCCGCTGCTGCGCCGCGGCGCTGCTGGCGACGAGTATGGCGAGAAGACCGAGTGCGGCTTTCATCGCGGGCCTTGGCGAGCGGTGTCGATGGGGGGAGGCCCGGGGGCGGGCGTCATGCGGGGTCCCCCGGTCGATTGCGAAGAATCCGCGCGGAGCTCCCCGCCGCGCTCGGCGGCCCGGCGAATGCCTGCTTCATCCACATCCCAGCTTGCCTGCTCGCGCAGCCGCTCGGCGAGGAACATCGGCACGGGGAAATAGCGCGCCCGCTTGTGCAGTACCCGGTCCAGATAGTCGTTCACGCGCGCGGTCGCGAAAGTCAGCCGTTCCTGCGACGACTTGCCGGCCGAATCCCGCAACACCTCGGGCGTCAGGTTCAGAATCGAAGTGAGCGTCGCGATGGTCGAGTCGTGCTCTGCGCGCACCTGCTGCCAGTCCTCCGGGCTCAGCGCGATCCTCGCGGAGTCCGCCTGTTCCAGCAGCAGCTGCCGCTGCGCGATCGCCTTCAGGAATTGCTTGATCTGGTCGTCGCTCGCCGATGGCAGCGACTGCGCGAGCTGCGGATTGAGCGCGCCGAGCCAGCGCACCAGATCCCGAATCTTCAGCGAGCCGCCGCGGTATTTGACGATCACGCGACTGCTCGTCCGCGCGGCATCCACATCCTGCATGGCATTCCGCACGTATTCGGCGGCGCGATCCACGGGTTCGATGCGACGCTTGATGTCGAGGCTGTCGACGTACAGCGAATCCAGCTCGCGCGTGATCCGCGCCTCGAGTCCGACGCTGAACGAGTCCCGCACCTCGGCCAACGGCGGGCGCCGGATGATGTGATAGCCAAACTGTGTCTTCACGACAGGGCTGACCGCGCCAGGCGCGAGCAGCCAGGCCGCCTCATCGAACTGCGGCACGAACTGGCCGCGCGTCGAGAGTCCGAGGGACCCGCCCGCCGCCTTGGCGCTGGGATCTTCCGAGTACCGTGCAGCCAGCTGGCTGAATCGCGCGCCGGCGGCGCGGGCCTGCGGTAGCAGCTGATCCGCCTGCCGATGCTTGCGCTTGTCGATGCTGTCGGCGGCACTCTGCGGTACCTGAAACAGAATGTGCTGAAAGACGCGGACCTGGCCGGTCTGATATGCGGAGTCGATCTGCTGCGGCGTGAGACTCTCATGCGCCGTGAGCCGGTTGTGCAGCTTCTGCCACTTGAGCTGCGACACCATCGGCCACATCGTGGCCGCCGCGGTCGCGGAATCTCGCAAGTCCTTCCCGCCCGCGAGCGCTTCGGCGAACAGTGTGTAGTCCACCCAGGCGCGGGACACGCGCCCGAGGGTCACGGGATCGAGCGGGAGATCGCGATTCGCGCCGGCCCAGCCGGCGAGTCGATCCACGGTGAGAGTCTGATCGTTGGCGCGCGCGACCACGTCGGCGCGCGACGAGAACGCGTCGCGCATTGCGCTACAGCCAATCAGCGTGACGGTCAGCGCTACGAACACCAGACTCAGACGTCGCATCCGCTCCTCTTTCTTATTGGTGATGATCCCGGAGTACCGCCGTGAGCGCCCGGACCAGGCCGGGGCCGATCGACTCTCCGCCGAGCCGGCGGAGCCTGAGGGAGAGCGGCACCGCGCGCCGCACGTCCGCCTCGAACTGCACGGCCTCGAGCGCCACCTGCAGGCCTGCCAACCGCGGCGTCGCATCGCGCCGGAATGTCAGCCGCGCTTCGTCGCCCTTGATCAGGACCGTCTCCAGGCCCGCCTGCGCGCCCAGCGCGCGCAACTCGGCGACCAGCAACAGGCGCTCCGCATCCGCCGGCAGTGGCCCAAACCGGTCACGCAGCTCGTCACGGACGGCTGGAATCTCACCTGGTTGCTCCGCCCGCGCCAGCCGCCGATAGAATTCGAGCTTCGTATCGTCGTCGCCGACATAGTCGTCAGGCAGATGCGCGGGCGCATCGAGCGTCACATCCGGCGGCGCCCACTCTTCCCTCGTCCCGCGTCCCCCTTCTCCGGTTTTCAGCCCTCGCACCGTCTCTTCCAGCCACCGCAAATACATGTCGAACCCGACCGCCTGGACATGCCCGGACTGCTCGCCACCCAGCAGGTTCCCCGCTCCGCGCAGCTCGAGGTCACGCAAGGCGATTCGATAGCCTGACCCCAGATCGGTATGATGCTCGAGCACCTGTAAACGTTCCTCCGCCTGGGCGTCGACCAGGTCCGGGACGAGCAGGTAGCAGAACGCGCGCCGGTGGCTGCGCCCGACGCGCCCACGCAGTTGGTAGAGCTGGGCCAGACCGAGCCGGTCGGCGCGGTCCACGACCATCGTATTGGCGTTGGGCACGTCGAGCCCCGACTCCACGATCATCGTCGAGACGAGAATGTCGACATCGCCGCGCACGAATCGCCCCATCACTGCTTCGAGGTCGAGTTCGGCCATCTGCCCGTGCGCGACGGCCAGCCGGGCGCGCGGCGTGAGCGCCTCGACGCGGGCAGCAATCGTGTCGATCGTTTCGATCCGGTTATGGACGAAGTAGACCTGTCCCCCCCGGTCGAGCTCACGCGCCATCGCTTCTTCGAGGAGGGCGTCGTCCCAGGGCTCGACGAACGTGAGCACCGGGGAGCGATCCTTCGGCGCCGTCTCGAGCAGCGTGAGATCTCGCAACCCCGCGAGCGAGAGGTGCAGCGTCCGGGGAATCGGTGTCGCCGTAAGAGTCAGCACGTCCACGCTGAGCTTGAGCGTCTTGAGACGTTCTTTGTGCCGCACGCCAAAGCGGTGCTCCTCGTCCACGATCAGCAGTCCGAGGTCCTTGAACGTGACGTCCCGCGAGAGCAGCCGATGGGTGCCGATCACGATGTCCACCTCGCCGGCGGCGAGTTTTTGGACGATCGGCGCCGCTTCCTTAGTACTGCGAAACCGGGAGAGGACCTCGATGCGCACAGGGTAGTCGGCGAGCCGCTCGCGGAAGGTGCGCCCGTGTTGCTCCGCGAGAATTGTGGTCGGCACGAGCACGGCGACCTGCTTCCCGGCCTGCACCGCCTTGAACGCGGCGCGCACCGCCACCTCGGTCTTGCCATAGCCCACGTCGCCGACGAGCAGCCGGTCCATCGGGCGCGCGCGCTCCATGTCTCGTTTGACTTCGTCCGACGCGCGCCGCTGGTCCGGCGTGTCTTCATAAAGGAAAGAGGATTCCAGCTCGCGCTGCCACGGCGTATCGGAGGGGAAGGCGTA
>Ga0070697_100000717_pt1 | contig 24707 bp, 20 predicted proteins | sample KBSK1501metaG_FD_65475 | JGI IMG/M metagenome (GOLD analysis project Ga0070697, IMG submission 65475) | Corn, switchgrass and miscanthus rhizosphere microbial communities from Kellogg Biological Station, Michigan, USA - KBS K1-50-1 metaG | ecosystem: Host-associated > Plants > Roots >...
AAAAATTCGATGTCTTTCACCACTACCATTTCGTCGTAAGTAACGCTGAACGCGGCGCCGTTCAGGACGTGGTCCACGTTCTGGTGATAGCCGCTGGTGAGAAACTTCAGCGCCTTTTCGTAGCGCTCCGGAGTCTTGCGGAGGCCTTCGCGTTCCGGATCTTCGCCGACCAGACGGATAATTTCGCGGACATGCGCGGCAATGGCGCGCTCGTTCTTCGGTTTGGAATCCAAATCATTCAGCAGCAGCTCTTCAGTTGTCGGTATCGTAGGCTTGGTCACGGCTTGTTCCTCGCTTAATTCCCTTCGTACTCGAAACTATTATTAGACGTCTCTTCAATGCGAACAGCTTCCAGCTTGGCGGCAGGAAAAGATCTCAGCCGCTTAAAGATTTCCGTACATAGATTTTCGGTCGTGGGCACGAGTTCGCGAAAAGCCGGGACGTCGTCCTGCAGCGAGCGATGATCGAATGGTTCGATCACTCGTTCGCTTACAAATGCATCGAGGTCGGCAAGGTTAGCGATCATTCCTGTGGCAGGATCGACTGCGCCGGAAAAGCGCACTTCCAGCGTGTAGTTGTGGCCATGGCCATACGGGTTGTTGCACTTGCCGAAGACACGGCTATTTTCTTCTTCAGAAAGCTTTGCGCTGTGCAGGCGGTGCGAAGCCGCAAAGTGGTAACGTCGTCCGAGCGCGATGTGCAGAGTTTCGCTCATGAGGCGATTCCCTTCGCATGATCGCGATAGCAGTCAGCGAACAAATCCGCAGATTCGTACAATCGCACGCGATGCAAATGGCCCTGCGGAATCTTATCGTCGAGCAAATTCCAGATGACGCGCGCAACATTTTCACAGGTCGGAATCTGGTTTTTCAGTTCGGCCACTTCGTAATTCAAAAAGCGATGATCCATGCGCTGCGTGATTTCGCGATCGAGAATTTCTTTCAGTTCCTTGAGATCGAGAACCATTCCGGTGACCGGGTCGGGTTCGCCGGCAATGGTGACTTCCAGCGAATAGTTGTGCCCGTGGCCATGCGGATTGTTGCATTTGCCGAAGACGCGCCGGTTCTCCTCCGCGGACAGGGCGGGATTGTGGTACAAGTGCGAAGCGGAAAACTCGAGTTTGCGCGTCAGGTAGACCATATCATTCTATTTATTGGATGCGCCGACGCCCACAGAATATTCTCTGCCCTTCCACGTAACTTTGCCTTTAGAGTAGCTTTCATGCGAAGCCCAGAGCACGCCTGCGTACATAAATATCGCCGGTAAGTAATAAATGATGTATTTGAAGGGAAAATGGTTACGGGAAAGCGCCATCCCATAGGATATCTGGCGCAGCAGCAGCAGGATTACGCCCGCAAACATGGCAATAGGCAATTTTATTCCGATGATGAGTATCATCAAAATCATCCACGGGAATGCGGACTCAAATTCGGAGAAAACGGAGCCGCTGGTGCCGCCCATCAACTGAAAAAGATTCTTTTTCCAACCTTCCCACATCGCAGAAAACGAGCGATACATGCGCACACGAACCATTCCGAATCCGGAAGCAAACCAGATGCCAAATCCCGCGGACTTTACGCGGCGCGCGAGGGCTAGATCCTCGAGGACTGAATTGTAAATTGCGGCGTGACCGCCGACCGCGTCGTAGGCTTCGCGAGTGGTCATCAGAAATTGACCGTTGGCAGCAGCGGCTTTGGAAGAAGGGTCGTTTACTTCGTCGAAAGAAAATCTTTGCGCGAGCCGCAAATAGATAAATGGAATCAATATTTGTTCGTACCGGGTCTGCAATTCCTGCTCCGGTGAAAACGAAATGAGCGCTGCGCCTTTCTCTGTGGCGAGCGCGAGCGCTTTCGCGATTGCGCCTTCGAGCAAAACCGCGTCAGCATCGATAAACAGCAGCCAGGGCGAGGTGGCTTGCTGAGCGCCGAGTGAGACGGCGTGATTTTTTCCTACCCAGCCCGATGGTGGAGAGGGCGCGTCTATCACACGGAGCTGCGAAATCTTTTTGGCCAGGTCGCGAAGAATTTCCGAGGTGCGATCGGAAGATTGGTCGTTTATTGCAATGATTTCAACGATTTCCGGTTGCGCGGCGAGCGAGGCGATGCACGCAGCGACGGACGCTTCTTCGTTTCGGGCAGGGACGATGGCGGTGACTTGGGTGGAGGTATTCATAAAATTAAAGAGTGAGTAGCCAGGGCATTCGCAGGAAGTTTGCAGCGTTTTGATTCGCAAGCGGATGCGCTAGTATAGCACTGATATGGAAAGACTTCGCAGGGCGATGGTGTGGGTGGGGCTGGCGCTGGGCGTCTCCATTTTGCTGCTGTTTGCGCTGCCCAGCTACCGACAGGGCGAGGCGTCGATTGCGGGAAAAACGGCGGACGATTTTGCGCTGACGATCGACGGGAAGGCGCAGCACCTTTCGGATTTTCGTGGGAAGGTGGTGGTGCTGAATTTCTGGGCTACTTGGTGCCCGCCTTGCGTGGAAGAGGCGCCAGCGCTGAATCGTTTGCAACGGCACATTGAGCCGATGGGTGGAACGATTCTTGGCGTGAGTATTGATGAAGACCCGGCCGCTTACGAAAAATTCCTGAAGGATTTTGGCATTGCGTTTCCAACTTGGCGCGACCCGAATGTGCAAGACAATAAGTCCAAGATCGAGATTGGATATGGGACTTCGTTAATCCCGGAGACTTATGTGATTGACCGGCACGGAAAGATTGCGCGGAAGCTGGTTAGCGCCCAGCAGTGGGATTCGCCGGAGATGCTGGCGTATTTTGATGCGGTGCTGAAGGAGAAGTAGCTTTTAGGAAGTGACCGGAGATCAGTGACCAGTGTCAGGAATCCTCCCGGCCTGCTTTGTCAGGGATGCGCCGGGTCTGTTCCCCCCTCCCTGCTCATTCTGTAAGTATTCATCCTAAAGAACTTACGAACTCACGATTGCAAGTTTCTGTAAGCACGGATTCTAAACTTAGCGAGACAGTGGTAAGCGAGGAGTCGGTCGAGAATAGTCTTCGTGGGAACGGCTAGGCGAATTGACCGTGGTTGCGGATTTGATTTTCAAAGAGCGACGCAAGCCAGTCCAGCTGGCTCGAAAAGCGACACTATTTTCTCGCATATTTTAAGTAAATTATAATAAGAATAATTAACGAGAAGGTACAATTTATTAACCCGACGCTGCTCTCGGAAAACTCTGTTGAACGCAGGCTGGGCACTGGGTCCGATTGGGTTCGTAATCAGGGATCTAGCGGTTGAGCCTGCCCCTTAGTTCCTCATCGTCGACTCAGCGGCCTAGAATTTTCACGTATTCGAATAGAGGCATTCCGAAGAAGTCGTTCACCTTGCCCGAAGGGAGATAACCATTTTGTAGGTAAAACTGGATGGCGCGCTGTAGAGGTTGAGTAGTGTCGAGGCTGATGCGTTTGCAATGGGCTTGTGCCAGGCGCAATTCGGCTTGCCGCAACAAGTTTTTTGCGACACTGGTGCCCTGCCAAGAAGGGAGAACAGCCATACCACGAAGATGGCCTTCTTCCCGCTTTAGGACCGTGCAAGCAATGGTGCCGACGATCTGGTTCGAGGCGTCGGTTGCCACGAGGACAAACATTTCCGAGAGCCGCCGCTCGACGGTCTCTTGCGTAAGCACGGTGTCCAGAAATGCAGCCGGTGTATAGCTGGCGCGGTATTCATCGAAAGCGGCGCGGAGGCAGGCGAGAATGGCGGGTGCGTCGTCAGTCAACGCCGGGCGAATCGAAAAGATCGGCCGGCCCATGCAAAAGGTGTTCGCACGCATCTGAAGGCTGCAAACTAGGCGACGGATCGCGGTTCAGCAAGGTCCACATTGGCGGTCTGGGATCGAAGAAGCGAAGCGCAGGCGCAGTGCGGCAGAAGAGCGATGAGCGTAGCATTGTAGTTGGGTACTACAAACGTCAGAGAGGATCGTCAGGAAAGATGGCGTGAAGACTAGCCTGTTTGAAATATTTAAGATTGGGATTGGGCCTTCCAGTTCGCATACGGTGGGGCCGATGCGTGCGGCGGCGGCTTTTGCGGCGAGTTTGCGCGAGTGCGGGGTGCTGCAGAAGGTGGCGCGGGTGGAGGCTAACCTTTATGGTTCGTTGGCGCTTACTGGGCATGGGCACGGGACGGATCGGGCGGTATTGCTGGGGTTGAGTGGCGAGCTGCCGGATCGAATTGCTCCGGAAGGTATTGAGCCTAAACTGGTTGCGATTCGAACAGCGAAGAGTTTGGCGCTCGCGGGGACACATGCGATTGCGTTCGACGAGGCGCAGGATCTGCTGTTTCACAAAGGCGAGACACTTCCCTTTCATTCGAATGGGATGCGGTATCGCGCGTTTGATGCGGCGGGCTTGCTGATTTCGGAGCAGGTTTACTTTTCGATTGGCGGGGGATTTATTTTGCGGGAGGGTGAGGCTGGGGATTCTCACGCTAAGGCCGCGGTGAAGTATCCGTTTACTAGCGCGGCGCAATTGTTGAAGACTTCAGCTGAACATGGGATGGCGGTGTGGGAAATTGCGCTGGAGAATGAGAAGGCCTGGCATACGGAAACCGAGATTCGCGAGTACGTGAAGCGGATTTGGGGCGTGATGCAGGAGTGCATGGCGCGGGGGTTGAAGACGGAAGGGATTTTGCCGGGCGGATTGAATGTGCGGCGGCGGGCCTCTCGGCTGGCGAAAAAATTAGGCGAGAGTGGAAGCGGCGATCCCTTGGCGCCGATGGATTGGGTGAATGTGTACGCGATGGCGGTGAATGAGGAAAATGCCGCCGGCGGACGTGTGGTGACGGCTCCTACGAATGGAGCAGCGGGGATCATTCCCGCGGTGGCGCAGTATTACATGAGATTTGTACCGGGGGCGGATGAGACGGGATTGCTGCGATATTTTTTGACGGCTAGCGTGATTGGCGTTTTGTACAAAGAGAATGCTTCGATCAGCGGGGCGGAAGTGGGCTGCCAGGGCGAGGTGGGAGTGGCGTGCTCAATGGCGGCGGGAGGATTGGTGGCCGCGCAAGGCGGTTCAAACGGGCAGGTTGAATGCGCGGCGGAGATTGGCATGGAACACAATTTGGGGATGACTTGCGATCCGATTGGCGGGTTGGTGCAGATTCCTTGTATTGAGCGGAATGCGATGGGGTCGGTGAAGGCGATCAATGCTTGCCGGATTGCTTTGCACGAGGGGAGCGAGCATAAGGTTTCGTTGGATCAGGTGATTGAGACGATGTATCAGACGGGGATGGATATGCAGTCGCGGTATAAGGAGACGTCGCTGGGCGGGTTGGCGTTGAATGTGATTGAGTGTTGAGAGTGATTAGGGCATGCCCCGCCGCGGTCGGCGGCCACTACAAGGCAGACGAAACCAACTTCAAGAAAAAAGATAACGCGGAGACGCAGAGTTCGCAGAGGTGCGCGGAGAGTTCGCGTGACCGGCAAAGGGGAGAGCCTCCTCACTGCGGAGTCCGAACGTTCCGCGAGAGCGGGGCGGGGAGAGCCGGGCTGAAGCCCGGCTCTACGTACGGAAAAAACACCGGTGTAAGGACCGGCCGCTACAAAAGAAGGAGCGTTGACCCGCGGCAAAACTAACTATTCGTAACGGAGGGCTTCTACGGGGTCTAGTTTGGCGGCTTGCATGGCGGGGAGCCAGCCGCTGATTACGCCTACTACGATGAGGATCATGCTGGATAAGAACATGGTCATGACGGAGAGGGTCAGGTGGATGTCTACTTTGCCGGTTTCGTCTTCGTAGGCGGGGCCGAGGAATGGCAAAGTGCCGATGGAGGCAGTGAGCACCCAGGAAAGAAGCATGCCGATGGCACCCGCGGCGATGGTCATGACCAGGGCTTCCAACAGGAATTGCCAACGGATGTGGGATTTTCTTGCGCCGAGGGCGCGGCGCAGACCGATTTCTCTTACGCGTTCTTCGACCGAGACCAGCATGATGTTCATTACGCCGACGCCGCCGATGCCCAACGTCATTGCGCCGATCATGAAGAGTAGCGCTTCGATGCCGATGGTGATGCCTTCGTAGATGGGCTTAAATTCTTCCCGGCCGAACATGGTGATGGCGCGTTTGTCTGACGGAGAAAAGTGCTGGCGATTGGCGATGGCGGTGCGAAATTGCGTCATGGCGGCAGGTTCGAACCCGGGAGCAATCGGCTCCCACACCAGGACGCTCGCGTACTTGGTGTCCCAGAGATCGCCTGCGGCGGTGTAAGGGATAAAAGCGGATTCGTCGTCGCAATTGAAATAGCAACTGTCGGAAAACTTTCTGTCCATGGAGCCGATTACGGTGAAGGGGACGCCTTTGATGCGAACCATTTCGCCGAGGGCAGGTTCGCCGCTGAAAAGTTTTTTGCGCAGCTCGGAACCGAGAAAGACTACGCGGCGGCGCTCGTTGACGTCTTCGGCCGAGATCCAGCGCCCGTCGCTGGGGACTTCGTTGCGCATTTCGCCGTATTCGGGATACACGCCGCGGACCGCGGAATCTTTGAGCCGTTCTTCGTGCGAGACGCCTTGAAACTTTACTGTCTCGCGAGTGACGCGACGGATGAGCGGAGACTGCGCTTTCACCCATTCGGCGTCTTCGGCTTCGAAGCGTACAGGCTTGCCGGCGCGTTCGCCGCCGGCTTGTTCACTGGTGGTCCCGGGCCAGGCGATGACCGCGCCTTTCCCAAAGACCTCGAAGGTGTACATCAACACGCTGCGGAAGCCGGCTCCATAGCTGAGGAGCAATGTTACGGCCACAATTCCCCAGGAAATTCCAGACATGGTAAGGAAGCTGCGGACAGGATTACGGCCGAGGGCGGTCCAGGCTTGTTTGAAGATTTCGGTGAACATGGCTCAGCCACCTGCCTCAAAGCGGAGGGCTTCGATAGGATCTACGGAGGCGGCGCGGTTGGCGGGATAGAGCGCGGAGAGAATAGCGATGACGGCCAGCAAGGAGACGGACATCGCGCCGACTTTCCAACTGGTGAGCATGCCGGTGAAGAACGGCGGCATAGGAAAGAGATTTACGAAGCCGCAGAAACCATAAGATAGAATCAGGCCGACGCCACCGCTGATACCAACGACGAAAATAGTTTCGAGAAAAAATTGCCGGAGGATGGATTTTCGCGTGGCTCCCAGAGCCATGCGGACACCGATTTCGCGAGTGCGTTCGCGGACGCTGACGAGCATTACGTTCATTACGCTGAGACCGCCAAGGAAAAGTGTAGCGATGCCGACAGCGCCCATGAAGAGTTCCATGCCGACGATGATCATGCGATTGGCCTGGGCACCTTTTACGGTGTCCCAGATGCTCGCGGCTTCTTCGTCGCGCGGATCGAAGTTGTGCAGGCGGGCGAGGGTGCGGCGAAGCTGGCGGACACAGTCCTTGTGAGTTTCGACAGACCAGGGAGCGATCAGTAGGTGGTCAACGGTGTGCTCGACAGCGGGGGGTTTGTTGGGAAAGTCGCGGCGCATGGAATTGAAAGGAATAAAAATTTTTCTAGTGTCAAAGCCATCGTAACTGGAATTCTGTTCTTTGGATTTCATGACGCCGATAACGGTGTAGGAAATGCCATTCATCCAAATGGTCTGACCGAGGGCTTCGCGTTCAGCAAACAATTGTTTTTTGGTGTCGCTGCCGAGGAACGCCACGTTGCGGGCGTTTTCGTTGTCTTCGTCGTTGTAGAAGCGGCCCTGAGCGGTGGCGACACTGCGAATTTGACTGAACGGAGGAAGAGAGCCAACTACCGGAATCGTTCCGCTGTTATAAAGAGTACGCACTTGGACGTCGCTGCCAAGCTCGGGCATGGAATATTTACAGGCAGGCGATTCAGCGGCGACCTGCAGGTAGTCGCCCTCTCCCCAATGAATGAGGCGGCCAGAGCGAGTGCCGCCGGCCTGCATGCTGGTGCGACCGGCGAAAACGATCATGACGTCTTTGCCAAAGGTTTCCTGATTTTTCTGAATGCCGGAGCCGAGGCCTTCGCCGGCGGCGACCATGATGGTGATGGAGATGATGCCCCAGGCGACTCCGAACATGGTCAATAGTGTGCGCCGTTTATGGGCCCAGAGTGTTGCCAGCGTGTCGCGGAAAAGGTCGCTGAATGACACGATAGGCTCCTACTGCAAAATGACTTGTTGCTTTTCGTTCAAGCCCGCAAGAACTTCTGTTTTCACGCCGTTGGAGATACCGAGTTTCACATCAACCTTCTTCTTGCCGTTCGGCCCTTTAGGGTCGGGAATTTCGATCTTTGCGTTGCGATCTTTGTCGTAGATCATGGCGGCCTCGGGGGCCATCAAGACGTTCTTTTTTTCTTCGAGAAGAATTTCGGCGTTGGCGCTCATGTTGGCTTTGAGTTCGCCGCCGGGATTGGAGATGGAGACTCGGACTTCGAAGGTGGTGACGTTGTCTTTTTCTTTGCCTTGCGGAGAAATTTTGGTGACTTTACCTTCAAACTTTTTGTCTTTGAAGGACTCAACGACTATGCGGGCGGGTTGATTTAAATAAACTTTGCCGATGTCGGCTTCGTCGACTTTGCCCTGGACGTAGACTTCGCTGACGTCGCCGAGAGTCATGATCGGCGTGGCCTGAGAACCGAGAATGAGGATAGAGCTGACGGCGTCGCCAACGTTGACGTCGCGGGAGAGGACTAAGCCGTCGATCGGGCTAACGATGGTCGAGTTGCGCAAATCTTCGAGGGCGTTATCGAGCGAGGCTTGCGCCTGGGCCTGCTGCGCTTCGGCTTTAGCAATTTCCGCGCGGGAGACGGCGAGGTTGCGTTGCGCGCTCATTTGCTTGTTCAATGCCAGCTGATAATTTTTCTGCGCGTCTTCGACGACGCTTTTGGACATGACGCCGTCTTTCAGCATCTGGTTGGCGCGGTCCATACTTAGCTTGAGGAAGGGTACGTCGGGGCCTTCGGCGTCAACTTTGTTGCGTTCGAGAGAGGCTAACGCGGACTCCTTTGCGGCGGTGGCGGCTTCGAGATTGGCCCGCGACTCGCGTACGACGGCTTCGAGCTGAATCTTGTCGAGTTCAGCAAGGATCTGGCCGGCTTTTACGCGATCACCATAATCAACGTAGATCTTTTTGACGATGCCGCTGGCTTTGGATTTGATTTCGGCTTTCGACAGCGGTTGGATTTTGCCGGTGGCGACGACAACGCGTGCCAGATCGCCGCGCTCGACGTTAGCGAGTTTGGCAGGATCAATTTCGTGGCTGGGGCTGAGAGCTGCTTTGACGCCAAAACCCGCGCCAAGAATCACAACCAGCGCAATTGCGCCCCAGATGATGCAGCGACGTCGCTTCTTGCCATTTTTCCCGTTCGTTAAACCATTGGAATTGCTCGCCATACCCGTGGACCCCCGCGACAAATGCTGGACACATAAGAAGATACGGGCGGCCGCGACGAAAGGTTCCGTACTTCCAGAGATATAGACGAAGGGAAACGGAAATGGTCTAAAGCAAAGGAGTACAAGGACTTGGCGTGCGCGCAAACTGATTCCATTGATTCAATTCAAGAAGGGCCATGTGCGTTCAGCAAATCGCTCGTTGAGAACAGCTAGCCAGAGAAGAGCCTTGGCGGAGCTGAGAGTTCAAAACACGAACGCCTGTAAGTGGTTAACGTTCAAGCACTTCTGACCTCGGGTCTAAGGTAACGTGGCCGGTTACCTATTGGCCCGATGGTCCGTCTAATTTGCTGTAAGGCGTGCGGAGTTTCCCTCCTGTGTGGAGCGCGCGGTAAGTTCTCTGTGTGCGCCCGGGACAAAGTTCTTCAGCTGAAACGAGTGATTGCAGCGGACTTGTATGGCCAAAGCCGACCGAGTATTTTAGAAAGCCTATCTGAACGATGACTTGGTCGTGTTTTCCCTGTGACAGAGGGCACAGGCTGAATGAGCCATCAGCTGACCATCATAATTTACGAAAAGATGTACGCGGTTTGCCGGCTGGAGCCGAATGCGCCAGTACCGGCGTGGGCCGGAGGGGGGCGATTTCTGTCGATCACAAGGACGGCGAACGAGCTGTCGATTGTGTGCGAAGAAGAGATGGTTCCCAATGAGGCGCATTGCGAGCGACATCGGCGGTTGATGCAGATCGAGGGAACGCTGGCGTTTACACTTACCGGCGTGCTGGCATCGGTGGCACTACCGCTGGCCGAGGCGGAGCTGAGTATTTTTGCTATATCAACGTACGACACGGACTATCTGCTGATAGCCGACGAAGATCTTCAGAAAGCAACGGAAATGCTGGAAGCAGCAGGGCATACGATCCGGCAATCTCGGTAAGGCTACAAAATACTAAATTTCGGGAGCAAAAAGGAATGGAGATAGCGATGCGGAACGGCCGGTTGAAGTGCGCCTGGGAGAGCCGTGGATGGCTGTTTAGCGCACTAGCAGGAGCGGCGCTGCTGCTAGCGATGCAAGCGAAGGCGGACGAGCCGTACGCGCGCAGCAAAGAGTACGACCTGCAGCACTCGAGAATCGCGCTGAAGTTTGACGTGGAGCAAAAGAAAGTTATCGGCGACGTAACGCACACTCTGACGATTTTGAAAGACAGTACCAGCCGGCTGGCGTTCGATTCCGTCGGGCTGACGATTCACAGCGTGACGGTGAACAAAGCAGCGGCGAAATTTGAGACCACAGCGACGGAATTGATCGTGCCACTGACCAGCCCCGCGAAGAGTGGTGACAAGTTCGAGGTCGAAATCAAGTACGAAGGAAAACCCACCAAGGGCGCTTATTTTATTTTGCCGGACAAGGATTATCCCGAGCAGGCGAAAGAAATCTGGACGCAGGGCGAATCCGAGGACACGCGGTACTACCTGCCGACCTATGACTATCCGAATGACCGGCTGACGACAGAAACGATTTTGACGGTGCCGGCGGCGTGGCTAACGGTGGCGAACGGAAAATTAATCGCTGTGAAAGATGCGGGGAACGGGTTGAAAACGTGGACCTGGCAGGAGAGTCTGTCGAGTTCGACCTACTTGATTACCGTGGTGGCCGGTGAATTTGAAGAAGTGAAGGATTCGTGGCGCGGGAGGCCGGTGACTTACTACGCGCCGAAGGGACGCGGGGACCGGGTGAAAATAAATTATGGGCGCACGCCGCAGATGTTGGAGCTATTCAGCAAGAAACTGGGCGTTGAGTACCCGTGGGAGAAATACGCGCAGTCGATGGTGGATGATTTTGTGGCGGGCGGAATGGAAAACTCCAGCGCGACGACAAATGCCAGTTCCTCCCTGGTGAATCCGCTGCTTGTGCCCGAATATCCGACGGGACAGGATCCGCTGATTTCACATGAACTTGGCCACCAGTGGTTCGGCGATCTGGTGACTTGCAAGGACTGGGGAAATATCTGGCTGAACGAGGGCTTTGCGACGTTCATGGAAACTTTGTGGTCGGAGAACTATTTTCCAAAGGACCAAGCGGAATATGAGCGTTGGACCAGCGTGCGCGAGTGGTTCGGGCAGCCAAATTTGTGGGCCAAGCCAATTGTGCGGCATGACTTTGATGATTCGAGCGAGTTTGATGGAAATGCCTACGGAAAAGGCGGGTTGGTGCTGTACATGCTGCGACACCAGCTCGGCGACGATGCGTTTTACCGCGGATTGAAACATTATCTGGAAATGAATCGCGGGAAAAATGTGGCCACCGCGGACTTGGCGAAAGCGATTGAAGAAGAAACGCATACCAACGTGGATCAGTTTTTCTCGCAATGGGTCTATGGAGCGGGAGCGCCGAAATTTGATTTGAGCTACTTCTACGACGCAGCGAAACATCAAGTGACACTGAAGGTGAAGCAGACACAGAAGGTTGAAGGGCGAGTCGGACTGTTCAGCATTCCGACGGATGTTGAAATCACAACGGCTGGGGGCGCGAAGGATTATCCGATTACGGTTTCCAAAGCGGAAGAAGCGTTTGCGCTGCCGGCGGACAGTGCGCCGGTGATGGTGTTGTTTGACAAGGCCGGGAACATCTTGAAGTCCGCAGAGTTCCACAAAGAAAAAAGAGAATGGCTGTACCAGTTGAAGAACGCGAGCGAGTACGCGGATCGCGCTGATGCTGCCGAAGCGCTGGCTAAGTTGAAGGACGACGCGGAAGTGGACGCAGCACTGGGTGAAGCCGTGAAGAATGAGAAAGCGTGGGGAGTTCGCGCGACGGCGGCGGATGCGTTGGGCGAACACAAATCTCCGGGAAGTGCAAAATTGTTGCTGGAGGGATTGAATACTGCAACCGAACCGTGGGTCAGGAACCGAATCGTTGCGGCGCTTGGCAACTTCAAAGACAACGCCGAGATAGCGGCGAAGCTGGATTCCGTAGCGAAGGACGATAAATCGTACCGTGCACGCGCGGCGGCATTGCAGGCGCTCGGCAAGATTAAGGCTCCGAATGCGTTGGCCACACTGAATGCCGCGGTCGCGGGCGATTCTCCGGACAACTTCTTGCGCAACGCGGCTTTGCGCGCGATGGGGCCGCTGGGCGACGACAAAGCAGTCCCTACACTGCGGGAATGGGTTGCGGTCGGTAAGCCGATCGATACACGGCAAGCGGCAATTTACAGTCTGGCTCGATTGAAGAAAGACGACAAAGAAATCACACAGCAGATTTCTGGACTGCTAAACGATGCGCATTTCCGGTTGCGCTTCGCTGCTATCTTTGCGCTCGGCGAGCGCGGTGACGCGTCAGCGATTCCAGCGCTGGAAACGCTCTTAACGAGCAACGATTTGAGCATTGAGATGGTTCCGATGATCAGGACCCAGATTGCTCGACTGAAAAGAGGGCCGGGCAAGAAGCCGGAGCCGGGCGAAATAAACGAAGCAGATGAGGGCAGCGGTAACGAGGATGCTGTCGCGAAGCGGCTGGCGCGGCTGGAAAAAATGATGCAGGAGATGAACGAACGTCTGAAGAATATCGAGGAGCGGTTGCCGGCGAAGCACTAACGCGCGCCTCTCGTGATGCGTCCCTTTGTTTTTGTATCGCAAGGGTAGCTACTCATGCTCGAGTTGGGGGAAACGCGATCAAGACGCGGAAGTCGCGCAGGTTATTGCCGGTCGGTCCGGTGATGATGGAATCGCCGAGAGCTGCAAAGAAAGTGAAGGAGTCGCTTCGGCGCAAAAAATCTTGGGGATCAAGACCGGCATTTCTGGCACAGACAAGTGTTTCGCCGTCCGCGACAGCTCCGGCAGCAGGACTATTTCCGTCGATTCCATCGGTTCCCGCGCTTAGCACGACAATTCCCTTCCCCGCGATTTTCTCGACACAGGCCAGCACGAATGCAGAGTTACGGCCACCCACGCCGTCGCCGGTGACCGTCGAGCTGACTTCGCCGTCCGAAATCAGCGTGACGGGACGACGCGGATAGGCCGCGCGCAGTTCCTCCAATTGAGCGAGCAAAAAATCCCCGGCCTGTTCAACAGGCCAGTCGTCGGTGGAGTTATCGCAGAAGGTTTCGCAGTCCAGCGATTCAGCGACGCGGTGAGCCGCGTGGAACAATTCGTGCATTCCCAGAATCAACTGGAATTGCGCGCGTTCGAAAGCCGGACTGCCGGGCTTTGGAGTTTCCGGCATCTCCTCGCTTCCGATCCACTCAACCAAACGATTCGGCAGGCGTGCGCGCAAATCGTATTTCGCGACGATGGCGTAGACATCATCTCGCGTCGTTGGATCAGGTAACGTCGGGCCGGATGCCAATGCCGATTCCTTGCCGATAGGCACATCGCTGATGGCCAGCGTGATCGCGCGCGCAGGCACGGCTGCTTGCGCGATTCGTCCGCCCTTCACCGCGGAGACATGTTTACGAATGGCGTTGATTTCGGTGATCGAAGCTCCACAAGTTACCAGCACGCGATTCATCTGTTGAACATCGCCGAGAGACAAGCTTGGCGTCAGCGGAAATTCCATCAAGGCCGAGCCTCCGCCGGAAAGCAGGACGATCACCAGAGTTTTTGCGGCGCAATTGCGCAAAAGCTTCAGTGCCGCTTCGCCAGCAAGCAGACTCTGTTCATTGGGAGTTGGATGTCCGCCCTCGAAATAGCGCAAGCCGGGATGAAATTTTGCCGGTACTGTGGGTGCGGAAACGATTCCAGTGATGTGGGAGTCCGTGGGAAGGGTTGCAATGAGACCATCAATCATGGCGTGCGCCGCTTTCCCAGCCGCGATGACACGCAGATCGGAAACATCGCGAAGATCATATTCAACATCGCCGCAGCGAAGCACGCGGTCCGCACAACTGACGCAGCGAGAAACAGAATCCGAAACGTCCAACGCTTCGAGAGTTCGAAGAAAAATTTGCCGTGCGAGTAGTTTTCCATCCATATCAGACGCCTGGCGAGATCGGCCTTCAGCTGCTCTTGATCACTTCCGGATTCACGATATTCGGCGGGCGCTGCGCCTGGAAGAATGCGGCGATATTTTGTGCCGCAACCGAGGCCATCCTGGCACGAGTTTCATTCGAAGCGGAACCAAGGTGCGGCGCGAGCACCACGTTTGGCCGCTTCAGTCCGGGATGAACGAATGGCTCCTGCTCAAAAACGTCCAGGCCGGCACCGGCAATTTTCTTCGATTCCAGGGCATGCACCAAAGCGGCTTCGTCAACCACCGGCCCGCGAGAAGTGTTGATCAGAAACGCTGTCGGCTTCATGCGAGCGAATTTGGGCGCGTCAAACATCTGGCGGGTGTCTCCGTTGAGCGGCACGTGCAGCGTGACAAAATCCGCTTCGGCGAGGAGGGCGTTCAGATCGCGATATTCCGCGCGCAGCTCCTTTTCGACGGCTTCGGGGACGCGGGACTTGCTGTTGTAAATTAACTTGATTCCGAACCCGGCGGCACGCCGCGCGACCGCACGCCCGATACGCCCGAACCCAATGATACCCAGGGTCTTACCCCACACGTCGGTTCCGCAAAATTGATCGAAGTCAAAGCCTTTCCAGTTGCCAGCGCGAACGTACTGGTCAGCCTCAACCACCCTGCGAGCCACAGCCATCGTGAGCGCCCACGCAAAATCCGCGGTGGTTTCATCCAGCACGCCTGGGGTGTTAGTAATAACGACGCCGCGTTTTGTGCATGCGGGAACATCAATGTTGTCGTAGCCTACCGCGACGTTGGCGATGATGCGAAGCTTCTGGCCGGCGCGGAGGACGTCGTCACCTACACGCTCGGTCAGCAGACACACCAGCCCGTCTTTCTCTTTCAGCCGGCTCAGAAACACCTCGTGCGACGGGCGCTCAGGCTTGCTCCAGAATTCGCAGTCACAGCAACTCTGCAGGAGATTTCGGGCATCAGGATAAAGTGGATGGGAGATAAAAACTTTGGCTTTCGGCATGTGCAGCCTCTGGAATCGCGGAGATTGTAACCCATCGCAAGTGTAGCGCGTCATAGCCGCGCCGCGATTTGCAGGAGCCGTTGCGCGCGCCCCGCAAGACTCACTATAGTTGCAGTGTAAGCGGGAAAACCATTTTGCCGATGAATGCAGCTATTACCTCCGAACTTCAGTCGCTTGTCGGGCCGCGCAACGTGCTATCCAGTCCGGAAGATCTGGCAATGTACGAATACGACGGGTCGGTGGACCGGGCACGGCCGGAGATCGTGGTATTTCCGTCGAACACGACGGAGGTCTCGCAAATCGTCAAACTGGCTGTGAAGCATGACATTCCTATCGTGGGCCGCGGCGCTGGGACCGGGCTGTCCGGTGGAGCGTTGGCACGCGGTGGCGGAATCATGATCGCCTTCGGGCGGATGAACCGCATCCTGGAAATTGATCTGGAAAACCGGCGAGCGGTGGTGCAGCCGGGAGTCGTGAATTTTGACTTAACGCGGGCCGTCGAGCCAGACGGGTTTTATTTTGCACCCGATCCCTCAAGCCAGAAATCCTGCACCATTGGTGGAAACGTATCGGAAAATTCGGGCGGGCCGCACACGCTCGCATACGGCGTAACGACAAATCATGTCACGGGGCTGGAACTGGTGCTTCCCGATGGCGAGATCAAACGTATCGGCGGAAAACTTGGTGATGCGCTTGGCTACGATTTATGCGGTTTGCTGGTGGGCAGCGAAGGAACGCTGGCGCTGGTGACCGAAATCACAGCGCGGCTTTCCAGGAAGCCAGAGGCAGTGAAAACGCTGTTGGCGATTTATGAAACGGTGGATGACGCGACGGAAACCGTCACGGAAATGACGGCGCGCGCGATTACACCCGCGGCTTGCGAGATGATGGACGGCTGGACATTGTGCGCCGTTGAAGATTACGTACATGCGGGATTTCCGCGGGACTGCGGCGCCATTTTGTTGATTGAAGTTGAAGGGCTGGTGGAAGCTGTGGCCAGCCAGTCGGCCGGAATTGCAGAAGTATGTAAGGCGCACAACGCGCGGGAAGTTCGCACGGCAAAGGATGACAAGGAACGCGAGTTGTTATGGAAGGGCCGGAAAACTGCGTTCGGCGCGCTGGGCCGGCTTGCGCCGAGCAACTATGTGCTGGATGCGGTGATTCCGCGTTCGAAATTGCCGCAGGCGCTGCGCAGGGTTCTACAAATTGGCGAGGAGTGCGCACTGAAGATTGGAAATATCTTTCATGCAGGCGACGGCAATCTGCATCCGTTGGTGCTGTTCGATCCGCGGGATCGATCGCAATTCGAAAAAGCAGTGCGGGCTTCCGAGGAGATTGTGCGCTACTGCGTGGAAATCGGAGGCGCGCTAACCGGAGAGCACGGCGTTGGCATGGAAAAAAGCGAGTTGATGACGCTGATGTTTTCCGATGCGGACTTTGCGCTGATGCGGCGAGTTCATCAGCAATTCAATCCGACGGGCTTGCTGAATCCGGGCAAAGTTTTCCCGATCGGCAAAGGCTGCGGCGAAACGCGCATTCGAACCAGTCCAATTCACAGTCCGGTGCCTTCGTGAGCTCGGCGTTGACATCGTCGGTGGCGTCGCGGTTCGAAAATATAGTGGGCAATGAATTCGTTCGAACCGAGCGCGAAGCATTGGAACGTTATGGCGTAGACTGCGTTGTGCCGGCGGTTGCTGTGCAGCCTCTGAATGCAGAACAGGCAGCTGAAATCGTAAAAATCGCTGTTCAAGAGAAATTGTCCTTGATCGCCAGTGGGGCGCGGACTTCTCTGGGTATTGGCATGCCGCCTTCGCGTTACGACGTGGCGCTCGATATGACGCGGGTACGCGGCGTTGCGCACTACGATCCAGGCGATCTGACAATCAGCGTGAATGCAGGGACGCCCTTGGCGGAGCTCGCGAAAATACTGGCCGAGAAAAATCAATTCCTGCCACTTGCGACGCCATTTTTTGGGACCGCCACCGTGGGCGGTGCGATTGCGGCCGGGCTCGATTCTCCGCTGCGTCATTTTTATGGAACAGCGCGTGACTTTATGATTGGCGCGGAATTCGTGGATGGCACGGGAGCGCAGGCAAAGAGCGGCGGGCGTGTTGTCAAAAATGTGACTGGGTACGATTTTCATAAGCTGTTGAACGGATCGCTCGGCACCCTGGCAGTGATCACGCGGGTAAATTTCCGCACGTTCCCGCTGCAGCCATCGCGCAGAGGATTCCTCGCTTCCTTCGCGGATGAGACAGGAGCCCTCGGGTTCGCAAAGCAAATTGCGGAATCGCCGTTGACGCCGGCCGTGCTGGAAGTACTTTCGCCGGAATTCGCCGAATTATTCTTGGAAGAGAAATCACCGGTCGCATCGCTGCGATTGGATGTTGAAGCGTGGACGGTGTGTGTGGGATTTGAAGCCAACGCGGAAGTCTGCGAACGATACCGGCGGGATCTCTCACGGCTGGCGCGCACGGCGGCAGCGCGGGATGCCATCGCGGTTCACGACTCGCAATTTTCGTCGCTGCTGGAGATCTTACGCGAAGCTCCCGCGGCCATGAGTCAGTTAGCCGCGCAGTCGGTCGTGTTGCGGTTCGTAACGTTGCCGGGAAAACTTCCCGACCTGGTGCGGGCACTGCAAAGTTTTGCAAGCTCGTCGTGGATGAGTTCAGCAATCCTGATTCGAAGCGGTTCGATTGTTTATCTAGTGCTGCTGCCACGTGACGGTGACGAGACCGCGGACAAGCAGGCCGTATATTTTTGGAAGAGTGTTGGATCTCTGCGCGGTCAAATGGAGTTCCAGGCCTCGATATTATTCTGTCCCAGCGATTGGAAAGCCGAACTGGATGTGTGGGCACATGCAGACGGCACCATCGATCTCGGGCAGCGCGTCAAGAAGGCATTCGATCCGAATGGCACATTCGCTCGCGGACGCTTCGTGGGAGACATGTGACTCTGTGAGCGAAGTACATAGCATCCCCGGGCTGCAGCCAATCTATGAAGACTACGCGCGCTGCGTGCATTGCGGCCTGTGTTTGAATCATTGCCCAACTTACCGGCTATGGCATTTGGAAGCGGATTCGCCGCGGGGCCGAATTCAGCAGATGATCCGCGTGGACGAGGGCACTGCGCCGGTGAACGCAACTTTTGTCGAGCACATAGATAAGTGTCTGGATTGCCGCGCGTGCGAAACGGCGTGCCCGTCTGGAGTTGAATACGGCAAGCTTGTGGAGTTCGCGCGTGCGCGGATTGAGCGCGATTATAAGCGGCCATTCCTCTCGAGGCTCGCGCGCAATTTCGCTTACCGCAGGCTTCTGCCGCATCCGTGGAGAATCGCGTTTTTCGCACGCCTGTTGCGCTTGTACCAACGCTCCGGATTGCAAACGCTAGCTCGCAAGAGCGGTTTGTTGCGGTTGTTCGGACTTGCGGAACGAGAAATGCTGCTCCCGCGAGTCGACGATAAATTCTTTTTTCGATTTCTGGGGACGACATTTCAGCCGTCAGGCGAACGCCGCGCGAAGGTTGCGTTTTTTGGCGGCTGCGTGGCGCAAGTCACCTTCTCGACGCTGAATGAGGCGACCATCCGCGTCCTAATGGCGAATGGCTGTGAAGTCGTGGTACCTCGCAAGCAGGTGTGCTGCGGAGCGCTGGCCTCCCATGCAGGAGTGCGAGAAGCCGCTCGCGAGCTGGCCCGCCGCAATCTGAAAGCGTTCGCCGCGGAAGAGTTCGATGCAATTCTGACCAACGCCGCCGGGTGCGGCTCGACACTGAAAGAATATTCGCATCTTTTTTCGCCGGACGAGCCCGAATATCAGGCAGCGAAAGAGTTCGAATCGCGCGTGCGCGACGTAACGGAATTCCTCGCGACTCTGGGCATGGTCGCGCTGCTTAAGCCCATTCCTTCACGAGTCACGTATCAGGATTCCTGCCACCTGCTGCACGGCCAGAAAGTTCGCGAAGCTCCACGCAGTCTGCTTCTCGCGATTCCGGAGCTTGAACTTGTGGAATTGCCGTACTCGGATATTTGCTGTGGATCGGCCGGAGTGTACAACATTACGCAAACGGAAGCGTCACTGGAATTGCTTGCGGAAAAAATGAAACATGCTGCAAGCACTCAGGCAAAGACAATTGTCACAGCCAATCCCGGCTGCCTGCTGCAGATGCGCGCCGGAGCGGAATTGCACCGGACCGGCCAGCAAGTACTTCACGTCATGGAATTGCTGGACCGGGCTCTAGAGTGACTCCCCGCCTCGTCCGTACGCGAAACCGCAATTCATTACCACCAGAAACAGTAACGCCCTCCCTTCTTCTGTTTCTGGCAACAGAAGAAAGAGAGGGCGCACTGTCTTCAGGAGAGAAGGCCTTTACAAAACTGTTTTTACATGCCGGGCACGGGCGCATCCGACGCCGAAGGCGCGGGAGCAGGAGCAGGCGCGCCAGGTCCGTGCCGCTTTCCGGCACGATTCCCGATCGGCGCATCTGACACTGTGTAGCCAGACGGAACCGAAAATAGAGTTGCATTCGGAGCCGTCCGCTGAATGTTCGTTACGGTGTACGTCGCGGTTCCAGTAAATGGGTCGGAATACTTGCTCTGCACCACGATTTGCAAGTCGGGCGAATACCATTCTTCTTTTACAATCGTGAGCGGCTTGTCGTTGCCGACTTGGCCGGCGGGAATGGTACGGGTATAGCGCGTGCCCAGCGCACTGACGCCGTTGATCGTTTGGGCGCCGAGGGATTCCTCGATCACATTGGCGTTATCGCCGCGATGGGTCCGGTCGTGCGCCGCATCCGGAGAATCTCCACCTGGCCCGCCGTGCGCATGTTGCGGCATCTTATGCGCCACTTTCTTGCTGGGGTCGAGCATGTAACCTGCGCCTGCAACCGGATCCTGAATCATGATGAATGTTCGCGGAGTGCCGCTTGCGGCCAGCGGGCCGACAGCAGGCATAGTGACTTCTCTGCGAACGCGGCCTTGTACATCGCGGAACAAGTTGGTTTGCACGATGCGCGAGATGGTCGTGCCGTCAGAGAGTGTTTGCTTGCTCTCGGCCGTTGCTGAGGCGCTGAACGGTGCGCCGGTTACCACCTTGCCATGCATCCCGCCAATCCCGAGAAGCTCCATGCGTTCTCTGAACGGTCCCGAACCAAATCCCGGACCGTGCATCGTCCCGGCCGCCGGTGGCGGCGGAGCGGAATCCGGGGCAGGTTCCTGAGCAAACGCAGCGATGGACAACACCAGCGCCGTACTCACAACTAAAATCATCCGCGACCTGAGCTTGGTGGCCAAACATTTCATGCAAACGCCTCCTCTTCTCTCCGTTCGAATCTTTTGTTCCTCATTGTGTCGTCGTCATGACCTGCGAGTTCTGGTGAAGACGCACCGCTTGCGGCTGCCCGTCTTCGCCAACCAGAAAATCCACATCCACAAATTCCGACGCCCGATCCGGGTCGACCGGCAGTCCGAAGCGTTCCAGCGCCCCGCGCTGCATGCGAACTTCTAGAATTGACTCATCACTTGAAGCGCTCGGAAGACTCGCCGGCAACTGCGTGAAAGTCGCCGAGTCGTAGTCTGCGGCAAGCAGCATCTCATCGCTATCGTCGTTCAAAGTTTTGGGCGCAATATTGCTAATCTGCCTGGCATTCGACGATGAAACTACCGGCCCCTGGGATTTATGGCGAGTTTGCAGCCATCCAACGCTCGCGACCAAAACCGCTGTCGCAGCCAGCGCCCACGACGCCACTACCACAGTACTGCGCGGCACCCGGGCTTCGCGTCGCGTCCGCAATTCCTGCTTGAGCCGCATCTCGACACGCGCGGGAGCCGAATCCAGCCGCGTCGATTCCCGTAATAGACGCAAATCGCCCTTCACTTCTCGCCAGGATTCGAGCATCGCATTGCAACGGCCGCACGATTGGGCATGCTGGACAGCCGCAGCGGCTTCCTGTGGGTCCGCGTCGGCTCGATCAAGATCCAAACCTCGCAGTTCGAATTCTTCACAATTCATCATCGCAACAGTCTTCCTCATGTTTCCCAAAGTCACTTGGCACCGGCGCTGGCGCGGCGCGGAGCATCGCGCAGCAATTCCAACTTCGCAAGGAGCAGTGCTCGACCGCGATGCAACCGGGAACGAATGGTGCCAATCGGGCAGCCACACGCGCCCGCCGCTTCCTCATAACTCATTTCTTCAAGCTCGCACAAAACCACTGCTTCCCTAAAATCCGCCGGTAATCCGAGCACTGCTTCCCTTACCTGCTCGATCCGCTCTCGTTTTTCGGCGATCATCATCGGCGTCAAAGGATCCTCGGGTTCATTCCAAGCGCTACCGTCAGTGTTCATCACATCCAGGGACAATTCTCGCGGCGCTTTTTCCAGGTGTTTCATCACCCGGTTTCGCGCCACGCCGTACAGAAATGCTCCCAGCTCGCCGCGTTCGGCCTGATACTTCTGCGGCTCACGGATCAACACCAGAAACACTTCCTGCACGACTTCTTCCGCCGCCCAGGGCGAACCCGTCATGCGTAGCGCGTAACGATACAGCGCCGACTGGTGCCGACGATACAACGCGAGGAACGCCTGCTCGTCGCCGCGTACCGCACGCTTGAGCAGCGCGTCCGGCTTCTCATCCAGTATTTTCATTACTTGAGGTTAGACGCCTCGCTGCTCTTCAATGGGTATTCCGCTACGCGAGGAAAAAGGTTCCCGGCCAACGATTTGGGCGAATAAACGACGAATAAGCCGGTTCTAGCGATTTTTAGTGGCTGGACGGAACAATTTTGCCGCAATCCGGGTCACCAACCGGCGCGGGACTAACCGCTCTCCATGTGCGCCGAGGTAATTTCCCAGGCCGGAGATCACATAGCTCTTTCCCGCCGCCAGCGCCCTCAATCCGTTTTGCGCCACGGTTTCGGCGGTCTCTTGCCGACCCTTCGAACTCGCCGGATGGCCGGCAACCTCGTGGAATTCGGATTCCGTCGTCCCTGGGCATAACGCGCATACGCGCACGCCATGCGGTTTCATCTCTTCGGCCAGACCCTCCGCCAGAAACAAGTCAAACGCTTTGGTTGCGGCGTATGTTGATATGTATGGGACCGCCTGAAACGATGCGGTCGAGCCGACAATCAAAACATCGCCGCTTCGCTTCGCGACCATTGCGGGCAAATATAACCGTGTCAGGTGCAACACAGCGCTGCAGTTCACTTCCACCATATCGAGCAGTCTTTCGACCTCAACTTGGTGTAACTCGCCATATTGGCCGAAACCTGCATTGTTCACCAGTAAATCGATCGCGAAGCGCTTCTCTTCCGTAAAATCAAAAATTTCCTTGGGAGCGGACGCCCGCGTCAGGTCGGCAACGAAAATTTCTGTGTGGATTTTATGCTTCGTGCGTAACGACTGCGCCAGCGATTCCAATCGGTCCCGCCGGCGGGCCGTGAGCACCAAGTTCGTCCCACCAAGCGCGAGCTGCTCCGCCAGCGCCTTGCCGATTCCCGCACTAGCGCCAGTCACCAGCGCCCACTTGCCTTTCCATTCGCTGATCATGGGTTGTTTGTCTCCTGTTTTGTCGCCGAATTGAGCCCTGTGACACTCCGCGCAGCAACAGCAGGAACCGGCGAGCTAGATTTTTTGAACTAGCCGACAGAAAAGCGCGCAGCGTGGAACTAGGCGCCCACAAGACTCTCCAGCGCAGGTTTGTTCTTGATTGTGACCGTAGATCCCTTGACTTGCACGAGCTGCTTCTTCTTGAAGTCGCTGAATAGACGAGTCACCGTCTCCTGCGATGCGCCAATAATCTGGGCGATTTCCTCGGGTGTCAGCGTCAAGGTCAGCTTTATGTCGCCTTTGACGCCGGTGTGGTTTGAGGATAGGTCCAACTGAAAGCGCGCCAGCTTCACGCTGGCGGAATGCGAGAGGCCGATGGTTCGCATTTCTGCAACCGCCGAAGGGTAAGTTTCACCGAGCTGCTGGGCTACCCGCAATGCTGCCTCTCCATGATCCCGCAAGAAGCGCAGAAAATCTTCGCGAGCCATAAAATTCGCTTGCGTCGGTTCGATCACCTCGGCAGTGTTCATAAGGCTTTCCAGTGACTGTTGCAGGCAGACCGAGCACGTCGCCCGATTCCGAAATTCTCAATATGAGGGTTCTGCCGTCCGCGGATGAAGTCGAGAGCTTCACTCGGCCGCTGCATAACACGAAAACACCGCGTGGCGATTGCCCCTCCACAAACGGCGTCGCCCCTTTCGGGTAGACGGCAGCAGAAGTAATCGCGGACAACGATTCCACCGCAGCTGGAGAGAGATTACAGAAAAGTCGATCCTGGCGGTGTGGACAGGAGAGGCAATTCTCAATGATTTCCAGGCCGTACGGCGCGCGCATCACTTCACCGTCACGGAGTATACCGCCTGGCCTAAGTGATACAAGACGAAACCCGCTCGGCATGGGCGTCCCGTCCGATGGATGAAGAAGCGTGTTCTTGATTTGTACTTCAGGCGGGAATTGTGCGCAGTGATGGCCGTCACGCTTCAAAGTGATCTGGATTACGCCGGTCCTGTAAGTCCGTTCTGACAACTCGATTGCTTCCGCCGCCTTCTGGATTTATGATGCGCGCAACATCCGCCTGTTCTGGCTTCGCGAATCGAGCACCTCGCAGATCGTGGCTTGCCTGCTTTTAGCGATCAGGATCTGGCGGGAGGTTGGAGGTTTCCATGAAATTTCGTTTTGCAAGAGTTGCGCTTGTGCTGACGATTCTTTTTTACGCAACTACCGCCTCAACTCAACAAATCGGAAAGTACGTCCCGGTAAGCGCCGGTTCCGACGCTGATCGTGCCATGTCTGAGATCAATTCGGCTAGCGATCCGGCACAAAAGCTCGCGCTGATCGACAAATTCGCCGCCGGCCCAGGGCAAGGCGATATGGCCATGGTAGCTGACGAACTTTACGTGAATTACTATCTTGGGCAGAAACAGTACGACAAGGCTTTCGAATACGGCGACAAAATTTTCGCGATTGATCCCGGCAATTTCCAGAACGCAATGAATATGATTCGCGCCGCCTCGGAAAAAGGTGACGTGGAAAAACTGCTTGCCTATGGCGAGAGAACACAGAGCATCCTGAAGGCCTATAAGTCGTCGCCCGCGCCTTCCGGCGTTGCCGCGGACACTTGGGAACAGCAAAAGGCACACACCATCGAAAGTAATCAGGACAACATTCGATACGTGCAGCAAGCGGTTTACAACGGCGCTTACCAGACTCCAGAACCCGCCAAGCGCGCCGATGAGCTGCTTCATTTTGCAAAGATTTTCCCGGATTCGGACTACGCGCTGACTGCACTTGGAGTGGCGGCGTCGTCCTACCAACAGGCGCAGAACGCTCCGAAAATGTTGGAGGTT
>Ga0070697_100000718_pt1 | contig 24704 bp, 27 predicted proteins | sample KBSK1501metaG_FD_65475 | JGI IMG/M metagenome (GOLD analysis project Ga0070697, IMG submission 65475) | Corn, switchgrass and miscanthus rhizosphere microbial communities from Kellogg Biological Station, Michigan, USA - KBS K1-50-1 metaG | ecosystem: Host-associated > Plants > Roots >...
GTTATAGGACGCGTTGATGAGCCCCCCGATGCCGCCGAAGGTGAACAGAAGCATCGCCAGGACCTGGGCTGCGAGCGACGGGTCGCCCCACGGGAGCTTTACGAACCACGTCACCCAGCCTTTGCCGCCCCGCGCCCGAGCGCCGCTCTCCAGCGACGCGACGACGTTGAAGAACGTGAGCAGGCTCGGGAAGAACACGGCGAAGGTCAAAAACGCGTGCACGAGCTTCCAGCCGACCTGGATGCCGGGATCTGTGTACTGGTGGTGAAAGCCGAGCGGCGTCGAGAGGACGAGGAACAGGATGAACGAGGTTCGCGCGAGCGGATCGCTGAAAAGCTTGCCACCCGCCTGCCGGGGCGCCAGCGTGTACCAGGAGATGTAGGCCGGGAGGAGCCAGAAGTACACGATCGGGTGGCCGGTGAACCAGAACAGCACGCGCGCGAGCAGCGGGTCGGTGCCGCTCAACAGGCCGAGGGACCAGGGGATGAGCATGAGCAGCATCTCGGCCGCGATACCGAGCGAGGCGATCGTCCACATCGCGAACGTCACAAGCGACATGAACGCCGGCAAGGGCGTTCGCACGCCAGGGTTCTGCCGACGCCAGGCGCGCCACGTGAGGGCCAGGTTCAGCGTGACCAGCCAGGTGCCGACGACGACGAGCGTCAGGCCGACGTAGAAGGCCCAGTGCGCCTTGAGCGGCGGGTAGAACGTGAACATAACCGTCGCGGCGTTGCCGATCAGCGGGATCGCCGCCATGACGAGCCCTGCCGTCATGATACAGAACGTCCCCCAGGCGAGCCCGAGGCTCGTGAGTGGGATCCGGAGCGCCCGCGTCATGATGAACGGCACGAAGCCGCAAATGAAGAAAGTCGTCCACACGAGCACGTTCAGGACGCCGTGCAGCGTGAGGCTGTGATAGTAGGACTTCACCAGCGGTGTCGAGGGGTACACGTTGACGCCCGCATGCTCGAGCGACTGGAACAGCCCGGTCACCACACCGCCGAAGAGCGCCACGTGGGCGACGATCAGGAACGCCGCGGTCAGGCGCTGCTCGGAGCTCGTCGGGCTGCTCATCGGCGCGGCTCCACGATCACCTTTCCCGCCATCGTGTGATGCGCGATCCCGCAGTACTCGTGGCAGATGATCGGGAACTCGCCCGGTTCGTCGAAGCGCACCTGGGCGTGTGCCACCTGACCGGGCAGCAGCATGACGTTGACGATGTGCCTGGGGATCAGAAATCCATGCACCACGTCCTTGCTCGTGGCCCAGAAGTGGACCGTCGAGCCGACGGGCACGCGGATCTCGCCCGGCGCGAACGACCAGATCTGCGCTGTCATCCTCACCTCGTACTGGCCCGGAGCGATCTGGACGACGCCGGGCTCGGCGAACGGCCCCGTCTGGCCGACCGTTCTCGGATCGACTCTCCCCTCGTTTCCAGGCAGATGGACCCCAGCCCCGAACGCGGTGACGACAAGCGCGACGAGCATGCCGACAGGGATCGCAAAGCTTGGGAGGATCCACGCGAGCTCGTACAGATATACCGTGGTGCCACGCTTCATCGTCTCAACCCCTCCACAGCTTCAGGTACGCGTTGGTCCACAACACGGCCAGGAGAAAGAGGTAGATCAGCATGAACAGCAGGGCGCCTTTGGGATGTTCGTTCTCGTCCATAGACCCTCCCGGGCTCACGACATCAGCCCTCGCAGCTTGAGCAACCCCGACGCCAGAGCGTAACGACCGTCACGGGGCCCGTGGCGGTCAAAGGGTCTGGCGCTCCGGCATCCCTGCCACCGAGATGATCCTTGCCAGGTCTTCCGCAGCGGAGGAGGCGCGACGCCGACCGCTTCGAGCAATCGGCGCCGCGGGCGAATCAGAACGCTCGCTCATCGAGAAGCTTTGAGCTGTCTGACCTCTTCGTGAAGCGTGTGGATCTCGCGACGCATCTCCGCAGCCTCGTCGTTCCCCATGCCCCGATGTCCGCCCATGCACATGAACCCGCGCCCCGTGCTCATGAAGCGGAACGCCGCGACGAGGAGTCCAAGACAGATCAACAGACCGATCAGTGGCAAGATCCACCAGAAGCCCCACATTGGCACTCCCCACGGTCCTGGTCCCCACATAGCTGATTCCTCCTTCTGGAGCAGCTGGTGCAGACCCTCTACGAGCTTGTCCACCCCTTGGCCCCTGATGACCTCCGTTCTCCACTACACATTCGCGATCCGCGATCCAGCCGCGGCCTACCACAACGGCGTATACGGCGCGGCTACTCCACGAGTCGCTCCGGAGTCTGAGCGAGCGGGTGCCAGTGAGCATCCAGGGAAAGGTTCGGCCGTGCCCCACTGAGCGGGGCCGTGGTCGAACAACGGGGCCCCAGGCCCGCGACGGCCCAGGGCCCCGCGCCAGTTTCCTACCCGGCCTTCACCGGAATGAAGGTCCCCTTCGCCGCTGTCGTCTTTGGTAGCGTCACAGTCAGGACGCCGTCCTTGAACGCGGCGGCTGTCTTCTCGGTGTCGACCGGGCCCGGGAGCGGGATCGTCCGTGTGAACGCGCCCCACGCCCGCTCCACGCGGTGGAACTTCTCGTTCTTCTCCTCCTCCTCGCGTCTCTTCTCGCCCGTGATGACTAGCAATCCCTCGCGGACCGAGGCGTTGATCTCCTTCGGCTCCACGCCGGGGACTTCGAGCTTCACGACGTACGCGTTCTTAGTCTCGGAGAGGTCGAGCTTCGGCATCCACTCTCCGACGGCTTCGTAGGCGCCCAGGCGCGGCTCGAAGAAGCGCTCGAACAGCCGATCCATCTCGTCCTTGAACAACAGATTCATCCCTGTCCACGGAACCATCGCACGCATGACCCTTTCCCTCCTTCCCTCGGTACCACCGTCGAAGCGGTGCCAGCTTCGCCGCCTCGCCACCAGCACTGCGGTTGCCGACAGGCCCTTACCTCGTGCCTCCCTTCGGGCGCTGGTCGCGCTACAGAAAAATTAAGCAACGCAGGTGCCACAGCATGCCGAGCGGGAAGTCTTGGACTTTCCAATCCTCTTGGACGCACGCGGGCGCGCTCGATGGGGAGGCCATGTCTCACTGGGGCGGGCATGCCCGCTACCCGCCACAGTCGATCCTCGCCGCCGGACTGGCCCTCCGCCGCGAACACCATTTCTCGCGGGCACTTGCAGGAAAGGCCCACCGCGGCACGGTCCTTGGATTAGAGAAGTCCAACGACAGCGTCGAAGGAGGGCCCGGTCCGCCACTGTCGGCGACGGGTGAGGGCTTCTACTGCCGTCTGCCGGGCGGGCGCGTGCACATCCCATCGGCGGAGGAGATTCGGCGCTTCTGCGCAACTCACCGCTACGCCGATTGTCCGTGAACCAGCGGTGGACGCCCGGCCACAACGGTAGAACCGGCGTAAGAACGCGCCGACATTTGCGACACGCCACCGTGGCGGTGAGGGAGAAAGCGATGGCACGCACGATCCTGGTCCCACTGGACGCAACCTCAGAGAGCGCGACCGTTCTCGACACCGTCCGCGAGCTCGCTCGGGTCGCGGGCACAACGGTGCGGCTTCTACACGTTGCCCCTCCGCCAGAGGCCGTGGTGAACGACGACGGCCAAGTCATTGCCTACGCCGATCAGGAGACAGACCGCGTCGAGCACAAGGTCACCGTGTTCCTCAAGAACCTGCTCGGACGCTTGTCCGGCGTGCGCACCGAGCTCGCTGTCCGTTTCGGCGACCCCGCCGAGGAGATCGTCCGCGAGGCCGAGTCCGAGGACGTCGAGCTCATCGCCATGGCGACCCATCGTCGAAAAGGGGCCGCACGCCTGATCGCCGGCAGCGTGGCGGAAACGGTGGAGCGCCAGACGACACGGCCCGTGCTGCTCGTGCGCTATGGCCACGCGGGTGGGAGCGAGGTCGCCGCGTAAGAATGAACGAGCCATAGGCGAGGCCTCCTCACCGGCGGAGCCGGAGTAAACGCGTATTGGAGAGATTCACAGCCCCTTGAGAGCGGGCAGACTACTTGAAGCGGTAGGCCAGCGTGGCCCCGAGGATGTGCGCCGTGTAGTTCCTCAAGTCGTTTCCGAGCCAGATCGATGACACGCCGGGAATGAAAGGATTGAGAGTATCGGTCCGCCAGTCGCTCTTCTCGAACATCTCGAAGGCGTAGCCCACTTTCGCGGACCAGTTCTTGAGGAAGTGGTAGGTCAGGGCCGTTTCGAGCCGGAGGATCGTGTCCTCGAAGGCGGGGAAGCGTTGCGCCTTGGCGCTGGCGTTCTGGGCCGCGGTCCCGCTCACCGGCGCCGTCGGGTTCCGCGTCTCGATCCGACCGAGCGCGTTCGAGTAATTCCCGTTGATCGTCAGGTCGAGCACTTTCGGGATGAGCGCCGCCTTCACGCTGGCGTAGACCGTGTGCACCGTGTCCTGGAGGTCCGAGATCCAGTCGAAGTCGACGAAGTCGAACGTCGTGGTCCCGGTGACCGGGCGGCTCCGCGAGCGCATCTTCTGGAACAGAAGCTCGTAGGTGTAGCCGGCGGAGAACACGACGCGCTCGACGGGCGTGAAGCTTAGGTCAATCCCGGCCGACCAACCCGTCTCCTGCTGAAGCCCGAGCGGGGAGTCGACGTAGTCGTCCCAGTGGTAGCTCGCCGTCGGAGTCGCCGTGAAGACGTTACCGAGAGTGAACTGGAGCTGCGCCTCCACCTTCTGGCGATTACGCTCAGCCTCGTCGAATTTTCTCAAGAGAAGGCTTTGACCGGCCAGGGCGGCCCCGGGATCCTCCTCGACCGAGTGCTCGGCATGAGCACGCGTGTTGTAGTTACTGATCCGACGGAACGAAGGCATGTAGGTGACCCGCGCGAGCAACCAGTCGGTCGGCGTCGCGTCGAGCGCCGCCTTGGCAAAGAATTCGTCGCTCACCGGTACCTCGCGGTGCTCGTTGCGGTCCCAGCGCTCCCAGCCGACACCGGTTGTGAGCGCCAGGGTCTCGAAGAGTCGCGTCCGGGCGTCGAGGTCGGCGTTCTGTTTCTGGTAGCTCCAGCGCCCGGCCGAACGCGAAGGCTCGAGCACGTTGTCGTTGAGCGCGACGGCTGGGAACGTGATCTTGCGACTCTCGTCGGAATAGTCGTAAAAGCGGTACCTCGCGCTGAAGGTCACCGGGTCGAACGGCCGGGTCGTCGCGTTCAAATACACGAGCCACGTCTGCACGAGACCGCCCAGGTTGTGCTTGGGCAGCGCGAGGTCCGGGTTACCGGCCAGGGCCGGGTTGATCGTGTGCGGCAGGAACGCGTCGTTCTGCAGATGGAGGCCCCACGCCGCATTCGCGTTGACCCGCGTGCGCAACGGCAGGTTCACGCCTCCGGCCAGGCTCAGCGAGTGCGCCATGTTGCTCGGCGGTAGCGAGCTCTGCCCCGTCGCCGGCCCGGCCGCGTCGCTGGCGCTGCACGGCGCCGCGTTCCCGAAGCAGGGGTTGTCGGCTCGGATACGGGTGAGATCGTTCTCGAAGATGGACAGACCGTACACGAACTGAAGCTGGTACCCAGGCTCCGCGAAGGCTCCGCGCAGCCGGAAGTCGTGGACGGTTTGCTCGATGGGCTGGAGCACCTCGTAGAAGTTGTTGCCCGGGCTCCCGAAGGCCATGCCCATCGGCTTGTCGCCCTCCTTGCGTGTCCGGGTGTACTCGGCCGCGAAGTCGAGCGACGGCGAGACACTATAGGCAAAACGCATCAGCGCCTTGTCCCACCGCACGCCGATCTCGTCGATGTCCGGAGCGCTGTTGTGCGCGGGGAGCGGGGGGCGAGGCGTGGGCAGCACGAACACACCGCGCTGCGGCTCGGTCGCGAGGAGTCTCGCGGTCGTAGAGATGATGTGGGGCGTCTGGTCCCACAGAAAGTCGAACTGCCAGGTACCGAGGCGGCCCACCGACAGGTAGTAATCCTGGTCGGAGTAGCCCCACTTAGAGCCTCCGAACTCGGCGAAGAAGCTCTCGTCGGGGCGCAGCAAGCGCAGGTTGAGTCCCGCGAGAACTCCCCCGGGGCTGAGATCTCGGTACTCCTCGAACTTCGCGCGCTCCTTCGACGATGGGCGCTCGATGAAGAACCGCCCGCCGGCCTCGATTTCTCCTTCGACATTGAAACCGCCCAGTTGGGTCTGGGCCGAGGCGACGCTGAGGGCGCCGGCGGCGTGGAGCACCAGCACTAGCAGCCAGGTTACCCGTAGCTCTCGCACGTGTGCCCTCTTACCGTGTAAACGCGTTACCGTGTAAACGCGAAGCCCGAGGGATGGTTCGAGCCGTGAATGACCGAGTGACAGCTCACGCATTGCCTCCCCATCACGAACTTGAGCGACCCTGTGTCACGACCGTAAGGATTCGTGGGATGCCGGCTCTCGATGTGGCACTGCTGGCAGAGTCGCGGCTTCGCGACCCGCAGCATGTTCTCGTGGTTGGAGCCGTGCGGATCGTGACAGTTGGCGCAACTCTCGTTGACCGGCGGGTGCACCCAGAGAAACGGTCCGCGCTTCTCGGCATGGCACGTGTAGCAGGTGTTGTTGAGCGAGACTTCCTTCAGGAGCGACGGTGTGGCCGTCCCGTGAGGGTTGTGGCACGACGTGCACGTCATCTTCCCTTCGCGCAACGGCATGTGGGAGGAGCGCATCTGCTGCGCCCGTTTCTGGAGGTGGCAGGTCCCGCAGGTTTCGATTTCGGTCGCCCTGGCGAGCTGATGGCGTGGGGAGACTTCTTCCATCACCTTGTGGCAACCGGTGCACCCAACGCCGCGCGCATCGTGCGCGCTTCCCTGCCAGAAGAGGTGGGGCCCCTTCGTGTGGCAGGTGGTGCACATAGCGTTGCGCGTCCCGACGGGCGTCTTGTCGTTCTTCGCGAACGTGATCATCCCGCCGACGCCCTTGCCGCCGCCTGCCTCCACATGCTTCTGGCCGGGGCCGTGGCAGCTCTCGCAGCCCAGGCTCTCTGTGGTATTTCGAGGCTGCTTCAGGAAGAGGCGCCCCATCCTTGTCGTCTCGAACTTCTTGAACGCCTCTTCGTGGCAGCCCTTGCATGTCTCTGCGCCGACGAAGCCGGGCGGCCTCGAGGCATCTGCGGGTGGTTGCTGGGCGGGAGCGGGCCAAGGTCGGCTGAGGGTCGCGAAGAGGAGCAGCGCGGCTCCAACCGCCACGCTGAGGCCAACGATCGCGTTTCGCGTCATGCGCGCTCCTCACGCCACCGGGCGGACGCGGCCCGACAAGATACTCAAACGCGCGCACGATACTATTGTGGTCTGATCAAGAGCAATAGTGCATTCGCACTAGCCGGTTGGCCCGCGACTCGGAAGAGTCAACTCTTCGAGCGTCATGACCCTCTCGCAGCGCCGGCCGGCGATGAGCCAGGTCGGGTGACGCCGCCGCACAGCGGCGGCATGACAGCGCGCCGTAGCGGCGCCGAGACGCGCTCCCAGAAGAGGGCCGCGGCGCCCGTCCATTTGCCCACGTTAGGTACCCGGGCGGGGCGAGGCCCGCGGCGGCAAGTGCCGCCACGGGCCAATCACGTCCGCGTCGAGCCCGGTTCAACGGAGCCTCATCTACTACCTGAGAGCCACGCCGTCGGCGACCAGCGAGTACCGCGGCGCCATCGGCGACAGCCCCCACCTAGTCCTCGCCATGGCCAGACACCCCTTCTCGCATCGAACCTCCCGGCCATCGGAGAAGAACGAGCAGCCCAGGACATTGGACGGTTGCTCGGCGCCGGGGGCGTTCAGGAACTCGACGGCCACCCGGCTCTTGGCGAATGGGCAGTCCAACGACACTCGGCTGATCATCGGTGCACGTGGAACGAGATGCGCAAGCGGCACCAGGACGAAGATCGTCGCGAACAACGTGAACACCGGGGCGAGCAGCACTGCGAGCGCCAAGCCTGCCAGGAGCGTGGTGATCCATTCCATCTGCTTCACCTCCCTCCTCCGGGTACCTCTTGAGGCACGCAAAGCCGGTGCCACACAAGTGCGATCAGAGAATCACGAGGTTGCGCATCTTACCCGGGGGGCCTGGTGCGCCGCCGTCCCAATTGAGGCACCAACGCCTCAACGCGGCCTACAGCGCATGTCCTACCATCCGCCGACTGGCACTCGATCAGGTGAAGGCGCTCTCGGCAGCGCGGCATCGACCGCCTGCGTCGGCAGGGCTCCGCCCGGCAGGCGACGCCGGTGGCCTTTTGAGGGAGCTGGAACGCGGCGGCGCCGCGCGAGCTCAGCGTCCTCATCGCCGCCTGGGTAGTCAGCGGCTCCCGTTCATCGCGGAGCCGCGTTCGCGCGCGCCTCGTCGGCCTTCTGGCGCGCGGCGGCGAGGAGTGCGTCGGCGGCCAAAGGATTGTGGGCGACGCCGGCGCTCCTGACGAGTGTCAGTGCCTCGCGCGCTTCCCGGAGCGACGTATCCGCCTCGGGCGTCTTGCGGCCTGCGCGACGTGCGCGCGCGATCGCGCTTTCCGCGCTCTTGATCGCGTCGGCCGTCCTCCTGAAGTCCGCGCCGAATCCGGTCGTCCATTCGGTCAGGAGCCCCGCGTACGGCGCCTCGTGGCAGACCAGGCACTTCTGGCCGATCGCCGCGCGCGGGTGCGACGCCGAGAAATCGTGGCAGCCGGTGCAGGCGACCGCCTCGGCCATGACGTTCGGCTCGATCTTCACGTGCGGGCTCCGGGTCTGCCCGCGGTAGAAGGCGCTCTGTTCGCGGTGACACGACTCGCACCGGTCGTTCTGCGGGTTGTGGTGGCACGAGGCGCACGTCGCCGCCGTCGCGGTGACCGCCTTGTGGGTCTCGGCCGAGTGGCACGACGTGCACGTCGCGCCGAACTCCACGACGTGGCGCGCGTGAGGCACCTTGACCTTGCCGAACGTCACCGTCTCGCGCGGCTTCACACGGGCGGCCTCGTGGCAGAGGCTCGCGCAGTAGCCGCCTCGCACCAGCTGATCGTCGGTCTTGACCGGCGGCTTGCCGAGCAGCGCCGTTGCCTCGTCGAGCCATGCGTTCGAGAGCTTGAGGAGATCTGCCGCGTAGAAGACGTTGTGGACGCCCTTGGCGAGGGTCACGTAGCGGATGTTGAAGTCCGCGTCGTCAACGAGCGTCTGCGCTCGCGGGTGCTTTGGATCTTTCCGGTCGGCGCTCGCGAGCGCGACCCGCGTCGCCCTCAGCTTCGGCGTCACGGCCTCGGTCATCTTGGCGAGCGTGGTTGTCCATTGCTGGAGCATGCCGCGGTACTTCTCGCCGTGACAGTTGACGCACGCCTGCTCGCTCGGCTTGAACGTCTGCCCGCTGAGCCCTCCGGTCTCCCCGGCGGCCTTCGGAGTCGTGTGACATGCGATGCACTCCACGCGCACCTGGAACATGTGACTTGGAATCGTCGGCGTGCCCCGCCCACCGATCCCGATGTACATCTGCACGACGCCCTGATGCTCGCCGCGGTGGCAGTTGCGACACTCCAGCTCACCCGTGCGATGGGGGGCTTGGGTGCGCCGAGGCTCCTCGGACGTGGTGAGGTCGGGAGACTTCGGTCGCTGAGCGACAGCCGCCGGCTGGGACAGGCCCGCGGCTGGCTGAGCCCGCGGCGCTGTCTCAGCGAGCCCGAGGAACGCCAGCGCGAGCGCGAACGTCGAGAGGGGAGCTCTCTTCAATTTGTTCCGCTTCCCCGGCCCGCCCGCACGTCGAGCGGGCTCGGCTCGTGTTCCGCCGTCGGAGTGCCGATCGGCGGAGGCAACGCATGCTTGATTTCGTTGTGGCAACGGACGCAGTCGATTGTCTTCTCCGTGACATGCGCGGCGTGGATGCGCGTGAGGTCTCCATAGCGCTCGAGCTTCTCGGGCTGATTGTGGCACGTGATGCAGCGCTCCCGCGGCGCCTCGCCTTGCCCGTCGACGACGTTCAGGTGGCAGCTCTGACAGGCGAGGCCTCGACGCACGAGGTCGCCGTGATTGAACCGTACGGAGCCGATCGTGATGTCGCCCGTCGGCACTGCGTGGCAGCCGGTGCATCCGGCGATCGGCGTCAGCTCACGGTCACCCTTCATGCCCTTGAAGTGGCAGGTGTAGCAGGTACTCCGTTCGACCTCGAAGTGCTTCTCCACGACGACCTGGGCATGACAGCTCGTGCAGCGCAGTTGCCACCCCGTCTTCGCCGCCTGGAGGTGCGCGCGGTGGTCGAATCGGATCCCGCGCGCCAACGTCAGCGTGCCCTTGCGCTCGAGCTCGCTCACGGCGTGGCAGCCCGAGCGGAGGCAACTCGCGTCCTCGACCTCGGCGAACGGCTTGGAGTTGTACGTCCCGGTGGCCCACTTCGCGACCTGCGTGACGGCCTGGAACTTGACGCGGAGGGTATCGCGGAGCCCCGGCGGATAGTGACACTGGACACAGGGGACTTCACCGTGCTTGGAGATCTTCCACGCCTCCACGTACGGCCTCATGAGGTGGCACGAGTTACAGAACTGCGGGCTCGCGCTGACGTGCCAGAGTCCGGCGCCGGCCGCGCCGCCGATCACCACGAGAGCGCCGACCACAATGAGGATGACGCTCCACCGTCCCGGGCGACCGATCACTGGTGGCACTTGTCACACGCATCGATGGGGAAGACCACGGCTCCTCCGATCTTCGTCTTGCCGTCGTGACAGGCGCCACAGTATTTGCCTTCCTGCTTCGCAGCCAGCGTGATCAGCCCCGACCCGCCGCGCTTCATCTTGAAATCCCTCATGTGACAGGCCGTGCATTTGTCCACCTTCGCCCTGTGCTTGTCGTGGCTGAAGGTGACCTGTCCCGGGCTGTTTTCTGCCTTGTCGAAGGTGAAGTCCGGCGGGCTCTTCACCTGAGCGATACCGGAAGCGCTGCTCAGCAGGGCGATTGCGAGAGCGGCGACGATCGCGAAGCCCCCAACGCCGGCGACTCGCATGGACGACTCCGCCCGCTTGTCAGCCACTCACGGCGCTCCCGCGCCGGTCCTGAGGAATCCGAGCAGGTTCACCATCTCGTCTCCGGTGAAGCGCGGAAACATCATGCCCTGCTGGATCGCCGCGGCGGCCATACGGGGCGTGTGGCCCCACATCGTCGCGGCCCAGGTGCTCGCCGGCGCGTAGTCGGCACGCCGCTCGGCCAGGTCGGGACCGAGGCGTCCGCCTTCCCTGCGGAAGCTGTGGCATTTGAGGCATCCCTTGCTGATCAGCGTCATCCGGCCCCTGGAGAGGTCCGGTGCCGGATCCCCCTTCGGGTCGGCCTGCAAGTAGGCCATCAAGTCGGCCATCTCGGCGGCGCTGATCGCCGGCCACCCGATGCCTTCCTGCTTGAGCACGGTGAACATCGAGGGCGCATGATTCCAGAGCCGTCCCGTCAGCTCGTACGCTCCCTGGGGCCTCCGTAGCTTTTCGAGCGCCGGCCCCACGCCTTGCAGCCCACCCGGGACGTGACAGCGCGCGCAGTGCTTCTCCGTGAAGACCGCGCGGCCGCGCTCGGCGTCCGCCGGTGCCTGGGCGATGGCGCCCGGCGCGAGCACGGCACCGCAGAGCGCGGCGCCCAGCAGGAGCGACGCCCAAGGGCACCAGGATTTCATCGTGCGCGGGCGCGGTCTACTTTTTCTTGTGGCACCGCTCACAGTTGGCTTTGTCGTCGACGGTGAACACGGCCTTGCCGCCGATCTCCGTCGTTCCGTTGTGGCAGGTGCCACATTGGGCGCCCGCCTTCATCTTTTCCATCGTGAGCGGACCCGAGGTGCCCTTCTTCATCTTGAAAACCTGGACGTGACACGCCTGACACTTCTCCACCTTGGCCTTGTGCTGCTCGTGGCTGAAGGTGACCGGTCCGGGACTCTCCTTTCCCTGGTCGAACGCGAAGTCCGCCGGCACTTTGATTTGTGACACGGCTGTCGGAGCGGCCACGAACCAGACGGCAACGACGCCGATGAGTGCCAACGCGCCGAGCGTCATTCGTCGCATGAGATCCTCCTCAAGGGATTGAGTGGCATCGCGCGGTCGCAATCCCGAACGTCCTGCGTGCGGTCATCTGGTCGGGCTCGCGGTGTAACCCAGATACGTGAGGACGACAATGTAGACGATGATAGCGATTCCGATCCACGTGAACATCCGACTCGACTCACCGCGCGCAGCGCGCCGGTCGAGAAACGGGATGAGCAGCAGGAAGAGACCCGCCAGACCAAAGCCCAGTATGCCGACGATCTCGCCCTCCAGACCCAGGATGTGGCTCGGCAGGTACTTGAGCGTCTGGAACATGAACATGAAGTACCACTCGGGCTTGATGCCGATCGGCGCGGGCGCGAACGGGTCGGCCTTCCGGCCCAGCTCGGCCGGAAGGAAGGCGGCCAGCGCCGCCAGGATGGCGAGCGCACAGAGCCACCCGACGATGTCGCGCAGAAGAAAGTTCGGCACGAACGGCATGGAGCGCGTGGCGCCTCCGCGCTGCTCCACGCCGGGGGGCACGCTCATGCCGTGCTTCTGAACGAGATAGAGATGGAGGCCAAGGATGAGTGTGACGAGCGCCGGCAGCACGGCAACGTGGATCCCGTAGAACCGGGTGAGCGTGGCGCCGGTGACCTCGTCTCCGCCGCGGAGGAGCCGCACGAGGAACCGGCCGAGCACCGGGATGGCGCCCGTGATCTCCGTGCCCACTTTGGTGGCGAAGTAGGCCAGCTCGTTCCACGGCAGGAGGTAGCCGGTGAAGCCGAAGCCGAGCGCGATTGCCAGGAGAGCGACGCCCGAGAACCACGTGACCTCCCGCGGCGGCCGGTAAGCCTTGAGCAACAGGACGCTGAAGAGGTGGACGAACAGGGCGAAGATCATGAGGTTGGCCGACCACGCGTGGATCGAGCGGATCAACCAGCCGAATTCCACCTCGGCCATCAGGAACTGCACCGACTCGTAAGCCTCCTCGGCGCTCGGACGATAGTAGAAGAGGAGGAGGATGCCAGAGGCCACCTGGACCACGAAGAGAAACAGCGTCATGCCGCCGAGGTAATACCAGAGGCCGTGGCGATGAACCGGGACTTGCTTCTTCTTCGCGAGCTTCTCCAGCTCCGCCAGGCCGATGCGCTCGTCGAGCCAGGTCCAGAGCTTTCCGTAGGGCGCGCCGGGCAAGCCCATCCTCAGGTGCTCTTGCTGACCACGATCTGGCTCCCTCGGACGTTCGCCACGAGGGCGTCCAGCGGACGCGGCGGCGGGCCGGCGATGTTCTGGCCGTTGAGGTCGAAGTGTCCGTTGTGGCACGCACACCAGATGTGACTCAGGTCGGGCCGGTATTGCACCGTGCAGTTCAGGTGGGTGCACACGGCGGAGAACGCTTTCAGCTCGCCCGCCGGCGTCCGGACGAGAAGCGCCGGGCGGCTGCCGAACTTGAAGATCTGACCGGTGTTCGGCTTCACGTCACCGGGTTTGATCGCGAGCGTGACCGTCGCCGCCGTGGATTCGCCGACCGTCGGAGGGATCAGGTACCGAGCGACGGGGTAAAGCACGGAGACCAGGAACGCTCCGACACCCGTACCGAGCATCCAATTGATGAACCGCCTCCGGCTTTCTCCATCTTCCAGCACGCGCTCCGGCATCTCGGGCCTCCGCGGTCCTAGCCTGAGTTTCGAGGTTCGTTCCGACGCTCGAGCTGACGAATCTTGAAGACGAGCCCGGCGATGAGGACCAGGATGATCACCAGCGACGCCGCGAGGCCCTTCCGGCGGAACTGCAATTCCTCGAGCGCCCGGACACCCCGGGCGTAGGCCTTCGCGCTGATGCCGACGCCCGCGTCGGCCTCCGTCTTCACCGCGTCGGCATTGAACGCGTGGACGGCTGCACGTGCCCGGACGAGAGCGTCCCTGGCGCCGTTCAGGTCGAACTGCGCCTGGCTGACTTCCATCCCCGCGTGCTCCGCCTGGAGAAGGATCTCGCGAGCTTTGTCGGAGTCGTTTCGGAGGGCGTCGATGAGAGCGCGCATCTGGGCCGCGCTCTTGCCGGCTTTGTCGGTGAGAGCGTGACAGCTCGCACAGACGGCTTTGTCCCCGAGGCCCAGCATCTCGTCGCCGGCCTCCTTGATCGCGTGATTCTCATGGCAGGTCACGCAGCCCGGTATCCCCATGTCGGCGAACACCTTCGCATGAGCGCTCTTCGCGAAGAGCTCCGCCATCACCGTGTGGCACTGGCCGCAGACGCTGCCCACCCAGGACACTCCGGGCGGTGTGGCGCCGTGGTTGCCGTGGCACTTGTTGCACGTCGGCGCGGCGAGATCCCCCTTTTCCGACATCGTTTTCCAGTGGACGCTCGTCTTGTACTTCTGCAGGTGGTCCGTCGGGATCCTGTACTCGGCCATGTACGCGGCATCGGCGTGGCACGCCCCGCACGTGTCCGCGATCCGTAACGGGTGCACGCTCGACCCCGGGTCGGAAGGGGGCTTGATCGAATGTGCCGGATGGCAGCTCGTGCAGACCGCGACTTTCGGGTCGTTCAGCTCCTTGAGACGCCGTCCGTGGACCGAGGTCGCGTACTCCGTCACCTGGTCGACGCGCAGCGACGGGTTGTACTGCTTCATGAATCGCGCATCGGCGTGGCAGCGACCGCACACCGCGATGATCTGCTGGCGCGCGGGCTTACCGATGTAGCCCTTGGCCGGAGCCATCGCCTCCATCCCGGATTCCTTCGCGTCTCCACCGTGACAGGCGACGCAGCCGAAGCCCTTGGCCGAGTGGACATCCCCCGGGTACGCCCTCGCCGGTTTCACCAGCCGGTCGTCACCGGTCTCGAGGTGGCAGGCCGCGCACCCCTCCGCCTGCGGCTTCGACTGCGCCACCGCGGGGGCGGTCCAGGCGGCGACCGCGGCGAACAGAAACACCAGGACCACGCGCCACCCGGCGGTCATCGCGTTCGCAGCAATTGGAGGTAGGCCACGAGATCCGCCATCTCCTCGGGGCGGAATTCGGGCCACGGCGCCTTGTCGCGTGCCGGCTTCGACTCACTGATGAACGCGTGGTTCCAGAGGGCCGAGAGCACTGCGGCCGGCGACTCCAGACCCTTCGCCCGAGCCAGGTCGCCGGCGATCTTGCCCCGCTCGCCGTAGAGCGAGTGGCAGCCGAAACAGCCCTTCTGGGTCGCCACCTGGACGCCGGCTTTCGGATCGCCTGCCTTGGCGAAGTAGCGGACGGAGTAGAGATAGGCGACGATGTCGGCCATTTCCTCCGGCCGGAGACGCGGGACCGTCACCTTCCGGATTTTCATGGCTTCGATCATCGCCGGCGCCTTGTTCCACATCGCGGCGACGAACTGGCTGAGGCTCCGATGAAGCCCGCGCTCGGCGAGATCGGGCCCGACCTTGCTCCCCTGACCACCGACACTGTGGCATTCGATGCAGCGTCGCTGCGCGAACAGCACGCGGCCCTCGGTGGCGCGTCCGGGCAGGACATAGAGCGGCCCCTGCGGCAACACCGGCGAAGCCGAGTTGATATAGGCGATCAGGTCGCGAAGCTCCGCGTCCTTGAGCGTAGGGCGCGGGATCCCCTTGGCCTTCATCGCCTCGGACATCTCCGGGCCGTGGTTCCACATCGAGGTGGCGAGGAAGATCGGCGTGCCGTACTGCTTCAGGAAATCGAGGCTCGGGCCCACCACGCCGCCGGTGCCCCCGACCTGATGGCACACGACGCATCGCCGCTCCGTGAACAGCCGCCGGCCCGTCTCCGCGTTCCCCGGAGGATCGAAGTAGTCGAGCGTGAAGAGGAAGGCGACCAGATCCCCGGCCTCCCGCGCGTCGAGTTGGGGCCGGAGGACGCCGAGCTGCGCCATGCGCCCGGCCATTTGCGGGGCGTGGTTCCACAGGCTGGTCGCGAGATCGTAGAACGACCGCGGCCGGGGGATGCGGCCGAGATCGGGGCCGACCTTCCCTCCGACCCCGTTGATCGAATGACACTTGACGCAGCCCTTCGTGCCGAAGACGCGCGAGCCGGCGAGCGGATCCTGTGTCGGGCTGAAGAGCGGCTGAGCAAGCACCGCACTCCCGAACAAGGCAAGTGGTCCGACGACTGCCGCGACCACCATCCAGGAGCGCGCTCGCCTCATACTGGCGCCTGACGTCTCACTTCGCCCGTTTGAACGCTCGGAGGTAGGCGACCAGATCCGCCATGTCTTCACCGCGGAACGTCGGCCACGGGGTCTTCTCTCGCTCGGTTCGCGGGTCGGCGATGAACGAGTGGTTCCACAGGGCCGAGAGCACGCCGGCGGGAGTATCAAGCCCGGAAGCGGCGCTAAGATCGCTCGCTACCTTGCCGCGCTCGCCGTAAAGCCCGTGGCAGTTCAGGCATCCCTTGTTCGTGGCCACGATCGCGCCGTTGTGCGGGTCTCCGGCCTGTTTGAAGTATCGAGCGGCATAGAGGAACGCGACGATGTCGGCCATTTCCTCGGGACGCAGCTGGGGCACCGAGCCACCGGGACGACTTGCCATCGCCTGGTACATCGCGGGCGCTTTGTTCCACATTGCCGCGGCAAACTCGGTGAGACTCCGGTGCAGCGCCCGCTCTGCGAGACTCGGTACGATCGGGTCGCCTTGGCCGCCCATCGAGTGACACTCGACGCAGCGCTTCTGGACGAACAGACGGCCACCCTCGTCGGCGCGCCCGGGCAAAACGTAGAGAGGCGCGCGACTCGCTTTGGGGGAGGCCGAGTTGATGTAGGCGATCAGATCGACCAGCTCCGAACCCATGAAGGTCGGTCGTGTGATCTTCTCGCGCTCCATCAGCTCGGCCATCTGAGGCCCGTGGTTCCACATCGCCGCCGCGAGGTAGATCGGCGACGCGAGCGGCTTCAGGCCGTCGAGGGCTGGGCCGATCGCGCCCCCCGTCGTGCCCACCTTGTGGCAGACGACACAGCGCTTCTCGGTGAAGAGCCGTCGGCCAGCCTGGGCGTTTCCGGGCCGATCGAAATAACCGAGCGTGAAAAGATAAGCGGCGAGGTCGGCGCCCGCACGCGCGTCGAGTTGCGGCCGGGCGATGCCGAGCTGTCGCATCCGGTCCGCCATCCTCGGGGCGTGGTTCCAGAGCGCCGCCGCCAGGTCGTAGAACGTGCGCGGGCGCAGGGCGCGGGCGAGGTCGGGGCCGACCTTGCCGCCGGCGCCGTTCACCGCGTGGCACTTGACGCAACCCTTCGCGTTGAAGACTCGCTCGCCGGCGAGCGGATCCTGCGTCGGGCTGAACAGCGGCTGGGCGAATGCGAAGCCGGGAAGCAGCACGACAAGGCAGGCCACCAACCGTGTGAGACTCACGGCGTCGCTATCCTACTCGCTCGCCTTCGAAGTTGGCAATCACCGAGAGGGAGTTTGCCCGGCTCGTGATCGGCCCGGCCCTAGTGCAAACGCACTAGGGCCGACGTCTTGCAGCGTCATTCGAACGAGAGCTTGAGCACGCTCGGCGTGTAGGCGTGACGCACCTGGGCGTTGTCGAACACCGCCACGCCGAACGCGTACTGCTTCTTCAGGTCGTTGAACTGCACGTCGAAGTCACTGTTCGTCACGAGCTTGCGGGAGAACACGAGCGTCCAGGTGCCGTCCTTCCAGATCGACTTGACGGAGATGTCTCCTCGATCGCCCGTGAACGGCGCCACGATGATGCCGGGCACCTCGTCGCCGGCCTTGTACTTCGAGTCGTCGAACGGCTCCTTCTCGGCGTCGACGATCCAGTAGGGCGGCGCCGGCTTGTTGCCCTTCAGCGCGAACCTGGGCCCGTTCTTCGCGTCGTTGACGTTGTCCGCGTAGCCACCGCCGGTCTTGGGGTCGCTCTTGCGGCCAGCCTCCGGCGTCTTGTCCTTGTCGTAGCGGGTGTCGTCGAGGTACTGATCGTCGATCTGCCCGACGGAGCCGGTTCGGACGCTCTTCCAGTGCCAGATGTCGGCCTTCTCGCCGGGGTTCGGGAGGTACTTGTTGCCGAAGGGCTTGCCCTCGCCGGTGTGGCAGGCCGCCATGCAGCCCCTGGTCTCGAACGCTGGCGAGCTGATGTTCCAGATCATCGCCATCTTGTCTTCGTAGTACTTGTTGTTGTCACCCCCCTTGTCATCAAGGTCCTTGAGCTGCTTCCATGAGCCGTCGCCCTGCTTCACCCACGGGCTCCGCTGGAAGCTCTGGGTCGGGTCCTTGTACTGCATGAGGAAGTACACCGTGTCGCCCGCATAGACCGAGCGGAGGGTCACTCCCGTCGAGCCCCCGGGGAGATTCTTTCCGCCGATCAGCTTCATGGCGAGCGGCTGGGCGTCCTTCCAGGCCTCGCTCATCGCCGGCTCCATCGGTGGCGCGGTGCTCACCTTCTTCGAAACGAGGACGTTTTTCTGTTGCGCCTCAAGTGGTCCGGCCGCGAGCCCGACCGCGATCCCCGCGCTTAACGCGACCACAGGAAGACCCCATTTCCATGAACGCCTCATATCCATGCCTCCTTCTTTCGTTAGGACCAGCTCGAGGAGAACCGTCCAACGCGCCGGAAACAAGAGGTTCGTTGAGCGGCTAATAAGAAGTCGCGCGGGGCGGTGCGGTACCAGGCGGGGCGTCCGTGCCTCACCCCCGTCATCTGTCGCACGCTGAACGCCGGCCGAACTGAGCCGCGTCCACCGTGCGTGGCTACTTCTGGGGCGTCGAGGCCGCCTTCGCGAACGACCTGAAGTACGCTGCGATGTCCGCGAGCTCTTGGCCCTTGAGCGTCGGAAGCTTGAGGCCCTGCTTCGTGGCCTGATCCTCCATCGACCGGCTGTGGTTCCACATCGCCGCAACCAGGGCGGCTGGTGATCCGACGACGTTCGAGGTCGCAAAGTCGGCGGCGACCTTGCCTCCTTTCCCGCGGACCGAGTGGCAAGCGACGCAACCCTTGGTCTGCACGACCTGCTGTCCGCGGACACTGCTGCCCGCCGCCGGGTCGAAGTAATGCGAGGTGTAGAGGTAGGCGACGATGTCCGCCATCTCCTGCCCGTTGAGCTGCGGCACCTCGATCCCGCGTTCCTTCATCCGGGCCCACATGGCAGGCCCGTGGTTCCACATGAGCCCGGCGAACTGGGTGAGGCTGACGTGATGCGCTCGGCCGAGCTCGGGGCCGATCTTACCCCCCTTGCCGCCGATCGTGTGACAGACCGCACACTGCTGGTCACGAAAAAGCGTCTCGCCGCGCTCCGGCGTACCGGGGACGACCTGCGCGGTCTCCCCGCCCGGGTCCTTGGCGGTCGCAGTGATGAACGCGATGATATCCACCAGCTCGTTGCGCGCGAAGGTCGGACGCTCGATCCCCTTGGCCCGCATCGCCTCGGCCATCCGGGGCCCGTGACTCCACATGCGCGCCGCCACCAGCACGGGCGAGTTCGCGCGCTTGAGGGCGTCGAGCGCCGGCCCGACGCTTCCGCCCTTGCCGCCGACCGCGTGACACTGTACGCACCCCTTCGTCGTGAACAGCCGCTCGCCGGTCTTGGCGTTCCCGAGCTCGTCGTTGTACTGCGCGGTGAAGATGAACGCGAGCACGTTCGACAGTTCCAGGGGCGTGAGGGTCGGTCGCTCGATTCCCGTCTCGCGCATCTTCGCGCCCATCAGCGGTAGATGGTTCCACATCGCCGCGCCTAGCTCGTAGAAGCCCGTGCCGCTCTGGATGCGAGCGAGGTCCGGAGCTGCCCGCCCTTCACTGCCACTACGAATCCCGTGGCATTGGCCGCACCCCTTCTTCGCGTACACGTCCCAGCCCGCGATCAGCGCCCAGTCGGGCGCGAACGGCAGCGGCGGTGGCTGGGACGCCTGCGGCTGCGCAGCAGCCGACGCGAAGAGGGGAAGAACCAGGCAGCACGCGGAGGCCGCGCGGCGGACCCAAGGTTTCGGCGCACTCATTCGGAAGGTCTCCTGTCGGTTGATGCCCAAAGATCGACGATTCGCGGCCACGGGTCAAGTCGCTGCCGCGATGGCCTCAATTGGATCCGCCTGGCGGCGTCCGCGACCGTCAGACGAGCCGGTGCTTGTTGGCGTACGCGACCGCCTCGAGGCGGCTGTGGACGCCAAGTTTGCCGAAGATGTTTTGCACGTGGTTCCTGATCGTCGCCGGGCTCACGTGCAACCGCTCGGCGGCGGCGGCGGTGTTCAATCCGAGTGTCATGAGGCGTAGCAGCTCGAGCTCGCGGCGCGTGAGCACCCCAAGAGCCGCGGCCCCCGCGTCCGACGCCGGGGGCGACAGCCGCTCCCGGACGAGGGTGAGCAACTTCTTCGCCGCGGTGACGTCCCGGAAAAGGTGGATCGTCAGTGCTCCCGCTGAGCCGTTCGGGGGCGCGATCAGGATACTGATGTTGATCCAAACGGGTGTGCCTGCCTTCGTCCGGGTGTGCATGTCGAATGTCTGGATGGGCTCGCCTATCTTGACGAGCGTCATCACGTGACACCCCTGGTAGCAAAGGCGGTTACCGTCATCGTCCCGCCCGACGAAGATGTCGCAGCACAGCCGGCCGATGACCTCCTGCGCGGTATAGCCGAGAATCCGCTCCGCAGATCGATTCCAGAGGACGATCCGCCCGTCAGCAGCGACGACGAACGCCCCGTCACCCGAACCGGCGAGCGCCTGATCGAGCATTCCCTCACCGAGACGCGGCGGAGCGACCGGCGGCCTATCACCCTCCTTGAGGTACTCGCGGGCGCCCGTGACTCGCCTCAAGCGATTATTCCAGAAGCGCGGGGCGCGCCCGGAGTACGGGACGTCTCCCGTGTAGCTCGAGACTGCTTGCGTTGACCTCGGACCCGCCGCAGAAAGCTTTGCAGCCAACCGTCTTCGCCCGAGGCGGTCGGCGACAGCCCCGTGTCAGGCGGCGTCACCGGCTGATCAGGGATCGCGCGGCGGCCGGTAATCTGAAGGCCGTGAATGCGGTAGACGACCGGCACCAGCGAGCGCTGTGTGCCGGGGAGGATCGTTTTCGCGTAAGCAGGCTCCCACCACACGGCGTGCCGTTTCAGCAATGTGTGGGCGAATGCGCGCACGTCCCGGTATTCGGGCGTATCGAGCAGCTCTTCGTAGCGACCCAAGACGATGACGCTCGTCCACTGCTCCGGGCTCACCACCTCGTCCGCTTCGACGCAGACCAGCGGGTTGGCTCGCATCCACTCGATCTTTTGTCCAACCGTGGAAAAGCTATAGAGGCAATCGTTGTCGTAGACGAAATAGAATGGCACCACGTAAGGCTGGGTCCCTTGCACGCACGCTAATCTACCGAAGCGCGTACGAGCCAGCAGATCCAGACTCGCCGGCCTCGTCAGTTCCTGGATCAGCACGACGGCTCTCCCTCGTCTCGACCATTGGGCTCAGGAAGCCACTGCAGGGTCATGGGCGCACAGTGGATCCTCCCCCATGGGGTCGCCAGTCGCCGCGTAGGCCCGCGCGCGCGAGCCTCCGCACACCTCCCGGAAGCCGCAGACGCCGCAGCGGCCGTGGAATGCCTCGGGGGTCCGGAGCGAGCGAAAGAGTGAAGCAAAGCGATAGATGTCGGTGGCCTCCGCGTCCCGAACGTTGCCGGCTACGAGGGGCAAAAAACCCGAGGGCATGACGTCGCCGTTCGCGGCGATGAACATGATCCCGTTGCCGTCGCGAATGCCGAAGCTTCTCGCGACGCCGTTGTCACGGCCATCCGCACCCCATAGGCCCGCGGCAAGCCTCGACTCGATCATCACGCGCCGGTAGTGCGGGGCTTCTGTCGTCGTCACCGTGAACGGCCACGCGCCGGCGTGCGCGGCGAGCCAGCGGAGCGTCGTCTCAGATTCGTGCGCCGACAGGGGACACAGCGTGCGGCCGCGGCCTACAGGCACGAGGAAGAAGAGGCTCCAGCGGGAGGCGCCGAGCCGGGCGACGACCTTCGCGATTTCCTCCAGGTCTGGCTCAGTTTCGGCACTGACCAGCGTGTTGATCTGGAGCGGGATCCCGGCATTCACGATCCGCTGGGCGCCGACGAGGGTCCAGCCGAAGCACCCGAGCACACCGCGGATCCCATCATGGCGCGCCGGGCTCGAGCCGTCCAGGCTCAGCGACATCGCACTGACGCCCGCGCGCTTGAGCGCCTCCACAGCATCGTGCGTGAGCGCGGGCGTGGCGCTCGGCGCGACGGAGACGCCGAGCCCCAGCCCGACACCGTACTTCACCAGCTCGACGAGATCTGGCCGCTTCAGCGGGTCGCCGCCGGTGAAGACGACGTGGGGTCGAGGCGGCCCGGCCCCGGCGAGCTCCCGCAGCACTCGTTCGCACTCCTCGGTGGTCAACTCGTCGGCTGCGCGCTCCGGCATCGCCTCGGCACGACAGTGACGACAGGCGAGGTCGCAGGCGCGCGTGAGCTCCCAGTAGACTCGTGCCGGCGTGCGCTCGAAGACAAGATGTCTCATCAGCGCCTCCCCATCGCGAGGAAGTCGCGCTTCCCCGGCCCCGTGTAGATCTGGCGTGGCCGGGCGATCTTCTGTTCGGGATCGCCCACCATCTCCTGCCACTGGGCAAGCCAGCCCGTCGTTCGCGGGATCGCGAAGAGCACAGGGAACATTTCAACGGGAAACCCCAGCGCCTCGTAGATCAACCCGGAATAGAAGTCCACGTTCGGGTAGAGCTTGCGACTCACGAAATAATCTTCATGGAGCGCGATCTTCTCGAGCTCCCGGGCGACGGGCAGGAGCGGGCTCGGCCGCGTCACGGCGAAGACCTCGTCGGCCATCCGCTTGATGATCTTCGCGCGAGGGTCGTAGTTCTTGTAAACGCGGTGCCCGAACCCCATCAGCTTGGCCTCGCCCGCCTTCACCTGCCTGATGAACTCGGGGATCCGCGCCGTCGAGCCGATCGAGCGCAGCATCCTTAATACAGCCTCGTTGGCGCCTCCGTGGAGCGGTCCGTAGAGCGCCGCCGCGGCCGCGGCGAGCGCCGAGTAAGGATCGACGCCCGAGGAGCCGACAGCCCGCATGGCGTTCGTCGAGCAGTTCTGCTCGTGATCGGCGTGCAGGATGAAGAGCACGTCGAGCGCGCGCTCGATCGCCGGGTCGCACTTGTACTTGAGCTCCGTGGTCTTGAACAGCATGTTGAGGAAATTGCCGACGTAGGTGAGATCGTTGTCGGGATACGCGTACGGCTGACCCAGGATGTGGCGGTATGCGAACGCGGCGATCGTCGGCACCTTGGCGATCAACCGGTAGATCTGGAGATCGCGGTGGCCGTGGTCGTGGTTGACCTTTGCGTCGGGATAGAAAGTGGACAGGGCTGCCACCGTCGAAATGAACATCCCCATCGGGTGCGCGTCGTGGTGGAAGCCGTCCATGAACTTCTTGACGTTCTCGTGGACCCACGTGTGGTGCGTGATCTGCCAGGTCCACTCGTCCAGGGCCTTGGCCGTGGGGAGTTCGCCGCGGATGAGCAGGTAGGCGACCTCGAGAAAAGTCGAGTGCTCGGCGAGCTGCTCGATCGGATAACCCCGGTACCAGAGGATCCCTTTGTCACCGTCGATGAAGGTGAGCGCGCTACGAGTGGAGCCGGTGTTCATGAAGGCGGGATCGTAGGACAGGAGCCCCGGGTCGTCGGACCCCGAGCGGATCTTCCGGAGATCGGTAGCGCGAATCGCGCCGTCGGCGATCGGCACCTCGTAGGACTGGCTCGTACGGTTGTCGGTGATCGTCAGCGTGTTCTTGTTCATCACGCGCCCCCTGTCCAGCTCCGTTGCCGATACGTCGAACAACTGTGGTGATGGCCCACCGTCATCCTCCTGAGCCTCACGCCGCGAGCGGCACTCGCGCGAGTGGTTCAATGGCGGGCCGCTCGACCCGTATGTACGCGCCCATCAGCATGCTGACCTCCTCACGATGCGTGCCGCTCTCGAAGACGATCTCATCTTCCGCTGCGAGCGCGCGGTCGAGGCAGACCGGAAGCCCGAAGATGCGTCCGAACGGTGGCATGGCACCGATCTCACAGTCAGGGAACAGTGCCTTGAAATCATCCTCGCTCGCCACGGCGAGATCGTGCCGGCGGGTTCGCCGCCGTAACTCCGAAAGGTCGAGCTGCGCGGTCGCCGGAAGGACGGCCATCACGTACCAGGCGCCATCCCGGACGATCACGACCTTCGCGAGCCGGCGGCCGGGAACGTGACAGGTCGCCGCGCGCTCTTGCGCCGTGTACACCTCGCGGTGGCTGATCACCTCGAACGGCGCCCCCTCACGGGTGAGAAGCTCGCGGAGCTCGGGGATCACGACGCGCCTCCGATGGGTCTCCCTCCCACGGGGAGCGCGGGCGGCCACTGCCGTCGGAACGCCGCATTGAGACAGCGGCGCTGGCAGGCGATGGCGCTCGGGGGCGCGAACCTGCTGCAGCTCAGCACGGCAATCGCCTTGCGGAATCCAGGCAGGCCTCGCTCTTCGAACTCCACGTCGACCCGTTCGCCGCCGGTTGCGCACCAGAAGTTCCGGCGACGACGGACCACCAATCGTGGATTGCGAGGGGGAGCAGCAGGAGCAGGAACCCCAGCAGGCCCAATGCGAGTCCTAGGGTGACACCCTGGACGACCACCTCGTCGATCGCTTCCATACGTCCCTCCATCCACTGCGCCCGTCGGCTGTAGACCGATCTACGATCGATGGAGGACGCAACGGACGTGCCAGCCGGGAGCGAGCAGAAACCTACCGTGAATGAACGATTTCTCTCGCACGTGAGATGCGAAGCGGTTTCGCGACCGGGGCGCCGACGCCTCAACTGGAGAGGCG
>Ga0070697_100000720_pt1 | contig 24631 bp, 15 predicted proteins | sample KBSK1501metaG_FD_65475 | JGI IMG/M metagenome (GOLD analysis project Ga0070697, IMG submission 65475) | Corn, switchgrass and miscanthus rhizosphere microbial communities from Kellogg Biological Station, Michigan, USA - KBS K1-50-1 metaG | ecosystem: Host-associated > Plants > Roots >...
AACCGACTCCGAAGCGGCCGCGGCGAGACTGCAAGCAGTCCTCGACGCCGCGCGCCTGGTTGATGTTAAGAAGAGTAATGTTCTCGCCCGTGTGGTTTCAGTCAAGAACGTTGGCCCGGAGCCGGCTTATGTAGTGGAGTTTTCGCTCCGAAGCGGCGCCCGGTTGAGATACTTGTTTAGCACGACTACGAAACTGCTTCTTAGTATTGAGGACGATGCCCGCCAGACAACCACGCGCTTCCAGGACTACCGCTTGGAAGGCAATTTGATCGAGCCGCATCGCGTCAGTATTAATAATGCCGGGCAGGGAGAATTGACGTTTCTCCTGCAACGCGCCAGTCACAACGCTGGACTTGCTGATTCCATTTTCGATCCGCCACGGGGCGCTGAGGCGTTGGATGTTGTTGCCTTGCTGCGCGAGGTTTCTCGCAATCAGGATGTCCTCGAAAAACGTTTCACGGAGTATTCCTTTGTGCAGAAGGAAACCAGCCGCGAGATCAGCAGTAAGGGCGAAGTGAAAAAAGAAACCACGAAAGTCTTTGAAGTCTTTCCGATTCCTAATCGCGCTCCGGTGATGAAGTTGATAAGTGAGAACGGAGTTCCGCTAGCGGGCGAACGCGCAACGAAAGAGCAGAAACGAGTCGAAGAAGAATTCCTGAAGGCCGAACGCGACAAGGATAAGGACGAACAAAGAGTTCAGAAGGATCGCGCGGAACGCGCGCGCAAGAGAGCTGCCCGGGCTAAAGAAGGCGAGGATGATGACGTCGACGTCTCTCAGTTTTTGAAGGTGCATGAGTTTGTTTCTCCGCGGCGCGAGCGCTTCCGCGATCGCGAGGCTGTGGTCTTCGACTTTCGCGTGCGTCCAGGTTTCAAAGCCGGCAACCGCCAGGAGAACCTGATCTCAAAACTCGTCGGTGTTGCCTGGATAGATCCCGCCGATAAACAGGTGATGCGGCTCGAAGCGAGGTTGGCGGAAGAGTTCAAAATGGCCGGAGGACTGCTGGTTAATTTGCGTCCGGGCGCCGCGTTTGTAATGGAGCAGACCAGAGTGGCGGATGGTCTCTGGCTGCCACGAATGGCCCAGGTCAACCTTTCCGTGAAAGTGCTTTTGTTTGGAGGCGGCGACTACAACCAAACCTTCGAATGGAGCGACTACAAACACTTTTCGGGAGATGTCGGCGATTACAAACTCGACGCGCCTAAGGCGACAATGGAAACTCCTAAGAAGCCGTAACAGCTAATGCAGAAAGTAAACGTAATCGGTGGAGGCTTTGCCGGCGTTGAGGCGGCGTGGCAGGCCGCGCGGGCGGGCGCCCAGGTGCGACTGTTCGAGATGCGGCCGGTGAAAGAGACCCCGGCTCATCGTACCGACAAACTGGCCGAAATTGTTTGTTCAAATTCACTAAAGTCAGACGAGGTTGGAAGCGCTCCTTATCTGCTGAAGGAAGAACTGCGACGCGCCGGATCCCTGGTGATGGAGGCTGCAACGGCAACGCGTGTCCCGGCCGGGGCCGCGCTGGCCGTGGACCGTCACAAGTTTGCCGAGCTTATTACTGAGCGGATCGAGAGCAACCCAAATATCGAACTCGTGCGCGAAGAGGTGACGCATATTGATGATCACGAAATATCGATCATCGCCACGGGACCACTGTCCTCGGATGCATTGACTGCCGAGATCATGAAGCTGACTGGCAGCGACCAGCTCTATTTCTACGATGCGATTGCTCCGATCGTAGCCGCGGATTCAGTTGACCGGTCAATCGCCTTTCGGGCCGCCCGCTACGGCAAAGGCGGCGACGATTATTTAAACTGCCCGTTTGACAGGGAACAGTATCAGCGCTTCTACGAGGCCTTGATCGAAGCGAAGAGCGTTCCCTTGCAGCGTTTTGAGGAGACCCGCTGGTTTGAGTCGTGTTTGCCTATTGAAGAGCTGGCCAGGCGTGGCGTCGATACCCCTCGCTTCGGTCCGATGAAGCCGGTGGGCCTGATCGATCCACGCACCGGGCGTGAACCTTATGCGGCAGTGCAACTCCGCCAGGAAAATTTAATGGCTGATGCGTACAGCCTTGTCGGGTTTCAGAATCATCTACGTTACGGCGAACAAGCGAGAGTGTTGCGGCTCATACCCGGAATGGAAAACGCGGAGTTTTTGCAGTTTGGCCAGATCCATCGAAATACATACATCTGTTCTCCACGGGTGCTGGCCGCGACGATGCAGATGCGAGATCGGGCCAATGTTTTCTTTGCCGGGCAGATCACCGGCGTTGAAGGTTACGTCGAATCTGTGGCAATGGGCTGGATTGCTGGAATAAATGCGGCGAGATTGGCGATGGCACAGCCACTGATTCAGGCGCCGCCGTTGAGTGCGACCGGAGCTTTGGCCCGATATGTTTCAAACGCGCAAACGAAAAACTTCCAGCCAGTGAATATCACCTTCGCGTTGCTTGAACCGCTGGCGGAACAAGATCGAAAGCGCATACGTAGAAAACGAGATAGACATCAACTTCAGGTTGAACTAGCTCTGAAAGAATGGGACACCTGGCTTCAACAGATTCAATCGCCGGCTCTTCAGGCTTTCGCATGAAGCCACAACTGCTTTCAAAGCTCGGTTATGTGTCGCTGGTCTTCTGGCTGCTTAGCCTCAGCGTCCCGGTATCTGCCCTCGCACAATCCGGACGGAACACTGCCAAGACACCAAAGCCTGCGCCCGTAAAACGCAAACCTGCGCCGGATCCTGTTGGAGAGCCACGCCAATCGCCCAGTTCTAATCCGTCACCACCCGCAAAGGTTTCCCGACCACGCACCGTAAGCGACGAAATTGACCCTTCGGATACTGTGCGTGTCAGTTCCAATCTCGTACCTATCCCGGCGTCGGTGGTTGACGCAAAGGGGTTTGCTGTCACCGGTCTCAAGCTTGAAGATTTTGAATTGCGAGTTGACGGCCAGTTAAGAGCTATCAGCGATCTCACCCGAACCGAAACGAGCGTGCGGCTGGTGATGCTGTTCGACAATAGCGGTAGCGTCGATTTCGCGCGGGAGTTTGAGAAGCGGGCGGCAATTCATTTTTTTCGAAGCGTAATGCGCCCCACCGACGAGGCAGCAATCTATTCAATCGAATCAGAGAGCTACCTGGCCCAGCCTTTGACCCGGGACGTCGGCAAACTGGAGCGAACAATCGAAAGTTTTGGCAAGCCGGAAGGATCTACTTCACTTTTTGATGCCATCATTGATGCCGCGGCCTACCTCCGCCCTTACACAGGCCGGCGGGTGCTGGTCATTGTTTCTGACGGTATCGAAACTACCAGCCGAAGCGATTTTGAGACGACAATCAAACATGTCCTGGCTGATGACTGTCAGGTTTTCATAGTACAAACTGGTCTTTACGAAGGAGCAAATCTGCGCGCCCTCGCCGCGGAGCGAAGGATGGAACAACTTGCGGGGCAAACCGGCGGCGCAGCTTATATTCCCAAATCCATGCCCGAGCTGGACCACGCCTTCCAACAGATCGCTGCCGACCTGGCCCAGCAATACGTGCTTAGTTATTACCCGGGAGAAGAGCGCCGCGACGGGAGCTTTCACCTGATTGATTTGCGAGTCAGGGCACGGAAAGATGTCCGCGTGAGGGCACGGAGGGGATACTATTCTCCGAAGCCGGCTAATGTTGCTGCAACTGATTGGTAACGTGCTGTGTTGAAAGAAAATAAGCAAGGTGGAGAACGAGGCAATTCATTAGTTGGTATTGACAAGATAGTAGATTGCGCTTAGAAGAAACTAATGAAAGAACTGAAGAAACAACCGAAGTCCGAGCGCCCAAAGCGAGAAAAGGTATCGCGCGAAGAAGCCTTGGAGCGAATGAAGTCATTCCCAAAACGCAGGGAGAAATTCATTGCCGCTATCCGAGAAGGTACGCATCGAGATCTTCATTCCTGACCCACCGGACGCCGCGTATCGTGACCTGTTGGAAGAGTTGGGTGTAGAACTTAGCTATGCGTTCGGCGGATGCACGGAAATCCCAGCCTCGGGCAAATACCGCTCGTTGGACGGTCCCCTTTTTTCCGACGAGGTCAATATCCTCTTTTCCGACGCTCCACTGTTGTGGGAGCAAGATCGACTCGCTCTGGGACAGTACGTACATTGGGTGAGGCGCGCAGCTCAGAGCGCGCTTGAAAAAGAGGAAGTGGTCTTAGTCAGCGTCTATCCTGTCTGGCACGGCGAGTAAGCCGGCTATCTGCGGTTCCATGGAGCAACTCCTAACTCAGTTTCTCGAACACCTGCGTTACGAGCGCAACGTTAGCGAACATACCTTACGCAACTACGGCAGTGACGTTGAACAATTCCTGGACCACCTCGCGCCGGCCCACCCCAAAACCGGAAAGAGAACTGAACCGGATCTAGCTGCGATCGATCACATCACCATCCGTGAATGGCTGGCAACGCTCCACTCCGCGAAGAAAAAGAAATCTTCTATCGCTCGCAAGCTGGCGGCCCTGCGTACATTTTTTCAGTTTCTGGTGCGTGAGGGGCTGGTTGAACTCAATCCGGCGAAACTTGTTTCGACGCCTCGATTGGAAAAGAAACTGCCGGTCCATCTCTCAATTGAGGAAGCTATTAAGTTCGTTGAAAGTCCTGACCTCGAAACAGACCTTGGTAAACGCGACAGAGCGATGCTGGAGCTTATGTATGCGACCGGTGTCCGGGTAGCGGAGTTGACCATGCTCAACCTTGGTCACATCGACTTCAAAAATCGTTTGATTCGAGTGACCGGAAAGCGTCGCAAAGAACGCATTGTTCCATTTGGTGACCCAGCCCTGGAGGCGTTGAAAAGTTATCTTGATGTGCGGGACGGTTTGTTGGACGCGGCCCCGGTTTCCGAAAGAGAACCGGAGGCGCTTTTTCTAAATTATCAGGGGACACGAATCACTACGCGTTCGGTGGGGAGGATGGTGGAAAAATATATACGTCTATGTGCCGGAAGATATGACATCAGCCCGCATGCTCTGCGCCATTCGTTTGCTACCCACCTTTTGGACAGTGGCGCAGATTTGCGAGACATCCAGGAGTTGCTCGGGCACGCCCGCCTTTCAACAACGCAAATCTATACACACGTTTCAATGGAAAAATTGATCGAGGTTTACGATAAGGCCCACCCGAAGGCGTGAAAAAAGGGTAAATAGTGAATGGTAAATGGTGAGGCATGCCCTCTTAGGGGGACACCCACCATTTACCATTCACCATTTACCTGTTAGAGCGATGAATGCTCATCTTCGCCGTTGGCTGCCTCAATAATCGCCTGGCAGGCGGCATCGTATCGGGCGGTTGGCACAGCTTCCAGACGGCGTTCATCGATTAACTTGCCGCAGCGAGCGCACACGCCGTAAGAACCTTCCTGGATTCGCAAGAGTGCCTGGTCTATGTCTGCAATCATCTGAGATTCGCGCTCACCCAAACGCAAGGCCATCTCCTTATTGACGTCCATCACTGAGAGGTCGACGGTATCTTTTGCGTCGTTGTCAGAAAGCTCAAGCGCATCAGCCTGATCCTGGCGAATGTGCTCAGTGTGTTGGCGGAGCTGATTGAGCAGTATGTTTTTAAAGTGCGCTAATCTCTCAGGCTGCATTGTTACCCCTTGCCTTTGTGTTCCAGTTTCCAAAAGAATTTACCTCTTTGCCGGGACTTTTTGTTTGGGGGAGGGGATTATAGCCTACGGGCTTTGAATGCGAAAACGCCCAGGTCGCGATGGTAGTGTCCTGGTTTGAAGAATTTCTTTGCGCACCTTTGCGCACTTTGCGGTAAAAATCCTTTAAAACAATTAACCGCAAAGATCGCCAGGAACGCAAAGATCACGCAACGAGTTGAGATGAATACAACTTGCTGTACAACGAATACAGCGGCTAAAGGATAGGTGCGGGTCGTGCCGTTCAGACACAGCCGTCGTTCTCTACGGAGCAGACTGGCGCTGATACGAAAAAAAGTTTCAGAATCTGGCAGTCAAACCTACCCGGGCAGCGCGGGGAGATCCCGGTGAGATATTAGTATTGCCGTCCGCATTGGCGTAGTAAGTTCGATTGAAGAGATTCTCAAAGTTTGCCTGAAGACGCCAATGTTCGTTCAAAGAGTAGAAGATCGCAGCATCCACCCGGGTGTAGCCGGGCAGCGTAACGGTGTTGTCAACTGCGGCGAACATGTCGGACCGATGGATGATCCCGAGGCCGGCGCTTACTTTCGAAACAATCTGGTACTTGTTCCATAAAGAAAGTGTGTGATGGGGTACTTGACCCGCTTGCTTTCCGGCTGCTGCTGCCGTAGTAGCGCTGGTGATGAACGCGTCTTGATACGCATATCCTCCTGCGATGCTCCAATCCCTGGTGATACTCCCATTCACTCCGATCTCTAAGCCATTGGTGCGTTGGCTTCCAGTCTGGATGATCCTGGCAGGGTTATTGGGATCAGTCGCCCTCGTATTAGTACGATTCAACCGATAGACGGCTGATGTTAGAGATAGAAAACGACGCAAATCCCACTTCAGCCCAAACTCGTAATTGGTGAACTTCTCGGGCTTCACCTGCTGCGTCACGGTTGTCAGTGACGCGAATTGATCGCCGGCGCTCGGCAGGTAGGAGACGCTGTAATTACCATAAAGGGACAGCTCAGTAACCGGCTTCACTACCACTCCCAAACGCGGTGACACCAGGTTGTCAATGCGTCGAAGATCGTCGCCGTTCCGATTGTTGTGATACTTCAAGTCAAAGTAGTCGTATCTCACTCCTGCGATCACCTGGACATGTCGAGAGAGCTCGATCTGGTCCTGGAGATAGGCGGCGGCGAGATTAAGTCTAAGGCGATTGTTTGCGTCAGTCGCATTAGGACGGAAAGTTACGGGAATCGAGATAATCGGATTGTCGTATGGCACTTGAACTGAAGTCGCTGCGTTGTTGAAAAAGCCACTATTGCGAAGATTGTTGGTCCGCTGCCGACCCAGCTCCACGCCTCCCACAAGTGTGTGGCGGATTTGTCCGGTTAAAGCTACGTAGGTAAGGTCCGTTTGGTTGAAAAGATTGCGCCGGCGGGTGGCGTTGTTATAAGCCGTAAGAGTTACGAGGGTCCTGGCTGCATTTACCGCACCCGGTACATAGTTTTGATAGAGTCGATCATAGTCACCGAACAAGGTCCGATTGCGAATGTTCAGTTTACCAAACTGATGATCAAGTGTTCCCGACACCAGGTCGACGCCCGCACGGACGTGGCTATCATCAGGGTTACCGTAAAACGTGTCGATCGGAACGTCGGCCGGTCTTCCCTGAAACGAGGTAATGCCGCGATCAGCAGTCCGACCGTCATGAAAATGTTCATAGCCGAAGGCGATTCTGGTTTGGCTACCAGGTAGAATCGTAAGAGTCGGATTTATTCCGTAGCGTTCCAAACCCACAAATTTGCGGAAACTGCCGGAGTTTTCATATAAGCCGTTGAGCCGAAACGCAAACTTGTCGTTGATAGGCTGGTCAAAATCCGCCGAAACGCGTTTGTTGGAGAATGAGCCGCCTTGAAGAGATATTTCCCGTAGTGGACCGAAATACGCCTCCTTAGTTACCCGGTTGATGACCCCGCCGCCGCCGCCGCGACCGAAGATCATCGCGTTCGGGCCTTTCATGGTCTCAACTCGATCGAGGTTGTAGAGATCGCGGTAATACTGCACGTCATCGCGGATGCCGTTGAGAAAAAAATCGGCGCTGCTTCTGTTGCCTCGTATCACCACATCGTCTCTATTGTTTTCACCTTGATGCGCGGTGATGCCCGGCATATAGCGGACCACGTCGCTGATGCTCATCAACATCTGATCCTTGATTTGTTCATTCGTGACGACAGTGATCGATTGTGGAATATCGCGCAGCGCGGTTTGAGTCCTGGTGGCGCTACCGATCATGTCGGTTTGATAGCCTCCAACGTCAACGACAGTCACGATGCTGGCTGCCCCGGCAACTTGAAGGATTACTTCGAGGAACGGATTGTTGCCCTGATTCAAGCGAAGAGTTTGGACAGCGTCGGAGAATCCGTTGACAGTCACTCGCACCGCGTACTCACCTGGTTCGAGCGTCAGTGAGAACTCGCCGTTCTGGTCAGTCACCGCGGAAGTGACTGCGGAAATCCCGGTAGCCTCCACCAGGACTTTGGCGCCAGGAATGGCAGCGCGATTCTGATCGAGTACGCGTCCTCGCAGAGAAGAGCGGGGGTTTTCCACGTCTGCCCGCGAGGGTGAAAAAGCTCCCCAGATTAGGAACAAGCCCAATAAACAAACAAGCCGTTCGTGAACACTTGCACGACGCATTGAATTATTCCTTTTAAAAGTAGTGCTCCTGATGTTGAAATTGAAATCCGTTTTCAAAATGAGACTTTACGCCAGGACTGCTAAATAAGTCAACCCGCATTTGTAATTTTTGTTTAGCTTCGGGTCTGCGGGTGAATGGGTTCTATCGGACGGGGAGGGTTGGAACGTCGTCTAAACTCGTTGACAACGGAAAATGTGGCTCATGAGTGGTATTAACGTTCGCCGCCGGAGTCGCAAATTAGTTCCGCGGCCAGCAACGGCAAGGTGAGTTCGTGATGACCGGTAATTGAGTAGCCACGGCCGGCGCCGTTGGCGGTCGGCCGGCGCACCACGTTTGTCAGAGGACGATACGATTGGATGAAATCAAAGTTTGCGGTAGTGATGTCGGCGAGTTCATGGCCGAGGTTTCGCACCAGCGTCACACACTTTAGAAAAACCTCCGGCAACACCACGGCTGAGCCAACGTTTAAGTAGACGCCGCCGCCATTCATGCGGCGCACGAGTTCGGCCAGTAAGCGAAAATCTGTGTGCGTCGCCGCGCCCAGCGCTGCGCCGTCGGCTTGCGGATGGAAGTGAGCGATGTCTCCACCAATCGTGACGTGAGCTGTGAAGGGGATTCGGGCTTCGTAGGCGCTGCAGAGCAGAGAGTAGCTGGCGTGTTGTGGATTAAGCGCCAGCAACGCGCGAGCGGTTGCCTCGCCTAAACCGATTCCAGTTTCTGCGGCCTCCTGGGCTGCACGGTTCAACAGCATTCCGGTCTCTTCAGCTCCGCCAAAGACGCCTTCGCCGAGAGTGGCGTCAACGTCTTCGGAAGTGGAGCCAACCATTGCAATCTCGGAGTCATGGACCAGCACCGAACCGTTGCCCGCAATCGCGTTGACGAAACCCCGTCTCATCAAGTCAGTGATAAGCGGCGCCAGGCCGGTTTTGATTACGTGGCCACCAATGCCCCAGATGATCGGTTTCTGCAACTCGCGCGCGCGACGCATGCGGGAGGCGAGTTCTCTTAAGCTCTGGACGGCGAGAATATTTGGCAGGCTCGCGAGAAAGTCTTTTAGCGATGAGTCCTCGCTAATAGGACTCGCAAAGTCGTCAAGCGAAACTTTGCTGGGCCGCGAGGTGAGCGGATAAGTAGAAACTCTGTCCAGGCTTAGCGGTCGCAGATCTTCGTGGTAAATGGACATTAGTGGTCCGACTCCAACAGCTTTACGGTAGATGCTCTATATCTGCCAAATCCTTCAGGCGCCCGCTAGCCGACTTGTTTGCTTTGAGGCGGTCGAGGCTAATTAGATTCACTTCTATACCGTTCCAGATATCCGTCACCTTCTCCGCATAGCATTCATCAAAGTTAACCCCGGAAAGGGACTTCAAGATTTCAATGCGCATTGGCGCAAACCCCATTCGTAGGATGTTGTCCGTTTGAAGTATCAGTTCGGGCGTCAGATTAGGAGTGTCAAAACCAAAGTCTTTGAGGCTAGACATAAGGCGTCGAGCATTTTCCGGCGTGGTAGCAATCCAAATGTCCAGATCTTCTGTAGCTCGTGGGTACCCGTGATATCCGACCGCATAGCCACCGATCAGAAGGTACTCAACACCATGGACATGGAGCAAACTCAAGAACTCTTTGAAGTCTACTGGTAGCTCTATCGCCATAGTTCAATCGGCGCAAAATCTCCATTTGCAGCAAGCGCTCCTCCGCGGTGCGCGAAACCCAATACGCCTTATCAGCAGCATCGGCCTCTTCGAACGAAGAAAAGATTCTCACCGAAGTCCGGTCTATCCGGCGTTCATCTAGTAGTCTGTCCATTGAATAGTCGCTACTTAGGGTCAGCAGTATATCACGCAATCTTCTTGTCTTCGCGACGAGAATTTCCGTTGCCGTTCTTCGCCAGCCGTCCATTGAGCAGGGGACGGAGAACTTGTCCGGTATGCGACCGACGCGAACGAGCAACTTCTTCGGGCGTGCCCGCGACGACCACACGTCCACCGTGTTCGCCGCCCTCTGGTCCAAGGTCGACGATGTAGTCGGCGGATTTTATGACGTCGAGGTTGTGCTCGATTACGATTATGGTGTTACCCAGCGAGACGAGTCGCTGGAGGACGTCAAGCAACTTGTGAACATCGGCAAAATGAAGACCGGTGGTCGGCTCGTCGAGCATGTAGACGGTGCGGCCGGTTGCGCGCTTCGACAATTCCTTGGCTAACTTAATCCGTTGGGCTTCGCCGCCCGAAAGAGTCGTGGCTGACTGTCCGAGCTTCAGATAACCGAGACCAACGTCCAGCAGCGTTTGCAGCCTCTGCTGTATTTGCGGAACGTTCTCCAGCAACGGCGCCGCCTCTTCAACCGTAGTGTCAAGCAATTCGGCGATCGATTTTCCTTTGAACTTCACCGAAAGCGTTTCACGGTTGTAGCGAGCGCCGCGGCAGACATCACAGAGCACATAGACGTCGGGCAGGAAGTTCATTTCGATGCGCTTCATGCCGTCGCCTTCACAACCTTCACAACGCCCGCCTTTGACGTTGAATGAAAAGCGGCCAGGTTTGTATCCACGCTCTCGAGACTCAGGAAGCATTGCATAGAGTTCTCGCAGCGGCGTGAACAGGCCGGTGTAAGTGGCCGGGTTAGATCGTGGCGTCCTGCCGATTGGTGACTGATCTATCTCAATCACTTTGTCGACGTGCTCCAATCCCTCGATCGCGTTGCAGGCTCCAGGTTCAGTCAGCGAACCATGAAGGTGACGAGCCAAGGCGGGATAAAGAATGTCGGCGACCAGGGTGGATTTGCCTGAACCCGAAACACCGGTGATCACTGTTAACAACCCGAGCGGAAAAGCGACGTCAATCTCTTTCAGGTTATTAGCGCGGGCACCGTGAACGGTCAAATACTTCCCGTTTGGCGAGCGTCTTTGCAGTGGTACCTCGATCTTTTTACGACCACTGATGTAAAGACCGGTGATGGAGCGCGGATTATTGGCGACGTCGTCCGCTGTGCCAACCGCCACCACTTCGCCTCCGTGAGCGCCTGCTTTGGGTCCCAGATCCACGACGTAGTCGGCTCGTCGAATCGTCTCTTCATCATGCTCGACGACGAGCACGGTGTTGCCGAGATCTCGCAAGGCCGTCAACGTGTCCAGCAGTTTTTGATTATCACGCGGATGAAGGCCAATCGAAGGTTCATCAAGAACGTAAAGTACACCGCGAAGCTGCGAACCAATTTGGGTGGCCAAACGAATTCGTTGTCCTTCGCCTCCTGACAGCGTCGCAGAAGAACGGTCAAGCGTGAGATAACCCAAACCCACACTCTCCAGGAAGCGCAGGCGGTTCTTTATCTCTCGTAGTATCTGCCCGGCGATCTGTTCCTCGCGAGCATTCAGCTTAATGCCTTCAAAGGCAGCGACCGAATCCTCGATTGGCAGAGATGTATACTCGGCGATTCCTCGACCACCCAGGCGAACCGAGAGCGAATCCGATCTGAGGCGTCTCCCCTTGCAATCAGGACAGACCGAGGGAGACACCAGCTCCTCCAGGGCAATTCTGATCTTTTCGGAAGGCGCTTCGTTGAGTCGCTCGCGCAGCCAGCGTACTGCTCCCTTCCATGGACCTTGATAAGAATAAAGTCCCTGGCGAAACGTTAACTGACCGGTCATCCCGTGAAGGAATGCTTCGGAGACTTCTTTCGGAAGGTCGGCGAAGGGTAGCTTCACGTCTGCATTGAAATGTTTGGCGACAGCCATCAAAGCACTCTTCAGGTAAGCCGCGCCTTGCCGGTCTACGGTTCCCATGAAAGCCAATTTGTCGGCGGCAACGTTTGCGTCGGGAATCAGTTTGGCAGGATCAACTTCTAAAACTGTGCCCAATCCATGACAACGTTTGCAGGCGCCGTAGGCGGAGTTGAAAGAAAAGGAACGCGGCTCCAGCGGTGGAACGTTGATACCGCAAATAACGCACGCCATGCGCTCGGAGTAGAGTTTTTCCTCGCCGTCGACTACCGAAACGAGCACTGCGCCGCCGGTGAGTTTCAGCGCTGTCCGGACGGATTCCGACAGGCGTTCCTTGATTCCGGGTTTGATCAATAGCCGGTCGACCACGGCTTCAATCGTGTGATTCCGCCGTTTGTCCAGCTTGATCTCTTCGTCCAGAGATAGAAGTTCGCCATCAACGCGGGCGCGCAGGAAGCCGTCCCTGGCCAGTTTTTCGAGTTCCTTTTTGAATTCGCCTTTGCGACCGCGCACTATCGGCGCCAGGATCATTACCCGCTCGCCCTCTGTTAGACCGAGAACGTTTTGAACAATCTGCTCGATGCTCTGCCTGGTGATTGCGGCCCCGCACTTGTGACAATGCGGCTGACCGATTGAGGAAAAGAGCAGTCGCATGTAGTCGTAAATCTCGGTGACCGTGCCGACAGTTGAACGGGGACTGCGGGAAACCGTTTTTTGTTCTATTGAAATTGCCGGCGAGAGACCATCAACTGAATCGACATCCGGCTTTTCGAGTTGATCCAAAAACTGACGCGCGTAAGCAGATAACGACTCCACGTAGCGACGCTGGCCTTCTGCATAGATGGTGTCGAATGCGAGTGAAGATTTGCCGGAACCCGACAGTCCGGTAATAACCGTGAATCGATCGCGAGGTATTTCTACATTAATATTTTTGAGGTTGTGCTGGCGTGCACCTCGGACGGTGATGCGGTCGATGGCCATGGGCTGAAAACCTTGCGCGACTCCACAGAGGGGAATTTCGGGCTGCGAAGAAATGAAGATTGTAGCCGAGCGGTGCTGATGGGACAAGCGGGCAATGCGGGCGGGTTACATTTCGCGCAGGACAGAATATTGTTCTTTGATCGCAAAAGCGAGGGCACGGTTTAAGTTAAAGAGCCCACTCCCAACTGCTCAGGAGTGGGCTTCTGTCTAATCACCGACCAGTTAATGATTCGGCCCGGGCGGATGTCCGCCTTTACGGTGAGCTGCAGATGATTGCTACCACCCGACCCGTCCCGACCTGGCCGGGCGCCGGGCCATAGCCCGCATTGGTCTCGACTACGATTATCTTTTTGACGTTTCCCGAGATCGTGGACCCGTTCTTCACCACTGAGCTCGAAACTATCACCCCCATGAATTGTGGTACTGTTGCCGGCGGATTGGAGCTATTCCCGGGCTGGCTGGTCCATGTGCTACCGCATGTGGGCGTCGCCGTGCCGTTCTCGAAGCCCTTGAATTCGTTCGGGCCTGAACCTCCGGTCATCGGGTTGTTTTGAGACCACAGCGAACCCCAGAAGTTCACTGTGGCGTTGCCGGAAAGATTCACCAGGTCGCCGATCACAAAGTCGCCACCTGCCGGGAATTCGAACGACGTACAAGCATCGCCTACGCCATTGCCATCGGTGTCGCGCTGATCCGCGTTGGGCGTGGTTGGACAATTGTCACAGGCATCGCCCACTCCGTCGCCGTCGCTGTCAGCTTGGTCGGCGTTTGCTGTTTCACGGCAGTTGTCGCAGGCATCGCCAACTCCATCGCCGTCGCTGTCGGTCTGATCCGGATTTGGTGTGGTTGGGCAGTTGTCAGAAGCGTCAGGCACGCCGTCACCATCGCCGTCGGTGTCGGCACCCTGCTGCATGCGAAAAACACCGTCACCCCTGGTGCCTGCGTAGAGCACGCTTGGCGTGAGGGGATCGATCGCGAACGAAAGGACATCTTGTTTATTCAACCCGTTGTCGAGCGCGCTCCAGGTCGCTCCGCTGTCGGTGCTTTTGAACACACCCCCAGACACTACGGCGTAAACGTTGGCCGGGTTCTGAGGATCTATCGCGACCGAAGTTGCGACGGAAACTTTGTAAGGACTGATGGTGGCGGTCCAACTTGCTCCGCCATCGACTGTCTTGTAGACACCGTCACCGCTTGTCGCCGCATAAACTATGTTGGGGTCGGTAGGATCAACCGCCAGAGACGTCACCGCCAGGAAGGGGCCCTGGAAGCGTGAAGGCAGCCCGGAACTGGCCTCGGACCACGTCGCCCCGCCGTCGATTGTCTTGAAAACTCCGCCGAACATAGTTCCCGCATACAGGACGTCAGGAGACGATGGGGCCAATGCCAACGACTCAATCGACGTATCTGTGAGGCCCGAGGCAGCGCTGCCCACCAGAGTAAATGTTGAGCCGCCATCCGGACTCTTCCAAACGCCGTCAAGGTTCCCTGCATACACTGTTCGCTGGAGCAAAGGGATCAAAACGATGCGAGGATCGAGCGCCAAAGCCATGACGCCGCCGTCTGCGGGCGGTAAACCTGTGGGTTCCCACGTCGCAGCACCGTCTCGGCTCTTGAAGAGTTGGGTTCCGCCGCCAATTAATGGATCGCCTACATCAATTCCGGCATAGAGGATCCCCGGAAGGTGGGAGGCTTGCGGATCGTGCGCGAGGGCGAAAACGCTGCGCGGCGTAGAATCGCCAGAATCTGTCGGCAGACCAACGCTTGCGGCTGTCCAGCTCTCGGCGGAATCGACGCTCTTGAAGACGCCGTCGTCCGTGCCAGTGTAGATAGTGCTGGTAGTTTCGGGGTCAATCGCCAGGCTGTAGGAAGTGCGCCCTGCCGGCCCATGCGTGTACCACTCGTTGGTTACCGAATGAGCATTAGTTAACGGTGGCAGAAAAATAAACGCCATGCTGGATAGCATGAGTACCACCAGGAGGAAAGGAAGCACAAACGAACGACGAATGGAGGGACGACGAGAATTTGGGGACATAGCGGATAATCTCCTTGGTCGAGTGTAGAGTTCTCGAAAGTCGGATTGAGATAACTTCTGGCGGGACTCTACAAAAGAAGATTCAGAGCTGGTATCGCATGATGATGTGAGATTGGGTTTACGCGATCTTTTCTCGAATCGCGCGAGCGACGGCTTCGGCTGCGCTGTGGACTTGCAGCTTACGATACACGCCGCGAATGTGAGTTCGCACCGTGTCAATGCTGATGTTGAGCTTAGCTGCGATCTGTTTGTAAGAGTGACCTTTAACCAATCCCTGCAGCACGGAGTGTTCGCGTTCGGTTAGACCGAGTTTGGTGGGCGACGCAGCGCTGAAGAGTTTTGCCGGAATTCCCTTCGAGGTTTTCTCGCGCAGGAGCGCAAGGACTGTGCGCGCAACGTCAGCCGTAAGTGGAGAGCCGCCTGAGGCAATGGCATTCAACTGGGCAAGCAGGTCCCGCGCGGGTGTCTTCTTCAGAAGATAACCGTCCGCGCCTGCGGTTATGGCTTCGAGAATTACGCTGGGTTCTTCAAAAACCGTCAGCATTACAACGGTTAGAGCGGGCAACAGTTTCTTTAGATGGCGCGTGGCTTCAATGCCGTTCATGCCCGGCAGTTCAATATCAACCAGAGCCAGCTGCCACGATGGTTCTCGCCCCGCGCGTTGCAATTTCTCCAACTCTTGCAACATCGCGTAGGCGGAGCCAAAACTCCCTCCGAGCTGAAAACCAGGGGTGTTTTGGAACAGCGTTTCCAGACTGTGCCGGTAACGCGGGTCGTCTTCGATGATGACAACATTAAGGTCCATGTTGGTTGGAGCAAACGCAAAGCGCTTTGGCTTTAGCTTACCCGTGATCACTGAAGCTGCCCATCACATGATGATGCTAGGTTCAGGCGCGCTCTTTCGCATGAGGGTTAAACGCCAGCGTAACGATTGTGCCCCGCCCGTTCTTTGATCTGAAGTCGATTTGCGCGCCAATCTCTGCGGCTCTGTGTTTCATTCCTGGCATGCCCATGCCAGAGCCGTTATGGCCGTCGCCATTGTGCAAACCGCAACCGTCGTCTTCGATCCGCATCTGCCATTTGTGCCCGTCGGATTGCTCGAATTGAAGCGTGACATTGCCGGCGTCCGCGTGTTTCGCGGCATTATGCAGAGACTCCATCGCAATCAAGAGAATGTTGCGACGGGTTGTAAGTGCCAGGTTGTTTGTGGGCCAGTCATCTGGAAATTTCGTATTGAATTGCGTCTGGCCATTAGCAAATAAGCTTTCAGCACGCCGCGTCAGGTGATAAGCCAGGCTTTCGAGTGTGGTTGCGTCCCCACGCAAAGACCAGACGATGTCAGTCAGCGAGGCGCCCAAATCATGCGCAGTTTCCGCAATTCTTTGGGTCATCTCCTGTCGTTGGTCTTCGCCGACTGTTTGCGATGCAGCCACGCTGGACAGAATGCCAATGCTGCCCAGACCTGAACCTATTTCATCGTGCAGATCCATCGCAATTCGCGTCCGTTGGCGTTCCAGTCGGAGGAGGATCGCCACCCGCGCCCTATGGGCGGCGTACAACGCAAGGCACAGCGCCACCACGCCCAGGGCTATGCTCCACCAACGCATATACCAGTGGGGCAAGACTGTAAACACTATGCGCGCGGACTCGCTGGACCAGTTCACTCCATCGAGTGAAGCGCGAACTTCCGCCGAGTATTCGCCCGCCGGCAAGTCAAAGAAGCGGAAGACCGGCACGTTACTCGCCGAATAAGTCCATTGGTCGTTGGGGTGCAACCGGTATTGATACCTGAGCAGAGTGCGATCACGAAAAGAGAGCGCAGCGAAATGAATCTCCAATTGATTGTGTCCCGGCGGAACCTGCGGTACGGAGCTTAAATCCACGCGCACTCCGTTCATGATCAAACCGGCGAGCTTCACGCGCGGCGGGTCAATGCGCGCGCGTCTCACATCAGCAGGCATATGAATCACGCCGTTAGAAGCGAGCCATAAGTCGCCATCAGGCTCTTCAATCAAGTCGCTAATAGGGAATGAAGAAACCCCTTGCCAATCAGAAAGCTCTTCTACCACTTGCCACCCCTCGGGCAAGTCGGGGCGATCAATCACTCTCATGTGGGTAGCGGGACCAAGCACCCACACGCCTCCCAACGGCGAAGGAGCGAATCCACCTAAACTCCTGGACGCGAATTTCAGAGACGCCGGTATTGGCGTCCACCCTTTCTCATCTGCGTATCGCCACACCCCTTTATCGTTGGTGCCCACCCAAAGACTTCCGTTGGACTGCTCTATCACTTTCCCAAGACCTCTGCTTCCGTCGAGAGTCTGCAAAGAGCAAAAGACTTTCTTACCTGAGGCAGCGTCTGCCGCGGAGACATAGCCAATCTTCTCCCCGCTGGTAAGCCATAGTCGACCTTTGCTGTCTTCGAGAATATGACCGAGCTCTACGCCATCGCCGAGCGGGTTGCCGAAGAACTGTGGACTGCCTTCATCGGTTGGAGTTCGCCATAGCCCTTTGTCGGAAGCTATCCAGAGCGTGCCATCCGGTGCTTGCGACCACCCGCGTATATCAGTGAGAGCAGGCGGGAGCAGCTTAATAAATCCGCCGTTCGCGTAACGGTAGAAATCGTGATAGTTCGCGTGTCCCCAGAGTGTGCCTTTGCCGTCAACTGCCAACCAACCGATCTTTGGTGGACCGTTCTGGATACGCCATTTGTTGCTCTTCTGCTCAAACAGCCCAACTCCCCAGGCCCAGGTAACAACCCAAATTCCTTCGTCGGTCTTTACCATATATCGCGCAGTGTTATTGGGCAGTCCGTCTCGAGCATTGAATATCACTGTCTCAGGCTCAGGAATTTGCATCAGTCCTTCAGCGGTGGCGACCCATAGACTGTTTTCGTTATCAACCATCAACATTCCTGAGCCTGGGATATCATCAGGTGCTCGCAGCAACTCAGGCGCTTCGCCCTCCCGCAAAGCGATCAGGTATTGCTCGGAGTTCGCCCAGACCGTCCGGCCTCGCAACACGAAACCAAGCAAGTTGGTTTTGAGAGAGAGCCGTTCTGAGACTTGCCCATCGCGCAGCTGCATGATCTTGCCGCCATCCGGATACTTCTCCATATAAAAGAGTGAGCCGTCCGGATGCGCAATCGCGCTGCCGATGTAGCCGTTGAAACTTCTCGCCAGAATTCTGCTGAAGCTGAGATCGGGATTTACCTTCCAGATGCTCTGGGTTGTGGAGACCAGCAGGGAGCCGTCGAGGCTTGCGCTCAATCTCCAAATCTTTTGGTTGCCCGGAATCTCTTGCGGCATTGCGACCCACTGATTCTCGTTATTGCGATAGAAGAGCGCATTCTGTCGCGCAACCCAGAATCTGTCGTCTCTGGTGAAAGCCGCGTCTTGCACATTCGTGAAAGGTTTGCCCTCCGGTCCGAATACGGGCTCTGCGTCTTCATTGGGAAGGAGGTGGTAGAGAGTCTGAGTCATGTCATAGACGAACACTTCACCGTCCGGAGCCGGGTAGACCATGTAGTGAGATCCCGTCAGCTTCTCCGGGGCCCACCTGCGGAATTCTGTGCCATCGTATCGGAAGAGTCCCGCTGCAGTGCTAATCCAGAAATATCCGGTAGTGTCCTGTGCGTAACCCGACAGCAACGCGATTGGCAACCCACCACTGCGGTCAAGGAAGCGATGTGCGCGTTCTTTCGCCAGGGCTGGTTGAGAGATAAATAGAAGAAACGCGATCAAGAGGCACAGGACACACTCCAGTTGAGGAGTGAATTGATTGCGGGGGTGCATCAATCGCGTGATGAGCATTGCTCGACTCGCTTGATTGAGAGGTAATCATGAAAGCGAATTGTTATTGCTTTCAGTATTGCAGCTCGCATTCTCTATGTCTTGCCCGCCTTTTTCAAGGCTGAAGAGGCCGCGGAAACTGAGAGTCAATGGGAAGGGTGGCGCTCCCGGTCAAGGGGAACGACGTTGATTGAGCAACACAGCCAAAGATTTGGGCGACGCAGCAGCAGGCAGGGATGCCTGCGCTCCGAAGGAGGTTAGAAATTGAAGCGAGTGCCGACTTCCAATCTCCGCGGCAACTGGGCCGAAGTGGCTTGCCCAAAGAATGGAGAAGTCTGGGTGCCGACGAAATTGCCAGGATTCGTGTGGTTGAACAGGTTAAATGCCTGGGCATAAAGTTCCAGGCGAAATCTTCTGGTGCCAGGCGTCGACATCGAAGGTGCCGCGGCGCCGCCCTCACCACCGCGGTCCATCCTAACCATCTTGACCTGCATGCCTCCGCCGGTCTGTTGACGTTCCGGACCAAAGTCTTTGCTCCAGCTGAGCCGCGAACCCACTTCCCAACGCGCGGCGCCGCGCGCGCTGTTGCGTGCGACACCCGCAGGCCGGTCATTAATTACGCTGTCGCCGTTGTTATCAAAGCCGGTGGTGATGTTGTAAGGCAATGCGGAGGTCGCATTAACTATTGCCGAGATGGCAAAGCCCCGGATCAGCCTTTTGTTTGCGAAGGCTGAAAAGAAGTGACGTATGTCGGATCCGGACGGCCCCCGTTCAGCACGTAAGTCAAAGTTGTTCACTGGCAAGCTGAATGGAGTATCCGCCTCATTGGTGCTCTTCATCAGGAAATAATTGGCGCTCCAGAAAAGGCCGCTGACGAATTTGGCCGGGCCAACTCCGATCATCAATCGATGGACCGACGAATAACCAGACGACTCAATGTCAGTGATGTTGCCCACGTTGGGATCCGGCCGGCCAAGCCCGGGTACCGGCGCATTCAAGTTGCGACCGCGCAGTAGATGAATTCCGCGCTGGTACTGATAGTTCGTCGTCAGCCGTACGAGCTTGAAGGAAGTAGACTCGACGCCGAGCGAACTTTGAAAAACGTAGGGTGCCTGTAGATTCGGATCGCTTTGAACGCGGCTGGGTGCCAAGGTCTTCTGCGTGCCTCCGTTGAACGGGTTGGGATAGCCGGGATTGGTTACGATTAAATCGCGTTGACGTTGCCCATCCAGACGGAGTGTCTGTTCGAAGACCTGGGATCCAAACCAATCGTAGAAGATTCCTGCGCCGCCGCGCAGCGTGATCGAACCGTTCTTCTTAGGAGACCAGGCGAAACCGAGCCGGGGCGCCAGGTTGATCTTGTCTCCCAGGTTAGTTTGCAACTCCTGGCGAACACCGAAGCTAAGCGTCAGATCCTTGCGCACGCGATAGTCATCCTGGATGTACCAGCCCAGCTGATATTGCGAATAGGAGACTGTTGGGTCGCCGAGGCGTTGGCTGAATTGCGTTGGCAATCCAGCTCTATAAGCGGCCAGATCGGCGAACTGGAAAGTGCCCAATGCGTTGGTTGATTCGTTGCTGCGGTAGCGGCCGGCCTCAGCCTGAACGCCAAAGCGGAGCCCGTGATTCTTAAGCGCGTAATCAACGTTGTCGGCGAATTCGAATTCTTGCAGCCGCCTGCCGCCGCTGCGCTGCGCGCTACCGCCATTGAATGAACCCGGAACCAGAATCGTCTGACCGGTAGTGACTGATTCCGCTTCTGTCTTTTGCCAGCGAGCCTGGAAACGGGCTTCATTGAAGATCTTCTTGCCAAACACTCCTGAGTCTGCCAGCCGAAAGATGTGTTCAGTTTGGTCCTGCGAGAACCCGCGAGAAGCCAGATCGAAGTCACCGACGCCTAAATTCGTTTGTCGAACTGCATTCCGTTGATACTGAAAGCGTGAGGTGTGGGTCTTGGTTAGCGCATGTTCGATGCGCGCGTCGAAATTAAGTCTGTGCGATGGACGAAAGGCGAGATCGGAGAAAGGGCCGGTCGGCAGCGTTGCCACAATCGTCTTGGCATCGAAAAATGACGAGCCATCAACATTCAGAAAAAGCGAAGTGCGATTTTTCCAGAGCGGTCCATCCAATGAGAGACCAAACCTGCGCTGTTGCTCTGGCCCGCGTACTTTCGCGAACGCCTGGCGCGCACTGAGCGACTCATCCCGAAAGCCAAAGTTGGCAGAGCCGTGCCATGAATTAACCCCGGGCTTGGTAATGACATCGACAAAGCCAAAGCCGGCGTCGTGATTCTCGGCGGCGTAGGGATTGAGCCTGAATCTTATTTCGCGAATTTGGGACTTGGGCGGCAATTTTCCGCCGCGAAAGCCGTTGACGCGCATCTGGGCTCCCGGTCCAGCGAGTTGATTGATGGCTGCCTCGAATTCGTCAGGATCGTCGGGAAGCTGGGCGATCTGATCCGCAGTCAGGACGTTTGTAAAAGCCGGGCCGTTGGGATCAGAATTCCTCGTTCTAGCTTCTTCGGAAACTTCTACGTCGGCCTGGATAGGGTCGATCTCCAGCATGACTTCGGTTCGATTGGATCCCGCATGAACGTCCTCGGCCTCGATGTCTTTACTTTTGAATCCAATTGCTTCCACATGTATTTGATACCTACCCGCAGCGATGCGGGTAAGTCGCGCTTCGCCACGTTGATTGGTTTGCGACGCTGATGAAGGTCGACCGTCTTTAATGAGTTGCACGCTCGCGTTCTGAATCACGGCGCCAGAAGGATCCTTAACGACCACTTCAATGCTGGCATCGCCGGCGCTTTTCGTTTGCGCCGCGTACGGGCTGCTGAAGAGTGCGATCATGATAAGCACACCTATAGCCCGCGAGTGGAGACCGCATCGCATAAGAATCAACTCCTTTAGTTTCTCTGGAACCGCTCGGCCTTGAACTGCGGATTAACCTGATACTTCGAAATCTGAAACTCTTCAGAAACGTCCGCTTCGGTTAGAAACGTCAGCTTGTGTGGAAGCATTAGTCCACCAGCCTTCCGGTAGTCAGTGACGCGGATGAAAAAATCTACTTCCTCCGGTCTCGGCAAAGGCTCCGCGGCGAGCTTCTTGTCGGCTTCTTCTTTGGCGTGCTTCAGGCCTTCCTCAACCTTAACGTTCTTGTCGGCTGGGCCATTGAACCTGGTCATCACGCGCGGCTTGGGTCCGCGATAACTCAACAGCAACGGTAGGTGGGTCTGCTTATCGAAGAAGAGACGAACGGCAAACTTGTCAGGGCCCGTAACATCGATCACCTCGGCTGGTGTTCCTTCAACATCTGATTCGCCGGCGTATTTGTACTCCACGGGCATTGATGGAGGCGGCGTCACCAGGATGGCCAACAAATAGCGGCTCAATTCGTTGCGGTACACTCTGCGAAGCATCGCCTCGACTTGTTCTGGAGTGGCCTGCTGGCCGCCCGGACCTCCCATCTTGATAACCATGGCTCCGCCGCCGCTTGATCCGCTCCAGGCTTGCTCGCCATTCAGACCTTTGGTGTTAATCATACTAGTGCCGAGACCACCCACACTCATCGCGTCCTCTACCAGGTATTTATCCGGAAGTTGAACGCTGAGCTCGCGCTCGCCGCCCATCTCGCGTTCGCCAAGAATACGTCTGTAGTCTCCCTTGATCTCCAGACTTTGGATCTTTTGCAGGGTCTCCTCGCCACCAATTGCAGCGCGGGCCTGTTTCAAAATTTCCTGCGCGCGCGCATCGCCGGCAAGGACGAGCCATGGGCAGAGCAATGGGACGAGTAATAGTAGAAGTACGGATGCGAGTTTTCTCATATTGTTGAAACCTTCCCTGGAGATCAGTTTTGATTAGCGCTGACAGTCAGTCGCCCATCGTTGAAGATTTGGTTGACTGGTTGGCGAACAGCAAAAGGCGCACGACCAGCGAGATGGTCCAATCTGCTTTGAGCTGCGCCCAAATTCGATTGTTACTATGTATTGACAGGAGCGGCACGAAAAGTTCCAGAAAATGATTTTGTAGTTAGTTGACACCCTTTCGAAGCGAGTCCTAAACTGCAATCACTAGCAAATGGTCCAAATTGAATTAGCTATCCTGTAGAGGCTTAATCGGAGTGAACCTTCCAAACAGCCTGACACTCCTGCGTATCTTTATCGTCCCGGTGCTGGTTGTCGTTTTGCTGACACCCTTCTCCGAGAATTGGTTCGGAGTGCCACGCCACATTCTTGGCGTTGCGCTTTTTCTCGGCGCTGCGCTGACGGACTATCTGGACGGTCACTTCGCGCGCAGCCGGGGTCAGGTGACGCGTCTGGGCCAACTGCTCGATCCCATCGCGGACAAGTTGCTGATATCAGCTGCGCTGATCTCGCTGGTTGAGAATCAGTTGGCGCCCGCCTGGGCAGTGGTGGTCATCATCGGTCGTGAGTTTGCCGTAACCGGACTGCGTTCAATTGCGGCGACCGACGGCGTAGTGATCTCGGCATCGAAGATGGGAAAATTCAAGATGCTGGCTCAGGTTCTGACGGTGGCTCTGCTCATTGTCTCAAGTGTGAGCGGCAAGCCTCCGGTGGCGAACTTTGGCTTACCGTTTCCGGCCATTGAGTTTTGGACAGTTCCGGAATTGCGCGCTGCCTGGCAGCATCTTTTCGGCAGTGGGACCACCACCGCAAGTGATTGGCAGGTGCTCCTTTATACAGCCGGCCGGGCCATGCTCTGGCTGGTGGTAATCTCCTCGTGTCTCTCTATGTATGGTTATTTCAGCTCGTTTTACAGGTCTGTCGTCTCAAACAACCGGGCGGACCACTTATCCAGGCAACCGGGCATTCCTGCAGTCCGTGATTAGCAACGCATTACTTTCCTCCCAACAGCGCGCGCGAAAAAGACGCGTAACACTAGAGCAATTGCGTCGGGCATTCGCTCGTTTGGTGCCCGGGTGGTGCCCGTGTAGTAAGTGGGTGACGAGTTTTTTCGTCGCCTAGGTGTTAAGATTTCCTCAATTCTGAGTGCGACTTGCGTTTTCGCATGCGGGTTGTTAGTATCCGCATTTTGTCGGAAAGCGCTATTTGTACTCTATAGCGGGCCGGCGTAGCTCAGTTGGTAGAGCATCTGATTTGTAATCAGAGGGTCGGGGGTTCAAGTCCCTTCGCCGGCTCCACTAAGCACTTGACAGGATATGCAGGGGTGGTCGAGTGGTTAATGGCACCGGGCTGTAAACCCGGCAGGCTAACGCCTTACGCAGGTTCGAATCCTGCCCCCTGCACCAACGCGATTGCCGATTTGCGATTGCGGATTTTAGATTTTGAAATCCGCATTCTTAAATCAGCAGTCCGAAATCGTGGGCGGGTGTAGCTCAGTTGGTAGAGCATCAGCCTTCCAAGCTGAGGGTCGCGAGTTCGAATCTCGTCGCCCGCTCCAGTATTAATTAGGACAAACTGATGGTTTGTCCCGTTTTGGATTTTGGGATTTGATAAGCCCGCAAGCTAACAGCTTGCGCTATAAAGCGCCCGCGTAGCTCAGGGGTAGAGCGCCTCCTTGGTAAGGAGGAGGTCATGAGTTCAAATCTCATCGCGGGCTCCATCATTGTTGCTGGCGCTCGTTTAGCGGCAGCAAAGAAGTCTCGCTAGATTATTGATCGTTATTAAAGAGGCCAAACCAGATGTCAAAGGAAAAATTCGATCGAAGTAAGCCGCACGTGAACATCGGGACGATCGGGCACGTGGATCACGGCAAGACAACATTGACGGCAGCGATCACGAAGATATTGCAGAAGCACA
>Ga0070697_100000722_pt1 | contig 24591 bp, 23 predicted proteins | sample KBSK1501metaG_FD_65475 | JGI IMG/M metagenome (GOLD analysis project Ga0070697, IMG submission 65475) | Corn, switchgrass and miscanthus rhizosphere microbial communities from Kellogg Biological Station, Michigan, USA - KBS K1-50-1 metaG | ecosystem: Host-associated > Plants > Roots >...
TACCTGGACGACGGCACCATGGTCGTGGTGGACAACGCCAAGCGGCACATCGGCAGGAACATCGACATCACGGTCACCTCCGTGCTTCAGACCACCGCCGGAAAGATGTTCTTCGGCAAGTCGGATGCCGTCGAAGAGGCGACGCCCATCGAACAGCGCCCGCGGAGGACCGGCGCTTGAAACGGGCGGTCGCCCTGCTCCTGCCCGCGCTCTGGTGCGCGGCCCCGGGCCTCCCTGCGGCCGAGACCGTCACGGAGAAACCGCACGCCTATCTGATCATGCCGTTCGAGAACACGGCGGAGGACCGCTCGCTCGACTGGGTGTCCACGGGGCTGGCGCATTCCCTGGGCGAATACTACCTGGGGTTCGGGCAGCAGGTGATGGACCCCGAGGAGCGATCCGTCCTCCTGGAGGGCAGCGGCATTCCCGCCGGCGCTCCCCTGGCGCTGGCGAGCGCCCTCGAGCTGGGGCGGAAGACCATGGCGCGACCCGGCGGCCTGCGGATCGACCGTCTGATCCTCGGCCGTTTCAATCTGGACAACGGCGACATCGTTCTCGCGGCGCGCGTCATCGATCTGCGCCAGGAGAAGGCGCGGCCCTGGCTGCAGCGGTCCGGCCGCCTGAAGAATCTTCTCGAGGTCCAGAGGGACCTGGCCCTGTCGCTGGCGCGGGACGAGAAAATCGCGGTCTCCCAGGGGCGCGCCGAGCTCCTGCACAAGCAGACGGAGGACGTCCCGCTCCTCGCGTTCGAGACTTATTGCCGCGCCATGGCGGAGCCCGATTCGAAGAAGCGGCTGCAGCTCCTGCGCAAGGCCCTCCAGCAGTATCCCGGCTACCCGAAGGCCGCCTATCAGGCCGGGTCCCTGCTGGCGAAGGAAGAACGCTGGGACGAGGGCGCGACGGTGCTCGGCAAGGCGAACTCGGACCCCTTTCCCTACGAATCCGACTTCCATCTCCTCAACTCGCTGATCGCCTTGCGGCGCAAGGACCCCCAGGCGGCGATGACGGAGGCCCGCCACGCTCTCGAGATCGCCGACACGGCGCGCGGGCATCTCCTCCTGGGTCGCGCCCTCCAGGCCACGGGCGACCGCGCCGCCGCCCTGGCCGAGCTGGACAAGGCCCGCTCGGCGGACCCCTCGGACGCCGACATCGAGGAGCTGCGCCGCTCCCTCGACGAGGGCAAGCCCGCCCGGAGGAGTCCTTGATCCCGTCCGATCTCGAGATCACCCGGAGCGCCCGTCTCCAGCGAATCGAGAGCGTGGCGGAGACCCTCGGCATCCTGCCCGACGAGCTGGAGCCGTACGGACGCTTCAAGGCCAAGATCGCCCTCCACGCCCTGGACCGCCTCAAGGATCGGCCGAGCGGACGTTATGTCTGCGTGACCGGCATCAACCCGACCCCGCTGGGCGAAGGGAAGACCGTCGTCACGATCGGACTGGCCCAGGCGTTGCGCCGCCTGGGCCGGCGCGCCGTCAGCACCCTGAGGCAGCCCTCGATGGGGCCGGTGTTCGGCATCAAGGGGGGCGCCACCGGCGGCGGCCATTCCCAGGTCGTGCCGATGGACGAGATCAACCTCCATTTCACGGGGGACTTCCATGCCGTCGCCGCGGCCCACAATCTTCTGGCCGCCCTGATCGACAACCACCTGCACCACGGCAACCGGCTCGGTCTTGATCCCGAGGCGATCCTGTGGCGCCGCAGCCTGGATCTCAACGACCGGGCGCTCCGGCGGATCCGGGTGGGGCTCGGGGGCGGATCGAACGGCGTGGAGCGCGAGAGCGGATACGACATCACCGCCGCCTCGGAGGTGATGGCGATCCTCTCCCTGGCGCGAAACCCGCGCGACCTCAAGGACCGCCTGGGCCGCATCCTGATCGGCGTCGATCGCGAGGCGCGCGGAGTCGTCGCCTCGGCCCTCCGGGCCGAGGGGGCGATGGCGGCGGTCCTGAAGGACGCGCTGAAGCCGAATCTGGTCCAGAACCTCGAGGGCGGGGCGGCCCTGATCCACTGCGGACCCTTCGCCAACGTGGCCCACGGGAACAACTCCGTCCTCGCCGACCTGCTGGCGCTCAAGCTGGCCGACTACGTCGTGACCGAGAGCGGCTTCGGCTCGGAGATGGGGGCGGAGAAGCTGTTCGACATCAAGTGCCCCGCCGCCGGTCTCGTGCCACAGGCGGCGGTGATCGTCTGCTCGGTGCGCGCGTTGAAGCTCCACGGCGGCGTGCCGCTGGTCAAGGGCGACACCACCGCCCTGAGGCGCCCCGACGTCGCCGCCGCCGGCCGCGGCTGCGCGAACCTCGCGAAACACATCGAGAACATCCGCACCTTCGGCCTGCCCGCGGTCGTGGCGGTCAACCGTTTCGACGGCGACACGCACGCGGAGATCGAGGAGGTCGTGGCGCGCGCGCGCGCGGCGGGAGCGTTCGCGGTGGTCCCCGTCGAGGTCTGGGCGCGCGGCGGCGAGGGGGGTCTGGAGCTGGCCGAGGCGGTGGTCCGGGCGGCTGACAGCGGGGCGGTGTTCCGCCCTCTGTACCCTTCCACGCTGTCGATCGAAGAGAAGATCGAGACGATCGCGCGGACGATCTACGGGGCCGCCGGCGTCACGTACACCGAGAAGGCCAGGGAACGTATCGAGTTCTGCAGGCGTCAGGGTCTCGGTCAGGTGCCGATCTGCATGGCGAAGACCCCGCTGTCACTGTCGCACGATCCAACCCTGAAGGGCCGTCCGACCGGTTTCGTCCTGCCGGTGACCGACGTCAGGGCCTCCGCCGGAGCCGGATACGTCTATCCGCTCATCGGCAGCATCATGACCATGCCGGGGCTCCCCTCGGCGCCGGCGGCCGAGCATATCGATCTCGACGAGACGGGCCGCGTCAGCGGGCTGTCCTAGCGGTCCTAGGCGCGCAGGCGTCGCGTGTAGCGCGCCACGAGGAAGGCGTCGTAGGTGCTGACCAGCCACGACAGCGCCGTGACGAACAGCACCGCCATGCCGATCTTGATCGCGCGGTTCAGCAGGAACTGCTGTGGCTCGATGTCGGCCAGGATCCGGAAGAAAGGCGACAGGCGATACAGGACCACCAGGTACACCTGGACGAAAAACGAGAAAAGAAAGAAGACCGCCTTTCCGAGCTGCCCGTTCAGGAGCTGCCCCCATCCCGGGACCAGCAGCGAGGCGATACCCGAGACGATCGGCTGGTGCAGGCCGTCGAATCGACCGCCGTGCGCCTCGGCCCCGCGGTACGCCTGCGCCACGTTGTAGATCATGAAGAAGATCACGCAGAAGTCGATCGACGAGGCGTAGAGCATCAGCTCCCACTCGTTGATGAAGAACAGATGTGCGAAGGTCCTGATGCGGTCCCAGGTCATGAAGAGGAAGTAGTGAAATGCCAGGATGAGCATCTCGGCGAGGAGGAACAGCGCGGCGAGCTTGCCGTCGCCGTTGTAGAGCTGTCCCAGACCCCAGAGGAAGAGCGACAACGACGACGCGGCCGCGGGATTGCGGCGCCTGCGCCCGGCACGGGACGAAGCGACGCCGGCGCCGACCGTCTGATCCGGCTCCGCGAGCCGCTCCGCGGACTTGGCCCCCCTCGAGGAAGACACCGCGCGCGGGCCTTTCCCCTTGCCCTTGTCGTTGGGCTTGAGGATGTCGTCCTCGGTGATGACGAAGACCTCGTCCTGGTTGATCATCTCCCTCTCCCCTCCACCCTCTCCGGAAGGACCGCTCTATCAGACCAAACGTGATGCCTCCGCCGGGGCGGCGCAACCCCTGGGGAGACAGCAAAGGGCGTACCAGCAAGTGTCCAGATTTGCGGATTCGCGCAAATGGAACAAGGCACGAGGCTTCAGGTCCGCGAACCCGGCCCGAGAGCGAAGCGCGTACGGTCCCGCCGCAGGGGATCAAGGTCAAAAATGGAAGAGCGATTTCGCAAACGTACCGGGGTTGCGGCTCAGCCGTGGGTGCGGCCGACCAGACCGGCCAGCGCGCGGATGTCCCTGACCAGGTCGCCGAACTCGGACGGCAGGATCGACTGGGGCCCGTCCGAGAGGGCTTTCGCGGGATCGTGGTGGACCTCCACCATGATGCCGTCGGCTCCCGCGGCGACGGCGGCCCGCGCCAGGGGAACGACCTTGTCACGGCGTCCGGTCCCGTGGCTCGGGTCGACCAGGATCGGCAGGTGACTCAGGTGCTTGACGGCGGGGACGATCGCCAGGTCGAGAGTGTTTCGCGTGTGATCGGCGAACGTCCTGACCCCGCGCTCGCACAGGAAGACCCGGTAGTTCCCTTCCGAGACGATATATTCGGCGGCCATCAGGAACTCTTCCAGAGTGGCCGACATGCCGCGTTTCAGGAAGATCGGCAGCGGCGACTTGCCGGCGCGCTTCAGGAGCGAGAAGTTCTGCATGTTGCGGGCCCCGATCTGCACGGCGTCGGCGTGGTCCTCCACCATCGCCAGCGACTCCTCGTCCACGGCCTCGGTGACGATCGGCAATCCCGTCTCCTCCCTGACCCGCGCCAGGATCCGGAGTCCTTCGAGACCGAGCCCCTGGAACGAATAGGGCGACGTGCGCGGCTTGAAGGCGCCCCCGCGGAACAGATCGGCGCCCGCTTCGGCCACCGCCCGCGCGATCGTTCGGGTCTGCGCCTCGGTCTCGACGGCACACGGGCCGGCGATGATCGCCAGCCGGCTCCCCCCCACCGGCCGACCACCGACCTGGATGACGCTGTCGTCGATCTTGACCTCCCGGCTGACGAGCTTGTACGGCTTGGTGACGCGGATCGCCTCCTGGACGCCGGGAAGGATCTCGAACTCGGCCGGGTCGAGCGGTCCGTGGTTGCCGGTGATCCCGATCGCCGTCCGCTCGGCGCCGGGGATCACATGAGGACGCAGACCCATGGCCTGGATGCGCTCCATGACCACGCGGATCTGCCCCTCGGTCGCGCCGGATTCCATCACGATCAGCATCGATCCTCCCGCCCCGGAAAGGCCTGGATGATACGCTCCACGGGAGCCCGCCCGCAACCGGAAGTAGTCTGTTCGGTTGACAATAGCGCGGACGGACCCGTATACTCCGGACTTCGCAAGGCCAGGAGCCTGCCACGAGGCGCCTCCGCAGGCGCCGTTTTGGGCTATCAGGTGAAGGCGCGTAGCTCAGGGGGAGAGCGCTACCTTGACACGGTAGAAGTCAGCGGTTCAAATCCGCTCGCGCCTACCACTCCCGCCTCTGAATACCATTCTCGCTGCCCGGGACCGACCGGGGGATCGACGGGGCGTCTCGATTGAAGGGACAGAGCACCGTGGAAACAGTCGAAGTCGTGCTGCCGGACGGAGCCGTCCGCGCTTTCCCGAGCGGCACGCCGCTGTCCCGGATCGCCGAGACCTTCGATCCACGTCTCGCGGGGAAGGCGATCGCCGCCCTGGTGGACGGCGTCGAGAAGGACATCTATCTGCCGCTGCAGCAGAACGCCCGCCTGGAGTTCATCACGCCTGAATCGTCCCGGGCCCTGGAAATCTTTCGCCACACCACCTCGCATCTTCTGGCCAACGCCGTCAAGGACCTGTTCCCGGAGGTGAAGATCGGCATCGGCCCGGCGACCGAGGAGGGGTTCTTCTACGACTTCGAGAGGGCGGACCCGTTCACGCCCGAGGATCTCGAGCGCATCGAGCGGCGCATGCGGGAGATCAAGAAGGAGAACCTCCCGATCCGGCGGATCGAGCAGCCGAAGAAGGAGGCGCTCGACTACTTCAGGCAGCTGGGGGACAACCTGAAGGTCGAGCTGGTCGAGGAGAAAGGGGGCCCGATCGTCTCCTGCTACCGTCAGGGCGGCTTCATGGACTTCTGCACCGGCCCGCACCTGCCGTCGACCGGCGCCATCGGCGCGTTCAAGCTGCTCTCGGTGGCCGGGGCCTACTGGAAGGGCTCCGAGAAGAACCAGCAGCTGCAGCGGATCTACGGCACGGCCTTCCCGACGGAGGAGCAGCTCCAGGAGCATCTGAGGATGCTCGAGGAGGCGAAGAAGCGCGATCACCGCAAGCTGGGGCCCGCCCTCGATCTGTTCAGCGTCGAGGAGACCGCCGGTCCGGGGCTGATCTTCTGGCACGCGAACGGCACGATCCTCCGGCAGGTGCTGGAGGACTTCTGGAAGGAGCAGCACCGCCGCCACGGCTACCAGCTCGTCACGACGCCGCACATCGCGCGCGACGAGCTGTGGCGCAAGTCCGGCCATCTCGAGTTCTACAAGGACAACATGTACACGTTCGAGATCGAGGAGTCGGGCTACGTCATCAAGCCGATGAACTGCCCGGGTCACTCCCTGATCTACAAGTCCCGCCTGCGCTCCTACCGAGAGCTGCCGATCCGCTACGCCGAGCTCGGCACCGTCTACCGCTACGAGCGCTCGGGGGTCCTGCACGGCATGATGCGCGTGCGGGGGTTCACCCAGGACGACGCGCACATCTACTGCACCCGCGATCAAATCGTCGAGGAGATCAAGGGCGTCCTCGACCTGGTCGTCACCTTCCTCAGGACGTTCGGGTACGACCGCTACGAGGTCGACCTCTCGGTGCGCGACCCGGCGCATCTCGAGAAGTACGCGGGCGACGACGACGGCTGGAGGATGGCCGAGGGCGCGCTCACGCAGGCCCTCGAGTCGCGCGGTCTCCCCTATGTCCGGCGCGAGGGCGAGGCGGTGTTCTACGGCCCGAAGATCGACGTACGCATGTTCGACGCCATCGGACGGCCCTGGCAGGGCCCGACGGTGCAGTTCGATTTCAACATGCCGCAGCGGCTCGGCATCCATTACGTCGCCCCCGACGGCTCACCGACCCCCGTCGTCATGGTGCACCGCGCCATCTACGGCTCCTTGGAGCGGTTCGTCGGCGGTCTGGTCGAGCATTACGCCGGAGCGTTCCCGGTCTGGCTCGCGCCGGTGCAGGCGGTCGTCCTGCCGATCACCGACCGCACGCGCGCGTACGCCGGCGAGATCCAGGCCCTGCTGCAGGCGGCGGGCCTGCGCTGCGATCTCGACGAGCGCAACGAGAAGATCGGCGCCAAGATCCGCGACGCGCAGATCAGGAAGATCCCGTTCATGCTGGTCGCGGGCGACCGGGAGGCGCAGGCGCGCACCGTGTCGGTGCGCAGCCGCCGGGAGGGGGACCTCGGGCCGATCGGTCTCGAGGCGATCCGCGATCGGATCGTGCAGATGAACACGGAACGGGTGCTCGGTCCCTGAGACACAGGGCCCACTCACCAACGGCAGGCCCCACGTGGACGGGGGCGGGAGGTAACACACCATCGAGAAAAAATTAAGGGTCAACGAGAAGATCCGGACCCGGGAAGTTCGCGTCATCGGCCCGGACGGAACGCAGCTCGGGATCATGTCCCCGGACCAGGCCCTGCGGATGGCGATCGAGAGCGGGCTGGACCTGGTGGAGGTCTCGCCCGATGCGGTGCCGCCGGTCTGTCGCATCCTGGACTACGGGAAGTACCGCTACCAGCTCAACAAGAAGGCCCAGGAGGCGAAGAAGAAGCAGAAAATCATCCAGGTCAAGGAGGTGAAGTTCCGCCCCAAGACCGACGAGCACGATTACGAGTTCAAGCGCAACAACATCATCCGCTTCCTCACCAAGGGAAAAAAGGTGAAGGCGACGGTGATCTTCCGGGGTCGCGAGAACATGCACCGGGATATCGGGTACCGGATCCTGGCCCGGCTGCGCGAAGAAGTCGGCGAGCACGGGGTGGTGGAGACCGAGCCGCGACAGGAGGGCCCGTTCCTCGATATGATCCTCGCGCCCAAGAGGTGGACCGGTCAGGCTCCTCCTCCGGCGCCGCCCGGCCGGGAGGCGGTGAAATCACCGCCCACGCGTCGCGGTCCCTAGGATCCTTAGGAGACGCACGATGCCCAAGATGAAGACGAAACGATCGGCCGCCAAGCGCTTCCGCCTGTCGGCGAGAGGCAAGGCCAAGAGGAGTCGCGCCTTCAAGCGTCATATCCTGACGTCCAAGACCACCAAGAGGAAGCGGCATCTCGACATGGAGACACTTGTCAGCAAGGCGGACGCCCGTCGGGTGCGCGAGATGCTCCCGTACGGCCGTCCCTAGGAGACCGCGCCGTGCCCAGAGTCAAGAGAGGAACGAAACGACGCCACCGACGCAAGAAGATGCTCAAGCTGGCGAAGGGCTACTACACCGGCAAGAGCAAGCTGTACCGTGCCGCCCAGCAGGCGATCGAGAAGTCGCTCGGTTACGCCTATCGGGATCGCCGGGCGAAGAAGCGGGAGTTCCGCAGCCTGTGGATCATCCGCATCAACGCGGCGGCCCGTCAGAACGATCTGTCGTACAGCCGGCTGATGTCCGGACTGTCGAAGGCCGGTGTCGCCCTCGACCGGAAAATCCTCGCGGAGCTGGCGGTCAGTGATCCGGCGGGCTTCTCCGCCCTGGCTCAGACCGCGAAGACGGCCCTCGGCACCGCCTGAGGGAAGGGCGGGCCGGCGCCGGGCCATAGTCGAGGAGCCTTCGTGGAGAGCCGCGTCGAGGAGATCCGCCGCCAATTCGATCACGACCTGGCCCGGGCGGCGGATGCCGCGTCCGTGGAGGAAGTCCGGACGCGGTATCTGGGCCGCCGCGCCGGTCTCGTGACCGCCCTGCTCCGCGATCTGAGGGAGGCGCCGCCCGCGCGACGGGCGGCCGCCGGGAAGGCGGTCAACGACCTCAAGGCGCACGTCGAGTCCTCACTCGACGCCGCTCGGGCGTCGACCCATTCGACGTCCCGTCCCGCGCGCGAGCCGATCGACCTGACGCTTCCCGGCCGCGCCCAGCGCCCGGGCACGATCCATCCGATCACCCAGGTGCGCTCCCTGATCGAGGAGATCTTCCTCGACATGGGCTACGTCCTCGAGAGCGGTCCCGAAATCGAGACCGATTTCTACAACTTCGAGGCCCTCAACATCCCGACGCACCATCCGGCGCGCGATATGCAGGACACGTTCTACCTGGAGGGGGGCCTGGTCCTGCGCACCCACACCTCGCCCGTGCAGATCCGCGCGATGCAGAAGCGTCGTCCCCCGATCAAGATGGTGGCCCTCGGCCGGGTGTTCCGCCGCGACGCCGACATCACCCACTCACCGGTCTTCCATCAGGTCGAGGGCCTGGTGGTCGCCGAAGGGATCACCTTCGCCCACCTGAAGGGCACGCTCGAGCACTTCTGTCGCCGGGTGTTCGCGCCGGACGTGACGCTGCGGCTGCGCCCGTCCTATTTCCCGTTCGTCGAGCCCGGAGCGGAGTACGACATCTCCTGCATCTTCTGCGGCGGCGGAGGGTGCAGCCGTTGCAAGGGCTCGGGGTTCATCGAGCTGGGGGGCGCCGGGATGGTCCATCCGGCGGTCTTCGAGAAGGTCGGTTACGACGCCGAGCGCTACACCGGTTTCGCCTTCGGGCTCGGAATCGAGCGGATCGCCATGCTGAAGCACGGGATCGACGACATCCGCCTGTTGTACGAGAACGACCTGCGCTTCCTGTCCCAGTTTCCCGGATGATCCGCGCATGAGATTCAGCCAGGGGTGGCTGGCGGAGTACGTGACGATCGCCGAGGAGCCCGCCAGGGTCGGCGAGCGGCTGACCGCGGCCGGTCTTCCGCTCGACGGCATCGAGCGTCTCTCCGACGACTGCCTGTACGACTTCGACATCGTGACCAACCGGCCGGATTGCATGTGCCACCTCGGTCTGTCGCGGGAGTATGCCGCCCTGACCGACCAGCCGCTGCGACCACCGCCCGGAACCATCCCGCCGGGTGGCCGGCCGACCCAGGAGATCGCCTCGGTCGTCATCGAGACCCCCGACCTGTGCGCGCGCTACACCGCGCGCTGCGTGCTGGATGTCCGGGTCGGCCCCTCCCCCGACTGGCTGCGCCGTCGACTGGAATCGATCGGGCAGCGATCGATCAACAACGTCGTGGACGCCACCAATTTCGTCCTGTGGGAGCTGGGCCACCCGCTGCATCCCTTCGACCTGGACCTCCTGGAGGGCCGCCGCATCGTCGTCCGCCGGGCGCGTTCCGGCGAGCGTCTCAGGACCCTGGACGGCGTCGACCGGACCCTGGCCCCCGAGATGATGGTGATCGCCGACGCGGCGAAACCGGTCGCGCTCGCCGGCATCATGGGCGGGGAGACCAGCCAGATCACCGGACGCACGAAGCGCGTTCTCCTCGAGAGCGCCTGGTTCGATCCGGTGTCGGTGCGGCGCACCGCGAGGGCGGTCGGTCTGCGCACCGACGCTTCGCACCGCTTCGAGCGGGGCGCCGACCCCGATGGTGCGCCGGCCGCGCTCGACCGCGCCGCCCAGCTGATCGCGCAGGTCGCCGGCGGTTCGATCACCTCGCCGGCCCTCGACGTCTACCCGCGACCTTTCCCGCGGCGCCTTATCCCCTTCCGGCCGGGTCGCGCCCGGGACCTTCTCGGCTTCGGGATCGAAGACTTCGTGATGCGCCAGGCGCTCGCGCGTCTCGGCTTCGACGTGGAGACCGGGCAGGAACCGTGGTCGGTGACGGCGCCGTCGTTCCGCGCCGATATCGAGCGCGAGGTCGATCTGATCGAGGAGGTCGCGAGGCAGCGCGGCTACGACGCCATTCCCGCCGCGCTTCCGGTGCTGCCGAACCTGGACGAGGGCCGCGCGGCCCGGGAGCGGACGCAGCAGGCGGCGCGACGCGCGGCGCAGGCCGCGGGGCTCTCCGAGGCGATGAACTACTCGATGAGCGAGCGCGACGACGGCCTGCGGCTGGACCCCGACGGTCCCGGCCCGGTGAACATCACCAACCCGCTGCAGGAGGGCGCCGCCTCCCTGCGCACCAGCCTCCTCCCCGGTCTGCTGCGCAATCTGGCGCACAACCTCAATCACGGTCTCGAGGCGATCCACCTGTTCGAGATCGGCACGACGTTCCATCGCGCCGCGCCCCTGCCGGTGGAGAGACAGCGTCTCGCCTTCGTGATGTCCGGGCGCGGGCTCCCGACCCACTGGAGCCTGCCACCGCGGGAGGTGGACGTCTACGACGCCCGGGGCGCGGTCGAGCTGCTGGGCGATCAGATGGGGGTGTCCCCGCTGGAGTTCTCTTCGGATAGAATCCCCTTCCTGGAGGAGGGGTGCGCCCTGCGGGTGACGAGCGCCGGGCGGCTCCTCGGTGTCGTGGGCACGATCGGGGCCTCGCTCGTCGGGGCCTACGGCGTCGACCGGCCCGTCCAGGGGGGCGAGCTCGATCTCGACGCGCTGTCGCAGGCGTGCGGCACGGTGCGGCGCTACCGTCCCCTGCCGCGCTACCCGTCGGTGCGTCGCGACCTGGCGATCGTCGCCCCGCCCGGGACCGCTTTCGCGGCGATCGACCGCGTCATTCGGAGCGCCGGCCGCCTGCCGATCGCCGACGTGCGGGTGTTCGATCTGTACCGGGGGCCGGGCGTCCCCGCGGGATGCTGCAGCCTGGCGGTGCAGATCGTGTTCCAGCATCCCGAGAGGACTCTGACGGCGCAGGAGGTGCACGAGAGCGTCACGGCGATCACGACGGTCCTGAGCCGCGAGCTGCGGGCGACGTTGCGCGGCGCGGAGGGATGATGAACCCGAACCGAACGGCACGGGCGGAGGCACGAATGGAGTCGAAGCGAGTCGTGGTGGACCTCCAGCAGCTCGACCTTCTGGAGCAGAAGATCGTCAAGGCGACCGAGCTCATCCGTTCCCTGCGTCGCGAGCGGGACGCGGCCCAGGCGAAGGCGCGCGATCTGGAGACCCAGCTGCACGCCTCGGAGAAGGGCCGACAGGAGCTGCGCGAGATCTCGGAGCAGCTCGATGTCCTGCGCGAGGAGCGCCAGGTCATCCGGGGCCGGGTCAACCAGATGCTCGAGATGATGACCGGTCTGGAGGAAGGCGGCGGCGAGCCGCTGCGGGACCACTGAGCCGGGACGGGAGGGGTGCCCATGGAGAAACCGCAGAGCCATCTCGTGCAGGTGGAGATCTACGGGCAGTCCTACAATCTCCGCGGCGAGAGCGAGTCCGGCTACATCCAGGACCTGGCCTCGTACGTGGATGGCAAGATGCGCGAGGTGTCCGAGGCGACCGCGACCGTCGACTCGCTCAAGGTCGCGATCCTGGCGGCCCTGAACATCGCCGACGAATCGCGCCGCGGGCGGGCGCCCGATCCGACGGTGGTCAAGGGCGGACCGGACCGGGTGGCGCGTTTGATCGACATGCTCGAGCGCTGTTTCGCGGAGGCGTGATCGGGCGGGACCCTGGCGGGTCTTGACGCGTGGTGGACGCGGGCGTACGATCCCGCTCGCCCTGCGCGGTTTGTGCTTGGAGAGGGCACATTTGAGCCAACACTATTTGAACGGGTTCCCTGGTCCATTCGTCGTGAGCGTCCTCCAACGTGGGGAAGCCTGAAGCGAAGGCCGGGTTCCCACACTGGTCGTCCAGGTTCAAATAGGTCCCCTCCTCACGGCCAAGCGGGGCATTTCGTGTCGCCCACCCCGCCGTCAGTCCCCGCCCCGTACCGCCGCGCCTCCCGCTCGCGCGTCGCGGAGAGTCAGAGATGACGCCGATCGTGGTGACCATCGTGGTGATCGTCCTGGCCGCCGGCGGCTGGCTGGGCGCACGGGTCGCCCTGCGCCGCCTCCGTGGCGAGAGCGAGAGGCGCGCCACCGAGTTGCTGGCGGAAGCGGAGCACCGGGCGCAGGCACGCCTGCAGGAGGCCCATCTGGAGGCGGAAGAGGGACGCAGCGCCGCGGCCGCCCGCTTCGAGGACGAGACGCGGGCCCGGCGCGGGGAGATGCAGCGGCTCGACGAGCGCCTGAAGGAGCAGGAGGCCAACATCGCGCGCAAGCTCCAGTTGCTGGGCCAGAAGCAGCAGGAACAGGACGAGCGCGCGACCCGGTTGCGCGATCGGGAGGAGCGTCTCGCGGCGATGGAAAAGGAATCCCAGGCTCTCCTGGTGGAACGCCGCGCCCGGCTGGAGCGAATCGCCGGGATCACGTCGCGCGACGCCCGCCGCGAGCTCCTGCACGAGATCGAGTCCGAAGCCCGGCAGGAGGCCGCCAACGTCGTGCGCCGCGTCGAGGAGGAGACGCTGATCGAGGCCAGCGGACGCGCCCGGCGCATCGTGGCGGAGGCGATCCAGCGGCTGCCGACCGCCGATCTGGTGGACGGAGTCGTCACCGTGGTCAAGCTCCCGAACGACGACATGAAGGGCCGTATCATCGGACGGGAGGGTCGCAACATCCGTTCGCTGGAGATGGCGACCGGCGTGGACGTCATCGTGGACGAGACGCCCCAGTCGATCGTGTTGTCGAGCTTCGATCCGCTGCGACGCGCGGTGGCGCGTCTCGCCATCGAGCGGCTGATCGAGGACGGACGCATCCATCCCGCCCGCATCGAGGAGGTGGTCACGCGGGCGCGCTCCGAGATCGAGGAGGGTCTCGAAGCCGTCGGAGAAGCGGCGGCGTTCGAGCTGGCCATCACCGGTCTGCCGGCGCGTCTTCTGCGTCTTCTCGGCAAGCTCAAATACCGCGTGGTGCTCGGTTTCAATCTGCTGGACCACTCCCTCGATGTCGCCCGTCTGGGCTCGCAGATGGCCGCGCTCCTCGGTGTCCACCCCGACGTGGTGAAGCGCGCCGGCCTGCTGCACGAAATCGGCCAGGTCGAGGAGAGCCGGGGCGACGTCCATCCCCTGGTGGTGAGCGCCGATCTGGCCGCGAAATTCAACGAGGACCCGCGGGTGGTGCAGGCGATCCACGCCCTGCACGGCTCGGGTGCGGAGCCGTCGGTCGAGGCGGCCCTCCTGCGCGCGGCCGAGCGGGCGGTCGTCGCGCGCCCCGGCGAGAAGGACACCAGCCTGCAGGGATTCATGGAGCGGCTGCGCAGCCTGGAGGCGATCGCCTCCTCCTTCAACGGCGTGAGCCGGGCCTACGCCATGCGTTCGGGCAAGGAGGTCCGTGTCCTGGTCGAGGCGGGCGCCGTCAACGACAGCGACGTCGTCTCCCTGTCGAAGGAGATCACCGTCCGCATCCAGAAGGAAGTGCAGGCGACGGGGCCGGTGAAGATCAGCGTCATCCGCGAGACCCGCGCCGTCGACTATGCCACCTGAGACCTGCCTGCGTCTCGCCCTGATCGGCGACGTCAACGGCCGCGCCGGCCGTCAGGTCCTCGCGACCCAGCTCCCCCGCCTGATCCGGCACCGGCGGATCGACTTCGTGGTGGCGAACGTCGAGAACGCCGCGGACGGTTTTGGCGTCACGCCGGACCTGTGCGAGGAGATCCTCGCCTGCGGCGTCGACTGCATGACCTCGGGCAACCATATCTGGGACAAGCAGGAGATACTCGATTACCTGCCCCGGCAGCCGCGTCTCCTCCGCCCGCTCAACTACCCGGGCGGAGCGCCGGGCGCCGGTCTGTACCTGGGGGAAACCCCGGGTGGCGTGCCGATCGCGGTGATCAACCTGATGGGGCGGGTGTTCATGCCGCCGTGCGACGATCCGTTTCCGGCCGCCGAACGCGCCCTGCCGGCCCTGCAGGGCAGGACGCGCATCGTCCTGGTCGATATGCACGCGGAGGCCACCTCGGAGAAGCAGGCGATGGGGTGGCACCTGGACGGACGCGCCACGGCGGTGGTCGGGACGCACACGCACGTCCAGACCGCCGACGAGACCGTGATGCCGGGCGGCACCGCCTACATCACCGATCTCGGCATGACGGGACCGTACGAATCGGTCATCGGCATCGACAAGGGGCTGGCGCTCAAGAAATTCCTGACCGGGATGCCGGTGCGCTTCACGACCGCCCGCCGCGACCCCCGTATGTGCGGGGTGATCGTGGAGGCCGATCCCGCGACCGGTCGCGCGCGGACGATCGAGCGGTTCCAGATGGGGCCCGACGCGGCGCCCCAGGGGCGGGACGATGCGCACGCTGTTTGATCCGCCGTCTCCACCGCAGATCACGCCCGCGACCCGGCCGAAGCGCCGGGTGCTCAGCGTGAGCGAGCTCAACGCGCTGGCCCAGACGATGCTGGAAGAGGCGTTTCCGTCGGTCTGGGTCGAGGGGGAAATCAGCAATCTGCGGCGCTACCCCTCGGGGCACACGTACTTCACGCTCAAGGACGCCGGCGCGCAGGTCGCCGCCGTCCTGTTCCGCAGCGCGGCGCCGGCCCTGCCGTTCCGACCCGAGGACGGTCTCAAGGTGCTGGCGCGCGGCGCCGTCAGCCTGTACGCCCCGCGCGGCACCTTCCAGATCATCGTGGACGCGATGGAGCCGGCCGGTCTCGGGGCGTTGCAGCTCGCGTTCGAGCAGCTGAAGAGCACGCTCCTGGCGGAGGGGTTGTTCGACCCGGCGCGCAAGCGGCCGCTGCCTTTCCTGCCGCGTCGCATCGGCATCGTCGCCTCCCTGCAGGGAGCCGCCCTGCGCGATATCCTCAAGGTCCTGGCGGGCCGCTTCGCCAACCTCGAGGTGGTCCTGGCGCCTTCGCGCGTCCAGGGAGAGGGGGCCTCGACCGAGATCGTCGAGGCGATCCGGTCGCTCAACCGTCTCGGCGGCATCGACGTCCTGATCCTGGCTCGCGGCGGCGGCTCCCTCGAGGACCTGTGGGCCTTCAACGAGGAGCGCGTGGCCAGGGCGATCGCCGCGTCCGCCGTGCCGGTCCTTTCCGCCGTCGGGCACGAGGTGGACGTCACCATCGCCGATCTGGTCGCCGATCGGCGCGCCCCCACGCCCTCGGCCGCCGCCGAGATGGTGGTCCGCTCCAAGGAGGAGCTGGTGGAGCGTATCGCCGCCCTGCGTGCCCGTCTGACCTCCGCCGGGCGTCTGGTCATGTCGCGCGGTCTGCAGGATCTCGAGCAGACCGGTGCGGCGCGCGCCGGCGAGGCCCTGCGCCGTCTCGTGCGCGACCTCGACCTGCGCGCCGACGATCTGACCGGACGGCTGCACGCCATCGTGGATCGCCGGCTCATCGGGGCCCACCACGCGCTGGCGATCCTGCGGGAGCGCATGACGCCCGGGAGGCTGGCGGAGCGGCTGCGGGGACGGCGCGCCGCCTTCGAGGGGTCCGGCCGGCTGCTGCACGCCTCCGTCGCGGCCCGGTTGCAGCGCGCCCGCGGGGCGCAGGCGGCCTACGCCGAGCGGCTCCAGGCCCTCTCCCCCCTGGCCGTCCTCGGGAGGGGCTATGCCATCTGCCGCGCCGTGGACGGCGGCGCGATCCTCAAGGACAGCGCCGCGGTGCGCACCGGCGACGCCGTCCGCGTCACGCTCCATCGCGGCAGTCTGGGGTGCGCCGTCACGGAGGTCCGAAGCGATGACAAGCCCGAGGAAGGGGTCTAGGCCGCGCGGCTTCGAGGAGGCCCTGACCCGCCTGGAGTCGATCGTCAAGAGCCTGGAAGGCGGCGATCTTCCCCTGGAGGAGTCGCTGCGGCTGTTCGAGGAGGGCGTGTCCCTCACGCGTCTGTGCGCGGGGAAGCTGGAGGAAGCCCAGCGGCGGATCGACGTCCTGACCCGGGGCGAGCAGGGCGATCTGAAGCTCGTCCCGTTTCGCGACGAGGCCGACGATGAGGGGGGCGGGCCCGAGTCTTCATGAGTCTATCCCCCCGGTTGCGGCGCGATCGGCGTCTGGTCGACGCCGCGCTCAGGCGTTTCCTGCCGGCGGCGGGCAGCGTGCCGCCGACCGTGCGGCGCGCCATGGCGTATTCCCTTTTCCCCGGCGGCAAGCGACTGCGCCCGATCCTGTCGGTGGCCGCCTGCCGGGCGCTCGGCGGTCGCGTGGCCGACGTCCTTCCGGCCGCCGCCGCCGTGGAGATGATCCACACCTATTCGCTCATCCACGACGATCTGCCGGCCCTGGACAACGACGACCTGCGTCGCGGCCGCGCCACCAGCCATCGCGTGTTCGGCGAGGCGATGGCGATCCTGGCCGGCGACGCGCTCCTCACGCACGCCTTCGAGATCGCCGCGACCTACCCCGCGGGACCCGGGATGGCCGACCGCAAGATCCGATCGATCGGTCTTCTGGCGCGGGCCTCGGGCGTCACCGGTATGATCGGCGGCCAGGTCATGGACCTGGAGGCGGAGGGGCGGCGCACGACGTACGGCACGCTTCTCCGGATCCACCGGGGGAAGACCGGAGCCCTGATCAGCGCCGCGGTGCAGATCGGAGGGATCATGGCCGGTGCCGGGCCGGCGGAAATCCGCTCGTTGCGCGCCTACGGCGACAGCGTCGGGCTGGCGTTCCAGATCATCGACGACGTCCTGGACCTGGAGGGCAGCACGCTCCGTCTCGGCAAGACGATCGGCAAGGACGCCCGCGCCCGCAAGGCGACGTTCCCGGCCCGCCTCGGCCTGGACGAGTCACGGCGCCGCGCGCGCGCCGCGGCCCGCGGCGCGGCGGCCAGCATCGCGGTCCTCGGTCGGCGGGCGCGGCCGCTCGGCGAGCTGGCCCGTTTCATCGTGGACCGCGTGAGCTGATGATCATGGGCCGAGCCGGGGATGGTTGGCGGACGGCCGGGAGGGCCCGGGACGATCGGTCGGCGGTCCCGGAGGGGGCCCGCCGGCGTCCCGCCCGGCAGCGTCTCGACCGGCTGGTGGTCGAGCGCGACCTGGCACCGAGCCGCGAGCGCGCCCAGGCGCTCATCCTGGCCGGCGTGATCCGGGTGGACGGACGCCCCGCCGGAAAACCGGGCTCGCTGGTCGCGGCGGACGCGGTCGTGCAGCGGGTGGGGTCCGACCACCCCTTCGTGGGACGCGGCGGCGTCAAGCTCGACGGGGCGATCGCCGCCTGCGGGATCGACGTGACCGGTCGCGTGGCGCTGGACATCGGAGCCTCGACCGGCGGCTTCACTCATTGTCTCCTGCTGCGCGGCGCGGCGCGGGTCTACGCGCTCGACGTGGGCCACGGCCTCCTGGACTGGTCGTTGCGCACCGACGCGCGCGTGGTGGCTCTCGAGGGTCGTAACGCGCGGCATCTCCGGCCGGGTGATCTGCCCGAGCCGATCGACATGGCCGTGATCGACGTGTCCTTCATCTCGCTGCGTCTCATCCTTCCACCGCTCCCGCCGCTCCTGGTCCCCGGCGCCGACGTGCTCGCGCTGGTCAAGCCGCAGTTCGAGGTCGGGAGGGGCGAGGTCGGCAGGGGCGGGATCGTGCGCGACCCCGGGCTGCACCTGAAGGCCCTGCGCGCCGCCGCGGCCGCCGCCCACACGGCCGGTCTCCGCATTCGCGGCGGCTGCGCCTCGCCGCTGCCGGGCGCGGAGGGGAACCTGGAGTTCTTCCTCCATCTGGCCTGCCCGCCGGCCGCGACGATTGCGGGCGCCGCGCTCGACGACCTGCTGGAGCGGATCGCCCATGGCCGCTGAGACGCACCGTCGCCGGGTGGCGAGCGCCGCGATCGTGGTCAAGCGCGGGGTGAACGAAGCGCGGCAGGCGGCGCGCCGCTGCGCCCGCCTGCTCGAGCGTCGCGGCGTGCGCGTCACGTTCGACCCGGAGACCGCCCGCGCCCTCGGACGCCGCCGCGACGCGCGCGCCCTGGACGGCCGCGCGGCGCCCCCCGACCTGTACGTGGTGATCGGCGGCGACGGCACTCTCCTCATGGTGGCCCGCTCCATTGCCGCCCGGCCGCGCCCGATCCTGGGAGTGAACCTGGGCGGGCTCGGGTTCCTGACCGAGACCGGCCCGGACGAGATGGACGAGAGACTCGAGGAGATCCTGGCCGGCCGATGGAACATCGACCGTCGCATCGGCCTCGAGGTCACGGTGAGGCGGGGCGCCCGCACGATCATGCGGCAGATGACGCTCAACGACGCGGTGATCAACAAGGGGGCCCTGGCGCGTATCATCGAGATCGGGCTGGCGATCGACCGGGAGCAGGTCACCCATTACAAGTCCGACGGGTTGATCATCTCGACGCCGACCGGTTCGACCGCCTATTCCCTGTCGGCGGGCGGGCCAATCGTCCATCCCAACCTGAAGGCCTTCCTGATCACGCCGATCTGCCCGCATACGCTGAGCATGCGTCCCCTGGTGGTGCCGGACGACTCGGTCGCCGAGCTCACTTTGCGGAGCGGCGACTCCGAGGTCTATCTGACCCTCGACGGCCAGGTCGGTCATCCGCTCCGGTCGAAGGACCGCGTCCGGGTCCGCCGCAGCCGGCAGCCGATCCTGATGATCCGCTCGCCGCGCGCGTCGTATTTCGAGGTGCTGCGGCACAAGCTGCACTGGGGGGAACGTTGACGGTCGACGAACGCGCCGGCCCGATCAGCGCTTCTTGCGCCGCGCCGGCGTGGCGGAGGGGGACGGCGCCGGGGCAGAGTCGACCATCAGGACGTTGGGACCGTAGCGGGCGAGCATCGCCAGATCGATCTCGTGACCCGACTTCTTCTGGTTCACGAGCTCCTGCACGTAGCTCCGCATGTCGCGCGAGCCGGGCGTCTTGGTGCAGGTGCAGACATTCAGCGGATCGTTGCAGGAGCAGACGCAGCGGTAGCGCTCCGCGACGATGGTGGCCTCCGGCGTCAGCCGCACCGGCACCATCGCGGTGATCGGGGTGCCGGGAGGCGGAACCGCACCGGTCTCCTCCTTGGCCGTCTCGCCCGCCGGCGCCGTCTCGGGCGTCGGGGCGGTCGGGTGCCCCCTGCGGTAGAGCGCGAACGCGACCAGTCCGATCAGGACGACGAAACCGGCCAGCGCGGCCAGGTTGACGGCGCGCGGCGGCTCCGGAGCCCTTGGCGGTGCCGCGCCGCCCGCTTCTCCTGCCTGCGTGTCCTGCATCGCTCTCCTCCGGCGTCCCGCCGGCGCGCCCCCGTGCGCGCTCCTGCCCCCCGGGACGGCTCCGGGGCGGCGCATTATAGTGTACGCCCGCCGACGATGGCCAGACGGCCTCTGGACGGATCGACGGCGACCGCCTATGATGCGGCTGGCGCCGAGGAGGACGGAATGATCGACAGGCTGAAGGCCGATCTGGCCGACGCCATGCGCGGCAAGGACGCCGTGGCGGTGTCCACCATCCGCATGCTCATGTCGCAGATCCAGTACGCCCGCATCGAGGCGAAGCGCGATCTGACCCCGGACGATTACATCGCGGTCCTGCAGCGCGGCGTCAAGACGAGGCGGGAGGCGATCGAGCAGTACGCGAAGGGGGGACGACAGGACCTCGCCGACAAGGAGAAGGCCGAGATCGCCGTGATCGAGCGCTACCTGCCCGACGCGATGGGCCCCGAGGAGATGGCGGCGGCGGTCGACGCCCTCCTGCAGGAGATCGGCGTCACCGAGAAGAAGGATCTCGGCCGGGCCATGAAGGAGTTCATGAGCCGGCACCGCGCGCGCGTGGACGGGAAGGCCGTCAGCGCGCTCATCGCATCACGGCTCAAGTAGGGCCGCGGGTGACGCGCGGTCCGTCCCGGCGCGGAGAAGCCGCCGCCCTCCTGGCGCTGGCCCTCCTCCTGATCGTCCTCGATACGACGCCGATCACCAACAACGACCTGTTCCTTCATTTGAAGACCGGCGACCTCGTCCTCACCACCCACGCCGTGCCACGTGTCGACGACTACTCGGCGCTCGCGAAAGGCCGGCCGTATATCGCGCACGAATGGCTGAGCGCGGTCATCTTCCGGCTGGTGCAGCGGGCCCTCGGCTTCGACGGGCTCATCGGACTCAAGGTCATGATGGCGATCGCCGTGGCGGCGCTCCTGTACGCGGCGGCGCTCGAGTTCGGCGCCCCCCCGGAGGCCGCCATCCCCTCCCTGGCGTTCGTGATGATCCTGGCGGCGTCCCGTATCATGGAGCGCCCGCACCTGTTCACCTATCTCCTGACGGCCGCGTTCCTCCTTCTGCTCGCCCGAAGACGCCGCGGCGCCGGCGCGCCCCTGTGGCCCTTCGTTCCCCTGCAGATCGTCTGGGCCAACCTGCACGGCGGCTTCGTCCTGGGGCCCGTGCTCCTCGCGCTGGCCGCGCTCGCGGTGCTCCTCGACGGAACCTTCGGTTTCGCGGCCGCGCCCCCCCGGTCGCTGACGGGGCGCGCCGACGCGTCTCCGCCCGCCGCCCACCATCGCGAGGCGGCCCGGCTCGGAGGGATGGCCGCCCTCCTGGTCGCTGTCTCGCTGGTCAACCCGTACGGAGCACGGCTGCTGCGATTTCCATTCGAGCTCACCGGCAGCAGCTTCATGGGCGAGATCTACGAGTGGGTCCCGCCGCTCCTGACGCTCGATCTCAAGACCGGCGTCTTCGCCGTCAGCCCGTTCGCCTCGACCTACATGGCGCGCTATTACGTCGCGTGGATGCTCCTCGGGCTCGCGACGTTCGCGCTGGCCGTCGTGTCGTGGCGGCGCGAGCGACACGCCCTCCCCGGCGGCATCTTCCCCCTCCTCGTCTTCCTGGTCTTCCTCGTGCTGTCGCTGCGCATGAACCGGAACGTGGTCGACTTCGCCCTGGCCACCGCGCCGGGAGTCGCCGCGACCGCCGCCGCGATCGCACCCGGGCTGACGGCCGGCCTGATGCGGCGCCGGACGGCGCCCGGGGATCGCCCGGCCGAGGAGGGGAGGCCGATCGCGCCACTGCCGTGGATCGCGGGGACGCTCGCGGTCCTGACGGTCTGGTTCGCGGTCTTCGGCTACGCCTACGGGCCCGCGCTGCGCAGGAGGGTCGGTCTCGGTCTCGGCCACAACGTCCCGGTGGCCGCCGCCGCGTACCTGGACGCGATCGGTCTGCGCGGCGCCGTGTTCAACACCTACGCGTCCGGCGCCTATCTCGTCTACCGCCTCTACCCCGCCGTGCGGGTGGCCATGGACTCACGCAACGACGTGTACGGCGACGAGCTGTACCGTCTGTACACCCGGGCGCTCGTCGACTCCGATACGCTCGACGATCTGCTGAAACGCCTCGACGCCGGCGCCATCGTCCTGGAGTGGCCGAACCAGGGGATGATGACCGCCGCGGCCGTCGTGCACCGACTGAAGGGCTGGACACCGGTCTACTTCGACGATCTGACGGTGATCTACCTGAGGGAGGGCGGACCGTGGGCCCGCGCCGTCTCGAGGGACGGGTACGCGCTTCTCGATCCGGCGCTGTACAGAGGCGGCGCCACGATCCGCCCCGACAACGCCGCGCGCGCCCTGCAGGAGAGTGAGCGGGCGCTGCGCCAGAACCGTTCGTTCATCGCCCGCGTCATGCGCATCGACGCGCTGGCGGGCTCGGGGCGGGGCGGCGAGGCCCTCGAGGAGGACCGCCGTATCCTGGCCGAGGACCCGCCCCTGTTCCACATCTACACCCATCTCGGCTGGATCCGGCTCGGTCTCGGGGACAGCGCGGGGGCGGCGGAGCGCTTCCGTCGCGCCCTGCGCTACCAACCCGATTCGCAGGTGGCGCGCCAGGGTCTGGCGCGGGCGCAGGACGTCTCGTCACGCTGAGGGCGGGGCGTTCAGTGCGCCGGTGCCTGCGGGCCCGCGGGCTCCACGGCCGTCTCGAGCGGCCGCACCGTGACCGGGCCGAGGCTCTCGAGATCCTTCTTGAGAGCCTGCGCCGGACCGACCACGACCATCGCCAGGTCGTCCAGCGGCAGGCGGCGCGCCGCGACGCGCTTGATCGCGTCGGCCGGCACGGCCCGGACGCGCTTCTGGTACTGGTTGATGTAGTCCGGGTCGAGGCCGTAGAGATCGATATTCAGGATCTCCTCCGCCAGGTCGTCCGGACTCTCGATGCTCAGCGGGTACAGCCCGGCGAGGTAGCTGCGCGCCTTCTCGAGATCCGCCCCCGGCAGCTCGCCGCCGCGCATCCGCCGCACCTGATCCAGCGCGACCTTGATCGTCTCCAGGACCGCGGCGTTGCGCGAAAAGGTCGACACGTAGAAGCTCCCCGCCAGCCGGTGCGCCTCGATATGGCTGGAGATCGAGTAGGTCAGGCCGCGCTTCACCCTGACCTCGCTCACCAGCCAGGACGTGAATCCCCCGCCGAGGACCGTATTGCCCAGCAGCAGCGGGAGGTAGTCCGGGTCGGCGCGGCGGAGACCGATGTTGCCGAAACGGATCTGGCTCTGCGTGGCGTCCGGCTTGTCGACGAGGAGGATCTTCCGTCCGCGCACGGGCTGCGGCTCGGGCAGCCGGAGCTCGGGGACCGCGCGGCGCTTCCAGGCGGAAAAATAATGATCGGCGCGCTGCGCCGCCTGCGCGGCGCCCAGGTCGCCCACGACGGCCAGGACGGCGTTGCCCGGCGAGTACTGCGCCTCGTAGAAGGTCGCCAGATCGCCGCGCGTGATCGTCTGGACGGAGGCCTGCGTCCCGTCCACCGGCCGACCGTACGGATGCCCCGCGTAGAGCCACGCCGCGAACGACATCGCCGCCACGCGCGAAGGCTCGTCGAACGCACCGACGATGTCGGCCAGCGCCAGCCGTTTCTCCTTGTCGAACTCCTCCTGGCGGAAGGCCGGGTTCAGGACCAGGTCGGACAGGAGATTGAACCCGACCTCGGCGTCCCGCGCCGCGAACTCCCCCCAGATCCAGGTGGCGTCCTGGTTCACGGCGGCGTCGATCGTGCCGCCGACGAACTCGACCTCCTCGAAGAACTGGCTCCCCGTCCGCGATTTCGTGCCGCGCTTCAGAAGACGCGCGACGAGCGCCGCGGTCCCCTCCTTGCCTGCCGGGTCGGCCGCCGACCCGGTCTTGATCATCAGACGGAACTGCACGAGCGGGATGGAGTGGTTCTCCTGGACGAGGATCGTCAGACCGTTCTTCAGAACCGACCGCGCCGGCGCGGGCACGTGGAATCCGGCAGGCGCCGGAACGGCCGGCGACGGGGCCGCGGCGGCCTCGGCGTGCGACCCGAACGCGCCGAAGATCACCGGCAGGAGGATCGCCGCGCGCGCGCTCCCCGGCCGGCTCATGGCTTCACCGCCTCGGCCGCTCCCGCCGGAGCGAGCGTCACGACCGTGCGGTTGTCGGGCGTCAGGTAGCGCGCCGCCGTCTTCTGGAGGTCGGCCGCGGTCACGGCCTCGTAGTTTTTGAGGATGGTGAACAGACGCGCGTACCCCCCGAAATCGGCCTCGAACAGTCCCAGCTGCTCCGCCTTGCCGGAGTTGGTCTTCAGCGCCGTGACCTGCGAGGTGGTGCGGATGTTCTTCGCTTTCTGGAGCGCGGCCCCGGCGACGTCCGGACGCGCCAGCGCGTCGATTTCGGCGCTCAGCGCCGCTTCGAGCGCGTCCGCGTTCGTGCCGGGCTTGGCCTCCGCATAGACGATGAACAGCGAGGGGTCGAGCCGCCAGAGGTTCTCGACGTGCACGCGCGTCGCCAGCTCCTTGTCGTGCACCAGGTGCCTGGCGAGCAGGGACGATTCACCCACCCCCAGGATGATCTGGAGCAGATCGAGGGCGAAGACCTCCTCGGACGAGACGGGAGGCACGTGGTACGCGAAGGCGACCGCCGGCAGCTGCGCCGCGCGCTTCAGGATGGCCCGCCGCTCGCCCTGCTGGTCCGGCTCGTCGCGCAGCACCGGCGGCGGGGCCGGCTGCGCCGGAATCGAGGCGTACGCCTTGCTGATCAGACCGATGGCGCGCTCCGGCTTGAAGTCGCCCACCAGGACGATGGTGGCGTTGTTGGGGGC